>Ga0318562_10000675_pt1 | contig 15110 bp, 26 predicted proteins | sample GRESIP066b5f18_FD_203688 | JGI IMG/M metagenome (GOLD analysis project Ga0318562, IMG submission 203688) | Tropical soil microbial communities from Luquillo Experimental Forest, Puerto Rico - GRE.SIPMG.066b5f18 | ecosystem: Environmental > Terrestrial > Soil > Tropical forest > Bulk soil... | reverse complement strand
GGCTCGGGCGGCGGGCCGACCCCGATATGGCGGGGGATGCCCGGCCCCTCGTCCAGCGGGTACGGGTCGGCCAGGAACCCGGCCCGCTGGGCGCGTGAGTGGTGCACGAACCGCGACGGCTGGCCCCAGCGGTCCCCGCATTTGGCCCCGGCCACGGCGCCGCAGAACGGGCAGTCGTGGTCGAGGGCGGCTGAGCACCCGGCCGGGTCACCGTACAACCGCTCGGTAACCGGGACGGGTGCCGGGGCGGTCACTGCCCGCCGCCCAGCACCCGGAAAAGCTGGATGTGGTGGTCGGGGGTGAGCGTCCGCTCGATCTTGTCCTCCAGGGCCATCGACAGGGTGAAGTTCTCCACCCGGCGCACCGGCATCCCGGTCGCCTTGCGGATCTCCCGCTGGGTCATCCACCCGCCGTTCGCGGCCAGGCAGTCGATGATCTGCTGTTCGACGTCGGCCCCGGTGAGCGGGGCGGGCTGGGTCATGACGACCTCGCCTCGGCGCGGTGGTCGTCCAGCAGATCCTGGCAGTAGCGGCGCAGCCCGCCGCCCGTGCGGGTCTGCCACCCGCACGAGCACTTGACCTCGTAGCCCCAGGTGCCGCGCATCGCGGCGGTGTGGCGGATCAGCTCGTCCCCCGCGTACACCCACCACGTCGCCCGGTGCTCGCGCATGACCCTGGCGGTCTCGGCGTTCCAGGCGTCGATCCACGCCGGGCTGTTCGCGGTGGCCTCCAGGTCGCGGCCGATGACCTCGCGGGCCTGCGGCTGGTGGAACGGGGCGCTGCCCTGCGCGGCCCCGTCCGCTCCGGACCTCATGACGCCGCCTTCGCGGTGTCGTCCTCGCCCACCAGGTGCGCGTACCGCTTGAAACAGGCCACCCGGTTGATCCCCAGCTCGTAGCCGATCTCACCCCAGGACAGGCCAGCGGCCCGGTAAGACCTGACGGCGCCGACCACGGCCCGGTCGATCTCCTCGCGCAGCTCCAGCAGGTCCTTGACCACCCACGGGTCGGCGGTCTCGGCGCGCCGGCCGTACGCGCGGATCATGCGCTTGGCGAACCCCTTGAACTCCACGTCGTCCTTGCGGGTCCGGTTGGGCGTTGCCTGGGAGGCAACACCGTTCGCGTCCTGCGAGGCGACCTCGGCGGGGGCCGGCTGAGCGGCCAGGGCGAGGCCCTGGGCGGTGTTAGCGGCGGTCTGAGCGTTTGTCATGTCGTGTCCCTTCTCCGTGTACCACAATACCCGGTAATGGGTAGGGGTACAACGTAGAACGGGGCCGTTCCGGAAAACAATTCCAAGATTTTTTGCCCGGGTTCCGGGCCGGTGACGCGCCGGCCAGCGGGCAGGGTCGTGCAACGACCGGGGCAGGGTCTAGGATGGCGGACCAGCGGTGCTTCGCGTTCGGACCCGGACAGCAGTTCGGGCCGGCCCCCCTGCCAAGGTTGACCGGCCCGACAAGCTCTCCACCGTCCGCGGAGATGACCATCGACACCCTGCTGAGGAGCCACCGATGATCGAGGACAGGCTACCACCCCGACCAGGCGAGGACACCCCGCCACGCCCGCTACCGCTCCACGATGATCCCCTCGCCCTGGACCTGCTGTCGTGGCCTTACGGCGGGCACGCCCTGGGGCTGTGGGCGCTGGGCCGGTCGTGGCTCGAATCCCACCCCGACTACGGCTGGCTGTTGCCTGGCACGGTGGCCCGTACGCTGGCGCTGATCGTGTTCGCCGGCCCGCGCGACGACCCGAACGTGCCGGATGGGTTGCTCAGCCCGGAGTGGCTGGTCGAGGCGCTACTCACGTCCGGGCTGTGGATGCGTGACGGTGAGGACTTCTGGTCTGAGTTCTACACCGCCGGCCAGCCATGAGCCGCATACGGTCCATCAAGCCTGAGATAGCCCGGTCCCTGGCCCTGGCCGACGTGCCACCGGAGGCGCGCTGGACGTTCGGGCTCCTGCTGTGCTTCCTCGATGACGAGGGCCGGGCCGTCGATGATCCCCGGCTGATCAAAGCTGACCTGTACCCGCTCGATGACGTGACCGCCTCCGACGTGGACAAGCACCTGGACGGGCTCGCCGGGACAGAGGCGCTTTGCCGGTACGAGGTCGAGGGCCGCCGCTACCTGCACGTCCCGCATTTCCGTGACAACCCGGACAAACGGGTGGGCCGGGCGGCGTGGGGACAGCGCATCGACCGGCCGCAACCCTCGTGGATCCCCCCTTGTGTCCGCGAGCATTCGCTGAACGGTCAGGGAGCACTCTTCGATGACTCCACGATGACTCCACGGTCAAGCGTCCCCAAGGACCAAGGACCAAGGACCAAGGACCAAGGACCGTCGCCCGGACATGATTCTGCGAGCACTCAGCGAACGTTCGACGAGTTCTGGTCGATCTGGCCCGGCCGCAAGGTCAAGAAACAAGACGCCCGCCAGGCGTTCATCAGGGCCGAGGGCAAGTACGGCGCCGAGGTGATCCTCGAAGGCGTGGCCCGTCTCGCCGCCGACCCCAACCTGCCGCCGCAGCAGTACATCCCGCACCCGACCACTTGGCTGAACGGCGCCCGCTGGACCGATGCCCCGTACGGCCCGCGCCGTGACCGCGAGGACGGCGGCGGGGTCCAGACGCAACCGGCCTACGAGGATTTCTAACCGTTAGGGAGAAGCGAGGACATGACCGCAGACACAGAACGAGACCGGGACGCCGACCTGCTGGGCCGGGCACCGTCCCACGACATCGACGCCGAGCGGTACACCCTGGCCGCGATGATGCAATCGGGGCTGGCCGTCGAGGAGGCGTGCGAGGTGGTGGGACCGGGAGACTTCTACCGGCCCGGCCACTCCGACATTTTCATGGCGATCATCTCGATGTACTCGGCGCAGGAGCCGGTCACCGCCGTGACGCTGCGGGCGTGGATGGAACGGGACTTCGGCGGCCCGCCGCCCGCGCTGCGCATGCGCTGGCCGCTGTACCTGGCCGACCTGATCGGCTTGCCGGTGGCCGCCGTGGCCGCCGAGGCGCACGCCCGGATCGTGTGGGGCTGTTCGGTGCGCCGCCACATCGAGGAGACCGGGCACCGGCTGGCGCAACTGGCGACCAGCTACCGCGAGGACCCGGCCGAGCTGATCGCGGACGCGACCGCCGCGCTGGACAAGCTGTGCAAGGACTCCACGACCGGCGACAACCGGGCGATGACCACGGACGAGTTCCTGAGCCTGGACACCCCGTTCACGACGCCGGTGTTCGACGGGCTGTTGCAACATCAGGAACGGGTCGTGATCGTCGGCATCGAGGGCGACGGCAAGACCATGCTCGCCCACCAGGCTGCGTACTGCCTGGGCGCCGGCATCCACCCGTTCAAGTTCCGGCCGCTGACCCGGCCCGGCAAGGCGCTGATCGTGGACCTCGAAAACCCGATCGGACTCCTCCAGCCGCGCCTGCGGGACTTGCAGGAGCTGGCGCAGCGGTACCCGGGGTGGCACCCGTCCAACGTCAAGCTGTGGGCCGAACCGGAGGGCATCGACCTGACCCGTGCCCGTGAGGCGTTCCGCCTGGCCGACCTGATCCGCTCCGAGCGGCCCGACCTGATCGTGGCCGGCCCGGTGTACCAGATGTTTGAGGAGGGCGACCACGACAACCCCAAGCACGCGGCGATCTGCCGGTTCTTCAACCAGATGCGGGGCCGGTACGGGTGCGCGGTGTGGCTGGAGCACCACGTCCCCATCGCCCAGGCCAACGGCAAGCGGGTCATGCGCCCGCTGGGGTCGGGGATCTGGTCGCGGTGGCCCGAGTTCGGCCGGTCGCTGGAACGTCCCGGTGAGCGCAACGGCGAGAACAGGTCCAAGGACGGCTCGCTGATCCTGGGCAAGTTCCGCGAGGACCGGGCCAAGGGCCGTGACTGGCCCCGCAAGATCCGCAAGGCCCAGTCGGCGGGGGAGTGGCCGTGGCAGGGGATCTACGACGACGGGACGTTCTCGTGAGCCGCCGCTCGCGGCTGGCCCGGCCGCTGGCGAGCCCCGCCCGCCGCCGCCGCAACCGTGCCGACCGCAGGCTAGGCCGGCAGCTCCGCGCGGCGCTGGCCGGCGTCCCGGCCCCGGTCCTCGCTGCGGTCCTCGCCGGCGGCAGCCCGTGGGATGAGCCCGGCACGGACCCGGAACGTCACCCGTGGGCGGCAGGATAGGGCTATGACCTTGCCAGCCGCCGTGATCGTCGTCTACGGGCACCCCGCCCCGCAGGGCTCCAAGTCCGGTCACGCCGTCCAGAAGGACGGCGCCTACACCGGGCGGGTCGTCATGCACGAGTCATCGAAACATGTCCGCCCGTGGCGTCAGGATGTCGTGGCCGCCGCCCGCGAGCAGGTGCCGTCGTGGACCGCGCGGGGGATGCGGTGGCTGGACGGGCCGCTGGCCGCGTCGATGGTGTTCACGTTCACCCGCCCCGCCTCGCACTATGGCACCGGCCGCAACGCCGCCCGGCTGCGCCCCTCGGCGCCGTCCGCGCACGCGGTCTACCCCGACCTGTCCAAGCTGATCCGCTCCACCGAGGACGCGCTGACCACCGCCGGGGTGTGGGCCGATGACGCGCGGGTGGCTGAGTACCGCCGCGCCGCCAAGGTGTTCGCCGGGGAGGACCCCGACGCGCTGGACTCCCCCGGCGCGGTGATCATGATCTGGCGGCTGGGCACCGGCCCGGCCGCGCTCGAGGAAGGACTGACCGTTGGCACCCAAACCTGAGTTCGCGCTCGCCGGGACGATGCCCGGAGACCACGGGCTGCACCCGCTCCTCCAGGATCTCCGCGACGACCCCCGGCAGCGCCGGATCGCCATCGTGGAGTTCTCGATCCTGGACTCCAAGACCCACCGGCCGCAGGACGGCCCGGACGAGCAGACCGAGATCCTGACGATCATGTACCTGGAGCCGCTGACCGATACGGCCGACGCTGACCAGGCGCGGGCGATGGCCGCCCGTGCCCGGCTGGGCCGTCCGGGGCAGGCCCAGCTGGGCGATGACGAGCACGCCGGCGACGCATCGGCCACCGCGTGATGGCCGCGCCCAAGAGCCGCAGCGCCGACCGGCAGGCCGAGGTCAAGGTGATGGACGCCATCGAGCGGGCGATGGCCCGTGTCGATGACCTGCCAGACCGCTCGGCGCGCAGGGTGCGAGCATGGGTCGCGGAGGAGTTCGCGGACCCGTGGGCACTGATCGACGGGCAGGCTCCCAGCGATCCCGGAGGGGACAAGACATGACCACACCGCCAGACCCGCCCGTGTCGTGGGTCGTCACCCACGTCCAGATCCCGGAGGAGGTGATCGAGGGCCAGCGGCTCGGCCGCAACGTCCGCCACGACTCCCGGTCGCTGGCCTACCGCTACCAGGCACCGGCCGGGCTGACCCTGGCCAGCACGTCCTGGCCCCGTCACATCGGCATTCTCGATCAGGGCAACGTCGGGTCGTGCACCACCAACGCCGGGACCGGCGCCCTGGGCTGTGACCCGTGCTTCGCCGGCCTGCCAGCCGGTCACGATGCGCTGGACGAGGCGCTGGCGGTGGCGATGTACTCCGACGAGGAGAAGATCCTTTACGGGTCGGGTTACCCGCCGACCGATGAGGGCGGGGACGGGCTGACCACCTGCCAGGTGATGAAAACCCGCGGCCTGATCTCCGGGTACACCCACTGCCTGTCACTGGCCGACGTGCAGGCCGCGCTGATGGCCGGCCCGGTGATGCTGGGCATGAACTGGTACAGCTCGTTCGACAAGCCCGCCAGCTCGGGGCTGGTCGCGATCTCCAAGGGCGCGTACGTGCGCGGCGGCCATGAGGTGCTGGCCCGGTCCCTGGACACCGACAACAAGCTGATCGGGATCGACAACTCGTGGGGCACCGGCTGGGGGGTCAACGGGTCGTTCACGATGAGCTGGGCCACCCTGGACCGGCTGCTGCACGAGCAGGGTGACGGCACCGTGCCGGTCCCGGTTGCCGCGCCGGCGCCCGTCCCGGCGCCCCCGGTCCCGGAGTCGGCCGACACCGAGTTCGCCGCAGCCGCCCGCGCGTGGCTGACGGCCAAGGGGCTGTAACAGGCCAGGGCGGCGGCTGGCCCGCGCGCGATCCGGGCCAGCCGTTTGCCTTGTCCGAGGGTAGGGGTATAGTGTAGTGAGTGCCGGGGAACAGTTCCCCGGCAGGGAGAAGGGAACAAGCACATGCCAGCCAACGTCGATCAGATGTTCTCAGTCCGCGAGGTGCCCTGGCACCGCGAGGGGACCGTCCTGGACGACTACCCGCAGACCTGGGACGAGGCCCGCATCCTCGCCGGCCTGGACTGGGAGCCGATCTCGGAGCCGGTGTTCGCGCTCGTCGGGTACGACGCCGAGACCAATCAGCCGATCTACGAGCCGATGGCCGACTACCAGCGGATCGTGCGCGACGACACGCACGCCACTCTCTCGGTGATGTCGGACAGCTACCAGATCATCAACCACTCCGCGTTCGGTGACATTTTCGAGGCGGTCCTCAAGCAGACCAACGTCAAGGCCGAGACGGGCGGGTGCCTGGACGGCGGGCGGAAGGTGTGGATGCTCGTCAAGCTAGACGAGCCGATCCTCCTGCCCGGCGACACGTCGGCCACGATGCCCTACCTGGGGCTGACCGGCCGCCACGACGGCAAGGGCGGGGTCACGCTCCGCGCGACCGCGGTCCGGATCGTGTGCGCCAACACCTTCAACGCCGCCGAGCTTGAGGGCAAGCGGACCGGCGCGGTGTTCTCGTTCGTTCACCGCGGCAACTGGCAGGACCGGGTGGCCGACGCCCGCGAAGCGGTCATGGGCGCCCGCCGCGACCTCAAGCGTTACGAGGAGATCGCGCACAACCTCCTCGGCGTCAAGGTCACCGAGCGGCAGACGGGGATCTTCGTGACTGAGTTCATCCCGGCCCCGCCCAAGGGTCTCGCCACCGACCGGGTGATGCGGAAACGTCGATCAGGCCGGGACAAGCTGCGGGAGATCCTGGCGTCCCCGACCATCATCGGCGCCGGGATCGACGGGACCGCCTACGGGCTGGTCAACGCGGCCGGGGAGTACCTGGACCACGTTCGCACCTCCCGGTCGTGGGAGACCCGGCTGAACCGGACCCTGATCCGCCCGGAGCCTCTCAAGCACTCGGCCGTCAAGCTGGCGCTGGAGGTCGCCAAGGCTTGACCCGTGACGGGACCGGGCCCGTGCCACAGGGGATGTGGCACGGTCCCGGTCCTCCTGGGAGCCCCGCCCGGACGCTCAGCGGGCGGGGCTGCCAGGGGGAAGGACTCCCGCACCGAGGAGGAGGACATGACCACCTACGACCCGGGCCGGCACATGCTGGCCGATGAGATCGCCGCAGCGGTTCCGCCCGGTGGCGTGGCCCGCAAGACCGTCATCATGGCGCAGACCCGTGCCCGGTCGGCGCGCCGCCAGGCGGCGCTGCTGGCCGAGGGCGGCATGGACGCGGCGCAGGCTGACCGCGAGGCCGACAACGGGCCGTGGCAGCTACCCGAGCAGGCGGGCAAGCTGACCCGCCGGCTGCCCGCGACCACGATCAACGCCGGCGGGACCCGGGTGCCGTCCCATGACCGGACGGTGACGCAGCCGTTCTGGGACCGGGCCGAGATCGCCACCTGGCTGCACCACCGCCGTGGCCCTGGCGGGCGTTCTGCAGCCGGTGCCGAGACTGCCGAGGTGGCGTGATGGTGACCCCCGGGCAGAGGTTCGACGCCGCCATCTTCGCGGCGCTGGACGTGGCCACCGACGCGCAGGCGGACGCCATCGCCCGCGAGTTCCCCGCGCTGTGGGCTCAGTGGGCGCAGGCACCCGCCGTGGTCGAGCGTGTCCTGGCGGGCCCGCGCGCCGTGCCTGCCGGCAAGCGAGCCTCGATGCACCCGCCGTGGTGTGACCTGCTGTCCGAGCACGCGCCGCCGTTTGAATGCGAGCCGGCGGTGCCGTTCCCGCCCGGCCTGGATCCGTCCGAGATCCACCATCACTCCGAGAACGGGCCGAAGGGCTGCCCGCGCTGCGACCTGGCCCGCCAGTTCCCGGCCGGCTGCTGCGACCGGGAGCGGTGCCGCGCCCCGTTCGGCGCCCACGCCCCGACCTGCCGGCCGGTGTCCCCGTGACCGCCACCTGGCAGCGCAAGCCGGTCCGCCCACCGGAGCGCGAGCTGGTCACCGCCTGCTACCTGCCCGACCTGTCCGGCCAGGACTACCGGGACATGCACGCCGAGCTGTCGCGCGTGGCCCGCTACGCCGACCCGGACGCCGCGACCGCTGAGGCGTCGTTCGATGGCCAGGAGGCGCCCGTGCTGGTGGTCCGGTTCGACGGCGGGGAAGGCGTCGCGGTGTACGTGACCGTCGAGCCGGGCAACCACCTGGGCTACGACATGACCCGCCACCGGCTAACCGAGGTGACCGACACCGAGCTAGCGACATGGTGGGCCAGGTCGTGACCGCCGACGACGGCTGGTGGAACGCCCCGCCCGGCCAGTCGTGGACCTGCCCGGACTGCGGTGTCTCCTCGCCCGTCCAGGACTGGGCCGAAACCGAGACCGCGTGCGAGGACTGCGGCACCCACGACGCCCGCCGCTGCCCGGCCTGCGGTGAGCCGTTCGACCATGTGCGGGGCTCGGCCAAGATCGCCGAAGCGACCGCCGCGACCGCGCCGGGCCGCGCCGCCGCCGCGCTGGCCGCCGCCGCCGGCCCCGGCCCGGTGTTCAGCTACCCGGGGCCGATCAGCCTGTGCGGGGACAACATCTGCCGGCCCTGGCGGTACAGGTGATCCACTACCACGACGGCGGCCCGCCTCCTCGGAGAGCGGGCGCCGCGCTGGAGGTGCTGGCGTCCATGTCGGTGCCGCTGCTGGACGTGGAACGGTCGTGCGCGCATTGCGGGCTGGGCGAGTTCCACCCCGCATTCCCCGGGCCGCTGTACGGGCCGCTGTGCCGCGCCTGCGAGGATCTGCGGCTCCTCACCCGCCCCCAGCCCCCGTCGCGCCGCACGGGCGAAACGCCGTTGCCACGCCGGCAACACGCGACCGGGCAGGGGACGCGACCGCGCCTGCAAGCGCACCTCGTCCTGATCCCCGTTGTCCTCGCGTTCATCGCCGTGGCGTACGCGCCGTGGATCATCGCCTGGCCCGTTCTCGCGCTAGCCGACGCCGCCATAGCCGGCTGGGCGTGGCGCCACATCACCAGGAGCCCACGGTGAGCCGCCACGTCGTGGACGGCCTGTGGTGATCTGCCACGGGTGCGGCAGCCACCGCCACCGCCACGCCCCGGTCCTGGCGTTCCGCGCCGCCCGCTGGTGGTGGACCGCGACCCTGACCGCGATCCTGCTCCACGGCCACATCGCCGCCCCGGTCCTGTTCCTGTTCGCGGTCGGCGCGTCCTACCTGGCCGCCGCCTGGCTGCGTGCCTGGGCCGCGTTCGCATGGCTCGAAACTCACCACGCCAACTCACCGGAGGACCCATCCCGATGACCGCCCGCATGATCGCCGCCGCTGCCGCACTCACCCTCGCCGCAGCCGCAGCCGTCGCAGGCCCGCAAGCCGCCGAGGCCGCCTGCCACGCCCCCTCGGTCGTGGTCACCCACGGCCCCGCCTTCGCCCAGGCCCACGTCATCTACGGATGCAACATCCGCGTCCGCCTCACCGCCAGCAACTACGGCTCCCTGGTCGGCCCGTGGAAGTCCGGGAACAGCTACTCGGTGATCAGCAAGCCGAAGCTGTGCACCGCCGCCCGCCACTGCCATGGCGGCTGGCAGCAAGACATCGCCGGCCGGCTCGTCTACCACCCCACATTCTGACCAGGAGAGGCCACCGTGACCGCATTCGAGGACGGCGCGGCCGACGCCCGCCGCGCCGCCGCCCGCGCAGACCTGCTCGCCCGTGAAGGGGTCACCTTCAACGTCGAGGTGCTCACCGGGCACGAGCAAGAGCTGTCCGGCTACATCGCCGGCGTCCTGTCGGTCCTCGGTGACGCCGCCCGGTTCACCACCTCGGTGGCCGTGGGCGCCCGGCCCCGGGTCTGGGCCGTATGGTCAGGCGCGTCCGGGTCCGGAGGCGTCGCCGGGGGGCCAGGCGGCCAGGGCTCTGCCAACCGTGGCACCCTCAATGTCCACGGTCCCGCGACCCCGCCCAACGACTGGGGCACCCTCGGCCCCGGCCACCTGTGGTTCGCCCCGGACGGCGCGGACCCCCCCGAAAGTCCCGCCACGGCCGGCTGGATTGACCTCGGCGAGGTCGTGCCGCAGTGACAACGTGTGACAGCCCCGCCGCGCCCGGGTTTCGAGGTGAGATCAGCGTGATAGTGACAGTGGGACATTCACGTTCGCCCAGGTCAGGGGGTGTGACATGGCGGGGTGTCCCACCGTGTCCCACCGGGGTGTCCCACCCTGTCGCTGGGACAGTGTCACAGGGGGTGTCCTAGGTGGGCCGCCCGGAGCCGTTGTCGCGGGAGTGGGTTCTGGCCGCGCCGGACCGGGCCGGGCGGTGCGCCCGCTCCCGTGCCCGGATCGACTCGCTGATGCCCGCGTGGCTGGAGCAGTCCGCCGCCTGGCACGCCGGGCATGACGCCGCCCGGTGGGCCGAGTACGCCAGGTACGACGGCGGGTGCCTGCCCGCCACGGTGGTGGTCACCCACGGCCTGTTCGGGGCCTGGGATTACGGGTGTTACCGTTCGCCCACGGCCGGCCGGCGGGGGCCGGGCATGATCTCCTGGGGGGTGAACGGTGGCCGGTGAATGGCGGGTGGTGTCCCAGCGTTACGAGGCTGAGGTGCCGCTGGAGCGGCTGAGCGAGTGGCCGGGCAACCCCAACGACGGAGCGGACGGGGTGCTGGGCGAGTCGCTGGACGAGCACGGGTTCTTCGGCGCCGTCTACGCCCAGCAATCGACGGGGCGGATGATCGGCGGCAACCACCGGCTCCAGCAAGCCCACAAGCGGGGCGCGGCCTGGTTGCCGGTGATCTGGCTTGACGTGGATGACGACACCGCCGCCAGGATGCTGCTGGTGGACAACGAGGCCACGCGCCGCGGTGCCAACGACCCGGCCAAGCTGCTGGCGATGTTGCAGGGCCTTACCAGCCTTAGGGGGACCGGGTTCGACGCCAAGCGGCTGGAGTACCTGGCACGGGCGCAGGCGTGGGCGAACGCCGAGCGGGGGGACAAGCTGGCGCTGGCCGCTGTTGCGATCGCTGAGCCGCGCCACGAGGTCGAGCTGGATCAGGTGTGGGGGATGGGGGATCACAAGCTGGCGGTCTGCGACCTGCTGACCGGGTGGCCGGTGTGGGCGCCGTTGCTGACGGCGGGCTGCGTGTTCCTGCCGTATCCGACGCCGATGGCTCCGCACGCCCCGGTGGGCCGGGCGCTGGTGATGGTGCAGCCGCACAAGTTCCTGGCCGGGGTGACCCTCGACAAGTGGCAGGACCTGACCGGGCAGGCGCCGGTCCTGATCCGGGCGGTGGCGCAGTGAAGCGCACCGGGGGCGCGTTCGACCCGGGGGTGCGCCCGCTGTACTTCGCGGCCGGGGCGACCACCGCGCTGCCGCTGTCGGACCAGATGCCCGCAAGCGTGCTGATCGCCGTCAACGAGATCATGACCGAGAAGGCGGAACGGGTCGCGCTGGGCTGGCCGGTGGAGTCGGGGCGCCGCGTCCTGCTGGACTCGGGGATCTTCGCGATGACGCAGCGCCACCGCCGCGAGCACGGCATCTCGATGGATGAGGCCCTGGCGCTGGCCCCGTCCGAGATCGACGGCTTCGCCGAGCTCCACGCCCGTTACTGCCAGCTTGTTGACCGCTGGGGTGACAGGCTGTGGGGGTACATCGAGCTGGACCAGGGCGGGGCGGTGAACAAGCGCGAGACCAGGGCGGGGCTGGAGGCAGCCGGCCTGGCCCCGATCCCGGTCTACCACCCGCTCAACGACGGCTGGGCCTACTTCGATGAGCTGGCCTGCGGTTATGACCGGATCTGTTTCGGGAACATCGTCAACGCCTCCCAGGCGCTGCGCCAGCGTCTGCTGCTGACGTTGTGGGAACGCCACCGCGCCTACCCCGGGTTGTGGGTTCACGTGCTGGGCCTGGCCCGTGACCCGATCTGCCTGGCGGCGCCGGTTGAGTCGTGCGACACCACGTCGTGGCTGGGGATGCTGCGGTACTTCAACCAGCACACCGAGTCGGCCATGCTGCGCTCGACCGATGGGCTGGGCCTGTCGTTCCGCGCCCAGACCGGGGGCGGGGTGGCGGGCCGCCGCCACGCCGACGCCGCGATGCTGGCCGCCGAGGCGCTGAGCTACACCAACGAGATATGGGCTCACGCCGCCGCCCGGATCGCCGCGGAGCTGGGCCAGGGCGCCCTGCCGGGTTACGCCGAGGGCGAGGTGCTGCCGTATGCCCGGGGCTGAGGTGTGGGCCACGGTGGTCGTGCCCGGGTTCCACCACTGGGACGGGGCGCCGCGCCGCCGCGCCTACCTGGCCGGCCGGCACCGTCACGAGTTCCACCTCACCGTCGCGGTGGCGGTGGGGCACGATGACCGGGAGACCGAGTTTCACGACCTGTCGGACTGGCTGCGGTCGTGGTGGGGGCCGCGCGCCCGCGAGTGCGGCGGCGATTCGTGCGAGATGCTGGCCCGCAAGCTGGCCGCGGACCTGGCGTCCGAGGAGCTGGTTACCGTGACCAGGGCCGAGGTGTCCGAGGACGGCCAGGCAGGCGCCGTCGTCTACCCGCAGGAGGCGTGAACGTGTACGAGATCAGCAAGGACTTCACGTTCGCCGCGTCGCACCGCCTGGACGGGCTGCCGCCCGGTCACAAGTGCGCGCGGCTGCACGGCCACAACTACACCGTGACCGTGCTCGCGCGGGCGCTGACGCTGGACGGGGCGGGCATGGTGCTGGACTATGCGGCCCTGGACCCGGTAGGGGAGTGGATCGCGGCGACGCTCGATCACCGGCACCTCGGGGCGGGCGACGTGTGCGACGAGGACGGCAAGCTGCAAGACCCGGCCGTGGTCGGCTTCAACCCGACCGCTGAGTGCCTGGCCGCGCACATCCTGGAGAACGCGCGCCGCCTGGTCGGCATCATCGTCAAGGAGGTGGTCGTGCGCGAGAGCGCCAAGACGTCGGCGCGGGCGGTCTAGGTGCCTGTCTGGGCGTGGATCAGCTTGTGCGCCGGCGTCGCGCTGATCGGGTTCGCCGCAGGGTACGCGACCGTGTTGTGGATGATCGGCCGTGGAATCGGGAGAGGCATGTGACAGATACAACGCTGGTGATCAACGAGGCGTACCGGGCGTGGCAGGGCGAAGGCCCGTCAGCGGGCCGGCTGTGCGCCATCGTGCGCCTGATGGGCTGCAACCTGGCATGCTCGTGGGCGACCGACACCGGCCGCTCGCCGTGTGATGAGTCGCAGACGTGGGACGCCGAGCGGTTCGACCTGCGCGCGCAGGGCACCCGCATGGAGGCCGAGGTGGTCGCGGACAATGCGCTGGCCCTAGCGAGCTACCCCGGCGCGGACAGCTTCCCCGCGCGCGGTCAGCGGATGGTGGTGATCACCGGGGGTGAGCCGTTGCTGTGGCAGGGGCACGCCGGGTGGACGGTGCTGATCGACCTGCTGGGCCAGGAGGGCGCGCGGGTGGAGGTGGAGACCAACGGCACCGTGATCCCGTTCGGTGAGTGGGCTATCGACGCGTACAACTGCTCACCCAAGCTGGGATCGTCGGGCATGCCCGCTGAGCGGCGGATCGTGCACCCCGCGCTGGCCGCGCACGTCGCGGAGCCCAAGACGGTGTTCAAGTTCGTGGCCGCCGACGTGGCCGACCTGGACGAGATCGCCAGTCTCGCGGACCGTTACGAGATCGCGCCGTGGCGGATCTGGGTCATGCCGGCCGGCACCGACCGGGACGCGCTGTGCGACCTGGCGGGCAAGCTCGCGCCGCACGTGATCGACGCGTGCTGGAATCTGACGCTGCGCCAGCACCACCTGACCTACCGGGCCGGTGAGCCCCGGTGACCGCGCCCGCGCTGGACAGCCTCATGCTCACCGAGGAGGCCGAGGAGGCGGCGGCCACGCTGCTGACCGCGCTGGGCATGGACATCGGCGCCGACACTGAGCGCACGCCGCACCGCATGGTCAAGGCGCTGGCCGAACTGACCGCGAACCTGCGGACCCCGTTCGACCCGGCCGCGACCCTGGCCCGCACGTTCGACCCGCCCGCCCCCGGCTACACGGCGATGATCATCGCCCGTGACGTGGCGTTCACCAGCGTGTGCGAGCATCACGTGCTGCCGTTCACCGGGCACGCCACCGTCGCCTACGTGCCGCAGCCGGGCGCGCGGATCGTGGGCCTGTCGAAGCTGGCCCGCCTGGTCACCGGGTACGCGGCCCGGCCGCAGATGCAAGAACGGCTGGGCGAGCAGGTCACCGCCGCGATCATGACCCACCTGGACGCGCAGGGCGCCGGGTGCGTGCTGTCGGCGGTGCACACGTGCCTGACGCTGCGCGGCCCGCGCTCGTCCACCGCGTCGATGACGTCAAGCCACCTGGCCGGGCGGTTCTTCGAGCCCGAGATGCGCGCCGAGTTCCTGGCGCTGATCGCCAACGGCAGGCCGTCATGAGCCGCGCGCATGCCTCCGAGCATGACGTCACCGTGCCCGGCGTGATCTCAGTGTCCGGGCCGGCGCCGGGCGGGGCGTGGGGCCGCGCGGTGTTCTCCGATGACGGCGCCTACCGTTACCGGCTGTCGCGCCAGTGGGGCCAGCCGTACCGGCCGCTGGTGTTCGTCATGCTCAACCCGTCCACCGCTGACGAGCGCACCGACGACGCGACCATAACCCGCTGCCGGAAGATCGCCGGCCGCGAGAGCATGACCGGGATCGTGGTCGTCAACCTGTACGCCATGATCGCCACCGACCCGGACCGGCTGCTCTCGGCCCCGGACCCGGTGGGCATCCACAACGACGAGTTCATAGCCGACGCGGTGTCCGCCCTGGGCGGCAAGGTGGTCCTGGCGTGGGGTGCCGCCGCGACCCGGCCTAAGCACCGTGACCGGGTACAGGACGTGCTCGACATCGTGGAAGCGTCCGGCAACGCCTGGTGGTCGCTGGGCCGCACC
>Ga0318562_10000674_pt1 | contig 15112 bp, 18 predicted proteins | sample GRESIP066b5f18_FD_203688 | JGI IMG/M metagenome (GOLD analysis project Ga0318562, IMG submission 203688) | Tropical soil microbial communities from Luquillo Experimental Forest, Puerto Rico - GRE.SIPMG.066b5f18 | ecosystem: Environmental > Terrestrial > Soil > Tropical forest > Bulk soil... | reverse complement strand
TGGCCCATGACCTCGGCGCCGATCGAGCCAGCTGACTGCATCATGCCTCGAGCTTGATAAGCTGCGCGTTCCTGCTGCGCCACGTCTGCTGCCATTTGCGGCGACATCTGTCCGCCAAGCGCCAACTGTTGTTGTGCCGTAGTCTGAAGTTGCTGGGTAAGCGGATCCAGATTGCCGAGAGCACCCATCACGTTCGCTTTGGTGGCATTAAAAAGATCGCTTCTTGAATTGGCCAAAACATCCTGTTGCAGTTTGCCCAGTTGAGCCACGGTCTGATCTGTGCCTGCCTGCGATTGAGTGGCGAGCGTTTGCAGTTGCTGGTTAATCGGAGTCAGTTGCTGACCGGCTTGAGTAGCCAGGTTCTGGAACGCTTGTTGCTGGCCGGGAATTGCGCCCATCACATTCTGATAAAGCGAGGTTAAACGCGGATCCATCCCGGCAGACATCTGCTGTTTAGCTAGGTCTGACATCTGCCCGTATTGCGGCATGGAAGACATCAGCGTCTGGCTGACCTGCGGCGCTAATGCCTGCATATTCTGCAATTGACCGAGAGACGCCTGTTGCTGAGATGCGGTAGCAGCAGCCTGGGCTTCCGGCATCAACCCGAAATATTGCTGTGCGTAGGCATTGATATTTTCCTGCTCCATGCCTCGCTGCATCTGGTTGTAGAGCGGTTGATACTGCGATTCTTCTTGATAGAGCGCCGGCGCACCGGAGGTATAGGCTTGCAACGCCTGGCCAAATTCTACACCGGCATCAGGTGGTTTTGGTGCTTGGACTGATGGTGCGCCGCCCATAATAGATATCTTTGTTGTATAGCTTGTCCCAGGCTATGATTTTGATTTTACCTCTGCGTTTAAACGCAACCCAATCCAACCGGATTGGCGCCTCAAGGCAGAGATCGTAACTGGACATCGCACCTTTTTTAGTGGTCCAAAAATAAATCCACCAACAGGAATGCGGTAACCTTCTAAAATCGATGTTTGTGCCGTCACACCAGCATGTCTCAGCCATAAGCAGAAAATTTGGGCGACAGATAATAACGCCATGAAAAAAACAGCGAAGAATCGTTGCCGACAAAGCACCTTCGGGCTCATGCGCTGCGTACCAATCTTTGGCAATCTGTCCGACATTCACGTTTTAATTACAAAGTAAAGCACCGCGTACGGTTGCATGTTGTTGTGCGTTGCGTTACCGCCCGTTTTCGCCATGGTAACGTTGGTAGGACTGTTGTTGATCGTAATATTGGCGTTCTGTGAAGAGGTATTGGTCGCGCCACCTGGATAAAAGATTTGCGTCCCACCACCGAACACACCGAAACGACCGCCAGTCGGATCGATATAGCTATGAGCGTGCGCAGACTGAGTTATACCGTGACTATGTTGAGGATCGCTCAGTGTATGATCGTGATTGGCCAGTTCGGCAATGCTCAATTGATGGTTTTCTTCGCCACCGTTTGAACCGAATGCGCGAGCTGTAATCCCGGTGACTGCGCTGTTCACGTACCCAAGCGGGCTGCGGCCTCGGAAATCCGGTACCGCAAACCAGGCACTGGCACCGGAACCGCCCGCACCCCAATAGGCGCCGAGCGCAGAATAGAGCGCAGGATATTGACTCTGCAAATAATGGTTGCCGTCACAGACAAGCCAGCCGGTTGGTATCGCGGGACCGGCAAACATCCGGACCATCCCTGCAGGAATCACGATATTAATCAAGCTCTGGGCAAGTGCCTGCAGTGTGATCGAGCCAGCCTGGTAAGAAGCGGTATCGACACCCGTAACCGTATCCAGCAAATAGCCGACTTTCGAAGTGTGATCGACCGTCTTGAATCGCCCGGTAGTGCTTAGACCGATCGCTCTTCCGAATACACTCGGTCGATTAAAGCTGATGGCTGGCATGAAACCATCGTTGTTCTGGTTTGCAGCGCTTATATTAACAAGGATTGCGGCCTTGCCTATAGTGGTGCTTCCTACCGGATCGTCATTGTTGAACCCTAATGCGCCTGGACCAATTGCTGAGTCGCCCGCTTTATTGATTGGCGTGTAGCCCAGACCGCCGATGACCGCGTTTCCACTCGTAGTGACACTGGCACCGCTGTTTATGATTGTTCCTGGTGCAGCATTTCCGGCGGCGCCCGTGTTCTGTGCCGTAACAACGTTGCTTGCCACGCTCACCGTCGAGTAACTGCCCGCTCCGGCAATGCTAAGAACCAAACCAGTCGAAATACCTGTCGCACTGGTCATCGTGATAGCGACGTTGGCGTTCGCAGCGGGAACAGTGAAATTCGCTGCCGTCGTAGTCGATATCCCTGGATCCAGGTTTATTGCCTTGACCTGGCCAACTCCGATGTCTGCACTCTGTATTGAACCGGGTCCGTATGCGCCTTTTGGTATAACGCCGGGATTCGTTACGTAAAGGCCCGGTCGCGCAAGACATCCGTCCTGCAGCATGGTCGAGTCGATAGACGGTGTCTGGATAAATTGAGAAGGATCATCGGCAAACTGGGTTGCGACTTCGCCAAGCTGGAATTTCAGGCGGCTGAAATTGACGCGTTTTGCCGAGGTGGTAAGCGTACCGTTCGGCAACCTGACTTTAAGCAGTAACCCGTTGCCGACATTGGTCACCGTGCTCAGATCGATCGTTGCAGTGACATACGCCCAAGCGGCGTTCGGCACCGTTTGCAGGTTAACGGTGGTCTGTTTGGTCACCGTAGAAAAATTATTGAACGTGTCTGCCGTCCAGACTTCAAGAGTTGACGACAAGACAGAACCCGAATTGTTCTCGATATAGCCCGAAAACGTCGAAGGCCGGCGCAACGTCGCGCTCAAATCGCCATTGATTGCCTGGCCGATGCTGCAATCGGTGACGCTCGGCGCACCGTCAATCTCGAGACTCCAAAGCGAATAGGCATCCGGCACGTCAGTGGAACGTTTGCACCAGACCGCGGCACCGTTCGGATTGACTGTCCAATAACTGGCGTTCTGGGTCTCTGTGCCAACCGGGCAAGTCACGCCACCCGGTGTAGCCCAGAAACTCGAGTAAAAATTGCCGTTCCTGAAAAAGTTAATGTCGGTTACCGGTGTCTCAATCGAGAGCGAGACGAGCGGAGTCGCCATCAGGTTAAGCTTGTCAACGGTGATAATGTCTTCCTCTCGGAACTGGTAACCTGGTTGGACAAAGAGATCGGCCATAAGAAATTAAATCTGGTGCCTGGGTTCGCGCTGATCCTCATTATCCTCAAGAATGACTGAACGGATACCGACTGAACCGACTGAGTTCTCGATCCTGAACTGGCAATAGCGACCCGTCATATCGATCGGGAACCGTTCAGTAACTTCCTGTTCACGTTCAACCTGGATCCCGTTATAGCCCAGCATGAACCCATCGAGCGGCGTTTGAAAGCCTACTGAATAATCTTTGCGCCTGGCAGTCGCGTGATCGTCCTTGGAGTTAGTCGGATCCCAGTTTGGTCTGCCGAAAACCTCGTACTTCGTTCTATCCTTTGTCCGGTCCTCGATCAACGTTTTGGCATTGGACCCGTCAACAAAAGCTTCAACAGAAAAACTCGGGTTCCAAGTCGCCATATCGATACCGACTCGCGGGAAAGAACTGCGCGGACCTGGCCCAAGGTAGCCGCGAGTAAGTACTCCAAACTGGATCTGGAATTCGCGCTCGACATTATTGCCTAACAGATCCGTTCGGCCTTGTTCCAGCAAGACAACCAGACCTTTTTCCCGGTCAATCGCAAAGAGTCGTCGTTCACCGATATAATTGGTTTTGACCAGGTCATCGATCCTGAAATTCGGGTCGCCAAACGTATCGATCGATTCCCAGCTCGCACTGAGCAGATTATAGACCAATAGCGCACTGTTGCGAGTAGCGTTCTGCAACGGCACCGCGAAATAAACCCGTTCCCTGCGGTGCTCGGCGCGAATCCCGGCTGCGGCATTCCAATTGATCGAGGAAATGAGCGGTTTGATCGCATCGGAGACCGGCAACGACCCGGCTTGCGGCGAACCTTCGAATACCTGGCTGATTTTGTACACGCCGCTTGAATCCATGAACAGGATATCGCCGGAAACCGCGGTTACCGCTTTAACGCCAGCCAAGCCTAGTGTGCCTGGAAGCTTTTGTAACGTAGTCGCCGAGAGGTCGCCACTAACATTAGACAACTGATAAATCGAGTGCTGCTTGAAACAGATGACCGTTTCCTGCACCCATGGGAACACGCGTACCAGAGTGTCTGCCTCGCCAAAATTGACTCTAAAATCGTTAGTGGTCCACTGGTAATATGCCTCGCCGATATCGCTGATGGCAATCGAATCGCGATCATGCGGCGCCAGGATCCGGTTTGCGAATGTTTCAGCCGTAACCGCATTCGGCATGACTTTTCGCGTTGTATCCGGCGGATCCGGTAACGGTTGCCAATACACTGACCAGTCGCCCTTCCACATCAGCGGTGTCATCGTAGGGCCGCGCCACATGAAAAAAATGTTGAACGCCTGGGAAAACTCGACCGTATAATCGATCTTGTCCGACATCGGCAAAAACTGCGGTGCCTCACCGTCCCGGGCAAACCAGACACCGTTTGCGTTGGCGAGTGCCAGCCATTCCAACCCGTTCGGGTCCGAGTAAATGCCAACTCCATAAATCTGACCGTACTGGGCAGAGTTAAATGTGGCGGGACACACACCACCTTTGCGAGTCGCCATGCCACCGTTCTCGAGCCGCAGATTATAGCCTTCCTGATACCAACCCGTCATCATCTGGGCCGGATCCCGGGTCTTCTGATCCATCCCGATAAAGGCAGTATCGCCGCCAATCGAAGCAACCTCATCATTCGGACCGGCTGGCCTTTCCCATCTAGACATAAGCTACTGTTGCTGCTGAACGATTACTTTGACTCCAACTGGGGCAATCACGGTGACGGTGGCGATAATGTCCGGAGGCGGCACTGGCTGAACTTGACCGCTGGCCCATTCGGCGATCAATTCGTTTTCAGTGCCGTCGTAAGCATTTATGTCACAGCAACCGTTAACACCAGCTACTGTGTGCGGTGCAGGACCATCTGTGCCATCGGTAAATTGCCAGAGCCAGTAGCAAGACCAAGTGGCAGGCCAACTCGGAGTCCCACTCGTGTATTGACAGAGCCACAACCGACGAGACGACCAGAAAGCACTCGAATTATTGCCCAACAACTCTTTAATCCTGTTCCCGCTGTATAGGACACATTCCTGCGGGCGACCGAGATTATCCTCAACTGCCAAAATCCATGCTTGCGCATCAGCCAAACTCATCGAGTTCGAATTGTTATCCTCAAAATCCAGGCAAATCAGGTCGTCTGCCGTTGGCATGGCAAATGACAGATAATTGTTAACCTGCTTTTCTACGTCGCCGCCATCCGCAAAATGGTAACTGCCAAAAAGCATACCGCTCGCGTAACACGCCGCTCGCGCCTGGTTGTAGGTTGGATCCTGGTAACCGACACCTTCGGTTGCCTTGTAAATTACTGCCACGCAACCTGCATCAGCCAACGCATTAAAATCTGCTGGCCACTCATAATGGCTCAGGTCCGGAATAAAAACTTGATTTGAGGGCCACTTCATTTGATCAGCGGTGCGGGTTTAAGCAGGGCGACATTTTTCTCCAATCGATCAATCTTACGCTCGATCTCGGCAACGATTCCGTAGATAGCGGAGAGCAGTTGTTTCTCGGTTGGATCGCATCCAAGAAAATCGTTATTGTCAGGGTTCATGCCATTCGGTTAATGGAACATTTGCTGAAGCAGATTTGGACCGTTCCGTTTGACCTGTTTAATGGTTCGAGAAAGTTGTTGCTCTTTTTGGGCAAGCTTGCGTTGTTGAATTTCCAATTGCCTCTTGTCTTGAGTCGTCACCACCTTGGTTGCTATCACAGTGGTAGTTCGGCTTGAAGCTGCGGCGGCGCGACTGGCGGCATTTGCTGCACTTCCCGCCGCACCCGCTGCTGCTTGAGATGCGCCCACTGCCGATTTAGCGGCTGACTCGCTGGCTAGAGCTGCCGCTCTGCTCCGTTCAATGTCTTGAAGAATCAGGTCATTATTCTGACTAACCCTATCCAGTGTCATTTTGATGTCGGCATGAATTTCATTTACCTTGCTCGTCACCTTATCAAGTACCTGAGCGGCAGCACTAAATTGCACAGAGCGCTGATGTTCAGCGTTGCGCGCTTCCTGGGCTGCTCCTTGAGCCTGCAGTACCTGCGACTCCACAATCCCGATCTCTTTTTGCTGCGCCGCAATCAGATTTCGTAAAGCACTTGTGACTCCGTCTACTTTGATCCACATCAACGCCAAAGAAATCGAGACAATCAATAAATGACACCCCCAGAAAAGCAGATCATTAGCCGTGTCAGCACTAAATCGGCGTTTGCGCCGACCAGGCAATTCTTGCGCTTGAGCCTCAATGCCCACTGACTCGATCATCGATCCGTTCGAGCCTCTTATCGATCCGGTCGAAGATGATGTTGTTACGTTCAATGACTTTTCCAGTGTCTGCGACCAGTGTCTTAAGACTTGCGATATATTCTCGTCGCTCATCGTCGTTCGCCTGTTGAAGTTTGGCTAGATCCTTGCGCGTGCTTTGCAGATAAAGCCAGCAAATGAAGAGGACCAAAACAAACAGTCCGATGTTCAAGGCTTGGACCGGCCAGGCACTGACTCGCTCGACCTGTTTGAGCGTGTCGTCGATAATCTCGGTAGAGATCGCCAGATAGAGCTGATAGCTCATAATCACTACCATTACCAATTTGGTCTTGAGCAGCCATTCACTAAGCACCTCATTCACCTGATATCCGCATCCATATGGCAGTCATCTCAAAAGATGAGTAAACAATCCCAGTGCGTACAATGCATAGAGCAAAAAAATCAGTCCGAGAATGATCCCAATCACCTGGTGCGGCTGGCCTTTAATAAATAGTCCCACGACGTACCAAACTAGGTAAAGGATCAGACCGAGAACCAATAGCGTGATAATCGTTGCGATCATTTGGCCTTGTTCATCAATCCGCTATTTGCACTTGGTTTATCGACTCCTTTAATTTTCCCGGCATTTTTACTGGCATAAAAGACCTGTTCGCCTTTCTTCTTGCCGTATTGCTCTTGCATCGCGCCTTTTATTTTCTGGCCCTTTTTGGTTAGTGGAATTGAGTCAACCCTCCTTTCCTTACACGACACGTGCTGAATAGCCGGTAAACTGCCCGGCTTGGATCGTCTGCTTGTCAAACTCGCTCGCAAGCGCCGCATAGGCCTGTTGCAACTGATCTGGCGCTTTCTCGTTCTGCCCGGCGCAAACCAACGCATCACTGAAAGCCGCGTAAATCACAAATTGCCTGAAGACCCATGGAATTCGAAACTGTTGCCAGTTACTGTCACTGGCATTCGGATCAAACGGATTCAATGCCGCCGGAACGCCCGCAGGCTTTACAGGTGGCGTCTGGTTAAGATTGTTATCGATCAGACTTAAATAAGTGTCCGAACCGTATAACGCTGCATCACCGGTGTTATAGGTTTCGCTCGAGTCCCATTGATCCAGCGCTAGCCCGGGATAAGGAATTCTAAACTGTATCCAGACCGTGCTCGACACGGGAGCAAAGGAAAACTGCACCGCAGTAGTGGACTGAATGAAATCAAACCGTATCCTGTTCAGGTCGCTATACGGGTTTTTGTTCCAGGCAGTGAAACACGTTCCTATCGGTGTGTGGCCGGGTTGCCACCATGGAATGAAGCGCGGATATGGTGGTTGGGTATTAGCCTGCCAGACTGCGGTATTGGCCAGAGTACCGCCAACGGTAGGCACCAATGCCTGGTAGTAACTTCGCGAGCACCAGTCCCAGACCATGTCGCCCGCGTTATAGGATAGCGTAGGATCATAATCATTGGCGAATGCGCGTTCCTCCACTAAAGTGATTTCGTTAAAGTCGTAAAGTTCCCATGCCTCTTTGAGTCTTGCATCCATGTAGTCCAGAAGTTCCCTGGCTTTATCGGGCGACAAATTCTGGTTATCGCCAGTCGGCGCTAATCCCAACCTTCTGGCGATCGAATAGAGGATCCTCTGCGTTGTGACCGGCGGGTTCATGGGCGCCTGACGATAGTCTTCCGCGGCTTAGCTAATACCCGCACCTCCGGGTTATCCCGTTTAAACGCTTTAATGAAACCTTGGTCGTTCCAGACCTCGCGACCTTCGCGCAGCACCCAGTTCCAGAACACTTCCGCATCGACGCGCATATGGCATTCGCCAAGCCCGTCCATGTAACATTCGTCCAGGCGTTCAGTAGCCGCCGCAATCCTGCGTTGCTTGTCATAAGCCAGTTCCCGTTTAGCCTCGATCTCGTCAGTGATACTCTGGCAGAAATCCCTGACGAAATCGTTGCCTTTCACCGCAGCCAAATCGCGGGCGAACTGTTCCCACCCAACAATCTGTTCCATAAGAACAGTTTTAAGCGGTTGGCGCTATTTTCCCTAGCCCAAGCGGATTATAAACAACTAACCCGCAAACCGCATCAATATATCCTCTGGGACCACCACCTAAGTTCGGGTTTTCCTGATAACCAGGCATCCGGTTGTACCGGAGTTCGAACTGGTCCCAGTCGATCAGGTAAGCGCGCCCGTTCTTGATGTTAGCCGCCGAAGCTCCGGTCGCGCCCGCGGCCATGAAGGTGCTCAATATTAGCTTTACGGATCCAAAATCGCCTTGCCAAAAATCTACGGTCGCGATGATTGATTTGGAACTGGCATCCTGGTTAAACCGGCGCAACGGTACCGTCGATACCGCACTCGGCACATAGGTAGCAAAACCTGTGAAAAGTTTCTTCACCGCCGTGCCGCAGATCAGATCGAAATCTTTTTGCTGGCCGGTCTGCTGATAGATACTCTCCATCGCGCTGTTAATGTCGCTCTCCACCGTAGTCGCAGTGGTTTTGGTAATAACACTAGTTGTCGGTGTCACGAACGCTGGCGGGCAAGCGGTCGCCGAATCGGTGATCGTTACCTCACCGGCATTGATCCAGGCACCTACACCGCGAGTAAGGTACGGCACCGTTCCATTGTCGGCTTGGGAGTCCTGATCACTGCAAAATGTCGCTTCGAGGTTGCGTTTAACCTGCACGATAGTTTTCTTGACTGCCCGCTGCATTTCGCCGCGTTTACCTATTCCGGCCACGTCACTAACATTCTGGGCCAGATCACTAACCATGAAAGCCACTCGGAACTTCTGAATACGCCCGTGCGCTTTGGCTCGTTGCGCGGCCGGGTTAGTATAATCAGCGTTAACAACATCGACACCGTCTACTATACCTCCCAAGGCGGATGGTGCATATTGATCCATCTGCCAATCGTACAAGGTATTGGCCGGTTCTGTCCCTTTAGGACACATCGAGGAAAATGGTGTGTCTCGGTAGTCCACCATAGCGATCACATCCGCGAAGTCCTCACGCTTCCCGGGTTGAATTGGTTCAGTTAAACCAGGCATTTATCTCTAATCAGCGACTGCGCTGAGCCTCCGCACGATCAATCAAATTATCGACAAACGCCGTTAAAGCAGCGTCCGGATTCAATTGAAAAGCAGCGCTCAATGCGTCACCGCTCAAGGCTCGTGTTTGCGGAACCCGTGGAGAGGCTGCGGGCGCGGGAGTGGCCAGAGGCGCCTGATGTGCGGGCGGTAAACCGTTAGGGCGAGCCTTAGCCCGATCCAACCGAATTTTCTGGCCTACTAATGCGTCACCGATAATCAGCGCTATGTCCGGGTAACGCTGGCACTCAGGAAACGCTGTTAACCACTGGTGATAAACAGTGTTAGGTTCAGTGCCTTGCTTGAACAATGCCGGATACTGCTTCTGCGCTTCGGTATCGAACAATTTTTTATTAGCCAGAAATTCCTTCCGCTGCGGTACGCCTTCATACAGCGTTTTCTCCGCAGTAACCCAAATGTCTTTCACTGCGGCGCCATCTACATGTTTCGTGCCTCCGTTGCCATCGCTAACCGGACCTCCGTCAGGATTTTGTATGCACCAGGCTTTTACCTCGTTGATATAGGCTATCCGTTTCTGAAGATCCGCTTCAGTCATGACATCGGATAACGGGTTACTGGGAGTCGGCGCTAACGGTGGCGGTGCCTGGGCTTTAGCCTTTAACTCGAAAAGTTCGGTCTCGAGCGCAGTTGCTTTTTCCTCGGCACTTTTACGTTTGGCAGTCAGTTCATCGATGCGTTGCTGGAATTTATCGGGTGGTGGAATTTCCTCTTTTTTCGGTTCTTCGGGCGGCTTGTCCTCTTCAGGTTTTAAGCCTGCAGGAATCAGATCCTCTAAATGCTGCTCCTTGTCGGCAGTCTCTGGCGTAACCGGTTCCTTTTTGGTTGCGCCGTCTTTGGGTTGCTCCGGTGCCTTCCCAGTCTCTTGAGTCGTCGGTGTTCCCGCGAACAAATCCGCTAGATCTGGGATATTAGGAAGCAAACTTTCGATTTCCGGCTCGACCGAAGCTGGAGTTGCCGTTTTATCGACCGTTTGGGAGTTTACAGTCTCCTCTGCCATGGTTTAGAACCAAGAATTTGTCTGCCAAGACGTTTTAAGGCCGTCTAGACGCCTTAGAACAAGGTTTCTGCCTCCGATTGTGGCAAAAAGCAAGCTGATTTTGTGCCACAAAGGCGAAAATCAATGAAATTTGGCCTTGAGAGACTCGAAGTCTTCGGCCTGAAGCGCTGCCAGAAAGTTATCAGCTAATTTGAACGCTTCCTCGGACGGTTCGGCCTTGGCCAGCCAGTAGTGAATGGCCAGAGAAAGCCGGATCTGGTACACAGATTGCCCGTAAAGTTCCAGTATCTGCTGTTTTGTCACGTTTCCGGTCCGGGTTCAGGACCTGGATGCACTTCGGTTGGTTTGCGGCGCAGAAGTTCTAACGAGGCCAGGGTATAATCCGCATACGCCGCAAATCCCAGATAAAAAGCCACTTTGCCCGGGTCCTTGAAAACCTCGTCGTTACGCAACAGTTCTTCGGCCTTGTACTTTGCCTCGATCACAACGTCGCGAACACAACTCCATTGCCGGTCATTAATCTCGCGTAAAATCTGCGGACGCAAGTGTTCCTCGACCTCTGGCAAGTTGTCCAGTATCCGCACCACCGGTACTTTGCCTAACAGATTATCTTTTGACGGCACGTTGCTCGCTTAGGCTAACGGTCCCTGATCGATGATAAGTGCCCGTGATTGCAACTGTGGCCAAGCTGTCGTCTGTGTCCCAGCCACAGTCATTCCAAGAGGTCCGGTATATTGACGCGCCTGGATTTGTACCGCTGGACTGGTCCCGCTGACCACAACTGCAAAGACAAGATCTGCGTCGTTCACGCTCGAGTCGTCCGTTCGATTGACTACCGTATGGAACGTGCGCCGGAAATGTACGCCACTGTCTGTGCTCCAATCACAAAGCGCTTGGCCGCCGCTGTTTGCCGTCCACAAAAATTTCGCTACAATCGACACTTCCAAAAGTGTGTTTCCTGTACGTGACGGTAACGAATAAATCGTGTTCGGTAAAACAAAATACCATGTTCCAACGGCAGCAAACGCTGTTTCGGGTAAGTCAATCAGTAGCGGTTCAGCAAAAGGCGTCTCAACAATGCTGCTCGTGCTCGTATCCGGCGGAATCGATTGTCCGTAACTGGTCTGTACTGGCAACGTGTTGCTGACAATTCCTTGACTGGATTCAGCAGTCTGGCGCCGAATCCATTTGTATGGATAAAGGATGTTACCTTTAATCGGCATTGCTAGGTCACGGTCAAGTCAACGCTATTGCTCAGTGTCCCGTCAGCGTTCCTGACCTGGACCGGCACGGTCCCTGCCGTGGCAATTGCCGCGTCACTGATCGTAGCGCTGGCGCCTAATGTCGTTGCCTCGTCGTTGCCGGCAGCGGTCACTATCGCTCCGTCACTGAACCCGGTCCCGGCCACAGTAAGCACCAATCCCGTTGTCCCGGCAGTCACGGTTGCCGGGTTAATCGAACTGATCACGGGCGCCGCGGGAGGTGCCGGTGTCACGCTGCTCGCGCCCGCACCGTACACCTTCTCGCACCATTGCTGAAACCCGTGATCGCCTTGCCACGAGTTCGGACAAGCAGCCATCAAATCAAGCAACGCCTGGTCAGTCTGCTGCTGTTGTTTCCCGTCTGTAACCGACATTTCTTCGCCGCCTAATACCGGCGCGCTGACAACCGGCGCGGTTTGAGTCTCACTCATACGTTTTTTCTTTCTGGATCTCTTTGCTTTTGCCACCTAGCGCTTCCTTCGGACATCGAGTTCCCGTGTCGGATGCGTGCCACTTGATGGTTTGCCTATTCGTCCGCCTTTTTGCCCGGAACGGATATCGAGTTCGGTTGATGGGTGCGGTCCTGGGCCAGCCGCCGATTCGTCGCTGCGTACTGCCTGAGTGGCAGTCTGAAAGTCATTCGGACTTTCCGGTAATTGGTCCGGTTCCAGCGGTACGCCTGGATGCGCCGGTTTCGTGTTATAGTCTGATTGGTCCATAAAATTTAAACGGTTACGTCTTTACCACAGTTTCTTAGGTAGTTGTTCAATTTTGCCATCGACATAATCCTGGCAGATTTGCAACATCCGCTTAAACCGATACCGCAAAATAACGGTCTTTGGCGTGATTTGCCCATCTGTTGTCAAGGTGCCTCGCCACATTGCTTTGAATAGAACCGCGCACTCCATGGCAAACTTTCGGTCTTCCTCATCCATTAACGATTCGGTTTGCTGATAAAATTCGTCTAATGGCAGATTATACTCTGGCGGGATCGGCATTGTTATCCGCCTCCACCGGCTTGCCCTGATGTGCCGCCACCCATCAACTGACTTTGCGGCGGCGTCTGCGGTGGCGGCGCCGGTCCGGTCCCGGTCAGTTGTTGCGTCGGGCCGGGCGCCACACCCAGTCTGCCGGTCACAGCGTTCTGCTGTTGCACCACTTGCTGCTGCAAATTTTGGACCCGTCTCTGGAGCAGTTCCATTGAGATCGGGTTCTGGCGCAACGCGTTGATGTAGCCAGGCTGCTGGACGGTGTTCTGGATCACTTGAAGCCTGAGTTGCGCGTTCTGACCGCTGGTGTACATCGGCGGCTCGATCCCGTCCGCGATCTTCGATAGTTGCGCCTGTTCATCGTTGATTTCCTGCTGGCTGACCGCGGCCTGCGGCTGAATCAGTTGCCGCGCCAAAGCGGGATCCAGCGCGCGCGCCGCGTACATCGTAAGGCCCGCCCGGTCAATCACCCCGGCTGCGTCCGTCGCCACCAGCATCTGCTGGATCAGTTGCAGTTTCTGCAACACGTATTCCTGGTTCAGATCTTTGGCGTCGTATTCCAGAACCAGGTTCAGATTTCTTTGGATACTTTTCCTGTCCCGCTGCGGCACCGCTGCCGGGTCGCCCGCAGCCGCCAGCCAGTCGTCATCCGGTAGATATTGCTGGCATAACTGATAGATCTGGATATGGACCATGCGCAGTTCAGCTAACCAATCGTCTATTAACCGTTGCTGTTTGCGCAAAACCTTGTTCGGGTCCACGCCTTCCATGTTTTTGCCGAAATACGAGTAGGTATCCTGCCGGATACTCATCTCGGTCTGGTAAGTCGTCTGATCGATCGGTGGTGGCGGTAACCAGCTCAGTTCGCCCGGGCGCATAATGCCTAGCTGCGCTCTCGGGCCAAGTTTGTATTGCTGTTTGCCTCGACCCAGCGGCACCAAAAGCGGCGGTAAGGTCGAGATTGCTGTCCGATCGTTCCGGTTATCTTTCTGAAACTTGATCTCGCTTTGTGCCGTCATCGCGATATCGCCAATGCCGCGACTTTCCAGTATGCTTCTAGAGCGCCTCTCTCTCGCGCACATCACAAACGGGTATTTGCCGTGCGTGTAGGGTAACGGCAGCGTGCGCCCGATCCGCTCAGAGTTCGGGTGGAAAATTGTTACCTCGATCTGGCGCCTGTTCTTCGGATCGGTCCCGCGATAAAACCCGTAGTACACCTCGCACAGCTCTTTCATCTCATCGACGTAAAGCCTGTCCCTGAACCTGAACAGCGTCTGCATCCCAAGGTTAAGTAATGCCGTCGAGCCCGCCCGCTCCAGTATCTCAGTCGTAAATTGCGGGTCCCAGTTCTCGTACTTGGCCCGGTCTATCACCGCAGTTTTCGGGATCACGTCTCTTCTGACAATCCACGGTAACCGCTGGATATCGTACGTGTTCCTAAAGAAAAAAACGTCCTGGTAAGTCCGTAACGCCGTCACGCATGGCCGGTTTTCTTTGATGTAAGGCCGATAGTAGGCAAACGATCCGGTCCGCGACAAACTCATCAGCGCTTGGACCGAATTGTTAACCGCTTGGTCAGTAGTGTACGGAGTCGGTTTCGGTGCCGGTCCCGCCGATTTAGTTGTCGGGTCAAGCACGGTCTCCGGCACTTCTATAGGTGCGTTCAGATCCGGAAAATAAGTGGCTAACATCTGGGCCGCGCCCGCAATATCGTTGTTGCTCAATCGTCCCTGGTTCTGCAAGAGATATTCCAAGAACGCTTGCAACATCGGGTCCATCATCGCCATCCCGAACAAATCCTGAATCGTGACCGTGACCAGTTCACTGTCAAAGTCCAGGTACCAGTCCACACCGATCACGCTCGAGCCGTAATGCTGGCGCCATTGCGCCGCCAGACTCTTTTCCCGGTCCAGTTCTTCCGCCATCAGATTGCGCAGCACCCAGTCCAGTACCGCAGTCGTCGCGGTAGCTTGTTCCTGGTAGACCGAATTACTCGGCACCGTCTGCATATGACAGTTCTTGTCGGCCATCCGCAGGATATCGACATCGTCTATCACCAAATCATCGATAAAGTACGGCCTGATATCGCTTGCGCCTTCCCATGGGTACACTTCTTTCCCGGTGTTAGCACTCCATTTACGACCGTCATAAGTTTGCCCGGCCCATCGGCAGTACCTGGTGTCGTCCAGGGTCGAGATGAAACTGATGTAGGAGCTCGCTTCGGTTAACGACCAGGTGAAACTGCGTTTTACTTCCGAAAAATTCATAACGGGTCAGTCCCAATCGGGTCCATGATTT
>Ga0318562_10000670_pt1 | contig 15141 bp, 9 predicted proteins | sample GRESIP066b5f18_FD_203688 | JGI IMG/M metagenome (GOLD analysis project Ga0318562, IMG submission 203688) | Tropical soil microbial communities from Luquillo Experimental Forest, Puerto Rico - GRE.SIPMG.066b5f18 | ecosystem: Environmental > Terrestrial > Soil > Tropical forest > Bulk soil... | reverse complement strand
TCGTCACCTATGTGCCGATCGCCGGCCATATTCGCCGCGTCCTCGACGAGCGTCCGACCCACCAGGCGCCGGCGACCCGCTTCCAGGAGGAGCTCGAGGACTATATGTCACCGGAATTCGCCGGCGAGACGCTGCATGCCGTGGTGGCCTGGGGCCGCTACGGCGAGGTCTTCGCCTATGACGAGCAGGCGGGGGCTTTCAGCCTCGAGAATCCGGCCTGAAGCCGCTGCCTTTGGAAGAAAGAGCCGTCAGGATGGTGGCGGTCCGACCCCTTTCGGACCGCCGGCTTCCAGCAGGTCCTTTCGGACCAGCAAAGCAAGGCTCAGGCTTGCGCCAGCATCAGCGTCTGTCCCGGCTCGCGGCGCCGGAAGCGGCGCCGCACCCATCTGACGAGCCGCGGGTGACGGCGTAGCTTCCCCTTGAGGCTCGCGATCGCCGCGAGCGGCAGGCCGCGCCACGACGTCGCCTCGGTCAGTTCGAAGAGCTTCAGCCGCTCGCCACCGAGGCGGCGCTTGAACTCGTAATCGCCGATGGTGAAATCGAAGCAGTCGCAGCTCTCGGCGCTGAGGAGCTCGATAGAGCGCGCGATCACGAGGCGCCCGGGCGAGCACGCCTTCCAGGCCCCGCCCGCATTCGAGGTGCGCAGGATCGAGAACACCTTGCCGTGCCGCACACCGAGCAGCACGGCGACCACCTCCTCGCCTGCGAGCAGGACCGTCATCACCGTGTAACCCGAAGCGAGCCCGCCGACCACGAGCTCGCGGTAGAAATTCGCGATATCGGGCGTGTCGAGGATATAGGGCAGGCCGAGCCCCCTAATGCGCCGCTCCTGCTGCTCCTCCATGCGGTGCAGCACCTTGAGCGCGGCATCGACATCGGTGACGCGGCGGAACTCGGTGCCGCCCAAGCGCTCGAAGACGCGCCAGCAGCGGTTCAATTCCTTGCGATAGGCGCGGCCGCGCTTGCGCTTGAACTCGTCAGAGGTGGTCATCTTCACGAGATGGCCCTGCAGGCCTGAGCGCCGGCTTGCTGACAGGAGCGCCAGCGGGTTCGGCCGCCCCGCGATCTCGCCCGGCATCTTGGTGAACCGGATCGCATCGGCCTTGGGCAGGCCGCGTTTGAGCGCCGCCCACAGCTTACGGGCGCCCGCCTCGTCGCGCGGCGCCGCAGGTCCGAGCAGTGGAGCGTTGTAGTCGGTCACGCCGAGATCGGCGAACTCGATCAGGACGCGGCCATTCTCGCGCAGCTCGATCAGCGGCAGCAGCATGGCGACGCCGCGCTCCACGTCCCGCACGGTGACGACGAGCGGAACGACATCGGGAAGACGCCCTGCCGTCTCGAACCAGGTCGCGAGCCACAGACGATCCTGGAAAGGCGATGCCGCCGCGAGCGAACCGGCGTCGCCCAGCGCCCTCTCGGCATCGGTGAAGCTCCTCGCCACTCCGACGGAGAACGCATCCGCGGCCTGCCTCTCGGACTGTCCCCGAATATCGTATTCGACGCTCGCGGCGGTCAGCATAGGGTCCTCATCCAATCGGGTCTCGGCCGGCATCCCCTCGAGACCGGGAGCTGGGCGTTCATCAGCGGTCGGCTCGGTTGGACGACGCGATAAACGAAAGATCATGATGGATGCCCCCTATCGGTCGCCCCGTCTCGCCGGTCTGCCATCAATAGGCATTGCGGTAGGCTTTACGCGACAACACGGTCATCAGGATGATCCGCAGATCGAACCAGAAGGACCAGTTGTCGATATAGTAGAGGTCATGCTCGACGCGGGCGCGCATCAGCTCATCCGTCGAGGTCTCGCCGCGCAGCCCATTGACCTGCGCCCAGCCGGTGATGCCGGGCTTGACGTTGTGGCGCCGCGCATAGAGCGCCACCCGGTCCTCGAAAGCGCGGTCATGCGGCAGGGCATGCGGGCGCGGCCCGACGAGCGACATCTCGCCGAGAAAGACGTTGAGGAGCTGAGGCAATTCGTCGATGTTCCAGCGCCGCAGGAAGCGCCCGACGGCGGTGATGCGCGCATCGTTCTTGGTCGCCTGGCGGAAGCCGCCTTGCGAAGCGCCGAGCGTCATGCTGCGAAACTTGAAGATCGGGAAGGGCTCCTGGTTGAAGCCGTAGCGATGCTGCACGAAGAAGACCGGGCCCGGCGAATCGAGCTTGATCAGGATGGCACAGAGGAGGAAGAGCGGCGCGAACACGATGAGCGCCACCATCGAGGCGACGAAATCGAAGAGGCGCTTCACCAGGATCTCGAGGATCGACAGCGGCTCGCGCACGAGGTTCAGCCCCATCATCGGGCCGAGCCGCGAGACCCGCAGATCCTCGAAACGGCTCAGGATCTTCTCGGGGTCGAGATGGATCGAGGCCGGCACAGTGAGGAAGGCCTCGACGCAACGCTCGATCGTCGCGCGGTCGGACCAGGGCAGCATGATTAAGATGTCCTCGGGGCGCTTGAAGCGGGCGACGCTGACCGCAAGCCGGATATCCTCGCCGAGCCGGTTATCCTCGCGAAGCTCTGCGTCGCGTTGCGGGCGATCGCCGTCGGGCGCGGCATCGCGCAGCAGGGAGGCGCCGATGATACGCAAGCCGCAGGCGCTCTCCTCGCAACAGCTGCGAAAGGCCTCGACATCGGCCTCGCGTCCGACCAGGAACACTTGCCGCAAGGCGGCCGTGCCCCGCTGCGCGATCCCGCGCGCGATGCCCTGGAGCAGCAGGCGCGAGAGCACGATCGAGCCGAAGCCGCAGACATAGAAGAGCAGGATCGCGCCGCGCGAAAATTCGGCGCTCGCCTTGATGAGGAAGCCGAGGCCGAGCGCCGCGCAGAACGCGATGTTCCACAGGCTGAAGGCCTGCCGCAATCCGCTCGGGAAGGAGAGCAGGTGTTCGATCGTATAGCTCGAGCGCGAGGCGTTCGGGACTGCAAACAATAGCCCGATCATGAGTCCGGCCTCGGCGTAATGCGCGAGTGGCCCTGCCCCACCGTAAAAGACGGCGTGATAGGCGAAGGCCAGCAGGATCGAGGAGGCGACGATCACCCCAAGCTCGGTCGCGCCCGCGCCGAGCATGATGAGCGAGCGCATGAGCCCCGCCTGGCCGAGCGGCAGGAAGCGTCTGCGCTCGAGGAGCCAGGCGAGCGCGGATGAGCTCTGCCGGGGAAGGCCGCGCAGTGAACGCGGCGATGCGGGAGCCAGGATGTTGCGATCGATATACACAGGCGGCACGCGATCCAATTTGAGACGTTCGGTGTTCCGGCGCTGCACGGAAACACGCTTTCCGGCCTCGCCTGCCTGGATCGTGGCAAAAGGCGCGCCGCAGATTCGAGCTGTTGCCAGGGGGTAGAGAGCCGCCGTCCGCAGGTCGTCAGAACGCCGCAAATGCGGAAAAAGCTGCAAATGTGCTTAACCGGGCGTGAACGAAAATTCAACTCCTGCCTGCCAGGATGGGTTCACAGCGGCGGTGCAGCACCGGCCGACGCTGGCGCGAAAGCGCCCGGGAGCGGTCCTTTCAGGCCATTGCCATGACGGCGGATGGCCCGTGAGCCGTTTCGGATTTCGCGCGCGATTGGAGCCTGGCCGTAACGCATGTCCCTTCCCCCTCCCCAAAAGCCCGCCGAAGCGGCGGTGTCGCCCGATGCCAGGCCCTCCGCGCCCGAGGCCGGCACCGTGGATCTGCGCGAGCTCGCGGGGCATCTCGCACGCCGCTGGCGCCTGATCGCGGCTTGCGTCGCGGCGGCGCTTTTGCTGGCCTTCGGCTATCTCCTCGTCGCCCCGGCGCAATATCTCGCGATCACCTCGCTGATCATCGACCCGCAAGCGAATGGCAGCTTAACGGCCGATACGGGCTATGCGCGCAACCCGCCCGACATCAGCGTCGTCGAGAACCAGATCAAGCTCGTCACGGCCGATAATGTGCTGCGCCGCGTCGTCGATCGCGAGAATCTGATCTCCGATCCCGAATTCGGGCCCCAGCCGCCAGGGCTGCTGGCACGGCTCTTCGCCCTCATCGGCCGCTCCTCGCAGGCGAGCACCGATCCGATGACGGCGGCCATCGGCACCTTGCGCGAGCATGTCTTCACGCGGCGTTCCGAGCGCACCTTCGTTCTCGATCTCGGCGTCTATGCGCGCGACGCCAAGAAGAGCGCCCATCTGACGGACGCCCTTGCTCAGGCCTTCATCGACGACCAGACGGCGGCGCGCGTCGCCATCGCCCGCCAGCAATCCGACGAGATCAAGACGCGGCTCGCCAATCTGAAGGGGCAGATCGAGGCGGCCGAGACGCGGGTCGAGCAATACAAGAAAGAGCACAATATATTCGACAATGACGGCAAGCCGCTCTCGACCCAGCAGCTAACCGATTCCGAGCGCGACCTGGCGCAGGCCCATATCAAGGTGGTCGACGCCAAGGCGCGGCTCGACCAGGTGCGCGCCAGCATGACTGCCGGGCGTGATCCTGCGGCGTTGCCCGAGGCGCTGCGCTCACCCGCGATCGAGCGCATCAAGGCCCAGATCGCCGAGCTCGCCCGCCAGCAGGCCAATCTGCGCACGACGCTCGGACCGCGCCATCCGGCGCTCCTCGAATCCGAGAACCAAATGCGGGAGGCGCGCGCGCTCCTGCAGACGGAGTTGACGCGCATCGCCGACGGGGCGCGCAACGATTACGACATCGCGGTCGCGAACGAGGCTGCCCTGCAGAAGCGGCTCTCCGAGACGCGCGCCAAGACCTCGGACGTCAATGAGGCCATGGTCAAGATGCGCGAGTTGCAGCGCGACGTCGAGGTGAGTCACGCGATCTATGACCGCTTCCTCAAGGCGAGCGGTTTCGTCGCGTCCGATCAGCTCGACACGCCGACCGTCCGCGTCTTCTCGGCAGCCGTCGTCCCGACCCGCGTCGAGAGTCCGAAGCGCCTCGCCGTCCTCTCGATCGCGCTCGCGGCCGGCCTTGGGCTTGGGCTCGCCCTCGCCCTCCTCGGAACATCGCCGGGTACGGCACCCTCACGCCCGCGATCCGGGCAGGACACGGTCGGGGGAGCGGCGGCTTCGGCGCGGGCGAAGCCCTCGCTCGAGCCCGTCGCTGCGGGTCCCGCGATGGCGCGGGCCGAAGCCCAGGCTCCCGCCACCGCGATGGCCGAGCCGCCGGCCGCCGCTGCACCGCCGCCCGCAGCCGCCCCATCCGCGCCGGCGCCCAAGGCTGATCCCGGCCCGGCACCCGCCCCCTTGGTCCTGAAGCAGGTCGTCACTCCCAAGACGACATCGTCCACGCCGACACCATCCACGCCGACACCATCGCGCCAGGAAGAGAGGAAGCCCGACCCTGCTCCCAAGAAATGGAGGCCGGTCTCAGGGACTGATGAGGCACGCGGCCACGGCGATACGCCGGATGTGGTCGCGCCGAAGGACGCCGCCCGGCAGCTGCCGGCTGTCAAGCCTTCGCGCGCAGCGCCCGCGGCGCGGGTCGAGGCCGCACCGGCGGCACCTCCGGCGGATCGCTTCGACATTCCGGCGCTCGGGTCGGCCGCGGATGCGGAGACCTCGCTCACCGCGAGGCTGCGCCTCGCCCGCGACGACCCGCAGGCGCTATTGCCGCATTGGCGTGAGGTCGAGCAGCATCCCGGATCTGAGTATGCCAGGGTGATGCGCGAGGTGCGCCGTGCGTTGACCACGGGCAACGAGGCGAAGCCGCTCGTCATCTCGATCATCTCGGAGATGCGCGGCTGCGGGAAATCGACACTCGCGACCAATCTCGCACGCGCCTTCACCGATACCGGGCAGCGTGTGCTCATCCTCGATGCTGACCGCCGCAATGCCAGCCTGACCCAGGTGATGGGCACCCAGGCGCCTGAGGGCACCATCCGTCTCGCCGACGCCATGCGGCCAGTCTTCGCCCTCGACGGATCCTGGCGATCCGGAATCTTCCTCGCTTCGCTCGCGCTCGGCCGCGCCGAGCCCGGTCGCGCCGATGCGCGCATGCCGAGCTTCTCGGGACCGAAGGCGCTTGCCGACGTCTTGATCATCGACACACAGGCCGGCACGCGCGGGCCGGCGCTCGGCCCCGACCTGCCGATCGACGCGACACTCGTGATCGCGCCAGCCTTGCAGGGTGCGCTGAAGCCCCTCGCCTCCCCGGCCTTCGCGCATGTCAGGCTGATCTCGGGGCCGGGCGACCTGCATGGCAGCGTCGCGCCGCGGCGGCCCGCGACCACGAATGCCTGATCGGCCAGCGGCGGGCGGCGCTAGACTCAGCCGGCGAATCTGCGCTGGAGGCGCTTCCGCAGCGGCGCTCGCGCTTCCGAGAAGAAAGCGAGCGTCGCCGCCGCATAGACGCCGATGCCGAGAAGGATCCGGATGGCGAGCGAGACGAAACCGCCGGCCATCGGCAAGGCGAGCAGGGTGGCGCCCATGATCGCGGTCGCGAAGAGGATCTTGGCGAGCACCGATAGCCGGATCGGCAGGCCTAGGCCGAAGACCGTGAAGGCGATCGAGGCGACCGAGCCGAGCGCTGCCCCGATGAGGCATCCGACCGCGGCGCCGATCACGCCGGCCTTATAGACGCCGATCGCCCCGCCGACGAGCGACAGGAAGGCGTCGAGAAAGTTGAACACGGTCATCCACCCGGTTCGCTCGAGCAGAAGCCCGGTCTGGTCACCGAGATGGGTGCGCATCATGCGCGCCGCGCTCGTCGCCATGGCGAGCGGCAAGGTCAGGATCGTCACCTCCTGATATTGCGGCGCGATCAGCAACAGGACGAGCGGCTTCGACAGCACAACGACACCGGCGAGCGCCGGCGCCAGGAGGCCGAGCATGAGCGCGCCGTTGACCGCGACCTGGCGCAGCGCGCCCCGCCGATCGCCCGATTCCAGCCGCTCGACGGCGAGCGGAAAGGCAGCGGCCGTGCACAGCATGGCGAGCACCACCGCGAGGCGCTGGCCGAGCCCCCAGCCGGCCGAGAACAAGCCGACGCCGACAAGGCCCTCGCGCGCCTCGACGAGGACGCGAATGCCGTTCGCCGCCGTCCAGGACAGCGTGCCCGAGATGATGAGCGGGATCCCGTAGCGGAGCGCCTCGGCAAGGATCGCGGAATCGATTGCGCCGACGCGCAGGCGGATGCGCAATCCGACGAGCGAAGCGACAAGCCCGGCAGCCTGTCCCGCCGCCATCGCGGCGAGAACCACGGCGGGGTCGGAGGCGATGAGCAGGATCGACGCGATGGAGAAGGCCGCCCCCGCGGCAGGACCTGCCAATTGCGCGATCGTGTAGATGCCGATGCGGTGATCCGACCTCGCCCATTCGCTGTAATGGGAGATGAGGGTGCGCGTGACGAGATAGGCGGCAGACGCCGCGAATATCCCGGGACGCGGTGCCACACCGACGAGCAGGAGGGTCGGCGCCGCGAGCAGGATCTGAAGGGCTGCCCCATAGGCAACCATGCGGGCATCCATGGTGCGGAAGCGCCGGGCATCGCCTTCAGCGTAGCGCTTCTGGAAGCGCACCACGAATATCGACCACCAGGCGATGCCGATGAGCGCCACGATCTCCTGCGAGGCGACGACGAAGGTGACCACGCCGAAATCGGCGGGCGCGAGGAGATGCGTCCAGATGATCGTCACCCCGAACTGCAACAACGGCCCGAGCAGCTGGGCCGGCATGTAGAGCAGCGTGTTCTTGAGCAACGAGCCTGACATCGTGGTGTTCCGGGCCGTCAGCACGGCCAGACGGCCGACGCGGCCGGCCTACCGCGACCGCTTCGCGCGACGCACCGAGCCTGCGCTCTTCGAAGCGAAGTTGCTTGCATGCCGCCCTCTCCCTTGCGCTTCGGCCGAAACGTCATGATCAGCGCTCCAATCACGCGCTCTGACCGGCCGCATAGAGCCTGACCTTTCCCAATATTCGGTGCATGTCCTCGCGAGCCCGCCCGGTGGGCGATGCAGCCCTGCCCTATTGCTTCGAGACCAAGCGATTGGCCAGCGCAAGCCGCAGCGTTTTCGGCATCACCAGCACGGCGAGCAGAAAGGCGGCATTCTTGATGCGGCTCGCGAAGGGAATGCCCGGCTGGATCAGGAAGGCCTGGAGCGCGACCCAGGCGGTCTCCATCGTTCCCTGCTCCGGAAGCTTGCGGCGCGTATAGCCGCCATCCTTGGCGATCAGCATCCACATCGCCGGATAGGCTCCTTTGAGCAAGGTGCGCGCCGGGATCTTGCGGCCCTGCTCTCTCGCGAAGGCGTAGGCGTTCTGCTGCGCCCAATATTGGTAATAGGCATGGTCGCCGAGATTGCGCACGGTCTTGCGGCCAGACGTCATCGACACATTGGCGCAGTGCATCCGGTAGAAGGCCAGGGGCTCGTCGATATGGGCGACACGGCCGAAGAAGGGCGCCGAGTAGAGGAGATAGGCGTCGACGCCGTCGCCATCGAGATGCCGCCCGCGCGCCAGGAACTGGCGGACATAGTTCGTGTCGAAGGCGTTGCCGCTCATCGGCGGCGACGGGTAATAGCCGTGCTTCAACAGGAACTCGGCATGCCCGCTGTCGAGGAATTTCTCGGTCGGCCAGGACGCGAATGACTGGCCTTCGACGGCGAGCCGATAATTGAGGCAGGAGACCCCGGCCTCCCAGTGCTCGGCGATGCGAGCGCAGGCCTGCGGCAGGAGATAGTCATCTGCGTCGAGGCTGATGATGACCTCGCCGCGCGCGAGCTGCGCGCCGGCCTTCAACGCCTGCGCCTGGCCGCCATTCGCCTTGAAGAGCGCCGTGATCCCTTGATAGCGCGCGATGACCTCACGCGACCCGTCGGTCGATCCGTCGTCGACCACCACGCATTCGACATTCGGGTAGGTCTGGCCGAGGACGGATTCGATCGCCGTTCCGACGAAGCGCCCGTAATTACAATTGGTGATGACGACGGTGATGAGCATGCCGCTGCGCTTGGACTCGCTCGTGGCTTTGCTCGTGACTTGGCTCTTGGCCTTGTTCTCTGTGGCCTCGCTCATGGCGCGCCTCCGAGCGCTGCAGCGAGGGCGCGCCGCGCGGCCTTCGGGCGCATGGACTGATCGTAGATGGCGGGGCGCGGACAGGGCGGGCTGTAGACGCAATTCGCCCAGCGCGACAGCGATGGGTAGCCCGATGATGGCGACGTGTCCTCGCGCAGCCAGGAATATTTGTCCGAGAGGTCCCAGTTCGAGATCATGGTGACGGCGGGCACCTGCAAGGCAGCTCCGAGGAAGGAGCGCGTATAGTCGGCGACGAGCGCGTCGCGCTGCGCAAGGTCACGTAGCGAGCAGTCATTCACGTCGAGCTCGGTGAGGTAGATCTCGACGCCTCGCGACGCGAGGTCCCGCAGAAATGAGACGAAGGGGCGCCAATCGGGTTGACGCTGGTCGCTCATCCATTGCGGCATGAGATGGCATTCGAGGCCGACCGCATCGAGCTTTCGGCCGGAGCGCTGCAGCGCGTCGACGAGGCGCAGCATGGCCGGCCGCACGATCGGCCCGTAGCGGTCATTGTCGCAATTCGACTCGTTGAGGAAGAAGGCGGTCGAGCTCGTGGGGTCGAAGTGCTCGGCGAGCTCGAAGGCGCGCCCGATATAGCCGGGCAGGCTCTCGCTCTCGAAGCCGAAGGCATCGAGCCAGGCACCCTTGCGCCAGACGGGCTTGCCGCCGCTCGCAGCCCAGGGGTCGAAAGGCTCGTTGACGAGCCCGCACCAGCGCATCAGCTTGCGGCCGGCTTTCGCCGAGAGCTCGTCGAGATGGGAGAAGACGCTTCTGAAATGCGTCTCGAAATTCGAGCGCAGCTTGTCCTGCCAGCCCTGCGCCTGGGTGCGGGCGAGCGCGGAGAGCCAGTCGGGAAGCCAATCGTTCCAGGCGACGCAATCGCCGCGCACCGGGACGCCGAGCTTCGTCGCGACGGCGACGATGTCGTCGCATTCGTACCAGCTCTGTGTCGGCTTGCCGCTTGCCTCCAACTCGAAGCCTATCGAGCGCGGATGCAGATTGCCGAACTTCAAGCCGCTACCGATCACCAGGAATTGCGGCTTCTCGGACGCGATTGCGTCGATCAGCGCCTGGTCGTAAGAGCCAGGCGTCTCGAGCTTCACTCCCCAGGCGACGCGCCCGCTGGCCTCTCCGAGCGGCGGCTCGGTCATGATGGCCGCGGAAGCGGATGGGCGCGGCGCCTCGGCCGCGTCGCGGCAGAAGCTCGCGCCATGTGCGCGCAGCATCGGCCCGGCCGCAAACAGGCCCGCGAGCCCGCCGACGCAGGCGCGCCGTGTCGGCGCAGCCAGGCGCGCCGCCCCGACGGGTGATCTCGAAGGGGCGTCTCGCCCGGGCAGTGGGAGCATCGTGAAACCGATCTTCAAGACGCTTGCGCTAGTAACATGTGAGGCGGCCGACGGTAGATGGTCGATATTAGGGCCATATATTTGCTTTCCGCCGTGCCAAGGCCCGGACGACCACGCGTTTGTGTCAAAATGATGCGATTTGGACCCTCTTTGCAGCTCACGCGAGACCGTTTGGGGACAAGGATCCGAGAGATCGCCGACGCCGCAAGGAGCCTTGATGACGCCAATGTCGGGCACTGACGCAAAGGTGCGCCGCCCACCCTTCATGCTCGCGGCGCTCACCGTCGCCGCGTTCGTCGTCGCCTTTGCGATCTCGCCCTTCGCCCTCGTAAGGCTCGGCATCAATTACAGCGACACGGGCGGCTTCCTCCTCGAGAAGATCCATCCCGCGACCTATCTCATGACCGCGGCGCTTTTCGCGAGGCTCGTGCTCGACGCCCATCCGTCGCGGTTCCTCGTTGCCGCGATCGAGCGCCATTTCGGGGCCACCATCCTTTTGTGGATGGTCGTGACCCTGATCGCCTATGTGGTGGTCAATCTGCACGTGCCCTTGTCGCTCGTCATCGACACCTTCATCTTCCCGATTCTCGCCCTCTTCCTGCTCGACGGCATCGACGAGAGGACGGCGCGGCTGCTCGCCTGGCTGATCCACCTCATCTTCGCCGCGAACGCGGTGCTCGGCCTCGTCGAGATGGCGACCGGATGGCGGCTCACGCCGATCGTGCTGCACGACCTCGATCTCACGACGATCGAGCTGCGCTCCTCGGCGATCTTCGGCCATCCGCTCGGCAACGCCATGTTCACCGGCCTCTACATCGTCATGATGGCAATCGGAGGCGGGCGCGACCTGCCGGGCCTGCTGCGCTTCCCCGCGATGCTCTTGCAGATCGTCGGCATTTTCTCCTTCGGGGGACGCGCGGCGACAGTCACGATGCTCGCGCTCGTGCTCCTCATCGGGCTCGGCAGGCTCGCCGGCCTCCTGCAGGGACGCCGTTTCCGCACCAGGAGCGCCGCCATCTACCTGTCCCTGCTGCCGGTGATGATCGGCGCGGTCTTCGCGGCCTATGCGGCGGGCTTCTTCGACCTTCTGCTCGATCGCTTCGTGAGCGACGAGCGCAGCGCGCAAGCGCGCGTCATCATGTTCGAGATGTTCGCGCATTTCACCTGGTTCCAGCTCCTTTTCGGGCCGGATCAGGATCTCCTGCGAGCGCTTTCCTATACGGAAGGCATCGAGTTCGGCATCGAGAGCTTCTGGGTCAGCTTCCCGCTGACCTATGGGCTCGTGCCGAGCCTCTTCTTCTTTCTGGCCTTCGGCTGCTTCCTCCTCGACCTGGCGCGGCAGGTGCGCAAAGGCATCGGCTGGGTGCTCGCCTATTTCCTGATCGTCATCTCGGGTTCCCTTTCGATCGGCGACAAGACGCTAGCGCTCGGTGTCCTCGTCATCTTGTCCATGATCCTGCTGCGCCGCCCCGCAGCCGAGCGGGCCGAGTTCCCCTGGCCGATCGCCGTCCGCCGGGGAGGCCAGGTTGCGGCACCCGCCGGGAAGGCGCTCGTGCGTTAATCGAAAGGTATCAAGCCTCGCCTAACGCTTGGCGGCGTGGAGACGCAAAGATGATCCGATCGGTGGTCCTGCCAGGAACCGGGCTCGAGGTATCGTGCCTCGGCTTCGGCTGCGCCTCGCTCGGCTCGCGCATCTCGGCCACAGCCGGCCTTGCGGCGCTCGAGCGGGCCCATGAGGCCGGCGTCACCTGGTTCGATGTCGCGCCGGCATATGGGGCGGGCGAGGCCGAGGCCACTCTCGGGCGCTTCCTCGCGGCCCGCCGCGATAGCGTGTGTGTCCTCACCAAGGTCGGGCTCGCGCCGCCGCGCCGCTCGCCCCTGCTGCGCGGCGCCTATGCGGCCGCAAGGCCGCTCGGCTCGATGCTGCGTGGGCTGCGCAAGAGTTCGAGGCGCCTGCAGGCGACGCACAACCGTGTGCTCGCGCTCACGCCGGACCTCATCGAGAACTCGATCGCGCGATCGCTCGCGAAGCTGCGCACCGAGACCGTCGATGTCTACGCGCTGCATGACCCGGACCCCAGACTCGTCACGGACGGGGCCGTAATCAGCGCTCTCGAAGCGGTGCTGCGGCGCGGCCAGGCGCGCTTCGTTGGCATCGCCGGCGATCTCGACGCCTGCCTCGCCGGTGCGGCGAGCGGACACCCCTATACGGTGTTCCAGACGGCGCTGCGACCGCTCGCCGGAGACACGGAGCGCATCGCCGAGACAGCGAAGCGTCCGGTGACCGTCATCGGCCATTCGGTGCTCGGCGTCGGCGGCGCGAAGGAGGCGCTGGTCGAGCGCCTACGCAGTGATATGGACGGCGCGAAGGCGCTGCGCGAATCGGGCTATGCGGCAAACGACCTCGATGCCGCGGTCGGCGCGCTCCTCCTCGACGCGGCACTTGCCGCCAACGCCTCCGGCGTGACGCTCGTCTCGATGTTCCAGCCGGCGCATCTCGCCCGCAACCTCGCGCGCGCCGAGCCTTCGCCGCGCCACGAGGCGCTCGCGCTGTTGCGCCGCCTCTCACCCGCCTGAAGGATCGTTCAATGCGGCTACTTGGAGTACACCGGCTGCACTACCGAATGGGCGGTGCGGAGGCCGTGCATCTCGATCACCTCGCGCTGTTTCGCGAGAAGGGCTGGGACTGCGCGGAATTCGCGATGGAGCATCCGCAGAACGAGCCTTCGGCCTTCAAGAAGTATTTCCCGAGCTATTTCGATCCTGGCATGGCGCGGGGCACCGAGAAGTTCGGCGCTGTCGGCCGCTTCCTGCATTCGGACGAGGCGAAGCAGAAATTCTCCGTGCTCCTCGACGATTTCCGCCCGGACATCATCCATATCCACGGCATCTACCATCAGCTCACCCCGGCGATCCTGCCGCCGGCGCTCGAGCGCAAGATCCCGATCGCGCTGACCTTGCACGACTACAAGCTCGTCTGCCCGGCCTATCATTTCTTCCGGCCGGGCTATGGGGTGTGCGAGCTCTGCCGCGGCGGACGCCAATGGAATTGCGCGGTGCATCGCTGCGCACACGGCTCGATCCTCACCGATTCCGTCTATGCGCTCGATGGCTGGCTGCAATGGCATCGCGGCACGGTGCGCGACGCGGTCTCGGCCTTCATCGGGCCCTGCCGCTTCCTCGTCGACAAATTCGTCGAGCACGGTGTCGCACGCGAAAAGTTGCATTACGTGCCGAATTTCTTCGAGACCACGGATGACCGTCCGGTCGCGCCCGACACCATCGCGGCGGTCAAGGCGCGCTACGGGCGCTTCCTTCTCTATTTCGGCCGCCTCTCGGTCGAGAAGGGCCTGTCGGTGCTGGTCGATGCGGCGAAGCGAGCCGGCGTCACCCTCGTCTTCGTCGGTGAAGGCAAGGAGGAGGCGGGGCTCCGCGCCAAGGCCGCCGAGCTCGGCGTCACCGCCCATTTCACCGGCCATCTGAAAGGGGCCGAGCTCTGGGCCCATGTGCAGGCCGCAGTCGCGATCGCCCTGCCCTCGATCTGGTACGAGATCGCCCCGAAGAGCATCCTCGAGGCGCAGGCGCGCGGCAAGGTGATCATCACCAGCGCCATCGGCGGCCTGCCGGAGATGGTCGAGGACAATGTCACGGGCTTCGTCCTGCCGCCAAACGATGCAGATGCGCTCGGTGTGGCGATCGCCAAGGCCTTCGCGCTCAGCGAGGCCGAGCTCGCCAAGCTCGGCGAGGCAGCCCGCGCCTATGCGCTCGCGACCTTCACCCGCGACCGCTATTTCACCGAGATGACTGCGATCTATGACGCGCTGCTCCGCCGCCCCGCTGCGCAGCGAGTGGACGCGACGGCGTGATCAGCGACACGCTCGAAGGCCTTGGCGAGCACCGTCACGATGTCTGCGTCATCGGCTCGGGGCCGGTCGGCATCGCGCTCGCCCTCGAACTTGAGCGGCTCGGCCGCACCGTGCTCGTGCTCGAGTCGGGTGGGCTGACGGCTGAGCCCGAGGCGCAGTCGCTCTCGAACGCCCATATCGTCGATCCGGCCCGCCATGACGATATGCGCATCGCGGTCGCAAGGCGTCTGGGCGGCACCTCCAATCTCTGGGGCGGGCGCTGCCTTCCCTATGACCCGATCGACTTCGAGCCGCGTGTCGTGGTCGGCGGAGCCATGTGGCCGATCGGCTATGACGATGTCGCGCCGCATATCGCCGCCGCGACCCGCTATGCCATGGCGGGCGAGCCGGTCTTCGCGGTCGCGGATGCCGATCCGCCGGGCGCCGAGTTCCAGATGTCATCGCTCGAACGCTGGAGCTGCATCCGGCAACTGCAGCGTGCCCATCAGCGGGCGCTCACCTCGTCCACGAAAATCGATCTGCGCCTGCATGCCACCTTGGTCGGGCTCGACCGTCGCGAGCGACGCATCGACGGCATCACGGTCGTCGGCCGCGACGGCCGGCGTATCGCGGTTCCGGTGGCAGATCTCGTGCTCGCCATGGGCGGCCTCGAAACGACGCGACTGCTGCTCAACGAGCAGCAGCGCTCACCGCAGCTCTTCGGTGGCCCGGAGGGTCCGCTCGGTCGCTACTACATGGGGCATGTGATCGGCGAGATCGCCGATATCGTCTTCGCGAACGACGCTGTCGACCGCCTCTTCGAGTTCGAGATCGACAAGTGTTCCTATGTGCGCCGCAGATTGACGCCGGCCTCGCGGACCCAGCGCGAGCACGGGCTCATGAACATTGCGCTCTGGCCGGTCGTGCCACGCATCAGCGATGCGCGCCATGGCGACGGCTTCCTGT
>Ga0318562_10000666_pt1 | contig 15161 bp, 11 predicted proteins | sample GRESIP066b5f18_FD_203688 | JGI IMG/M metagenome (GOLD analysis project Ga0318562, IMG submission 203688) | Tropical soil microbial communities from Luquillo Experimental Forest, Puerto Rico - GRE.SIPMG.066b5f18 | ecosystem: Environmental > Terrestrial > Soil > Tropical forest > Bulk soil... | reverse complement strand
GTCCATCTATTCGTAAATAGTGGCCAGGAGCGGGAGCCTTCGATCACCGTGGCATCCGCCTTCGCGAGGATCAGCCGCCGTCCTAGCGGTGATGCGATCGGCGCGATCAGCAGCCCGTGATAACGCCTGGTCAAGCTGCCGGCGAGGGTGCCGCTTGCGTACGCCCCGAGCCCGTTGGCGATCCACCATTCGCGACGTTCGGCTTGGACGAGATCACCGCAGATGGCGCGCGTGAACCCGATCGGACATGGATCCGCAACGGCTCGGCTTTGAGACGAAGTCGAGCGCGCCTGGTGCTGCGGCAGTGGCTGCAGCGGCTCCCGGCCGCTAAGTTCTGGTTTCTGCTCTTTCATCGTCCGCGACCCCTATCGCGCTTAACGCCGGTTCGATCGTCCATCGGTCCACGCGCGGGGGGCAGCGATCGCGGACCACTCCCCGGACGTCGAGGTACAGCGGTGGTCACGCGCTGTCGTGGACCGAGCCGCCTGCGGCTCGCAATTACCTGGCTCACGGTCCCAGATCGAGTGAGATGTGCGCCCGGTCGCTATCCTCGGGTGCCCAGACAATACGCTGCGGCGTGAAGTAGATCTCCAGCATTGTTGAGTGGTCGCGGTAAATGCAGTCCCAGGCCCCAGAAGCGCACAGATCTTGGCGCCGCCAGTCGGTCGCCCTGCGGTGTATCCGTACATCTCGTCGATGCGCGCATGGTCGTCGAGGATGTCGATTACCCATGCCTGCCTTCCGACTGTGAGGACGACTTGGGTGCCGTCGATATGCCACATGTCGTTGAGTGCGTAGCGTTCGAAACGCCGCCAGACCGGTACCGCGCGGTGCTGGGCCCGCGGCGCGATGAGTGAATTACGTTGTAGTACTCGATGAATCGCCGATACCGCAGGCACTAATGGAGCTCCCGAGCGTCGCAGATGCGCATGGATAGAACGAGCACCCCAACGCGGGCTGGCCTTACGTAACCGGACGATCTCGACGTCGAGCCCGGCCGATGTTTGGCCCGGTGACGTTACCGGCCCACGGGACAGCGGCACCAAGGCCGCAACACCGTCGGCGTAGCGACGACGTTGATAGACGTAGAGCGTCTGCCGCGAGATGCCGTAGCGGCTGCAGGTCTTGGCCACCGTGATCTGATCGTGAATCGGTGTCAACAGAATCTCCATCCAGCGTTCGTTCACGCTTAGCACTCTCACTTCCAGACAGTGCCAGGGATGTCGCCGGAACAATCTGTCAGCTATGTGTCCGGACTGAACACCAGGTTTCCCAGGAGGCTGGTCAATTTTGGGCCGCACAGTGGGCAGTCTTCGGTTGCCGCCGACAGTGTTCTCAAAATGCCATTTCAACAGCAGCCCACCTAAGCGGTATATACAGTTAAATCGGTGCAACTAGCGCCTGCCGATTGACCAGCAGGGGCAGAGTGCGCAACTCCAGAACAGGGGTGTCCAATGATTACCATTAACCTTCCATCGCGGCGCTCAATTCTTTTCAGTGGCGTCGTAGCCATGGCTGCTGCCGCCCCAGCGGCCGTCATCCTCGCTGTATCGACTCCGAGCACTTCGACACCCGTCGCTGAGTGTCCGCCCGGGATGATGGCGGAACCCGATACCGGGGCCTGCGTCGCAGCACAACCAGAAAACGTTCCGGCGTCCATTCCAGGTAACCCAGATCTTCCGGCGATCAATGGCATTCCCTGCACCGGAGCCAACACGGGCGAGTGCATCGGACTTCAAGAGTCCGAAGGCGGAGGGCACATGCCGCCTCCGTGACAACTTTGCTACGCCGCAGCCGGAACGGCGAACCTACGCTCTCTTGGTCCTGAGGGGGCCGAGCGGGCCCGCCGATCCCCGGCGAGGGCGGCCATTCGCAACCACGGGTTGGGCCACGTGCTGAGGGACGACGACACCGATAGCGGTCATCTTCGATTGCCGATCGGCCGCAACGACCGTACAGGCGAGCTCGCCTACCAGCGCTGCTAGAGCCCGCGCCCGACCACCGCCGCCTGCTCGCGCCGGGCGGGCAGTGGCCGCGCGGCGGCAGCCAGTTCTCATGACGATGCACGATCGGCCATCACTAGTGATGCGGCGGCCTCGACGCGGCCTGCCGGGATGGTGGTGTCGCCGGCCAGGAGCCGGGCCAGGGCATCCTTCTTGTCGGCGCCGGTAACTAGCCACAGGATCTGGCTAGCCCGTGCCAGCGCCGGGTAGGTCAGCGTCATCCCTACATGCCCCTGGTAGGGCTGGGTGAGGGCAACCAGGCGATCGGTGACCGACAGGACTGGATCCCCCGGGACCAGCGATGCGCTGTGTCCGTCGGGGCCGAGACCCAAGTGGACCAGGTCGACCTGCTCGGGCAGCATGGCCGCGTAGGCGTCGGCTGCAGCCGCCAGATCAGTCTCGTTGACGGGCATGGCCCGAACTTGCGCGGGGGCGGAGGCTAGCGCCGCGTGGAGGTGGGTGAGGTTCCGGTCGGGGTCATCGGGGGGAGCGACCCGCTCGTCTACCTGGTAGATGACGACCGTGTCCCACGGGACCGCCTGCGAAGCCAACTCAGCGAACATCGCCCACGGGGTGTGCCCGCCACTGACGGCGAAGTGGAAGTGACCGCTGGCCGCGACCGCGTCGCGGGCGCACGCGGCCACGAATGCCGCGCCGGCCCGGGCCACGGCGTCGGGGTCGGGGTCGGAATTCGACCTCGTGGTGCATGTCACGCCGTACCGTTTCTTCTCGATGTGCACGCCGAATTCGCTGCACATCGCCGACATGGTCTTGTCGGTGAACTTCCCAGGAATAGATACAACGCCACCACGGCGCCGACCTGAATGATGGGGGTTGGACCACCAGATAGCTCCAGGGGTCGTATGGCGTCCGTACATCGCGACCTATGACTAGGTTTACGTAATCGAGGCTGCGTAGATCTCCTCGACGCTGTCTCTGAGCGTGTCGTCGAATTCCGCGTCGGTCTGGTTTACCGTGAGCCCTTCGGTCAACGCGCGCGAGAAGCTCGCGATGAGGCCGCGGTTGCGTGCGAGGATCGCACAGCTTTCTTTGAGACTGTAGCCGCCTGACAGCACGACTACGCGGATGACTCGGGGGTGTTGAATTAATGGCGCGTAGAGATCATCGTGGTCGGGCAACGTCAGCTTGAGCATGACTTGCATGTCTCCTGCAAGCCCCTCGAGTTTCGCGGCTATTGCCGCCACAAGCAGGCTGTCCGCTTTCGGCTTGTCAGGGCTTTCTATACTTACCTCAGGTTCAATAATTGGCATCAGTCCTCGTGCCGCGATTTTGTGCGCATATTCAAACTGCTGATCGACTACAGCCTTTATTCCGTGATCATTTGGCTCATGGATGAATGAGCGCATCTTTGTACCAAAAATGCCCTTATTCACTGCGCGCTCCAACAATGTGTCGAGCATCGTCATAGGCTTCATTAATTGCACGCCGTTTTCGACGCCACTGAGCCCTTGGTCAACCTTCACAAATGGGACGATGTGCTTCTGCTCCCATAGAAACGCCGCACTGTCCTGGCCCTTGATGGTCCGGTCCATGGTCTGCTCAAAGAGGATCGTTCCGAGGATCTTGCTAGCGGAAAAGCTCGGACTCGTAATGAGGCGCTCGCGCATCTCATGAACTAGATCAAACATCTGCTCATCGCTGTCGTAGGCGTCGTGCGAAATGCCGTAGAGGCTCAGAGCTTTTGGCGTGCTTCCACCGCTTTGATCCAAAGCGGCGATGAAACCACGCCCCGACGCCATGACCTTGCATTGCTCTTCGTTCACTCCCATCCCTCCGTCGCTACTTGTTGAGGCCGGCGCGGGGAACGCCGGCAACCGGCAGGCACAACGGCTTCATGGTCGCCGGTCGAGCGGAATGTGTGGCTGGTCGCTGTCCTCGTGTGCCCATACGATCCGCTGCGGCGCGGAGTAGATCTCCAACATCGCCGAGTGGTCGCGGTCGAAGTAATCCCAGGCCCAGGTCAGGAAGGCATCGATCTTGCAATGCACGCCGTTCAGCAGCATCGCGTGCACCCCCAACCACGCGGCGAACGCGGCCGGACCTTCGACCTGGTGGCGGTGCTTGCCGACCTCGGCGACGGCAGCGTTGCGGCCGATCATCGCCATGATGCCCTTGTCCTTGTACCGGAAAGGCATTCGTGCTTCCCCCCGTCGTTCGCGCATGATGTTGTGTGCGGTCCAGGCTCCCGACTGCTGGGCGACCGAACCCAGCTGTGGCAGGGCGTGCGCGGTCTCCTCGACGCCGGCGGGCACGTTGGCGACATCTCCGACGGCGTACACGCCGGGATACCCCTCAACGGTCAGGTCGGGGCGGACGTCGATACGGCCGCCCCTCCCGGCGGCGGGTCCGGCGTCGCTGGCGATCGAGGCGGCGGACTCCCCGCCACCCCAGATCACCGTCCGCGCGACGATGGAGGTCCCGTCGTCGAGGTCAACCCCGTCCTCCCGCACCTGGGTCACACCTTTGCCGAGGTGGAGCACGACGTTCTCGCCGGTCAGCTTCTTCTTGGCGTACTCATGGGCTTTGTCTGAGAACGGTGGGAGCAGGACAGGGCCACGATCGACGACGTGCACCGATCCGCGGTTGGGCAGGTGCCCTGTCACCCGCAGGGCATGCCCGAGCTCAGCCATCGCTCCAGCCGTCTCGACGCCGGTCGGCCCGGCGCCGACCACGACGATGTCGAACGCGCCCTCCTCGTCGGGGTGCTCGAGCAGGGCCTGGATGTGCCGCCGCAACCGCTCGGCGTCGGCCACCGAGTACAACGGGAACGAGTGCTCGGCGGCTCCGGGTATCCCGAAGAAGTTCGGCCGGGCTCCAGCGGCAATCACCAGGTGATCGCCGGATATCGTTCGCCCGTCGCGGAGGGTCAGGGTTCGATCGGACAGCTTGGCGGACTCGACGTCCGCCACGACGACGTCGACGGTGGGCAGGTCGGCGAGGATCGCGCGGAGAGGCCGCGCGATGTCCTCAGCGGGCAGTTGCGAGGTCGCTACCTGGTACAGCAGCGGCTGGAACTGGTTGTAGTCATTGCGGTCGACAAGGGTGACCGAAACGCCCTCCCGGCCAAGGGCGCCTGCGCAGGCGATGCCGGCGAGGCCGCCGCCGAGGATCACTACGTCCGTTGTCATGAAGTCCTCCTTCAGGTCGGTTTCATGAGGTCAGCTCTTCGGCTATCCGCTCGGAGAGGATGATGCGGTGGGCGGCCTCGATCAGTGCGAGGTGGGAGAATGCTTGCGGGAAGTTGCCCAGGTGCCGGGCACGTCCGACCTCGAACTCTTCGGCGTATAGACCGAGCGGGGAGGCGATCCGCAGCAGCTTCTCAAGCAGGTCGGAGGCCTGCTGGATGTCGCCGACGACGCACAGCGCGGAGACCAACCAGAATGAGCAGATGAGGAACGTTCCCTCTTTGCCGGAAAGCCCGTCGTCGGTCTCGGTCGTGACGTACCGAAGTACGAAGCCGTCCTCGGTCAGCTCCTCGGCGATTTCCTTAATGGTGGCCTGCAGCCGCTTGTCGGTGCCTGGCAGAAACCCGAAGATTGCGGCGAGCAGCGTCGAGGCATCCAATGCGTCCGTGTCGTAGTGCTGGCGCAGGACGTCACGGTCGCTGACACCATGGGCGAGGACGTCAGCCTTGATTTCCTCTGCGATCGAGGCCCATTCCGCCTCGAGCTTGTCCTCCCCACGGATCGCCGCAAGCTTGGCGGCCCGGTCAAGAGCTACCCAGCACATCAGCTTTGACGAGACGTAGTGCTGAGGCTTTCCGCGCGCCTCCCAGATGCCCTGGTCTGGCTCGCGCCACACTGCGGTGGCGCACTTGGCTTGTGCCTGGATCAGCGGCCAGAGGCGGCCAGGCAGCCGCTTGCTGCGGCGGGTGTGCAGCAGCAGCGAGTCGAGCACCGCACCGTACACGTCGTTCTGCTGTTGATTGAACGCGCCGTTGCCGATCCGCACCGGGCGGGCCCCTTCGTAGCCGCCGAGGTTGTCGAGAACCTGCTCGGCGAGGTCCTTTCGGCCGTCGATGCCGTACATGATCTGCAGCGAGCCGTCCCCGTTGGGTTCGAGGTCGGCGACGAACTGCATGAACTCGCCGGCCTCCCAGTCCAGAGCCAGATTGTGCAGCGCTTGCAGCGTGAAGGTCGTGTTGCGCATCCACGTGTAGCGGTAGTCCCAGTTCCGCAGCCCACCCGGGGTCTCGGGCAGCGAGGTGGTGAGCGCCGCGACTGTCGCGCCGGTCGGCATGTATGTCAGCCCTTTGATCGCCAGCGCCGACCGCTGCAACGCGGGACGGAGCGGGTGGTCGGCGATATCTGCCTGCTTCAACCAGTCCCGCCAGAACCTGACCGTCCGGTGGATCCGGCTGTACGCGTCGTCGATGTCGGCGGCGACGGCCAGGCCGTCTGCCCAAGACAACGCACAGAACGCCCGCTGACCCTCGCGGAGTACGTGCCGCGCGCGGGCGGTCTCGCCTTCAATACCGATGGATAGGTCGCTGGCGAGTCGCAACGTCATACCACCTGCGGTGACGTCGGCGGTGTGCCCGTCCTCGTCGACAAGTGTCCATTGCCCCGGCGCCCGGCCATAATCAAATGCTGGCTCGCAGACGAGCTCGAGCTCGACCTCGCCGTCCAGGCACTCGACGACCCGCACAAGCATGTGCTCGGCATCGTCGTCGGTAGGCGGCCGAGTGTGCGGCGTGACGCGGTCGGGACCGTTGCGTGGCCCGATCGTCAGTGCCTCCTGCACCGCTAGCCAGCCGCGGCCGGTGTGCCACTGGGTGATGACGACGTTCGTGCCGGGGTTGTAGGCGCGCGCAGTCGGGACGTTGATGCCGTATGGACCGAAACGGAACGACCCGGCGCCGCGGTCGAGCAGGTTGGCGAACACCGATGGCGAGTCGAACGCCGGCACGCAGAGCCAGTCCACCGACCCGTCGGGGGCCACGAGAGCACCGGTATGACAGTCCGATAGGAACGCGTAGTCGGCGATGGGCGGGAACGGCGACCGGGTCAGGGTCATCGTCGTCTCCTACAGATCCGCCCGCGGCGACGCGCCTATGTGTAGCCAGGGGTCGCGCCAATGCGGGTGTCCGGCAACGAGTTTGGCCGCCCCCTCCGGCCCCCACGACCCTTTCGCATACGGCTGCACCGGGGGCGGCGAGTCGATCAGAGGCTGAACGATGCGCCACGTCTCCTCGACACCGTCTTCCCTCGCGAATTGGGCGGAGTCTCCCTTCATCGCGTCGCTGAGCAAGCGCTCATACGGTTCGGGCGCCTCGCCGAGTTCCTCGGCGAAGATCAGCGACAGGTCGACACATCGTGTGCTGTTGGCGCCGGGCTCCTTGGCTTGAACGATCAGATCGGTGCCGGGATTGGGATCGATACGCAACACGAGTTCGTTGGGGTCAGGCCGTAGTGAGGTGATCGCCAGCTTGGGCGGACGCTTGAAGATGACCCGAATCTCGGTGGCCCGCACCGGCAGTGCCTTACCCGCGCGGATGTAGAACGGCACTCCGGCCCACCGCCAGTTGTCGATCTCCAGCCGCACCGCGACGAACGTCTCGGTCTGCGAATCCGACTGCACCCCTTTGATGGACCGGTATCCGTCGTACTGCCCGCGCACGTAATGGGCGGGGTCGATCGACGGGATGGCCCGAAACACCTCGGCGCGCTTGTCACGCAACCCGTCGGCGTCGGCGACGCTGGGCGGCTCAGCGGCGAACAGCCCGATCAGCTGCAGCAGATGGTTTTGCACCACATCACGCAACGCACCAACTGGGTCGTAGAAACTGCCTCGGTCCTCCACTCCGAAGTTCTCCGCCATCGTTATCTGCACACACTGGATCCGGTCCCGATTCCACAACGGCTCGAAAACCGAATTGGCGAACCGAAGGAACATGATGTCCATCGCCGGTTCCTTGCCCAGGAAATGGTCGATGCGCAAGATCTGCGCCTCCTCCAGGACACTGCGCAGCGACTCGTTGAGCGCCCGCGCCGAGCCGAGATCGTGGCCGAACGGCTTCTCCACCACCACCCGGGCGTGTCCCGTCAGGTTGGCATGCGCAAGACTCTCGACGACCCGGCCGAATAAGGACGGCGGTATCTCGAGATAGAACACCGGCGTGTGCTTACCTTCGATCGCGCGCCCAACGCGCTCATAGGTTTTCGCGTCGCCGAAATCGCCCGACACCATCGACAACCGTTGCGCGAACCGGCCGAACACCTCCTCCTCGATCGTCTCGCCGGCAGTCTCGATCGAGCTCCGCGCGTGATCGATCAACGCGGCTTCCGACCATTCGTCGCGCGCCACCCCGACGATCGGACAGTCCAGCAGCTTGCGGCGCTCCAACCGGTACAACGACCGAAACGTCATCTTCCTCGCCAGATCCCCTGTGATACCGAAGATCACCAGGACATCCGCGGCCGTGCTCGCCGGTGCGTTCACGTGATAATTCCTTTCGTGTTCTAACGGCGTTGGAGGTCACCGAGGCGTTGCGTAATCGAAGTCGAGTCGCTCGACCGACTTCCCCTTTCCCACAAGAACAGTCGCCACCATCTCGGGCGGGAAGAGGCCGTGCTCGACAACACCGGGCGTCGACGACAACCAGGCGGCCAGAGATACCGGATCGGTAACCGGCCCCTGATAGTCGGCGATAGTGCCGCCATCGGGGCTCAACGGGACATCACGCAGCGCCACTGGCGCAAGCCGACGTAACGTCGCGCGCAGCCCGAAGCACAGCAACTCCAACGGAATTGGGCCGTGGAGCTTATCGACGGGCTTGGACGAGTCGGCGATGACGATGAAGCGGTCCGCGGCGGCGGCGATGATCTTCTCGCGGGTATGTGCAGCGCCCCCGCCCTTCACCAGCCAGCCGTCCGGAGCGATCTGGTCAGCGCCATCGATGGCCACATCGAAGTGCTCGATATCGTGCAACGGCTCCACCGTCAGACCTAGCTCGCGGGCGTCATGTTCGGTGCGCGGTGACGTGGCGGCGCAGCGAATGTCGAGCGCTCGCCGTGCGAGGGCCGGCAGCAAAAACGCTACCGTCGACCCGGTGCCGAGCCCGACGGTCATATCGTCTTCGACCAGATCTGCCGCCGCCTCCGCCGCGATCTGTTTCTCTTCTTTGATACTCATGACCGGCTGACTTCGGAGATGTCCCGAGCGATGGCCTCGTGGTGCATCTGCGATCTACTTCTTCTTCTCGGCGTGGCCACCGAATTCGCTGCGCATCGCCGACAAGATCCTGTCGGTGAACTCACCGAGCCGGCGTGACTGGAATCGCTCGAAGAGCGATGTCGTGATCACAGTGGCCGGGACACCCTCATCCACGGCTGCCAACACGGTCCAGCGTCCCTCCCCGGAATCCGAGACGCGTCCGGTGAAGTCGTCGAGATCGGCCGAGCGTGCGAACGCGTCGGCGGTCAGATCCACCAGCCACGACCCGACAACCGAGCCGCGCCGCCAGACCTCGGCCACCTCACCGACGTCGATGTCATATTGGTAGGCCCACGGATCGCGCAGCGGTGTGGTCTCGGCGTCGACGACCCGGGTGGCGTTGCCTGCGTTGGCGTGCTTGATCACGCTGAGCCCCTCAGCGATCGCGGCCATCATGCCGTACTCGACCCCGTTGTGAACCATCTTCACGAAGTGCCCGGCGCCGCTCGGTCCGCAATGCAGATACCCGTCGGGCGCGGTGCCGTCGCGTCGGGTCCGGCTCGGCGTCGGCTCAGCACTGCCGAAGCCGGGGGCGATCGTCTTGAAGATGGGGTTGAGCCGGGACACCGCGTCCGTGTCCCCGCCGATCATCAGACAGTAACCGCGCTCGAGGCCCCACACCCCGCCGCTCGTCCCGCAGTCGATGTAGTGAATGTTCTTCGGCGCGAGCCGTTTTGCCCGGGTGATGTCGTCGCGGTAGTAGGAGTTGCCTCCGTCGATGACCGCGTCGTCGGCGTCCAGCAGCGGGACGAGCGCGTCGAGAGTCGAGTCGACGATCGCGGCCGGAAGCATCAGCCACACCGCACGCGGCTTGTCCAGCTTTTCGACAAGGTCCTCCAGTGATTCGGCCCCGGTCGCGCCTTCTGCGTCGAGCTCCTTGACGGCGTCGGGGTTCACGTCGTAGACGACACAGCGATGCCCGTCGCGCATCAGCCGCCGGACGAGATTGGATCCCATCCGACCCAGCCCGACCATGCCCAGCTGCATGGGTGTGTCAGTTGCCATTTCTCCTCCTTAGTCCTTCAGCGCCCGGTAGCGCCGGATCAGCGTGTTGGTCGATGAATCGTGGCCGAGTTCGGGCTCGGTGGCACTTTCCAGCTCGGGGATGATCGCCACCGCCAGCACCTTCCCCAGTTCGACGCCCCATTGGTCGAAAGAGTCGATGCCCCAGATGGTTCCCTGCGTGAACACGCTGTGCTCGTAAAGCGCCACCAGCGCGCCGAGGACGCGGGGGGTGAGTATCTCCGCGAGCAGCACGTTGGTGGGGCGGTTGCCCTGCATGACCCGGTGTGGCACTACCCCCTCGGGTGTCCCTTCTGCCCGGACCTCCTCCTCGGTCTTGCCGAAGGCGAGCGCCTGGGCTTGGGCGAAGACGTTCGACGACAAGATGTCGTGGTGGTCCCGTAGAGGATTGAGGCCTTTCGCGAAGCCGATGAGGTCGACCGGTATCAACCGGGTTCCTTGGTGGATGAGTTGGTAGAAGCTGTGCTGGCCGTTGGTGCCGGGCTCGCCCCAGAACACCGGGCCGGTCTCGTAGTCCACCAGGGCGCCGTCGAGCGTGACGTGCTTGCCGTTCGACTCCATGGTCAGCTGCTGCAGATAGGCGGGAAAGCGTTTGAGGTACTGGTCGTATGGCATCACGCCTATCGATGCGGCCCCAAAGAAGTCCGCGTACCAGACATTGAGCAGACCCATGAGCACCGGGAGATTCCGCGCCAGCGGGGCGGTGCGGAAGTGCTCGTCCATCGCGTGGAAGCCAGCGAGTAGCTCGTTGAATTGATCCGGGCCCAGCGCCACCATCGTGGACAGGCCGATGGCCGAGTCCATCGAGTACCGACCGCCGACCCAGTCCCAGAAGCCGAACATGTTCGCGGTGTCGATCCCGAATTCCGACACCCGCTCGGCGTTCGTTGATACGGCCACGAAGTGCTTGGCGACCGCGGAAGGATCGCCCAGCTGATCGACCACCCAGTCGCGCGCCGAGGTGGCGTTGGTCAGCGTCTCCAGGGTCCCGAAGGTCTTCGACGACACGACGAACAAGGTTTCTTCGGCCGACACGTCCCTGGTTGCTTCCACGAAGTCCGTCGAGTCGACATTGGAGACGAACCGGAAGGTCAGGTTGCGGTCGGTGTAGTGCCGCAGTGCCTCGTAGGCCATCACCGGGCCCAGGTCGGAGCCGCCGATACCGATGTTGATGATGTTGCGGATTGGCTTGCCGGTATGGCCTTTCCAGGCTCCCGAACGGATCTTGTTGGCCAGATCGGCCATCCGGTCCAGAACCTCATGCACCTCGGCAACCACGTCAACCCCGTCGACGATCAGCGAGGCCCCCTTCGGCATGCGCAGCGCTACGTGCAGCACCGAACGGTTCTCGGACACGTTGATCCGCTCCCCGGCGAACATCATGTCGCGGCGGTGCTCGAGATCGGACTGCTCAGCCAACTGGAGCAGCAGTTCCATAGTCTCGTCGGTGATGCGGTTCTTGGAGTAATCCAAGTAAAGCCCGGCAGCCTCGACGCTGAACCGTTCGCCGCGCTCGGGGTCCTCGGCGAAGAGCTCGCGCAGATGACGATCCTCGATCTTGGCGTGGTGCTCGGCAAGAGCTGCATAGGCCGGGCGCTTGCGCAACGGCGAAATCGACACGGGTCTTCTCCTTTTCTGGTCGGGACGGTGTCGGACGCTCAGGCGACCGCGGAGGTTTGCGTCTCGATCCGAGTCATGAGCTCGTTCCAGGCGGTGACGAAAGATGTGGCGCCGTCGCGCTGCAACCGGGCCGCGACATCAGCGAGATCGACGCCCGCCTCAGTGAACCGGCTAAGCAGCGCGTCGGCGTCGCCGCCGTCGGCAGGCAGCGGCTCGCCCACCTCGCCGTGGTCGAAGAATGCCTCCAGGGTGCCGTCAGGCATGGTGTTGACCGTGAATGGAGCGGCGAGCCCGTGCACATACAGGGTGTCGGAGGCCTCTGGGTCCTTCGTGCTCGTACTGGCCCAGAGCACCCGCTGCATCCGGGCTCCCTCATTCTCCAGCCGCTGAACCCTGTCGGAGTCCATCAGCTGCCGGTAGGCGCGGTAGACGTCGAGTCCGACGGCGAGCGCGAGCTTGTCTTTCAAGTCTGTCGGCACCTGCTTGGCGACCGCGGCGTCCCAGCGCGACATGAAAACAGAGGCGACCGACCCAACGTCGGGGTCGAGGCCGGCGGCGACACGCTGCTCGATACCTTTGAGGTAGGCATCGGCCGTGGCGCGGTAATGGTCGGCGGAGAACAGCAGCGTGACGTTCACCGGAACGCCGGCCGCAATGGCCGCGGTGATGGCCTCCAGTCCCTCAGGAGTACCCGGAATCTTGATGAACAGATTGGGCCGATCCGCCCGCGCGTGCAGTGTCTTCGCGGCGTCCACGGTCTGCGCAGTGTCGTAGGCAAGCAACGGGGAAACCTCAAGAGACACCCATCCGTCGACTCCATCGGTCCGCTGGTGAATTGGCAGGAAGAGATCGGCGGCGCGGCGCAGATCATCGATGGCCAACTCGAAGAACAGCTCCTCTGCCGAAAGCCCCTGGCCTGCTTTCGACCGGATGGCCTCGTCGTAATCGCCTGATCCAATGGCCTTGTCGTAGATCGAAGGGTTCGAGGTCAGCCCGGTCACCGAGTACGTGTCGATGTATCTCTGGATGGTGCCGTCGTCGAGCATGCTGCGGGTGATGTTGTCGAGCCACAGGCTCTGCCCCCGCTCGTGGAGGGTCTGGGTGGCCTTCATTGTTTTTCCTTCCTCTATCGGTGCTCCGTATCCGGCCCTACAGCTCTTGCTGGCGGGCCGCGGCCACCCGGTCACGCGCAAGTTGCGCGACCCGGTCCGGGGTGAAACCGAACTTGCTGAGCAGTTGCTTCAACGGAGCCGAAGCCCCGAAGGTGTGCATCCCGACCACGGCGCCGCCGTCACCGACATAGCGGTCCCAGCCCAGAGTCGATGCCTGCTCCACCGCGACGCGCGCTCTGACCGTCGGCGGCAGGACCTCGTCGCGGTACTGCTGCGGCTGGCGGTCGAAGAGTTCCCAGCACGGCATGCTGACTACGCGGGCGGCGATGCCGCCTGCCTGCAACTCCTCCCGGGCCGCCAGGGCCAGGTGCACCTCAGAACCGGTGGCGAGCAGGATGACGTCGGGTTCACCGCGCTCGGCTTCGGCCAGCACGTAGCCGCCTCTGGCCACGCCCATCGCGGGAGCGAACACGCTCCGATCAAGGGTCGGCAGCGCCTGACGGGACAGGATCAGCGCGGCGGGTTCGCGGCGCAGCGCGGTCACGATGCGCCACGTCTCGACGACCTCGTTCGCATCGGCCGGCCGGAACACCAGCAGACCCGGGATGGCTCGCAGCGAGACCAGCTGCTCCACCGGCTGGTGGGTGGGTCCATCCTCGCCAACACCGATCGAGTCGTGGGTCAAGATGTGCAGGACCGGAATCTCCATCAGCGCCGAGAGCCGGATGGCCCCGCGGGCATAGTCGGAGAAGATCAGAAAGCCCGACCAAAACGGGCGCAGCTTGGTGAGCGCCATGCCGTTGGCTACCGCGGCGGTGGCGTGCTCGCGAACCCCGAAGTGCAAGTTCCGTCCCGCCTGCTCGCCGGGTTGGAAGTCACCCGCTCCGTCGAAAGTGAGGTGGGTCTTGGTGGACGGGGATAAGTCGGCAGATCCGCCAACCAGCCAGGGCACCACCTGGGCAACCGCATTGAGCACCTGCCCCGACGACTCGCGGCTGGCAAGGCCTTTGGGGTCGGGCGGGAATGTGGGCAGCGCCTTCTCCCAGCCCTCGGGCAGATCGCGCCGCTGGATGCGTTCGACCTCATCGGCTAGGTCAGGGAAGGCGGTGCGGTAGCGGTCGAACATCGCCTCCCAAGCCTGTCGGGCCGCCCGGCCTCGGGCCCCGATTCCCGAGGCAAAAGATTCGTAAACCCCTTCGGGGACAAAGAAGTCGGCATCCTCGGGCAGGCCGAAGAACCGCTTGGTCGCCCGGACCCCTTCCACCCCAAACGGCGTCCCGTGCGCCTTGGGCGAATCCTCGACCGGGGAGCCATAGCCGATGTGGCTGTGCACCACGATCAGTGTGGGGCGCTCGTCCTCGGCCTTGAACGTGTGGAACGCCCGCTCGATCGAGTCGATGTCATTGGCGTCGGCAACCGTGGTCACGTTCCAGCCGTAGGCGATGAATCGCTCCGCAACGTCTTCGGTGAACGTGATGTCGGTGTGGCCCTCAATCGTCACCCGGTTCGAGTCATAAATCCAGCACAGGTTCGCCAGCCGCAGGTGTCCCGCCAGGGAGGCAGCCTCAGCTGAAATGCCCTCCATCATGCAGCCATCCCCGGCCAAGCCGAAGACATCAAAGTCGAACAGCGTCATCTCGTCGCGGTTGTAGCGCCCGGCCAGCCAGCGCCCGGCGATCGCCATGCCAACGGACGTCGCAACCCCTTGGCCCAACGGCCCGGTCGTCGTCTCCACTCCGCTCGTCCAGCGGTACTCGGGATGGCCCGGGCAGTGGGAGTCGAGTTGGCGAAAGGTCTTGAGGTCGTCGAGAGTGACCGCGGGCCGATCGAGCACCTCGTAGTCGGGGTCCACCGCCCGGACACCACTCAGGTGCAGCAACGACCACAACAGGGCCGATGCGTGGCCCTCCGACAGCACGAACCGGTCCCGGTTCGGCCAGATCGGATCAGCAGGGTCGAAGCGCATGAAGCGTTGCCACAGTGTGTAGGCCACCGGGGCTACCCCCATCGGCGTTCCGGGATGACCGGAGTTCGCGCGCTGGATCGCGTCCATGCACAAGGCACGCATTGTGTTGATAGCAAGGGTGTCTGCGTCATATGTCGTCGTAATAGTCACGTCAGCTCCGTTATCCGAATGTGGGGATAGGTTCGAACAGGAATTGCACCC
>Ga0318562_10000665_pt1 | contig 15170 bp, 18 predicted proteins | sample GRESIP066b5f18_FD_203688 | JGI IMG/M metagenome (GOLD analysis project Ga0318562, IMG submission 203688) | Tropical soil microbial communities from Luquillo Experimental Forest, Puerto Rico - GRE.SIPMG.066b5f18 | ecosystem: Environmental > Terrestrial > Soil > Tropical forest > Bulk soil... | reverse complement strand
CCCCGGGTGGACACCAGGTACTTGACCCCGCCGACCTCGGGGACGACGACGGGGATCTGCTGCGGTTGCTTGCTGACGCGCTTGATGACGGTCAGCGTCTGGCTGTTGCCGACCCCGGTCGCCATCGCGACGCGGTTGAAGATCTTGCGGACGAACCACGGGGGCTTGAGGTAGGCCATAGCCCCCGAGTTTGATGGCGCTGTGCAACTACCGCAATGGGTGGCGCGATTCAACAAGTACGTGACCAACCCTGTGCAACGGCTGTGGGCGGGCCGGCTTCCGGGGTTTTGCATCCTCGAGCATGTCGGCCGCAAATCCGGCAAGCGGTATCGCACGCCGCTCAACGTGTTTCCGACCGATGACGGTTTTGCGGTTCTGCTGACTTACGGCCCCGACCGCGACTGGCTGAAGAACATCAGCGCCGCAGGCCGAGCCCAGATGACGTGGACGGGTACGACGATCGAGCTGACCGATCCGCGGGTGGTGCCCAAGGCCGAAGCGGCCGCCAAACTGACGGGCTTCGGGCGGGCGATCTTCCCGCGGCTGCCGTTCGACTTGGCGGTGCTGCTGCGCCGCGGGTAGGTCCCGACGCTGAACGTCACTGACAGCCTTGTCTGTCAGATTATTCAAGTATTATCGTGAATACGTGACTATCACGGCTGACTCGAAGCGCGCGTTCAAAGACCGGCTGTTCGGTGAGTTCGCTCGCATCGGTAAGGCGCTGGCGAGCCCGCAACGGCTGGAGATCCTCGAACTGCTTGCCCAGGGTGAACGGACCGTCGAATCGATCGCGAACGAAACCGCACAATCCGTCGCGAACGCGTCTCGCCATCTTCAGCAGCTTCGTCAGTCTCAGTTGGTGAACACGCGCCGCGAGGGCCTCTTCGTTCACTACCGACTAGCCGGTCCCGAGGTCGTCGCCTTGATCCTCGCCGTCCGCCGCGCCGCCGAAAGCCACCTCGCTGAAGTCGACCGCGTTGTTCACGACTTCTTCAGCGAGCGCGACGGGTTCGAGCCTGTGACATCGAGTGAACTTGCCGAGCTCATGATTCGCGGTGAAGTCGTGGTGCTCGATGTGCGACCGGAGCATGAGTTCGATGCCGGCCACATCACCGGCGCCATCTCGATGCCGATCACCGACTTGAAGAGGAGGCTCCGCGAACTCCCTCGTGATCAGCGTTACGTCGCGTACTGCCGCGGTCCGTACTGCGTGTACGCCGATGAGGCCGTCGCGTTGCTCCACGCGAACGGTCGCCGCGCGACTCGCCTTTCCGATGGCTACCCGGAGTGGTGGCTCGCTGGACGTCCCACCGAAGCAGACGGTCGGAGTGAATCTAGGAGAAAACAATGAGGCGTCTTCTCATCGTCGGTTACGACCCCGCGAGCTACCTGATGTTCCTGGTGCCGTGGTGGCACGCCGCGGCGTAGACCAATGTCTGTTGATGTCGTCCCGCTCGTCGACGAAGGCCTGGGGAATTCGGCGTACCTGGTCGATCTCGGTGACGGCAGGGCCCTGGTGGTCGACGTCAGCCGCGATCTGCGGACGGTGCACGCCGCCGCCGCCAAGCGAGGATTGTCCGTGGCGTTCGCCGCCGACACCCATTTGCACGCCGACTTCCTTTCCGGCGCAGTACAACTCGGAGCGACCGCCGGTACAAAGGTGCTGGCGTCCGCCGCAGGTCATCGCGAGTTCGCGCACACCGGACTGCACGACGGCGATGAGGTGGACTTGGGCGGTTTGCGGCTGCGGGCCCTCGGCACACCCGGACACACTCACGAGCACTTGGCATACCTACTACTGGACGGCGATCGTGAACTCGGCGTGTTCACCGGTGGTTCGTTGATCGTCGGCTCCGCCGCGCGCACCGACCTCGTCTCGGCCTCCCGCACGGACGAGCTCACGCGCGCGCAGTATGCGTCACTCCAACGGCTTGCGGCTCTGCCAGGCGATGTCGCGGTGTGGCCAACCCATGGCGCTGGGTCGTTCTGTTCCGCGCCGCCAGGGGCCGACCGGACCAGCACGATAGCCCGCGAGCTGGCTTCGAATCCCCTGCTGGCAGCTTCTGACGAAAATACTTTTGTTGCAGAGCTTCTCGGCTCGCTTGGCAGCTATCCACCGTATTTCCGCCGACTCCCCGAACTCAACCGCACCGGCCCTGCCGTGCTCGAGGGCGCACCGTCACTCGCGTCGCTCGGCGTTGACGGAGTGGCCAATCGAGTCGCGGAGGGCGCGCTGGTCATCGATGTCCGCCCGCTCCGCAGCTTCGCAGCCGGACATGTTCCCGGCTCGGTCTCGATTCCACTGCGGCCGTTGTTCGTCAGTTGGCTGGGCTGGCTGGCCCCGGTCGATTCGGCGCTCATCATCGTGCGCGACACCGACCAATCAGCGGAGGAGATTGCATGGCAGGCGGCAAAGATCGGCTACGACAACATCATTGGTGAGCTCGACGGTGGAATGCACGCCTGGACTGCGGCGGGCAACGAGATGACGCAAACCGAAGTGGCCAGGGCCAAGCAGATCGACGGACGACACGTGCTCGACATCCGGCAGGATTCCGAGTACCGATCCGGCCACCTGCCCGGTGCGCTGCACATTGAGCTCGGCGCCCTTGCCCTGCACGCGGATGCGTTGCCCCGCGGGCCCGTCGTTGTGATGTGCGGGCACGGTGAGCGTGCCATCGGCGCGGCGAGCCTTCTCGAACGGGCCGGACATCGCAACGTCACGGTGCTCGAGGGCGGACCGCAGGACTGGGCCGATGCGACCGGAGGCCGTCTCGTGACGGGCCTATGACCGACGCGAACCGTCAACCACAACTCGGCCTGCGGGCGAATCTCGGCCAATTCAGCCTGCTAGTCATCGTCAACGCACTTGTCGGCGGCATGGTCGGGCAGGAGCAAGCCGTCCTGCCGCTGCTTGCACGCCAGGAGTTCCACCTCACCGGCTACACGTTCCTTCTCACGTACGTGCTGGCGTTCGGCATCACCAAGGCCGTCACGAACTATTACGCGGGCACATGGTCGGACCGATTAGGTCGCAAACCCGTGTTGCTTGCCGGGTGGTTTGTTGCGATCCCGGTGCCCCTTCTTCTGATCTGGGCGCCGTCGTGGGGCTGGGTGATCGCCGCCAACGTGCTGCTCGGCATCAACCAGGGCTTGACGTGGTCGACCACCGTCGTAATGAAGATCGACCTCGTCGGACCTCGCCAGCGAGGCCTGGCGATGGGTTTCAACGAGGCTGCCGGATACGGCGCCGTCGCCGTCACGGCGGTGATCGCCGGATATCTGGCGTCGCAATATGGACTTCGGCCTGCCCCATTCTTGGTCGGTCTGGCATACGCCGTGATTGGACTGAGCCTCAGCGCGACCGTGATCCAGGAGAGCCACGACCACGCCAAGCTGGAGGCCGCGAATCACCGTGGCGTGGACGACCGCGGACCCGCCCTGACCGATCCGCAGATCTTCCTGCGCACAAGCGTCAGCGAACCGGCGCTGTCCGCGGCAAGCCAGGCGGGCCTGGTCAACAACCTCAACTTCGGTCTGTCCTGGGGCCTGTTTCCGATATTGTTCGCGAGCGCCGGAATCTCCGTGCAGCGCATCGGCATCCTGGTAGCGGCCTATCCGGCCGTGTGGGGCGTCGGCCAGATCCTCACCGGCGGTCTGTCCGACCGATGGGGCCGCAAGCATCTCATCACGGCAGGCATGCTGGTCCAAGCCTGCGCACTTGCGCTGATCGCGATGGGCGGCAGTTTCACCTTCTGGCTGCTCTCCGCATCAGTGCTCGGGGCGGGCACGGCGATGGTCTATCCGACGCTGCTGGCCGCAGTCGGCGACGTGGCCCATCCTCTATGGCGCGCACGCGCGGTCGGCGTCTATCGATTCTGGCGCGACAGCGGCTATGCGTTCGGGGCGGTCGTCGGTGGTGTCGCGGCCGACACCTGGGGCTTACGGGCGGCGATCTGGACGGCCACCGCGATCACAGTTCTGTCTGGATTGATCGTTGCGGCGCGGATGTACGAAACCCACACGCCATCAACAGCTTCGTGAGCGGCGCGAGGGTGATATCACCCGGGTCCGCCGGGTCCACCCACGCGATCTCGTCGATCTCCGCGGCCGCGCGCGGCTCGCCCGCCAGGCTCACCATGAACGAATCGGCCGCAACCGTGTGCCCAGGTTCATGCGCCGCATCGGCGACATGGCGACCGAGCGGCCGCACGCTAGACGCGGCCACCGCGACGCCGAGCTCTTCGGCTATCTCGCGATGGAGCGCGTCGACGGCGGACTCGCCGGGCATGATCTTGCCGCCCGGCTGCATGAAGGCCGCGGTGCTCCGCTTTCGCACGACGAGCATGTGGCCGCGCGCGTCGAGGATCACCGCCGCCGCGACGCGGATCACCGGCACGTCGGAGTTCACGGCCGTGCCTTGATCTGCGCCCGGATCGGCCCCTTGGCGACCGTGGTGAAGGGCACCTCGACGGGGAAATCGCCTTCAAGAGAACGGATCTCGGTCGATCGGACGATGGTGGCCAGCGCGAGCGTGGTCTCCAGCCTTGCGAAGTGTTCGCCGATGCACGATCGTGTGCCGCCCGCGAACGGGATGAAGTGCCAGCGGTCGCGCGCCTTGCTGGCTGCCGGACTGAATCGGTCGGGGTCGAACACCAGTCGTTGCGGCCATAGGTCCGGATCCCGGTGCAGCGCATAGATTCCGACCAACACCAGGCTGCCTGCCTCCACGCGATAGCCGTCCACCGCGATATCGCGGACAGCCATCCGCGCCACGCCTGCGGCGGGTGGGCAGAGTCGCAGCGCCTCGTGCAGCACCTGAATGGTGTAGCCCAGTCGCGGCACGTCGGCAGGCGTGAGTTCATGGTCGCCGATCTCGCGGACCTCTGCGGCGACGCGGTCCTGCGCGTCGGGGTGGTGGCCCAGCACCCACAGCGCGTAGGTGAGGGCCGTCGCCGTCGTGTCATGGCCCGCGAGCATGAAGATCAACAGATCGTCGATGATCTCGTCGTCGGAGATCGATTGCCCGGTCTCGGGATCGGTGGCCGCGATCAATGCGTGTACGAGCGGCGCATCCAGCGTCGGATCCGCGCGGCACGCCTGCAGCATGTCGTCGGTGACGTTGCGCAATGCCGCCACCGACGCACGGGCACGGGCACGGGCAGGCGTCGGCAACCATCGTGGCGCACGCATTGGACGCAACGCACGATCGGCGGTGTAGGACGATGCGACGTGCATGTGATCGGCGATGACTTCCTCGCGGTCGTTCAAGTCGAGACCGAGCACCGAGCGGCCCAGCGACCGCATGGTCACTCGACGGCAGTCGACGTCTAGGTCGACTTCCCCAGTCTCCGGCCAACTTTCACACAACGCCTGCGCGGCACGCGACATATGGCCGCCGAAGTTGCGCACGTTCGGCTTGGTGAAGACCGGTTGCAGTGCGCGCTTGCGCCGCAGCCACGGCTCGTTCGGCAGGACGAAAAGGCTGTCGCCCGCGATGTGCTGCACTTCCTCGTGCACGATGCAGCGCTCGGCGGATGTGTCATTGCGACCCAGCACATCGCGGATCCCGCTTGGCGAGAATACGGCCACCACTGGTGGAAACAACCACTTAGGGCCGACCTGGATGCGCGTTACGGTGCCGCCTGCGTCCCGAAGTACCTCTTGCCCGCCGTCGAGATTCCGCACCGCCCGCAGCAACTGCGGGATTGACAGTGGGTTCTTAGGCGCCAACGGCAGTGTGCTGACGTCGCTCACGAGTGCCAGTGCAGCACCTCGCCTTCGCCCTGCGTCATGACGGTGCCGGGCATCACCCTGAGCCGGTAGGGGCTGAGCCGTAACGCGGCGAACTGGTCGGAGGTGGGACCGTCCTTCCAGACCGGAATTATCCTCGGGTCATAGCCGACGGGCTCGGGGCTGTCGGCGAACTTGTCCCACACCGCCTTTCGGGTCTCGTCGTCGAAATACCACTCCACCAGGCACTCGGCGCTGCAGGTGTCGTGGCTCGGCGACCAGTAGCTCAACGACATCTCCGGATGAGCGGCCAGGTGCGCACGCTTCACCGGGCTGGGCGCCGTCGCGATCCAGCCGAACAAATCGGTGCCGTCCCACTCCCAGATCGGGTGCAGGATGCGGCTGCGCGGTTTGGCGTCGGTGTCGACCGTGGCGGCCGACGCCCACACGATCGAGTGCGCCATCTCGATGAAGGCAGGCGCGATCCGGTCCAGCGGTGTCATCGACGACCAGCTTAGTGAACATCCCGCTGCCTACCGAACATGTCGCCGGCGTCAATAACTAGCGCGAGCAGACGCATACGTCCGCCGGCACCTCGGATTTTGCGAGCACGAGCGTCTTCTCGCGGATTAGGCCGGGACCACCCGCAGGGCCGTGGGCAGGCTGGGCAGAAAGTGCTGACTCGCGAAGGCACGGATGTCGTCGGCGCTGTCCAGCGGCTGCGCCCCTGGCAGCAGCAGCGCCATCGCGGCGTAGCGCAGGATCGTATCGGCCAGCTCATTGACCGCCTGCTCGCCGATCCGGTCGGCGAACCCGTCGGGGAAGATCACCCGAAGTGCATCGGCCATCCGCCCGATCGCCGCGCCGTAGTGCTTGCGCGCCAGCTCGAGCACCAGGGCGGGCTCATCTGACATCATCCGGTTCAGCACCCGGTGCCTACGGAACCGCAGGATTGACAGCGTGAACGCCTCGACGTAGTAATTCGACTGCGGCCCGGCCTGTTTCAGCTCGGCGGCGATATCCGAGAACAAAGCCACGTTCTCGCGTTCGACCACGGCCGCCACCAGCTCGTCTTTGTTGGCGAACCGGCGATAGATGGTGGTGCGGCTGACACCCGCGCGACGGGCCACGTCATCGAGTGCGACGCGGCGAAGACCATGACGTTCGAACTCGACGACAGCTGCGTTGAGGATGGCTTCGGTGCTCGGGTCAGGTGCGGGCATACCCGGCTTGGGCGAACTTGTTGTAGCGCAGCCGCATCGGCAGATGATCCCACAGCCAGTTGACCGGACGCGACCGCCAGACGGACGCGAAGCGTTGGTAGGCCCGCTCTTGCCCCTCGCTCCACGGCAGGCCGAGCAGGTCACGGGTGCGTGGCGGCATACCGCCGGTGGTCAGGAACGCGGCGACGGGATCGAACACCGCCGAGACGGCCCGCCATACCAGCGGCGGCACCCCCTTCGGGCAGGGATAGCCCCTGGTGACGTAGCCGACGCCGTATTTGGCGGTCGGGTGGGCGACGACGATCTCGTCGATCATCCGGTCCCAGTAGCGCTCGAACGCGGCGTAGTCCGCAGGCATCGCCCGCTCGCTGACGCCGTAGCGGCGGTACCACGTCTTGGACTCGAGGTAGATCTGCTCCTTCTCCTCGCGGCTGAGCCGCTTGACGAACGTGTCGGCGAAATACAGCACCTGGTCGACGAACGTGGCGTGCGCCCAGAAGTACGTCCCCGGATCCAGCGCGTGATACCGGGCGCCGTCGGGCATCGTGCCCTTGATCTCGTGGTGGAAATCGCGGACCTGCTGGCCCGGGTTGTCGCCGTCGCTGCCGTACACCGTCATGAAGATCGGCGGCAGCGACCGCTTCACTCGCGCAGCGGTGTCGGCGAAGAACACTGAATGGTCCAGCACGCCCTGGCCCAGTTCGGCGAGCATGTTCTGAAGCACCGCTGGCCGCGGGCCGATCAAGTACATCCGGTTGTCGCCGAAATAGCGCCAGACCAGCGACTGCGGGCCGAGCGGCCGGGCGTCTTCGAGGCGTTGCCCGGTATCCGCGAGCTCGGTCATGTGAAACAGTGTTACAAATTTCGCACTCTGTACCAAGGGTCTGTGAGCCGCCTCACGCGCCAGCGTCGTTAGGAGCGCGAGATCACACCAGCTCGCAGTGCCGCACCTGAGACGCCACGGCGGCCTTGCACTATCGCATTTGCGGGGCCATAAATCTCGGTGTTCTGACACCGGCGCACCAACATCATCCCGAGCCGGTGCTGGTGGCGGGGGCGGCTGGCCGCCGACGGTAAGCCTTCGGGCCAATTGTCGCCGCTCGGCGGGTTTTCGCGCGTATCCCGCCGTATCCGGCGAAATAGGCTTCGACACTTCCAGAACAGTCGAGAATCGACGCACGGGGCAACCCCGACGACAGGAGGAGCAGATGTTCGACGTGATTGTCTGGGCGACGGACGGCTCGGCGAACGCCGACCTTGCGCTCGACTACGTCAAGAAGCTCGCAGCAGGCGGACAGTCGCGGGTCGTCGCCGTGCACGTCAAGGAGTTCGTCGTGGGCCGGGCGGCCCCCGGACCCGTCCGCCTCGACGAGAACCAGCTCGAGCAAAAGATCCAAGGCCAGGTGAACGACTTGAAGCAGGCCGGCTTCGACGCGTCGCTGCAGACCCACCCTGCACCGGCGGGAAATGCCGCGCACATCACGGCCGACAGCGCCAAGGAGGCGGGGGCGGACCTCATCGTCGTCGGAACGCGCGGGCGTGGTCCGCTCACGGGGCTGCTCCTCGGGAGCGTCACGCAACGGCTCCTCCAAGTCGCTCCCTGCCCGGTGCTGGCGGTTCCGGCGAAGGACCAGTAGGCGCATATGTGAAGAAGGCCTCGCCTCCCGCGCGGGTTTCCGCAGCAAACCCGACCTGGCCACCTGGTCTGTGATTGCAAAAATCGACCCTCGGGCCCACGGCTCACTTCTTCTGTCATGCGCGGTCTGCGCCTGACATCAATCATGGGCCAGATTGGCGAGTTAAACAGCGGTCCAACGGCTTTCACGGTGCGGTTGTGAAGCGGTAGTGAATTTCTGACGGGATACGCCGTGGGCAGTATATGGCCTACAGGTCAATCCGATTCACTAGATGCGTTGTGGAATGTCGGCGGTGCGTGCCTTGCCCGACTTGGTCATGTCGATCCGGCAGCCGCCGAATTCGCCCCAGCGCAGAATACACCAGGCGGCGATCAGTGCGGGAGCGCGGAATCGTTGCGGTTCAAGCTGTTTCACTGCAGCCGCGGCCGCGTCCGGTTCCAGAATCACCGGCTTGACGACAAGTTCGGGCTTAACGACGTTGAGTTGGCACGGGTTGGGCGAGAACAGCCCGTCGGAGACGGCGGTGGCGCAGATGCAGTGCAGGAACCAATACACCTTGAACTTGCGGTGCACGGTGGTGTGTTCCGCAAATGCTATTTCGCGGGTGCGGGTTTCCGAACGCGGCGCAAACCCGCCAGGCCGAGCACGGCCAATACACCCGCGGCCGTCACCAGCAGCAGCGCCAGCACCAGCATCGGCGGGCTGTAGGTCACCGACGTCGTCTGCGGCTCACCCGGCAGGATCGGGCTGACCGTGACGATCGACTGTGCGCCGAACCAGGCCCACACGGCGCAGGCAGCCAGGACGACGGCCAGGGCCAGCTCGATGGTGGCGCGGCGTTTCTGTTTCATGATTTCCGCTCCGGCGGGATCCGCTCTTCCACCAGGTGGATCAGCGCGGCCCTCAGTTGTTGGTGCTTACGCGCCCACGCCTGGGCGGTGCGGTCGTTGGTCAATTTCAGTCCTATGCCGGTCCGTCCCTTGGGCACGCCGGTCAGCTCGCCGAGCGCCCTTGCGGATTGCCACTTGGGTTCTTCGGAGCCCGTCGGTTCCGGATAGATCCGCACGATGTCGTCGATCGAGATTCGCTCGGTGCCCTCACGCAGCGTGGCCGGGGTGAGCTCCACCGAGGTGTGAATCCTGGCCGCATGCACCTGCAGCGCGATGAACCCCGTGACCAGAACGAAGAAGATCGCCGGGATGAGCAGCTGGATGCCGTATCCGGCGGACAGCTGGATCAGCAGCATCGCTACCGCCGAGATGGGTCCGGCCAGCACCCACAGCCAGCTGGCGCCCTGCTCGTGGAACAGGACGTCGGCCGGCTCGCCGCTCTGCGTCACGGCTTCTCCTCGGTCGGGAACCACTCCTGGGCCGAAGGCCGCATGATCAGCACCGCGCCTGCCAAGGCCAGGATCATCGGCAGCACGAACAGCACGCCGCCGCCACCGATCAGGATGAACAAAGCCAAAACCACCACGAGTGCCATCGCAAGGGCCACCGCGGCGCGGCGGAACGCCGTTTGTCCCGCCCTGGCCCGGCCTGCGAGGTAGCCGAGCGCGAGGCCCGCGACCGCCAACACGGCGCCTGCGCCGCGAAGGAAGACCGGCAGGGGCGCCCGGTTCAGGGCGAGAAGCAGACCGAGTGCGGCCAGCGAGACGGCTGCGACAATCCAGCACCAGAACGCGATGTTCACGAGCTGAGGGCGCTGCAGCGGTGCTGACATGGTCGGCAAGCCTAACGAACGAAGAATGCGTGGGCGTCCTTGCGGTGCAGCAGGAACACACCCCCGGCGATCAGTACCGATCCGACGATGACGCTGATCGCGTAGAGAACCGCGGACGTCGGCGCCCGGTCGACCGAGAACAGGTTCGTCCCGGCGTAGACCACGGAGGCCACCCCGCCGCCGGTGAGCAGGGTGCGGGCCCACCGGTAGCCCTGCCTCATCAGAAACAGAAACGTGACGACGATCGCGGCGAGCACGAAGACGAACGTCCCCGACAGCGCGTAGACGACGAGAGGTGCGTGCGGGCGCTCCGAGCTGACCATGTCCACGACGTAGCCGGTGACCATGAGCGGCACCGCCGCCAGCCACAGCCAGAAGCCAGTGTCGACGTCGGTTGGACGGCCCTCGCTGACCTGGCTCACGCGAGCCAGTCGGCCACGTCGGCCGCCCAGTACGTCAGCACGATGTCCGCACCGGCGCGTCGAATGCCGGTCAGTGCCTCGAGCGCGGCGGCCTGTCCGTCGATCCACCCGTTCGCGGCGGCGGCGCTGATCATCGAGTACTCGCCGGAGATCTGGTAAGCGGCCACCGGCACTGTCGAGATGTCGGCGGCAGCGCGTACCACGTCGAGATAGCTCATCGCCGGCTTGACCATCACGATGTCGGCACCCTCGTCGATATCGAGTTGGATCTCATGCACGGCCTCGCGGGCGTTGCCCGGATCCTGTTGGTACGTACGGCGATCCCCGCTCAGGCTGGAGGAAACCGCCTCGCGGAAAGGGCCGTAGAACGCCGATGCGAACTTGGCGGCGTACGCCATGATCACCACATCGGTATGCCCGGCCGCATCCAAGCCATCCCGGATCGCGGCGACCTGTCCGTCCATCATGCCGCTGGGGCCGACGACGTGTGTCCCGGAATCCGCCTGTGCCACAGCGAGTTCCACGTAGCGGGCATTTGTCGCGTCATTGTCGACGCGGCCGGCTGCGTCCAGCACGCCGCAGTGGCCGTGATCGGTGAACTCGTCGAGGCAGGTATCGGACATCAGCACTGTCTCGTCGCCGAGATCCTTGGCCAGGTCCCGCAGCGCGACGTTCAGGATGCCGTCCTCGGCCACCCCGGCCGAACCCGTCGCGTCCTTGTCCTCCTCGCGCGGCACCCCGAACAGCATCAGGCCGCCGACCCCGGCGGCGACGGCCTCTGCGGCCGCCTTGCGCAGCGAGTCGCGGGTGTGTTGCACGACGCCGGGCATCGACTGGATCGGCTTCGGCTCGTCGATACCGTCGGCGACGAACATCGGCAGCACCAAATGCCTTGGCTCCAAAGAGGTCTGCGCGACCAGTCGACGAAGCGCCGGGCTCGACCGAAGTCTCCGCGGACGGTGACGGGGAAAAGCCATCGTGGCTCCTAGCGGCGGCGGCTCTTCTTGCGCGGCGGCGGCAGGGCACCCTCGGCCCGCAACCGGGCTGCATGCTCGGCCAGCGCCTCGACCAGCGGACCCACTGCGGCGACCTCCGGCTGCACATCGACGCGCAAGCCGAATTCCGCTGCGGTCTCTGCGGTCTTGGGCCCGATGCACGCGACGATCGTGCGCGCATGTGGCTTGCCTGCGATGCCGACCAGATTGCGCACCGTGGAACTCGACGTGAAGCACACCGCGTCGAAGCCACCCGTCTTGATCATCTCGCGGGTGTGCGCCGGCGGCGGTGCAGCACGCACCGTGCGGTAGGCGGTGACGTCCTCGATCTCCCAGCCGCGGTCGCGCAGCCCCTCGGCCAGCGTCTCGGTGGCGATGTCAGCACGCGGCAACAGCACCCGGTTCACCGGGTCGAAAACGTCGTCGTAGGGCGGGAATTCGTCGAGCAGCCCGAGCGAGGACTGCTCACCCGACGGCACCAGCTCCGGCTCGATGCCGAATGCGCGCACCCGCTCGGCGGTGGCTTGTCCGACGCACGCGATCTTCACGCCGGAGAAGGCGCGGGCGTCGAGGCCGAACTCGTTGAACTTCTCCCACACCGCACGCACGGCGTTGGTGGAGGTGAACACCACCCACTGGTAGCGGCCGTCGACCAGACCCTTGACGGCGCGCTCCATCTGCGCAGGGCTGCGCGGCGGTTCGACGGCGATCGTCGGCACCTCGATCGGCGATGCGCCGTGCGACACCAGCTTTTCGCTCATCTCGCCGGCCTGGTCCTTGGTCCGCGGCACCAGCACGGTCCAGCCGTACAGGGCGCGGCTCTCCCACCAGTTCAGCTTCGCGCGGTTGGCGACCGTCTTGCCGATCGTGACGATCAGCGGTCCGGTCAGCGGGCCCGCGGGCTCGTTGGCACCGATTGCCGACTTGTCGTTGAGCCCGCCCAGCGTCGTCTCCACCGAGCGCTGCTGGCACGTGGTGCCCTGCGCGGTGACGACGCACGGCGTGGTGTCGGCAAGTCCGTACTCGACCAACTTGCCGGCGGCATCGGCGAGGTGCGACGCGGTCGCCTGCAGGATCAGCGGGCCGGGCGCCGCGGCGAGCGCGGCCCAGTCCACGTCACCGCGCACATCGGCAACGGTGTGCGCCGACCCGAGCGGAAGACCCGCATAGCTCGGCACCGCGGTGGTGGCGGGCAGGCCCGGCACGATCTCGAACGGCAAGTGCGTGCGCGTCAGCGCGTTCACTTCGGTGATCACCGCGTCCACCGACAGCGGGTCCCCCGCGACCAGCCGCACGACGTCGACGCCGGTGCGGGCCTCGGTCGCCAGCGTCTTGGCGACCTCCGTTGGATCCCCGAGCGCAGGCCGGATATCCGGTCCGCCCGCGATCGTCGGCGTCGCATCGCCTTCGCCGTCCGCCATGGACGAGGCTTCTGCGGGCTCCGGTCCCGACGGCGGCGGCAGCTCGGAGCCCGCGAGGGCCAGCACCGCTTCGGGTACGTCGGGGTCGGTGATGATCAGCGCGGCGTTGGCGAGCACTGTTCGCGCCCGCGTCGTCAGCAGGCCCGGGTCGCCGGGCCCTGAGCCGACGTACGTGATGCGGCCGGGCCTCTGCTTACGCCCTCGGGTCGTCATGATCCTTCTCCCATGCCTCTCCCGGAATCCACCAACAGATCGCGTGCCCCCAGTTCGAACAACTCCGCGGCGACCGAGAGACCAAGCTCTCGTGCCCGCTCGGGAGCCCCGATCCCGGACGCACGGATCACGTCGGATCCGTCCAGCGTCGCCACGCAGCCGCGCAGCGACAGCTCTTCGAAGACGCGGCCGTCCTCATCGATGGACTCGACCACTTCCGCGATCGCGCCCACCGGTGCGGAGCAACCCGCCTCCAGTTCGGCGAGCAGGACTCGTTCAGCGGTGACTGCCGCGCGCGTGTCGGCGTCGTCCAACTCCGCCAGCAGCGCGGCAAGCTCGGTGTCGCCTGCGCGACACTCGACCGCAAGCGCACCCTGAGCCGGCGCTGGCAACATCTGCACCGGCTCGAGAGTCTCTGTGACGTCGGCCAACCGCCCGATGCGGGCCAATCCCGCTCGTGCGACGACGACGCCGTCGAGATCACCGTTGCTTACCCTGTTCAACCTGGTGTCAAGGTTGCCTCTTAGGGGGCGGATTTCCAAACCGAGACCCAATGCTCTAAGCTGTGCCGCCCGTCGCGGGCTCGAGGTGCCGATCACCGACCCCGCGGGCAACTCGCCAAGCACCAACCCGTCGCGGGCGACGAGCGCGTCGCGGGGGTCCTCTCGCGGGGGTATCGCGGCGATTTTGAACCGCGGGTCGTCGGCGGTGGGCAAATCCTTGTAGGAGTGCACGGCGATGTCCACGCGGCCGTCGTGGATGGCCTCCCGCAGTGCCGCGGTGAAGACCCCGACGCCGATCGAGGCGATCGGTTCCATGGATCGGTCGCCGTCGGTGGTGATGATGACCAACTCGGCGGGATGCCCATTTGCCGCCAGGGCGTCTTTGATGACACCGGACTGCGTCTTCGCGAGAAGGCTGCCCCTCGTGCCTATCCGGATGAGGTCTGCCAAGTGTTACTCAGGTTTGTCGAGATCGGTTGTCACAAAAGGCATTTCGGGTCCAGCGACCGCTTCGACGGCCTGCGGGTCCAGTTCGAACAGTTCGCGAAGCGCCTCGGCGTAGCTGTCGCCGCCTGGCGAGCTGGCCAGCTGCTTGACCCGCACGGTCGGGGCGTGCAGCAGTTTGTCCACCACGCGCCGCACTGTCTGGGCTACCTCGTCGCGGTGCGCCGCCTCAAGCCCGGGAAGCCGGTTGTCCAGCCGCAGCAACTCGGCCTCGACCACGTCGGCGGCCCGTTGGCGCAGCGCCGTCACGGTCGGCGTGACCTCGGCCATCCGCTGTCCAGCGAGGTAATTCGCCACTTCGGCGGCGACGATCGCGCGGGCCGCCTCGGTATCGGACGCCCCAGCGCGCGCCGAGGGCTCGCGCTGTATCCGGTCCATGTCGATGACGAATACGCCGGGAAGCCCGGCGACCGCGGGATCGACGTTGCGCGGCATGCCGAGGTCGCAGATCACCAGCTGCTTGGGCTCCTGACCGTGCGCGAGGCCGCGGTGGACGTCGGCAAGCGACACGACCGGGCGCACGGCGCCGGTACAGCTGACGACGACGTCGGCGTCGGTCAGCACGGGCGTCAGGTGGTCGAACGGGAACGCGTCGGCCGTGACACCCAGCTCGCGGATCTTGTCGGCGAGCTTCTTGGCGCGGGGCAGGGTCCTGTTGACGATGTGCACGCGCTCGACGCCCGCGCGCACCAAGTACTTTGCCGACAGTGCGCCCATCGCGCCCGCGCCGACGACGACCGCACTGCGGCCCGCGAGTCCGTTGAGTTTGGTGTTGGCCATATCGAGCGCGACGGACA
>Ga0318562_10000664_pt1 | contig 15178 bp, 12 predicted proteins | sample GRESIP066b5f18_FD_203688 | JGI IMG/M metagenome (GOLD analysis project Ga0318562, IMG submission 203688) | Tropical soil microbial communities from Luquillo Experimental Forest, Puerto Rico - GRE.SIPMG.066b5f18 | ecosystem: Environmental > Terrestrial > Soil > Tropical forest > Bulk soil... | reverse complement strand
GAGGCTCCGGCTGCTTTTTCATGAGGCTGTCAAAATTGTTCAGCGACGCTTCCGCTTCACGGTAGGAAAGGATGATGTTGCCAATATCCTGCAACGGACCAAAAACGAAAAAAGAAAAGATCTGCATGGTGACCAGCTGGCCTGCATTCATCTTATCCCTGAAGATCAGCCACATCAGTATGAACAGGATCACCTGCCGGAGAGTGTTGACAAATGTGCCCTGTACAAAACTGATGCTCCGGATCCTCTTCACCTTTGTCAGTTCCAGCCCCAGAATTTTATAGGTATTCTGATTCAGTCGGTTCACTTCTTCGTGCGTCAGGCCCAGGCTTTTTACCAGCTCGATATTGCGGAGCGATTCGGTGGTAGACCCGGCAAGCGATGTGGTCTGGTTCACAATATTCTTCTGGATGATCTTGATTTTTTTGCTCAATACGTTGCTGATGAATGTCAGGAGCAGGATACCGGTTAGGTATACCAGCGGGACCGTCCAGTGTATCCACAAAGCAGCATAAATAAAAACGAAGGCCACACCAACAATCACCCCGAACAGAACATTGATAAAATAGTTGATGAATTTTTCTGTATCCGCCCTTACCTTCTGCAGAATCCCCAGGGTTTCCCCGCTGCGCTGATCCTCGAATTCCTGGTAGGGCAGTTTCATCGCATGCTGTAATCCGTCAGTAAATACCCGGGCGCCGAATTTCTGGACAACCACATTCATGAAATAGTCCTGGAAATTCTTTGCAATTCTGCTCATCATGGCCACGCCGATGGAAAACAACAACAGGTTGATCACGCCCGGATGGCTCCACGAGAATGTCATGAAAAACCGGTCAAACGAAAAAGGATGTCCCGCCTTTTTGGAGAGAATGTATTCATTGGAGAGATTGACGATTCTGCCAAATATGATCGGGTCGAAAAGCGAAAATCCCGTATTGATGGCAGCCAGGACCAGGGTCAACAGCACCAGCCATTTGTAAGGCTTCAGGTATCCAAGTAAGATTTTCATATAAAATTCAATAACAAATCAGAATGAAAAGAAGTTTGAACGTTAAACTTCTTACAAGTTATGGAAAACCGGCAAGTTGGGGAAAACCGGGATCACGTCCGTTTCAAAAAGCCTGACTGCAGTGAGCCAGGATCTTACTGGCCAGAAGATTGTGTTCCTGCCATGTATCGGCGCTGGTTTTACCTTGGCAAGTCTGATTTTTGCTGTCCATTCAGGCTTTAGGCCTGGGCTGGCTTAACAAATCTCTGATGGGGAATTCTATTCCCGCCCTGATGTCAAACAAAGGCATGTCTCTGATTTCCTCCAGCCTTTCCTCATGTCGTAAAAATGACAATTTTCCATTCCTGTCCCTCGAATCCCTGTTGGCAGACGGCCTGAAGCCCTCCCCGGGAGCGTATTTTTTAAAAGGAGCCGACAGGTCTTTGCGTACAAAAAATGCATTTACTCCGGCACTCCCGGTGCCAATAAAGTCATAACCTTTTATCTCTGCCAGATGACAGAATGCCGGCAATGAAGCCCCGAAATAGAGGTCTGAAAAATGTGCCTTTCTCCGCACAAAATCCTCCTGATAGGGAATAGTCAGTGCACGGGAATCTCCAAAGCTTGAATTGTATTCGCACATCACCACCCTCGGAAAAATGACATCGATGGCTTCCCAGACCCAGTAATCATTTCCATCTATATCCACACTAAGCAACCCTATGTCTTTACACTGGGTATATTTTCCTATGAGTCCATTGATATTTTCCCTGGTTATGAAACTCTGGTAGGCGGTGATGTCATACTTCCAATAAATGAAATCGCTTCTTATGAACCGTATGTTGGTTCTGGATCCATCCATCACCAGCCCTGCCCAGTTGTTGTTGATCAATAAAAACCGGGTATTGGATTCCGTATAATTTTCAACTCCAAACTCGATAAAGATTTTGTTGGGGACTTCTATCTGGCTGAAAATATACTGTATGATACCATCCTCCCCTCTCTGTGAAAATACCTGGAACTCAACTTCTTCAAGGCTTTTTATGTTTTTCTTAAATTTATTTGTTTCAGATTGGATTTTTCCGAGGTTTATCAGGGTTTTGAAAGTATCGTAATGGGTTTTCTGATAAATTTTGTGGTAATAGTATTTCATCTTTTCTGAAAAGAAATTGGTCATACTCTCTCGATTTGGAAGCCCAAAAATAGTCTTTTCTGCCAACCGGAATTTGATGCCCATAGTACCGGGAACCATTATGCTCCCCAGCCACTCCGGTACGCCTACCTGCTTTTCCGGTTCTGGCAACGTCTTATCATTCCATGATGGCCAGTCAAAGAGGTATTGCCCCCAATCATTTTCAGGCAATGATGTCGTATTCCTTATTTTTGCGCATCCGGAACAAAAACCGGATCCAGGAAGGCACTCAGGCCTTTACAATGCAGTATTATGTTTCTGAAAGTTGAGTCGTACAGAAAAGGGATTCTATTGTCGACAGTTTTTAATGTCTTTAACAAAGGATTGGTTTTTCTAAACAGCCTGGCCATTGCCTATTTTTTTGGTACCCAGTTAAAGGTCGATTTGTATTTTTATGCCTATAACACGGTTCTTCTCATCGTTACTTTTATAACCAGCCTCAACTCTTCGGTGGTGATTCCCCGCTCCATGCATATCCGGATGCAGGAAAAGCCTGAAACCGTTTACCACTACTTTAATTTCTTTATTTACCTCTATTTTGCCTTGACAGCCGTGCTGTGCCTCCTGTTCTATATCAACCCTATAAGGGCGTTTACCACCCTATCCAACTACAATCCGGCCATACTTCAAAGCCAGGCGGCTATTTTGTATTTGTCCGTTCCACTGGTCCTGCTGGCCACCATTACGACCCTGCTTGCGGACATCCTTACGTCCTACAGGTTTTTTACCATCCCGATGATAGCGGCCATGATAAATTCGCTGTTTTCCTTTCTGTTCATCATTCTTTTTCACAAAAAGCTGGATGTGCGCAGCATCACCCTCGGGCTGCTGATATCCTATTCTGTAAATATCCTGTTGTTGCTGTTTCTACTTAAACGGTATCTGCACTGGAGTTTCAAATTCCGGTTTGTGTCTCTTGGAAAAAATACGTGGAGCAATATCGGTTATGCCCAGGCAGGTAATTTTGTAACTACCCTGGGCAGTTATGCGCCGTTATATTTTTTGAGCGGGATCGGAACCGGAGTTATTGCCGCCCTGAACTATGCACAGCAAATCGCCACGCAACCAACTTCATTTATTACAAATCAGTTTGCTTCCGTCTCGAGGATCAAGATTAGTGAATTATATGCCAAAAAAGAACTGCAACGCGTTAATGAAATTTTTTTATCCACCACCAAATTCCTGATGTTTATCATGATGCCAATAAGCGGCATATTTTTTCTGTATGGCAATGAGATTGTTACCGTCCTGTTCAAGCGCGGTTCCTTCGATGCACAGTCGGTTAAGATGTCTTCCGATTTCCTGCGGTACCTGGGCCTTTCACTTCCCTTTACGGTGATTATATCCATCGCGGGGAATCTGTATATCGCGGCACAATTTATCAAACTGTCGATCGGGTACCAGATAATCAGCAATTTGCTGCTTATCCTGCTGGTCTACTTTTCCCTGCATTGGTTTGGGTATATCGGGTACCCCCTGGCCTATCTGGGAGTCAATGTTCTCAATGTAGCTGTTGTCTATATCTTTTGCCGTCTTTTTTTTCCTTTTATTCATTACACGGAAATCCTGAAATATCTGACATTGTTGGTTGGGATCAACAGCACGATCATTGTTGCCCTGGAACTACTTGGAATGCTCAAGATACATGCTGGCGCCTTCGTCGTCCTGGTCGCTGGAACCACATTCTATGGGGCTGCCATATTGCTCACCAATTTTATCTTTAACTTGAACGCGGATTTCAGCCTGTTTCTATCCCATTTGCGGCTCAAACTGACGGGAAGAAATATAAATCCCTGAATTGCCATACTATGCCTTCATCCATAATTGACAAGAATAATTTGCTTAAAACATTCAAAAGCAGGGATCGGATTGTGCTTGAACTCGGAAGCGGGCCGAACAAACAGATTGCCGAAGCCATTACAGTAGACATGATAGATATGGAAGGCGTGGATATTGTTTGTAACCTGGACGAGGGGTTTCCTTTTCTTGAAGACAACTCCATTGACGCCATTTATTCTTTCCATTTCCTCGAACACGTTAAGGACGTGAATTTGATGATGAAGGAAATCTACAGGGTCCTCAAAAAAGGGGGCAAGAACGCGGGGGCAGTGCCTTATTTCGCCAACCCCTATTTTTATAGCGACCCGACGCATAAGACCACCTTCGGATTATATACTTTCTCGTATTTCTCGAAAATACCGCATTTCAAAAGGAGGGTCCCAACCTTTTACAACGACGTCAATTTTCAGATTAACCTGGTGGAATTTCGTTTCAGGTCAAATTTCTTTCTAAGGCACCGGATAAAAAAGCTCCTTCAGAAACTTTTTAATGCGAATCGTTATCTGAAGGAATTCTATGAAGAGCAGTTGTGTTACCTGGTCCCGGCCTACGAACTCTATTTCGAACTGGAAAAAAAATGAGCAGCCTCCCACTTGTAAGCATCATGATTCCCACCTTTAATCAGGCGGGCTTTTTGCAGGCTGCCATTCAAAGCGCCCTCGGGCAGGATTACGGGAACCTGGAGGTTGTGGTTTCAGATGATTGCTCTGGTGACGGCTCCCGGGAGGTTGTAGAGGGCTTTCTTTCCGACAGCCGGATCCGATATTTCAGAAACGATTCCAATCTCGGAAGGGTGGCCAACTATAAACACAGCCTGGAGAATCTCGCACAGGGGGAGTGGGTAACTAACCTGGATGCAGATGATTATTATACGGACAGGTCATTTATATCCAGAGCGATAAATCTGATTACCCAATACGGGGACAAACACATAGTTTTTTTGCAGGCAGGCCATACGGTTATGACGGGCTCGGGTGAGGTAAAACGCATTGATGTTCCGGCTATCAGCCTCGAGCACGAAAGGGTTCCCGGTATCGAATATTTTCTGAGGTTCAATCATTTTTCACATCTGGCCACCCTATTTAACAGGGAAAAGGCAATCGCTCTGGATTTCTACCGGTACAACATTCTCTCTTCAGATATCGAATCATTTCTTCGGCTTGCCCTGCATGGTGACGTCATTCTGATGAGAGAAAGTGTAGGCGTGTGGCAGCATCATGGATCCAATGCCAGTAAACAACTGGATAAGAAAGCGGTAGAAATGAACATGATGCGCATTGAATCACCCTACAACTATGCGAGGTCGCTGGGAACGATTCCCCAGCAAAACCTTTCGAGATGGCACAGGAAGATGACAAATGAATATTTGTTACACTACCTCAGTATATCCTTGAGCAGGAAGGAGATGCTGCCAGGATATTTTTCCCAGGTATGCAGGCGCTATCCCCGGGTTCTTGCGGGATGGATAATTCCCAAGGCGGTTAGCCGGGCAGTCATTTCAAGAATCAAAGGCCTGGTTGGCCAAATCAACAAAGGATAAGATTTTGACACCTACTAATTTTGCTGTACCTGATGCACAAACCCGGTAATCGGAAATACAACATGTCTGACAAATTATATGCTCTCTTTTCAAATTACGGAGTTCGTGTATGGAAAGGATTATTGCAAAAAATATATCATTTCGATAAATGGCATGTTGTTTCCTTAAGGCAGCGAAAGTATGCGCGGGATATTATTGAATTCTGTAACGAAAGGCATAACAGAGGCAGTTTTGTGGAAATTGGCTCAGGGTTGGGAGATATTATCAGGAACGTACAATATACAGCCAGGTATGGTTTTGATTCGGACGAGCGGGTACTGAGGGCTGCCTCTTTTCTCAATACCCTCAGGGGCGGAAATAAGATTGTACTTTCCCCGTTTCATTTTCCTGATTCCAGACTTTCCGGCCATTTCGATTTGATCCTGATGGTAAACTGGATCCATCACATTGAACCTGCTGTCCTGAAAGCAAACCTGGAAGAATATTTCAACTTTCACCTGAAACAGGAAGGGGCTATCATAATCGATACAGTACAGGATAAGGAATACCGGTACAATCATGATATTACTTACCTGACCGGGGATATCAAGGCATCGGTCAGCAAGCTGGGTAATTATGAAAGACAGAGAGAAATCTGGATTATAAAAAAATAAACATCACTCATCCCATGTGTGGTTTCGGAGGGTTGTTAAATAATGGTTTCCCGCTGGTCACCCGGCAGGTCCGTGAGATTGCCAACCGCGTTTCCTTTCGCGGCCCGGATAGCCAGCGTATTTCCATTTATGATGACAACCTGCAGTCTTCGGAGTCTGGCAGGAACGCCCTTTTCTTCAACAGGCTGGCGATCTTGGATCTTGACAAAAGATCGGACCAGCCTTTTGAAAATGTACGATATACCCTGATGTTTAACGGGGAGATATATAATTACCAGGAAATAAAGGCTGAACTTAGAAAAGAGGGTCAGGAATTTCATACCTCTTCGGATACGGAGGTATTGTTCTATGCCCTGGAGAAATGGTCTGAAAAAGCCTTAGACAGACTCAATGGTATGTTTGCCTTTTGCTGGATAGACCGGAAAGACAGGCGTTTCCTGATCGCCCGGGACAGGATGGGGATAAAGCCCCTATATTACAGAAGGGCAGGTCAGATGCTGGCATTTGCGTCTGAAATGGACACCGTGTTGCATCTTTCCCCCGATTTACCCCGGATTGACCCGGCATCTGTTCATAACTTCCTGTGGACCCAGTTCATTCCTGCTCCACAAACGATCCTGGAGGGAGTGTACAAGTTGCCCCCGGGGCACTGCCTTTCAGGTTCCTGGGAGGACCTTTCAACAGGCAGTTCCCTCCATCCCACAGCTTACTGGGATGCGTACAGCAAGGTACAACCCCAGCACGGGTCGTCAACTCCAGATGAGCTGGAGCCGGTCCTCGTGGATAGCCTGGCTCGGCAACTGGTGGCAGATGTTCCCCTGGGATTGTTTCTCAGTTCCGGAGTAGACTCCTCCCTGCTTGCAGCGCTCGTGCATAAGCATTTCTCCTCCTCCCAGCAGTTTAATTTCTTTACGGTCGCTTTCACGGAGGCCACAGCGTCTGATGAAAGCCGGGAAGCCATCCGGTTTATCAGGGGATTCAATAACCCGGCCCTGGTAAGTCATACCCTTACGGTTGATTCCCGCCTCATAGGAAAGTATCTGGATAACCTGTACTGTTTTTTTGATGAACCGTTTGGAGACCAAACCTCCCTGCTGAATTGGGTGATTTCCCAAAAGGCAAAAGAATTTGTTACCGTTGCGCTGTCAGGCGACGGTGCTGACGAGCTGTTTTGGGGATACCCGCGGTATGAACAGTGGAAAAACCCTTCCTTGCGGTTCCCCTACCGGCTGAGCTTCTCCCGGAAGTATGCCTCCCTTCTTAAAGGATTATTGCCTGGCAAATTCTGGCGTGCCAAAGCTAGCCTGGAACTGGAAGAGAACGCCCTGCACCGGCATTTTACGTTATTTCTCTCTCCGGTTCTGAAGGATCTTTCCCGGGCTCCTGTCTGGGATCAACAAATCTGGGCCATGGAAGGGGCAGCCAATTTAAGTAAGCGGGAAGATGCTGTCGCGTGGTGGGATTTAAAGACCTACCTGGCCGATGCCATGTTGCACAAAGTGGACAGGGCCAGCATGGCAGCAAGTCTTGAAGTTCGGGTGCCTTACCTGGATAATGTGGTAGTAGATTATGCGCTTTCTTTGCCGCTCCATGAAAAATCTAATACTGATTTCACATATAAATCCATTCTTAAGAAATTATTGTCCCGAATTGCACCCCATTATGATACCGGCAGACCAAAAAAGGGGTTCAACTTTCCCCTGGACAAATGGCTCCGTTTTGGATGGCGGGACAGGGTGTTGTCACTTGTCAGCAAAGACATGCTTGGGGAAATGAGCCTGGACGACCGTACATACCTGCCGATGGTGGAACGCTATTATGCAGGAGACAGGAAATACTGCATTGTTGTGTGGTATCTGCTGAATTTGGCTTTGTGGCATCAGAAATATAAAAAGATTGAACCTCTGCATCAGCTATGAAAAAATACCTGGTCATTACCATTGATGTGGAGCCTGACTGTTCGGGTGACTGGAAATATTCAGACCCTCTCCTGTTCAGGGGGGTAACCGAAGGTGTTGCCAAAAGGCTTCAGCCACTCTTTAATAAGTACCATGTTGCTCCCACTTACCTGATCAATAATGTGGTTTTGGAGGACCGTAGAAGTGTGGAGACCTTTTGCTCCCTGGATGGTAAATTTGAACTGGGAACCCACCTGCATCCTGAATTTATCCAACCCGACAGACAATTCGAAAACTATGCAGGGAAAAAAGCTGTGGCCAATTGCTGTTTTTATCCTCCGGACATTGAGTTTGAAAAAATCAAGAACATAACAAGCCTTTTCAGGGAGGTCTTCGGGTATAATCCGAAGTGCTTCAGGGCGGGAAGGTTCAGTGCCGGAAAAAATACGCTGAATAGCCTGAGCCGGCTGAACTATCAGGTGGACAGCAGTGTCACTCCCCACATCAACTGGAATGACAAAACTCGAGAAAGACCGGTCGACTTTACCTTCGCTCCGGAACAGCCTTATCTCGCAGACGAAGATTCCATAATCCTGGAAAGTTCCCGCGGGAAATTGCTTGAAGTCCCTGTTTCCATTGCCCTGAAAAGGAGAAATTATTTCCGGGAAATCATCAGCTCGGCGGGAGGTCTGCGTCATGGATTCAGAAAATACAAACCGGTATGGATAAGGCCCTCCTTTTCCAGTGCGGAGGAGATGATTTATGTTGCGGAGCAACATAGTTCAGCTCATCCTGACCGGCAGCATGTGGTGTACAATATGATGTTTCACAACGTGGAAGTTGTTCCGGGATTGAGCCCCTATACTTCCTCCGAGGAGGACTGCAGCAAATTCATGGACAGACTGGAGGCATTTCTCCTATATTGTGACAAAACCGCAGTAAAAAGCGTTACCTTAAGCGATTTGTATCATGTCTTCAGCAAGTGATGGGTCTCCAAAAATACTTATGTTGGCAGCTTCTCTGCCCCCCGGACCGGTGGGAGGGGCTGAAAAGCAATCCCTGCTGCTGGCCGAAGAACTTGCCAGGAAAGGCATCTCCGTCACATTTATTACTCCCGGGAAAAGACCTCTCGCCGGGAGCGACATCTTCCGGGGAATAAGGGTTTACCGTATTCGGTCAGTGTTAAGTGATCTATTTGATTTCCTATCGGGTCTGAAAAAAAAGAGAAAAGGGTCCTCAGAAAAAATCGAATACGATGATAGCAGGGAGGCAACGGACGAGATCACTCGTCCGGTAGGATGGCCCTCTGTATTGTATTACAATTTATTTTACTGGCGGTCACTCATCTTTCTAAGGAGGAAAAGAAAATCATTTGATCTCATTCATGCCCATACTATGGAATGGTCCGCTATTGTGGCAGTAAGACTCGGTAAAAGGCTTAAAAAACCTGTCCTTATCAAGGACTCCACGATGAATGGGTTTGCGAGTTTACTGCGGTATCCCAATGGAAGGGCGATTCAACAGAAGATCATCAAGGATGCACGTTTTGTCGCCATGACCCGCTCGATTGAAGAAAATCTGATAAAATCCGGGGTTCCACGCGAAAAAATTTTCCGGATTTCCAACGGGATAGCCATTACCGGGACTGGTCCTGAAAACAAGTGGACTCCGGGGTCGTCAAAAGTATTGTTTATTGGAAATCTTTACCAGCAGCCGGCCAAGGGAGTGGACCTGTTGTTGAAAGCCTGGTCTGGCGTAATAGCAGATTTCCCGGGAGCCATTTTGCAGATCATTGGAGATGGAGTAACTCCTGCCTATTCAGCATTCAGCAGGCGCCTGGGAATTCAAGAAAACGTTGAGTTTCTCGGGGCCCTGTCCAACCTCACTCCATTTTTCAATGAGGCAAGCCTTTTTGTATTGCCGTCCAGAAGAGAAGGCATGTCCAATGCGCTGATGGAGGCTATGCTGTTTGGGTTGCCATGTGTGGCTACAGAAATTTCAGGAAGCAGGGATCTGATCGAGCACGGTGTCAACGGAATCCTGGTACCTCCGGTGGATGTCGAAGGCCTGGCTTTGGGCATAAAGTATATCCTATCCCATCCAGCGGAGGCTTCCATTATGGGACACAAGGCTCGCGAGACCATAATCCAGAATTATGATATCAGGTTGATTGCCGGCAAATACATCACCCTTTACAAGGATCTGATTGAAGAAAGGACTTTACTGAAACAGATATAGGAGGAATCAATGCAGAATGTATTATTTTTTATTTTTCGTTTGTACGGGGGTGGGGCAGAAAGGGTAGTCTCCAGCCTGACGATGGCTTTTGCAGGTCAGTATAATACCAAGGTGGCGGTCTACGATAACCTTGAAAAAACGTATCCGTACAACGGGGAACTGATCAGGATCAGGCTCCCTTTTTCTGATGATCCCACCCACAACAACAAATGGAAGAGGCTGATCAGGCTGCTGGTGTTGATTTATAAAGTCCGCCGAATCAAAAGAGAACACAAAATAGATATTGCGATCAGTTTTGCTGAACAGGCCAATATCGTCAATGTCCTTACCAGGGGAAAAAGCAAGACAATACTAAGTGTGCGCACAACCCTGTCCAAAGAAATTGCCAGCAACCCCAAGTTGAGTGTGCTTGGGCATTTTATTCGATTTCTCTATAGAAGGACTCAATATATTATCGTCCCGTCGCAGGTTGCAGCGGAGGACCTGAGCAGTTCCTTTGGCATTGAACCCGACAAGATTAAGGTCATTTACAATTACATAGAGAAGGACCGAATAGCTGAAATGGCATCTCTTGAGATTGAAAACGAATTTTACAGGAGGCTATTTCTGTGCCCCGTCATGTTGAATGTCGGAAGAATAAACCCGGCCAAAGGGCAGTGGCTGTTGTTCGAAGTATTAAAGAAAATAAAAGTTGATCTTCCCGGGTGGAAGCTTGTTATTCTGGGTGAGTCTGAGATGGAAGGCAATTTGAAACAACAGCTGATCACACTCGCCGCCTCGCTGGGTTTGAACCTTTATGATAGCCTGGCAAACCAGACACAGAGCCTGGACTATGATATTTACCTGCTTGGATACCAAACCAATCCCTTTAATTTCATGCATCACAGCAAGCTATTATTATTTCCGTCTGTTTATGAGGGTTTTCCAAACACTGTCCTGGAGGCCATGCAGTGTGGACTGCCTGTGATCGCTGCTGACTGTCATGCTGGTCCCAGGGAAATCCTGGCCCCGGATTCTGAGGTAAGACTCAGCACCAAATCAAGGGAAATTACCCGCTACGGAGTGCTTGCTCCTCCGCTGCCGGTTGCTTCCATCCAACAAGGAACCGATGGAGAAATTCTCGACGAATGGGCAAAAGCCACTGTCGAGCTGATCCATAATCCCTCCCTAAGGAAAAAGCTGATTGCCAGCGGATATACCCGGGTCAGGCAATTTGATAAGGATCTCATCCTTAAGGAGTGGAAAAAACTTTTTGAACCGTACTGAAAAACGGCCAGGTAAAAATCCGGATTAACCCTTTATCGGGTCGCTGTTCCCAAAAAAATACAGCTTCGTATGCCCGGGAAGTTCGAGGGATCCGGGGAGAACCTGAACATCCAGGAAAGAATTTTCCGGGGCTGGCATCACACCCAAAGGACGTTTAAATTGGTTCGCTCCCATCAGCCGGCCTGTCTGGCCGGCAAGGCTGTCTGCTCGCTTTCCTTAAGATTCAAAAACATAAATAATTCGAACAATATTACCAGGGAGAGGAACTCAAACCAGTATTCCATAACGAAACAGCCTATCAGCCCAATCATCATATACCGGCCATAACTGAGATTCCGAAACCTGGATACAAAGTACCAGATATAGCAGCCCACAAACAACATGAACCCGATTAGCCCATATTCTCCAAGTACCTGGTTATAAACCGAAAATGGATAGTTAAGCACCGAGTGTTTTGATGCGTCCATATGGTAATAGTGAAGATAGGTCTGAAGATGATTGTGCTGGAAGTCCGGTGAAGTGAATCTGTATTTTTCCGGATAGGAACCGAGGACATTGATCCCGGATGCCCTGAATGCCAGTTTGGAGGAAAAATTTCCCACCCCGGATCCAAACAACAGGTTCTTAAAACTGCGCTTAAGGTAAAAGGCCGTCTGAACAAAGGAAATCAGCTTGCCCGGCCTGCTTTCGTATATATCGTCCGGGATGATAACATATCCACTGTCCCTGTTTTCCACAAACTCCTTCAGGGACAAAATGTTCCTGAGGGATTTTCCAAGCTTCTTATTACTAAAACTGTAAATGCTGTCCCTGGGAATTGTTACGGGCCTTTTGATCGTCACCAGGGAATCTCCCTGTTTTATGGTAATTGTCTCACTGTCCTTTTCCATTGCCTGAACCTTGTTAACCACATAGAGCTGGACAAAATAATTTCGGGCATACTCCCTGTTCTTGGGGGAATAGGCTACATACAGAATGGTCAAAAGGCCCATGGACAAAATGCTGGCGATGCGCAACCGTCTGGAATGCACTGAACAGATCATCAGGAAAAGGAGGCCCAGGGCAAGCAGGAACGTCACGTTACTTGTGCAGATCATAATGGTCAGGATACTGAACAGGCAGAACAGGTACTCTTTTTTGTAGAGGAAATAGATCAGGCCAATACTGTTGATAACGGCATTGACAGTCGAGGCATCAAATGTAACCCCCAAAATAGCATCACCCGCAGAAGCATGGCTGAAATATAGACCGGTTCCATGCCCCCAAAACCTGAGCAGCGAAGGCTGGAACAACAACAAGAGCAGGAAGAACAAAGAGACGGAGAAATTTATCAGATAGAAAGCTTTGATCGTATTGTGTATTCTTTCCGTCTGATCCTTTTCCAGCATCAGCCTGATATAATGGATGGCAAAAAGGCTCATGGCCCATTGGAGCATCCCCAAACTGAATGCCAGGAGGTAACCTACAGTATAATTTCTCGTAACCAGGAAGTACTTGATCAACTCAATGACGATGGTCAAGGCATAGAACAAAGGGAGACGGGATCTTTTCCATGAGAGGCCCAGCCTGAAATCTTGATAATACAAGAGGACAAAGAGCAATCCCAGAATCTTTATCACAAATTTTACGTCCAGGAACAAGACGAGGAAAATCAAAAGGGGAAGATTAATGTTTCTTCTGGATAATTTGTTAAGTAAATTTTTTATCATGGGCAGTCAGGTTGGTCCAACAGTTTTAACCTTCGAATTTATACTAAATATTCAAATGCAATTTTCTTTGGAGTCGTATTAGCGAAAAAATAATGTGTTCTGGAAAGTTGTGGATTAACCTGACTGGATATCTATTTTCAATGCCATTTGATATGCATCCCATGTTTTTTCGGCAGCCTTCTGCCAGGTATATTTTTTCAGGATCAGATCCCGCAATTCTTCCCGGAATGGCTCATTGTATGCCCTGTCAATTGCATTCCTGATGGAAGTCGGATCATCAGGATCACAATAATAGGCAAGGTCACCAAAATATTCAACTGTATCGCCCTTGTCAGTGATCACGACATTGCAACCCATCACAGCCGCCTCCAGCGAGGCCAGGCCGGTTGTTTCAAAATAACTGGGAAGGACATGTACTTTTGCCGAATGAAACATGACATACAATTCCTCTTCAGAAACCCGTTCCTTAAACTGGATATTTGGTGTTGCTTCCCGTAGACAGGCTTCATAATATTTTTTGTTGTTTGGAGAGGCCATTCCGTTGATAATTAATTTATAGGCTGTATTTTTCAAAGCGCGAACGAGATTTAGCTGGTTTTTCCTCCCTTCTACGCGTGCCACACACAGGATAGCGTTGTTATATTTTTCTTCGCGGGATGTGGTCAACCTGTACATCTCGGCATCGATGGCATTGGGTATGGTAACATAACGCTGGACTTCACCGTATTTTGACAATAGCCGCTGGTATTCGTTTTCGGAATTTGGCAGAAGCACCCTGGCCTGGCGAATGAGGTAACGGATTGACCGGCGGTGACCCCACAGGAGGTATTCCCTGCTTCTGATTGGCTCCCGATTGGCGAAAAAACGGGCAATTACCTTAAAGTATTCAATTTGGTCCTCCGTGAATAAACGGTTTAGCATTCCATGAATTCCCTTACGGGATGTTTTCTCAAATTTCCCGTAATCGAGAAATATGGTTGAGATGACGAAGGGCTTGGATGATTTCTTCGCATGATAAAGCAGGTCAGCAGGACGGATGATATTGAAGAAATGGAGCAAATCATAAGAGCTGTAATCTATTGAATCCCGGGCCAGCCTGATATCCACGGTCAGGCCTAGTTTACGGAGATATTCTGCCGTCATTTCAATCTGCTTGGTGTCTCCGCCTGGTGAACTGAACAATGTTGATCGCGAGATAAATAGAACTTTCATGGAAATGCTGCACTTTTCATACAATAAAATAGTTTGGGGGGATACAAAACTTTTTTTAGAATTTTGATCTTTCGCACGCGTCGCAAAGATATTCTAACAATTTAGTTTTGGGAACTGCCGGATCAATGATTTAAAATTTATTTTCACTGAGGTAAACCATGCACTTTCAGGCTGCACCGGGGATTTATAATAGCGCAATTATGAATTGGATGAAGAAAAAAAGTATCGGGGGGCTCAATATAGTCGAGATCTCTCTTGTGGCTCTTGCCGTTACTATCCCGTACGGGGATAACCTCAATAGTTATACAATAGTTGCCTTTGCTGCGCTATGTCTGGTTAGCAGCAAATTTGATGAAAAAGTGAAAAACCTGAAGAACCAGCCCGTTCTATGGCTTCTTCCTGTTTTATATTATGTCTGGTTGTGCCTGCGGCTGTTTTGGGATCACCCTGTCCGGTTGTCCGGTGAATACCTTGAATCCAAATTATCATTGATCGCCTTTCCGCTCCTGCTGGGTTCCATGAATAAGGTCAGCAGGAATGCCATAAAAAGGATCTTCTTTTCATTTGTTTTGACGAATATCGCGGCCTCCGTCTATTGTTTGTGGAAGGCATATGGTGACTACGGTGCCCGGAGCTATAT
>Ga0318562_10000661_pt1 | contig 15203 bp, 24 predicted proteins | sample GRESIP066b5f18_FD_203688 | JGI IMG/M metagenome (GOLD analysis project Ga0318562, IMG submission 203688) | Tropical soil microbial communities from Luquillo Experimental Forest, Puerto Rico - GRE.SIPMG.066b5f18 | ecosystem: Environmental > Terrestrial > Soil > Tropical forest > Bulk soil... | reverse complement strand
CATGCGCGCCGAGCCCTCCTGCTGCTTCGCCCGGGCGGCCTTGTGCCGCTCCCAGGCGATCCAGCCGGTCAGCTCGGCGCTGTCCATCTCGGTCAGGAGACGGCTGACACTGCAGCCGAGCCGTTCGGCGAGGGCGTACTTGAACCGCTCCCAGTCACTTCGGGAAAATCCCGCTCCCTGGCCGCGACGTCCTCCTCATCCAGCCCGGACAGCCGCGCCGCCACCTCGAACACCCGCACCAGCGCCGCCGCGGACTTCTCCCCGAGGGCCGTCACGTCGCCGTCGGTGAACAGCCGCGCGCCGTCGTCGTCCACAGCACACTTGGCGACCAGCTTCGCCCGGGTGTTCCGCAGGTCCCGGGCCGTCTGCCCGGCCGCCTGGATCAGCATGCTTGACTCGAACTCGTCCCGCTCCCGGCCCGTCATGCCGCGCACCAGCACTGAGCCGCCCCATTCGGGGACTTCCACCTCTTCGGTCCTGGTGTCGTCGGCGGCGAGGATTGCCTCTTTGCTCAGGCGTGCCATTCAGTCTCCTGCGTCACATTGGAGTGGACGCCTGCCGGGCGCGCGGCTACCGTGCAGGCAGAAGAAGGGGGAAACATGGGAACGCTGGCCACCGCGGGCGGAGGCGCGGGCAGTACCGCCGCCGCTTTCGCCGGCACGATCGGCATGATCCTGCTGTACTGGCTGCCGTCGCTCATCGGCTGGCGGCGCCGCGTGCCCGGCCTCGGGCAGGTCGTGATCTGGAACTTCTTCGCGTTCTTCTTCGTGGTCCCGTGGGTGGCCGCCCTGATACTGGCGTTCCGGGAGCCGGTCAGCCGGACAACTGCCGGGTCACGTCCTCCAGCGCCGCCCGCAGCGCCTCCCCCGCCGCCGCGCCCAGGGGCTCCACAGCGCGGCTGAAATACGGGTGCGCCTCCTGCGTCACCCAGGTCCAGCCACGCCCGTGGGCTCTTACGGCCGCTTCCGCCTCCGGCCGGCCGTACACCGGGTGCCGCCATTTGGCGTAGCTGCGATGGGAAGGGCCAGGCGCCCCGTCCATGTACAGCGGGAGCGTCTTGTAATCCGGCAGCATCCGCTGCACGTTGATCCACACCGACACGCCCGCCTCACGGCCGGTCGTCCAGGACGTCACCTCCGCGCACTGCCCGATCCGCGCCCGCAGCCCGGTGTGCTTCTCCCCCTTGACCGGGATTGACAAGACCGACAGCCGCACCTTCCTGGGATAATCCCGCGCGGCGTCCTCCAGGTGCCTTCTGAAGATGGCCGTGATCTTCGCGTTGTCCATGCGCCGCAGCTCGCGGCCCACCGTGCGCAGGGTCGCGTTCGCGCGGGCGGAGTTCAGGTCCAGTTCCAGCCGCGCCTTCGGCATTTACGGCACGGTCACATTTTCGGCCGGAATTTTATTGACTACGAACTGCAGCTGGATGACCGACGGGTTGCCCATGTTCGTCGGCTTCGGCTGCGCCAGCACCGTCACCTTGAACACGTCCATCGTCCGCCCGGTCACGTCGCCCTCGGGGAACTTCACGATATAGCCGGCGGTGGCGCGCGGCAGCAGCGACCGGACGTCCACGCTGTTCGACGATGCGTACATGTCCAGGGTGGTGGTGCCCATGCTGGTCTTGCCGGAGATCTGCGGGTCGAACAGCGTCGCCAGGTCCGGCGCCGGGACCGCGTTCCCGTTGATCGCCCAGTCACCCGCCGCGGCCACCTCCGGGGTCAGGTCCGTCCCGGCGTTCAGCTCCGCGCGGGTCGGGGACAGGTAGTTCGCGATCGACGACACGAAATAGAAGTGGGTGACACCCTCGGGGATGTACCGGGTGGACCCGGTGATCGGCGGCGCGGCCATCTATTTGCCCTCGCTCTCAGAGGTCTTGCTGCCTTTAGCCGCGGGGGCGGCCTGGTCCTGCTCGCGCTCGGCGACCCGCGCCTGCCAGTCCGCCAGCTCGGCGGGGGTCATCCACCCGGACTGGCGGTAATGCGTGTCGAACGCCTCCTGCGGCACGGTCGCCGTCCCGCCCGTCTCCGGGTGGACGATCAGCACATCCGCCATCACGACACCGACGCGCCGAGCACGTACACGCTGACCGTGGCCGTCGCCGAGTAGGTGATCGCCACGGTGCCGGTCCCGTATACCGTCGACGGGATCGGGATCGGGGTGAATACCGGCGCGGCCAGTGTGGACGCGGCCACGGCGACGACGCGGGAGGTGACCGCCTGCCCGTCGAACGACGGGATCGGCAGGGTCACGTTGATCGAGCTGGCGGACCCGTTGAACACCATCAGGTAGTTCGCGGGCCCGGTCGGCGCCAGGTCACCCGTGACGGGCGTGACCGTGGTCAGCGCCACCGCCTGGTGAACCGGCGTCTGCACGGCATACGTTGCCATCGAATCCCCTTCTCAGGTAAAGGACCTGAATTGCACCTGGAACCGGACCCGGGCGAACGCCCCGGCCTCCGTCGTGTTCTGGATCAGCTCCGCGCCGGTCACGCCCGGCATCGCCTGCCCGTTGCCGCCGAAGAACGTGTCCGCGCGGACCGCGGCCTCCACGGCGGCGAGGATCGCGAACGCCGAATGGCGCACGGTCGCCAGGTCGTCGGTGCCGGCCCACGCCTCCGCCACGCACGCGATGCTCGAGGTCTCCCCGCGGGTCGCGGAGCCGAGGTCTTCGCGCGCCTGCTGGAACACCGCCGCGCTGTCCGGCGCGGCCGAGTCGGGGTCGGTGAGGCCCACCCAGAGGATGTTCTTCGCCTGGAGGGCGTTCGGCACCGGCCCGTCGTACACCGTGAACGGCGTGGCGGCGGCCTGCCCGGCGGCGGTGAACAGCGTCACCAGGTAGTCGATGAGCGCCGGGACCTTCGACGGCATCAGATAAATGCTTCCAGCCGCAGCGGCATGCCGTTGACCTGGCCGTTCAGCAGCTCCACCGCGCGGGAGGGGATCGCGAACCCGAACCCGGGCGGCTGCACCATGTCCATGCCGCCCATCGACGGCCGCTGCGCCGGGCCGTGCTGGGTGTCCCACATGTGCTGGACGATGATCCGCGCGGCCAGGCTGAACGCCGCCGGGACCGCCGTGCCCCACCCGGCGACGTAGGTGACCGTCATCGCCGGCAGCCACGTGAAGTACGGGCCGTAGAACGGGTAGCCGAGTTTGCGGCGGATCGTCCCCGCGTTCGGGTCGATGTCCAGCCCGGCGGAGATGTCCAGCGCCGACCCGGACGCGACCGACACGATCGAGGTCACCGAGACGAGGGGCCGCTGGCGGACCTGCAGCACCGTGTACGTGCCGTCCAGCTCCGCGCGCTCGCTGATCGTCCGGTTGACCAGCGGGCCGCCGGTGAAACCCTCCAGGCTGGTTTCCACCGTGGCGATGAAGCTGAGAAGTTCCGCGTCGCTGCTGGTGTTCGACTGCGGAATGTTCAGCATGTCTTTGCAGTCCTGCAGCGGCAGCACGGCTGTCTCGAACGGGTCGAAGACGTCGAACTCGCCGAACGACACCCCGGCGGCGGTGCCGGCCGCGGTCCACGTGTACTGGTAGTGGCCGGTGCTCGCCAGGTCGCTGGCCGGGACGTCCTGGTGATAGTTCCCCGCCGAGTCGTTCACCGGGCTGGCGTAGGTGCCCGTCGTCAGCCAGGTGCCGTCCGCCTGCGACAGCTTCACCACCAGCGTCAGCGTGGTCGCGTTCACCAGCGCGCCGGTCACATCCCGGATCATGGTGCTCACCCGCACCGGCTGGTTCAGCGGATAACGCGCCACGTCACACCCTCCCTGGCTCCGGGCGGGTCACTGCGGGATGACCTGGAAATGGGGGGCGGTCGTCGCCCACGTGGCGATCAGTGAATGGCCAGCACCCACATAAACCAGCTGCCCCACGCTGAACGTCCCGTTGAACAGCGCCTGGCTGTCCATGGTCAGCGCGGTCATGCCGCCCACGGTGGTGATCACGAAGACGCAGTCATAGGGCAGCGCGGTGAACGTGTAGGGGCTCGTTCCCGCCGTCCAGTTCGCCGGCGCGACCGTCACATGGCGCCCCGCGCCGATGCTGTGCGGGTCAACCTCATTGCGGGTGATGACCGCCAGCCCGGTCTGCGCGCTGATGCTCGGCGTGCACGACTCACTGGACATCACCGACGCCACGTCCGCCGACGGGACGGGAGACGCCTGATCCCACACCGGCATATCCAGGACCAGGGTGCCGGTGACGCCGTTGGCGTCGGCGAGCACATAGTGGGCGACGGCCTCGAAATGGACACCGCGGATCACCTGCTGCGTCCACGGCTGCCCGAACCCATAAGGGTAGAACGACAGGCCGTAAGTGGCGGAGAAGCAGTGCAGGTTGATGAACTGGCAGCCCAGATTCTGCTGGATGTCGATGCCGCGGTCGAAGGCGTCGATGCCGTTGCCGGTCTTCCCGCCGGAGATGTTGACCGCGGTGACGTGCGACTGCGCGATCCGCACCCCCGTGTGGCCGCCATAGCCGCGCACGTTCCGCAGCAGCACGTCATCCTTGCCCGCGCCGGCGTCGAAGTCGGCGACGATGTACATGTTGGTGCCGATGCCCCCGGCGGCCGCGACCTCCAGCACGTTGACGTTGGCGACCTCGCCGCCGAGATGGCCGTTCAGGTCGAGGATGTCCGGCGCGGCCGTCGTCTGCGCCGACGCCGGGCCCGCGAGGCGGATGTCCATGTCCCGCAGGTAGAGCACCGTCGCCGGCTGAGCAAAGGAGTCCTGCGGGCACCTCACGACGCTCGCGGCCGTGTTCGACCCCACGATCGCTGTGCCGCCCAGGTCGGTGGTGGCGCTGGCGATGTTCTGGATCGGTATCCAGGAGGAAGCCCCGGTGCCCTGGAGGACGATCACCCCGGGAGGGATCGTGATCACAGCGGACGTCTGGAAGACCCCGGCGAGCAGCTGCACCCAGCCGCGCTGCCCCGATACGGAGTTGTTGCCGCCGTCGCGGATCGTGATGGCCGGGAGGGCGTTCAGCGCCTCCTGGATACCGCTGGTTGCCGTGCTGGCGGTGTCGGGGCCGTAGTCGGCGCCGTTGTTCGCCACGGCCGCGCCGCCCGCCAGCCCCACGGGGGAAACCGTGACAACGGGCACGCCGCCGCGCGCCTGCGCCAGCGTGATCTTCTTCGTCGTCCCCGTGGGAGCCATCGACGTGTCGTGCACATCGACGACCGGCAGCAGGTCATCGGTCCTCACCGACGTTATGGCAGTAAGTGCGGCGATTTTCGTCACGCCAGCGCCCCGCCGCTCTCATCGGTGACCTGTGCCAATGATTCGGTTTGCAGCGGGAACGTCTCCTGGTCGCCCCCCGCCGCGTCCGCCGCCGCGAGAACAGCCAGCGCAGCGTCCGAGGCTGACAGGGCAGCCATCTACTCGGCCACCTTCACATAAACGTCATAAGTCACGGCCGAGCCGGACAGCTGCCAGATGACGACCTGGCTGACCGTCGCCGTCGACCACAGCGCCCACTCGCCCGGCGCCCACGTCCAGATCAGCCCCGCGCCCGCCACCGCCTGGAGTTCCGCGCGGCGGTAGAAGTTCGCCGGGGCCGTCGGGTTCGACGTGCCGTAGTTCGTGTTCAGCGTGGTGTGCCCCGCTGGGTCGAGCTGGTTCAGCGCCTGCACCGTGACGCCGGTGACCGTGCCGGTGCCCGCGGCGGCGGGGATGCCGATGCCCACCTCGGCGAGGACGCCGGAGACGTTGAAGATGCCGATCTCCCGGATGTCCGGCATGCGCGTCGTGGCGGCGGTCAGCGCGCCGGGGACGATCGTGGCGATGATGCCCGCGGCCGCGCCGGTGGTCTTCGTCGTCGCGGCCTCATAGATGTGGTCAGCCACCGGCGTCCTCTCACAGCGTCGTTGTCTTGATGTGGCCCGCGCGCACACCCGTATGCACGTGCACCGGGATACCCGCCGCGCCCAGGCGCAGGCAGAACGTCAGATCCTCACCCACCAGCGCGGTCCCGACCGGCGACTCGCGGAACCACGGCGCCGCCGCGTCGCCGGCGTGGATCTCCACCGTCTCCAGCGCGCCGCGGTGGATCAGCAGCACGGCCGCGCCGGTCGCGGCCACGCGGACGATCGCGCCGTCGCGCCACTGCTTGTACCGGATGAACACCAGCTGCCCGTCGCGCTGCCCGAGCTCGTACATCGTCGGGTACGGCTTCCCGGCGGGATCGTCAAGGTTCTGGCTGTAGCACAGCGCGCCCACCACCGGGCGCTTCACCGGGTCCGCCGCCTTCAGCAGCTTGCCGACCAGGCCCGCGTCGAACACCATGTCGGTGTCGCACATGAACAGCCACGGCGGCTTCCTCGGGTCCTCGAGGAACTTCCGCGCCACCATGTTCCTGGCGTGGGAGATGTTCGGCCCGGAGCCGACCGCCAGGACCGCGTCCACCGGGACCGGGCCCTCCATGCACACCGCCAGCAGCGACGCGCAGAACTCCGCCCGCACCGTCCCGCCGTGCACGTACCCGATCACGCAATGGTCAGTCACTCTGCCCTCACGGTCCACCGCGCACCGCTGGCCCTGGCCAGCCACCGGGCGCACAGCTCAGCCCTGGCAAAGCTCCGGTGATTATGCGCGCAGAGCTTTGTCACGCCTTCCCTGGCAATGATCCGGGCGGCATACCGCCGGTTGGGCCGCATAACCGGTGGCTTGATGACTACCACCCAATACGGGTCCTCAGCCACGGCCGGGTCTCCTGCCCGCGTACAGGTGATACCGCTGCTGGATCGTCTCTTTCGTCGGCGGGTTCGGGTGATGCCGGTGGCACACCACGAACGCCGTGCCCTGCACCGGCAGCCTGCCGACACGCCAGCAGCCCGGCTGATGGCAGTTATGCCGGCGCGCGTTCACCCACGCGTTGGCCACCAGGCCGCCGGTGATCACCAGCACGCCGAACAGGCCGGAGAAGAAGTTGTAGAACGGGCCGCCGTCCAGGCCGAGGACGCGCCACACCGGTCAGGACGTGCCGTACTTCTGCAGGCCCTCCTGCAGCGTCGACGTGCTTGACGGATAGGTGCCCATCTGCCCCTGCGCCGGGGTCTCCAGAATCTCCGACGCCTGCACGTTGTTCGGCCACCGCAGCGCCGACTCCCCCGACCAGCCCGTCGTGATATCGAACCCCGACAGGCCGCCGCCCGCGGAGAACCCCGCCGGGGAATCCAGCAGCTGCTCCGCCTCCCGCTGCCGCGCGCCCTGCATGTGATACGCCGCCACGCCCGCAGCCGCCGACAGGCCCGCCTCGTCATACCCGGCCTGCATCGTCGCTTCGATCGCGCCCAGGTCCGCCTGGATGTCATACGGCGCCGTGCCGCGGCCCGACGGCGTCACCATGGCGAACCCGGCCGGGTCGCCGGGGCTGGCCTGCGGGGTCACCGGGTCCGGCGCGGCCATCGGGTCCAGGTTCTGGTAGAACGGGTTGCCGGCCATGTCAGCCTCCGTAGTTTCGCGGCGGGTCGTAGTAATCCCCGGTGGGCAGCGTGATGCCAAGCGAGCCGACACCCGGGTCAAGCGGCGACGGCGGCAGCGTCATCAGATCGCCGATCACACTCCCCTGCGGCAGCGCGTCCGACTGCAGCTCACGCCACCGCGCCGTCGCGTTCGCCACACTCCCCGCCACATCACCCGCCACATCGTCACGGCCGCCCGCGTCATCATCCGCGCCGGTGAACACCGGCGACGGGGCGTAAGGGAAGTACGGGGCGTCCGCCACGCCGGCGGCGACGTCATGCGCGGCCGCGGACTCCAGCACGGTCGGGCCGGACACGCCGGACATCACATACATTGCCGCGTCCGCCAGTGGGCCAATGTCCGCCATGTAGTCCGGCGGCTCCGGGGACTGGTCCGCGCCCGCATAAGGCACCGGGGCGCTGCCCGCGCTGGAAGCCTGCGGCTGCTGCGGGGAGTCAGCGGGTGAACCGTGAATGTCAGCCATCACGCCCTCGATTGCGCGCACGCCTTGGTGCGGGTCGCGTCCGCCGTCGCCTGCACCAGGCGGAACCGGACATACGGGTGAAGCACCGCCACTGTCGCCGGGGTCGCGCCCACCGCCGCGTACACGATGTCCGTCTCCTGCGTGCTGCCGTCGAAACTGCCCTCAACGGTCAGCGTCGTCGTCCCCGTCGAGTTGGTGAACACGTAGGAAATGAACAGGTTCGTATACCCGCTGGTATCGAACCACCCGGACACCACCGGCGACCCGGCCACCGTCACCGGCGTCACGTATTCCCAGACTTTCCACCCGGGCTGCGTGACCGGCATCAGCCCTTCTCCGCCCTCGCACGCGGCGCCCGCGCGGGCTTCGCCGGCTCCGGCTCGGCCTCGTCCAGCAGCCGGAACAGCGGCGCCCGCAACGGGTCCGCCTTCGCCGCCGCCAGGTCCCGCTTCACCAGCTCATCGGACTCCGGATGCGGCTCACCCTTGGTGACCAGCTTCTCCGTGCCGTCCGCCAGCCCGGCCACGAACGTGTCCTGCGCCTGGTAATACCTCACGGCGTCAGCTCACCGTCCCTCTCGAATAGACAGCCAGCCAGTTGAACAGCGCGTTGCCCACCGCCGCCGCCGTCGGCGCCGTCGCCGTCCAGTTCGCCGACCAGATGGCGATCTCCGTCGCGTCGGTCACCGAATCACGCGTCTCACCCGCCAGGATCGTCACCGACGCGCCGGCGGCGTTCTGGTAGGTGTAACCGACGGTCGCATACCTCGCCGTCATCGCCGCCGCCTTCCTGCCGTAGGGGAATATGACTGGCGCGCGCCCCGGGCCTTCCCCAGGACGGGGCGCGCGCCAGCGCCTTACAGGATCACAGGCCCTTCATGACGCGGAAGCCGTTGACCACCGCGACCGTGGAGCCGGTCCTCCAGAACATGAACCAGCCGGCCTGCCCGGACGGGCGCGCGGTGGACTGGTCCTTCACCAGGGGCTCGTAGATCAGGGAGACCCCGACGCGGTCCACGATGAAGAACTGGCCGAAGTCGCCCATCACCGCGAGCAGGTTGCCCGAGGTCAGCGCGGACGCCATCGTGGTCGACTCGTAGATCGGCGCGCCGAGCAGCGTCTCCGGCTGCCCCTTGCCCAGGTTCGTCCAGAACGACGCGCCACCGGCGGTGTCGAGCTGGCGGAACTTGTTGATGATCGCCACGTTCGCCACCCAGGAGCACCCGGGCGCGTTGCGGAACCGCGGCGGGAGCGCCTGCTGCGTGGCGTACACGTCGCCGATCGCGATCACCAGCGTGGTCGCGGTCGTGACCACCGTGGTCGCGCCGGTGATGACGCCCTGCGGGACGCCACCGGAGCCAGCGCCGGTCGCGAACGCCGCCTCCTCGAGACGGTCCTTCGCGTCTGCCAGGAGCCGGGGGAGCTGCTGGCCGAAGTCGGTGTCCTCGAGCACTTCGTAGGAACCGAACACCCACGCGGCGGCCTTCTGCGGCGTGACCACGATGTTGCCGACCGTCGGGGACGCGTCGGCGGCCGCTGAACCTTCAGTGAGCCACGCGGCGGTGACACCGGCGGACGTGACACCGTTCCACGTGTTCGACGTGGTCTGCTTCACGTTGCTGATGCGCCGCCACGGGTTCGCCGAGCCCGTGTTGGTGAGCACGATTGTCGGGTCCAGCACGAACGGCAGCAGGTACCCGCCGTTGGCGTTGGTCAGCGACAGCGCGGCACGCTGGGCGTTCTCCTCGGGGTTCTCCAGGTAGGCGCGGAACGCGTCCTGGTAGTCCTCCGACCCGGTCAGCAGCATATGCCGGGCGATCCCCGGCGAGTCCTGCGCTCTCAGCGTGGCGACCTCGGCCAGGTCGTGGGCCAGATTCCCGCGCTTGGCCTCCAGCTCGATCGCGTCCAGGCCACGGGCGCGCAGGTCCGCGCGGGACACCAGCTTCTGCCGCACCATCGGCAGATCCTCGTACGGGTCGCGGTTGTTCCGGATCACCAGGTCCGGGGTGTCCCGGCCGATCGGCTTCTCCAGGTTCCCCTCATCGCCTGCGGTGCGGGTGATGCCGCGGATCCGCTCCATCCGCTCGATGATCGGCTTGGACTCGGTGTCCAGCTGCTCCCACCGGGCGATCAGGGTGTCGCGGACGTCACCCTCGGTCTCCTCGGTGACGCTGTCGTCGTCTTCCATCCGCTGGAGTTCGGCCTTGATGCGGGCCATCTCGTCCAGCTTTTCCTTCAGCGTGGGCATGCCACGCTCCCTTCGGCTGATTACCAGACCAGCCCGGCCTTCTCGCGCGCTTCCTTGGAGCGCAGGGCGTAAAGGGCGTGCTGGTGATACCGGGCCGAGTGCTCCACCTCGGGGAGCGGGTCGTTACCGGCGAAGGCGGGCCCTTCATCGGGAAGGGGTGCCTGCGCGTTGAACTGCTCGTCCGGGTCCAGGACGCCTCCCGGAATGGACATACGGACGCCGAGGATCTCGGCGCCGGTGTAGGCGGGCCATAGGACGGGCCCGTATTCGCGGAGGCCCAGCTTCATGCGCCGGACCGTGCGAAGGCTTCCCGTGCTATCCGGGCGGTGCCGGTCGCCGCGGCGCAGCTGCGGATCAGACCGGATGATGCGCCCGGTGAACGACTGGGCGGTAATCGACCCCTGGCGGATCTTGCCGAGCAGCCGCTGGACGAACGGGTCTTCCGCGTCGTAGCGGGTGCGGGTCAGCAGCCCGCGCTCCTCGGGCCTGATGTCCTCCGGGACGCCGATAGGGAGCTGGAACTCCGGTGCCGGGGTGCCCTGGACGGTGAGGCCGTGGTTGTAGAGAACCTTGACGTTGCCGGCGAGGCCGCCCGTGTTGCGCTGCGCGAACGCGATAGCGGTGTCGAACGCGGCGCGGTCGATTTCCTCGATGTAGTGGCCTTCGTGGTCGGCGATCTCCGCCGGCTGGCCGAACACGGCGGCGTAAGCCTCCACGATGACGCCCTCACGGCCATCGCCGTCCCGTTCACTGCGGAGGATCTCGATGTTCTCCAGCGGGTACAGGCGCATGTACTCGCCGCCCCCGCGTGAAGCGCTGCCGCCGTCGTCGCTGTCGCTGATGTCGATGCCGAACTTCTTGCACGCCGCGCGGATGCGGTCCTTCACCTCGGACAGGGTGACGCCGTTCATCGGGTACATGCCGGCGTTCTTCGCCTTGTTGATGTACGCCCAGGCCGCGCGGGCATGCTCCTCGGTGTCAACCGGGTACTTGCCGTTCTTCGGGTCGGCATAGGTGACGTCGCCGTACGGCCTGTTGTCCGCTCGCTCTGCGACGGTCATATCTGCCCTTCCTGCCTTGTGTTCCATGGCGGCGTGCTGCGCGGGCCACATGCCGAGCGCCGCGTGATGCGCGAGATTGCAGTAGCCCTCCGGGTCGCGGATGAACTTGCCGAGGTGCATCACGCACCGGCGGAAGTCATCCGGCTCGCCCCACCGGATCTTCGCCGCGCCCTCGCCGTGCACCCAGTACTCATGCAGCCGCTCGGTGGCCGCGGCATCGCCGGCGTCAGCCATTGCCGTTACGCCGCGCGCTCGACGGCACCGGTCCCGGTCTTGACCCGTTCCCGCCGTCGCCCGGGCTCGTGCTGCCCACCGGCAGGCGGCCCAGCGTCGGCGGAAGCGGCGTCGCGGTCGCGCCCGGCTGCGTCTGCCCGAGGAGGTGCTGCACCTGCGGGCCGCCGCCCGGCGTCCCCACGCCGCCCGCCTGCAGCTGCGACAAGTCCATCGCGTCCACGGCCGCCACCGCGCTTTCGTGGGTGTACCCGGCCTGGACCAGCGCGAGGAGGGCCTGCGCCTTCACCAGGGCCGTCTGCCCGCGCTCCATCTCCCCGTCCTGCAGCGCGGCGATATCCCCGGTGTCGAACCACAGGCGGTTCCCGCCCGGGACGTCGAGGATCTGCTCCAGCGCGCCGCACGCCGACCGCCACTGCGGGCGCGCCCACAGGTTCGCGAACTTCTGCATCGACTCCTGGAACCCGCGGCCCGCGCCGCGCAAAGGCTCCAGGCCGACCAGGACACCAGGCACCTGCCCGGCCGCCAGGATCCGTTCCGTTCCCGCCTGCATCACGCCGGTGAAATCCATCTGCGAGAAGGAGTTGCCGACGACGGTGAAGTCCGCGCCCTGATCGAGCACTAGGGTCTTGAACGCGTTCGCCGCGCCGCCGTAACGGGACTTCACCCGCTCCCGGATGCTGTCGACCGTCCCCGGGGACAGCTTCTGCGCGTACTTGATGATCACATTCGGCGTAGCCGCGTTATCTAGGTACTTCACCTTGTACTGGGTCATGCCGTCGTCGCCCTGCACGTCCCGGCACACCGGCGTCAGCCACGACATGCCCCGGAAGTCGGCATTCGGGTCCGGGATCGGCGCCCAGTGGACGACTTCTTCCGCGGGGATGAAGAACCCGCGGCCCTGGCCGATAACCGAGCGGGGCGGCTCCCACCAATAGCCGACTTTGCGCCGGTACTGGCCGCCGCCGCCCACCGGCACCAGCTCGGAGACGATCGTCACCCAGTCCGGGCGCAGCCTGATCAGCCGGTCCTCACCCGGCGCGTCCCAGGTGTAGGAGTTTCCCGCCAGGCCCGCGTCCTGCTCCATCCGCGACAGAAGCTGCTGCGATGTGCTCCCCGGGCCGAACGGGACTTCCAGCTTCTCCAGCGTGGTGTTCCCGAACAGGTGCTTGTCATCTTTCGCCTGGTACTGGAATGTCGCCTCGGCGAACAGTGACATCCGCACGTAGAACGCGGCGAACACGATCGAGCTGGAGCCGTGCGCGTTCTGCGCCCACACCGACCACTGCGGCAGGATCGCCTCACGGTCCGGGCCGCCGTACGTCGTCGTCAGCACCGCCGCGCCGGAGGCGATGCCCTCCCAGTAATCGCGCTTGATCAGCCGGTCAAGCAGCCTCACGACGCGCGGGCCCTCTCCAGCACCTCAGCCAGCGGCACCGGCTGGCCCGGCACCCTCGGCCGCAGCGCAACGGCCGCGCCGTCATCACGCAGCACACCCCACGCCATGACCAAACCGGACTCCGCGATCAGCACAGCACCCAGGCACCAGCGCGCAACAAGCCAGCCGCCCACGAGTGCTCCCAGCGCGCCCAGCACGCAGGCGGCCACCGACGTGCGCACAACCGCCTCCTAGCGTTAGAACAGCATTCCGCGCGCTTCGGCTGATAGCGCCTTAGCCATCTCCCAGGCGCGGTAAATCCGCTGCTTAGCCGCCCATTTCTCAGGTGTCAGAAGGCCTTTGCGGCGCTGGCAGGTCATGCAGCACCAGCGGGTGTTGGTGCCGTAATCGGGTGGCAGTCTCGGGTCAAAGATGTCCAGGGTGATGTCAGCGACCCCGTGCCCCATGTCGGCGTAAGGGTGATGGCAGTAGCTGCAGCCGTTGTCGTACTGGAACTCGGCATCATGCGCCATCTGGGACGCCGTCCAGCCGTAGCGGCCGACCAGCGATTCCTTCGACAAATCCGGGTCGAACCACGCCTCGCATTGCTGGGCAGTGCGAGGCTTCGCGAGCTTCACGGCATGCCCGCGCGTGGTGGCATGCACCTTTGAAGCCCACCGATAAGCGCTCTTACGGTCATCGGAGCGCGTCTCCTCGCACGGGCGGCAGACTGCGCGCAGATAGGATGCATCCCTGCTGCGGCCCGGCGAGAACGCTTGACCGCTGGCCACATCTTCGGCGGTGAACTCGGTGCCGCAGCGGGCACAGCGTCTGCCGGTCACATGTAATCCTTCCGGGAAGGCGAGAGCCCTCGCAGTCCCGTTAACCCGCGAGGGCTCTCTGACCCCAGTAGCTAGCTGGGGCTTCTATACGTGTCAGAACTGTCCGAAGTGTCAGATCACCCAGACGCCCACATCACCCGACGGACCGCGCTCACCGAACCCCCACAGGGCCAAAGTCACCGCCACCAGCGGGCTGATATCCGCAGCTGAAGCTTTACGGCCCCACGTCCGGCCGCCGTCGCCCACATCCCGCGTGATCGACCCCGCCAGCGCGCCGTCCAGTTCTGGCTGCCGCATGTGCCGCAGCGTCTTCGAGTTCATTGCAGCGTCGTAGAACTGGCCGTACGCCGCCGCCACCTGCTGCGACGACGGATGCAGCAACTCAACGCCCGCATCGGCGAGGCCCCGGATGAAGCTCGCCTCATGTCCGGTCTTGTCCAGCACCACCGCGCACGGCGAATGCCGCTGCCACCGGTCAATCAGCCACGGCTCGACCCACGCCGTTCCCGGCGCGTACTCGGCCACCTCCACATGCAGCAGCCCGTCCGGCCGCTGGCCGGCTAGCCCGATCGCCGCACACGAACGGTCCGCCGGGACCGCCACCGCGAACGCCGCCGGAGACTTCGGCATACTCCGCAGATCCGCCAGCACCGACCACAACTGCTCGGGGATCACCAGCCACGAATCCGGGACATCCCTCGGTACCCACTGATTCAGGTACGCGCGGCGGAACTCGTTCAGCTTCCCCTGATCCATCGCCTTCTGGTACTCGGCGCGGATCGCGTCCACCGTGATCGTGTAGCCCAGCGCGGGCATGCACGCCCACCACACGGCCTCATCACCCGGATCGGCGTCCTGCGGCGCCGACCACTCAAAATACGCCCGCCCAGAACGGCGCCCATCCAGCACGGCAGCGCGGCCCGCCTCCACCTTCGCCTCCAGGTACGGCGAGCCGTTCAGCCAGCCGGCCGTGGAGATCACGCCCAGCTGCTTGTTCAGCCGCGTGATCATCGCGGGCCCGAGCGCCTGCTCCAGCCGCCAGTCCTGATGCGCGAACGCCTCATCCGCGTACGCCTCGTCGATCGTCGACCCGTGCCCCGCGGTCTCCGTCGCAGCTTCCAGGCCCCAGCGTGAGCCGTTCGTGAACCGGAAATGCTCGTTCCCCGGCGGCTTGTGCGACGTGAACCGGTTCTTGAAATAAGCCGACGCCTCAAGATCGGGCCGGAAGTCCTCTTCCCACTTCTGCAGCGCCTTCTTCCGCGTCTGCGCGGTGTAGACGACCTGCTGCCGTGGCCCGAAGAACTTCGTCGCCGTGCAGCGATGGGTGGCCTTCGCCTCGACGAACGTAGACTTTCCCTCCTGACGCGGCAGGAGAAGCCCGTACTCGTCATACACCAGGCGGCCGGTAACCGGGTCGATCTCCAGGACGACATCCGCCACAAGCTGCTGATGCGGCATGAACGGCTTGCCCAGCAGCCGCGCCACCTTGCCG
>Ga0318562_10000658_pt1 | contig 15232 bp, 10 predicted proteins | sample GRESIP066b5f18_FD_203688 | JGI IMG/M metagenome (GOLD analysis project Ga0318562, IMG submission 203688) | Tropical soil microbial communities from Luquillo Experimental Forest, Puerto Rico - GRE.SIPMG.066b5f18 | ecosystem: Environmental > Terrestrial > Soil > Tropical forest > Bulk soil... | reverse complement strand
GCGGTGATGTCGCGGCCATACCGTTCGAACGCCAACTCGCGGTACCTGCTGAGCAGCGGCGGCGTATTCGGATCCATCCGCAACGGCGGCAGCGGCCCAAGCCGGGTCAATCCGCCCGCGACGACCACCGAGGCCGATCCCGCGGCCACGAGCGCATATTCGTCGTCGGCCTCGACGGGAACAGCCGCCGTCGCGGTTCCCATCCATTCGGCGGTGGCGCTGTCCGTCGGCTCCGTACTGAACGCTCCTCGGGCGCTGTGATATTCGACCAGTTGGCTCAGGAGTTCGGTGTTTCCCCACTCCCATGCGACAGCGAATGCGCCCGCCAGAATTCGTGCGGACACGAAGGTGGCCCACCGCATGCGCGCATCAGCGTCGACGATCGCGTGGCGCACCGAGTCAACCGCGAGCGCCGCAGGCACCTTCAGTTGGGCGGCCTGCTCGAGCTTGACTGCCGCATTCGCGGGGTCGGCCAACTCCTCTGCACGCAGGATGCTGCCCATGTGATCGTCGAGGCGCGCGTACTGCAACCAGCTGTGCCGTGGCCAGGAGTCCAGGAGTTCGCGCGCCTGGGCGGTTTTCTCGGCCGCCGCGCCGAAATCTTGGCGCAGAATGTCGACCCAGCTGCGTTGCAGGAGAACTCGATGAATGTGCAGCGGCCTCTCCACCTCGCGCCAATGCCGCTCGGCATATCCGAGGCGCTCGTCGGCGTCGTCGAGCTCCCCGATGGAGATGCTGATCAGCCCTAGGTAGAGCCAGCTCCGCGAGACGTCGTGCGCGCGGTTGCCCTTGGCGATCGCCGGATAGGCGGCATGAACCAAATCCTGGGTCAGCGCCCTGTCGCCCACAGCCCATGCGGCAGTGCCACGTTCGAGTTGTGTTCTGGCTGTCGCCAGCTCCCATCCGCGGGCCTCGGCACGCGCTCCCGCACGCCGCAGCCACGGTTCGGCTTCGGACAGCCTGCCCGTCTCGACGCAGAACCTGCCGTATCCGGTGGCGCCGACGACCAGCAGATGGTCAGCCGATGCATTGCCATCTCCGGATTCGTCGATGGCGTCGATCACCTTGTCCCACAGCGGAACCGACTGCACGTGGAGATCGTCGTCGCATAACGCGGTTGCGCAGAAGATCTGCGCGTAGGTGATCAGGAACCGGTGCTCGTCGGCCAGGTCCGGGAACGCTGCACCGGAACCGTCATCGCACAGGACGAGCAGCGCAAGCTCGGCCCCCTCATGGTCTCCGTGTGCGGCGGCCGCAAGCCCGGTCCGGAGGAACTGGGCGCGCCGGGTGTACCGGCACAGCATGTGATCGATTTCGGTGTCCGACATCGTCGTCTGCGCGGCGGCCTCCGGGTTCGTGCCTGCCCGGATAGACCGGTATGTGGCCAGGCATTCGTCGATGCGGCGGATGGCCTCCCGCACACCGTCGTACGCGGTCCGCACAAGGTACAGCTCGCCGAGCTGCGCGAGGACCTCCATCATCAGGTCGTCGCGGTCGGCCTCTTCGATCTGCGGACCCAGCGACAGCAGCAGCTCCTTGGCCGCCTCCTCGTTGGCGGCGAAAATGAGCTGACGCGCCCGGTCGAGATCGGCAGCTACATCCATGTCTCGGCTCGCGGTCGCTCCGGTCCTCGCTTCGCTGCGATCCTCACTCGCGCTCGCCTTCGGTCGCCATGTCGCAATCTTAGGAAGCGGCGGGCACGCTAGGCACGCCCGCCGCCCGGCTGGAGCCGATTACTTGCAGTTGACCGTGACGGTGAACGGCTTGGTGATCATGCCGGCCATCGGGTTCTTCATGTCGGCGCCGGTGGCTTCACCCGTGATGGTGTAGGTGCTGCCATCGACCTTGACGTCGGCCGAACCGCTCTTCATGCCACCCATGTTGCTGACGGCCAGGGCGTTGCCATCGACCACCATGCCCAGCGACTCGACGCTCGGGGTCGCAGCGTCGGACATCACGATGCCGAGGCCCTGCTGGCCACCGATCGCACCGCTGGCAACGGTGATCTTGCCGGCCTGCTTGACGCAGGTCACCGAATTCACGTCGAGACCGGCAAGGTCCTTGCCGTCGACCTTGACCTGGGTGTTCCCGCCTGTGCTGACGCCGGCCGTGGCGGTGGCTGCGCCCTTGTCGTTCGAGCACCCCACCAGTACTGCGGCACCGGCGGCCAGTGCAATCGCACCCGCGACCACTCGATTCATCGTCCTGATCCCTTCGTTCGTGCGTCGCCACGATGGCGGCGTCGAACCGAAGTCAAAACGGGCGTCGGCGCTACCGATCCCAAACTTTGTCGGGTGGCGGCGGTACGGTTCGCAGGCGATGCGGTCTTTCACGGGTGCCGAGCGGCGGACACGGCTGGTGCATCGGCATTTTCTCGGAGTGTCTGCGTCCTCGGTTGACGATGCCGTCGCTGCGTTCATCGGCCTGCACGCCACCGATCCGGCCACGCCGTACCTGTCCCTGTGGGCCCGGCGGCCTGGTTTCGCGGTGGCCGACCTCGACGCCGCGCTGTACCAGCAGCGCACCCTCGTCAAGCACCTCGCGATGCGTCGCACGCTGTGGGTGGTCGGCGTCGGTGACCTGCCGCTCATCCAGGCCGCGGCCAGTGACCGGGTCGCCGGCAACGAACGCCGAAAGCTGGTCGCCGATGTGCAGAAGGCCGGCGTGGCCGCCGACGGTGACGGCTGGCTGGACCGCGCGTGTGACGCCGTCCTCGCGCATCTGAGCGACCACGGCCCGGCCAGCGCGCGGCAGTTACGGGAAGCGCTGCCCGAGCTGGCGGGCAGCTACGACCCCGCACCCGGAAAGCGTTGGGGCGGAGACACTCCCCTGTCTCCGCGGGTGCTCACCGTGTTGTCGGTGCGCGGCGACATCGTGCGAGGCCCGAACGACGGCACATGGACCACGTCACGTCCGCAATGGGCCGCGGCGACGGAATGGCTCACCGGGCCGCGCGAACCGGCATCGCAAGAATCCGCCCGCACAGAAATGGTCCGTACCTGGCTGCGGACCTTCGGGCCCGCCACCGTCACCGACATCAAGTGGTGGTTCGGCAACACCTTGACCTGGGCGCGGCATGCGCTGCGCGACATCGAGGCCGTCGAGGTCGATCTCGACGGGACGCCGGGCTTCGCGCTGCCTGACGATCTCGACGCGGAACCCGACCCCGGTCCGTGGGGCGCACTGCTGCCCGGCCTTGACGTCACCACCATGGGCTGGTTCGAGCGCGACTGGTATCTCGGCGCGCACCGGAGCCAGGTGTTCGACACCAATGGCAATGCCGGACCGACGGTCTGGTGGAACGGCCGCGTGGTCGGCGGCTGGGGTCAGGACGCCGACGCGAAGGTCGAGATCCGGCTGCTCGACGACGTCGGTCGCGACGGCCGCAAGGCGTTGACGCGGCAGGCCGATGCACTGACCGAATGGCTCGACGGGGTGCGGATCAACCCGCGGTTCCCGTCGCCGCTGTCACGGCCGATGACGGACCGCTAGGGCGCACCGCGGGCGACCACGACGGGCATCGACGTCGCCGTCTTGGTGCGCAGAATCGTGTGGACCACCTCGACGAGATCCTCGACCGGCATCAACTGGCCTGGCATGCAGCCACGCGAAATCCACTGCGGGTAGAACTCCCCGGCGAGCTCGCGGTCCCAACCCATGCTGAAACCCGTCGCCGAATCACCGTCACCGCCCGCGCATTCACCGACGATGAGGTTGGTGAACCCGATGTCAGGGTGTTCGGCGCGCCAAGCCTCGATGAGCCGTTCCAGCGCAGCCTTGCTGACACCGTAAGCGGCGAGCCCCGGCCATGGCGGGCCGAAAGTGCCTGCGTCCGAAGATAAGTAGACCACCTTGCCCGCCGACTCCGTCAGGTGCGGGACAGCGGCCGCCGTCGCGATGGCGGCACCGGTCACGTTAGTGGCGAACACCCTGCTCCACGTTTCGGCGTCGGTGTCGACGAGACGCATGACCGAGCCGATCGCCGGTGTGTAGACCAGGTTGTCGATAGCCCCGAGGCCCTCCGCCGCGGCGGCGATGGCCGACCGCACCGATGCCTCGTCGGTCACATCGCATTCGACCGCGACCGCATCCGCCCCGGCCTCCTTGGCGGCGTTCGCGATCCGCTCACGGCGACGGGCGAGCAGCGCCACCTGGTCGCCGCGCTCCGCCAGCCCGATTCCAATGCAGCGCCCGAGCCCGCTCGATGCGCCGATCACCACCGTTTTCGCCATGGTCTCCTCGCCGATCGATGCCGGTAATGGCATTCTCAGTTGAGGAGAACTTACCTTACGCGCTGACCTTGCGACGACGCCGCGTCGAGGTCGTCTTGGCGGGCTGGACCTCGAGCACCTCACCGAGGAATTTGCCGGTGTAGCTCTCCGGTACCGCGGCGACATCCTCCGGCGATCCTTGCGCGACGACGGTACCGCCCGCCGCTCCGCCCTCAGGGCCGAGATCGATGATCCAGTCGGACGTCTTGATCACGTCGAGGTTGTGCTCGATGACGATGACCGTATTGCCCTTGTCGACAAGGCCGTTGAGCACGGTGAGCAACTTGCGGATGTCCTCGAAGTGCAGACCCGTCGTCGGCTCGTCGAGGATGTAGACCGTCCTGCCGGTCGATCGCTTCTGGAGTTCGGAAGCCAGTTTGACCCGCTGCGCCTCGCCGCCGGACAGCGTCGGTGCCGGCTGGCCGAGTCGCACATAGCCGAGGCCGACGTCGACCAGCGTCTGTAGGTAACGGTGGATCGAGGAGATCGGTTTGAAGAACTCCGCCGCGTCCTCGATCGACATGTCGAGCACTTCGGAGATGGTCTTGCCTTTGTAGTGCACCTCCAGCGTTTCCCGGTTGTACCGGGCGCCGTGACACACCTCGCACGGCACATATACGTCGGGCAGGAAGTTCATCTCGATCTTGATGGTGCCGTCGCCGGAGCACGCCTCACACCGTCCGCCCTTCACGTTGAACGAGAAGCGGCCCGGCTGATAGCCACGCACCTTCGCCTCGGTGGTGGCAGCGAACAACGACCGGATCTTGTCGAACACTCCGGTGTAGGTGGCCGGGTTCGAGCGCGGGGTGCGGCCGATCGGCGACTGGTCGACCCGGACGAGCTTGTCCACATGGTCGAGGCCGTTGACCCGGGTGTGCCTGCCGGGAACCTGTCGTGCGCCGTTGAGCTTGTTGGCCAGCACGGCGGCCAGGATGTCGTTGACCAGCGTCGACTTTCCTGAGCCGGACACGCCCGTCACCGAGGTCAGCACGCCGAGCGGGAACGAGACGTCGATCTCGTGCAGGTTGTGCTCCCGCGCCCCCACCACCGTCAGCTGCCGCTTGCGATCAACGGGTCGCCGGATGGCTGGTACCTCGATGCTCTCACGCCCGGAAAGGTAAGCGCCGGTGAGGGATTCGCGATTTTTCAGCAGTTCGTCATACGGGCCGCTGTGCACGATCCGTCCACCGTGTTCGCCCGCCATCGGGCCGATGTCGACCACCCAGTCGGCATGCGCGATGGTGTCGAGGTCGTGCTCGACCACGATGAGCGTGTTGCCGAGCTCCTTCAGTCGCAGCAGGGTTTCGATCAATCGGCGATTGTCGCGCTGATGCAGCCCGATCGACGGCTCATCGAGGACATAAAGTACCCCGACGAGGCCGGACCCGATCTGGGTGGCAAGCCGAATGCGTTGCGCCTCACCGCCGGACAGCGTCGCCGCCGCACGCGACAGAGACAGATACTCAAGCCCGACGTCGAGCAGGAACCCGAGCCGTGACTGGATCTCCTTGAGCACCTGTCCCGCGATCGCCTGTTCGCGTGTTCCCAGCGTCAATGTGTTCAGGAAGTCCGACGCATCGGCGATGGACAGCTCCGCCACCTCCGCGATCGACTTCTTGCCGTGCTCGCCTGCCGACAGCGTGACGGCCAGGATCTCCGGCTTCAGCCGCGTGCCGTCGCACTCCGGGCAGGGGACATCGCGCATGAAACCCTCGTAGCGCTCCTTCATCTGCTCGGAGTCGGTCTGCTCCATGCGGCGCTGCAGGAACGCCATCACGCCCTCGAAATCGGCGTAGTACGAACGGGTTCGGCCGTAACGGTTCTTGTACCGCACGTGTACCTGCTCGTCGCAGCCCTCGAGAAGTGCCTTGCGGGCCTTGGCAGGCAGCTTCTTCCACGGGGTGTCGACATCGAAACCGAGCTGATCGCCGAGCCCGGCCATCATGCGGGTGAAGTACTCGGCCGTCTGGCCCATCGACCACGGCGCTATCGCGCCCTCGGCCAGGGTGAGCTCCGGATCCGGCACGACCAGGTCGGGGTCGACCTCCTTGCGGATGCCGAGGCCGGTGCACTCCGGGCAGGCGCCGTAGGGCGAGTTGAACGAGAACGACCGCGGTTCGAGGTCGTCGACGGTGAGCGGGTGCCCGTTGGGGCAGGCCAACTTCTCGGAGAACCGCTGTTCGCGATGCGGGTGGTCGTCGTCGCGATCGACGAACTCCAGCACCAGGATTCCGTCGGCCAGATTCAGCGCCGTCTCCACGGAGTCGGTTAGCCGCTGCTTGGCGGACGCCTTGACCGTCAACCGGTCGACGACCACCTCGATGTCGTGTTTCTCCTGCTTCTTCAGCGTCGGTGGGTCGGTCAGCGGATACACCACGCCGTCGACCCGGACCCTGCTGTAGCCCTGGGAGTTGAGCTTGTCGAACAGGTCGACGAACTCGCCCTTGCGGGTGCGCACCACCGGCGCGAGCACCTGAAACCGCAGGCCCTCGTCCATCGCCAGTACCTGGTCGACGATCTGCTGGGGGGTCTGCCGCGCGATGCGCTCGCCGCACACCGGGCAGTGCGGTGTCCCGGCCCTTGCGTACAGCAGCCTCAGATAGTCGTAGACCTCGGTTATGGTGCCGACCGTCGACCGCGGGTTGCGGTTGGTGGACTTCTGGTCGATGGACACCGCGGGCGACAGACCCTCGATGAAGTCGACGTCGGGTTTGTCCATCTGGCCGAGGAACTGCCGGGCGTACGCCGACAGCGACTCGACGTAGCGCCGCTGGCCCTCGGCGAAGATGGTGTCGAACGCCAGCGACGACTTCCCGGAGCCGGATAAGCCGGTGAAAACGATCAGCGCATCGCGAGGTAGATCGAGGTCGATGCTTCGCAGGTTGTGCTCCCGCGCACCCTTGACGATCAGGCGGTCTGCCACCCGGTGTTCCTCCCACAGACAGAGTTCATGCCCATGCTATGTGCCGCCACCGACAAGGCCGATACCGTGAGGGCCATGACAGTCGTCGACGATAACTACACCGGCCATGTCGAGCCCCAGACCGCTGCTCGACGCACTATTCCTGGCGCGTCGATCGTCAAGGTCTCGGTGGGCCAGATGGACAACAACGCCTACCTGATCACGTGTTCCCAGACCGGCGAAACGCTACTCATCGACGCCGCCAACGACCCCGAGATCCTGCTCGAGCTGATCGAGCGGTTCGCGCCGAAGCTGTCGCTGATCGTCACCAGCCACCAGCATTGGGACCATATTCAGGCGCTGGGCAAGGTGGCCGAGGCCACTGGGGCGCCGACCGCCGCGCACCAACTCGATGCCGAACCGCTCCCGGTGAAACCCGACCGGTTCCTGGCCCACGGCGACAAAATCAAGATCGGCGAGCTGACGTTCGACGTCATCCACCTGCAGGGCCACACCCCGGGGTCGGTCGCGCTCGCGCTTGTCGGGGCCGACGAGGCGACACACCTGTTCACCGGCGACTGCCTTTTCCCCGGCGGGGTTGGCAAGACATGGAAGGACGGCGATTTCGAGAAGCTTCTCGGCGACGTCACGACCAGGGTGTTCGACGTCTACGGCGACTCGACGGTGGTGTATCCCGGCCACGGTGACGACACCACCCTCGGCACCGAGCGGCCGCATCTCGACGAGTGGAAAGAGCGCGGTTGGTGATGGCGGCCGACAAGACGGTCGCCGTCGTCACCGGCGCGAGCCGAGGCGCCGGGCTCGGCATCGCCCACGCGCTCGGTAGCCACGGGTGCACGGTCTACGTCACCGGCCGGACCGAGAAGGCCGGGCAGTCTCCCCTTGCGGGCACGATCGGCGAAACCGCCGAGCTGGTGACCGCCGCGGGCGGCGAGGGCATCGCCGTCGCCGTCGACCATGCCGACGACGACCAGACGAAGGCCCTGTTCGACCGTGTGGAGCGCGAACAGGGGCGCCTCGACATCCTGGTGAACAACGCCGCGATCATCCGCGACGAGATGATGGGCAGGACCCGGTTCTGGGAGGAACCCATCAATGTCATCGACACGCTCGATGTCGGCCTTCGCAGCGGTTACGTCGCGACGGTGTACGCCGCGCCGCTGATGCTTCCGCAGCGCCACGGACTCGTTGTCTTCACATCAGCCCCCGGCGCGGCCCACTACGTGTTCGGTCCGTCATACGGGGTGCACAAGGCCGGCGTCGACAAGATGGCCGCCGATATGGCCGTCGACTTCAAGGATTTCGGCATCGCAGCGGTGTCCATCTGGATGGGGATGCTGCTGACCGAACGCTTCAAGAACATCGTCGCGAGCAATCCCGAGAAGTTCGGCCCCCTGGCCGACATCGCCGAGACTCCGGAGCTGACGGGCCATCTCATCTGGGCACTCTTCAACGACCCCGATCTGATGGACAAGAGCGGGCAGACGTGGATCGGCGCCGAGCTCGCGGTCGAGTACGGCATCAAGGACGACGGTGACCGGCAGCCACCGTCGTACCGCGACCTGCATGGAATTCACCCAATCAGGCAGTTCACCCGCATCTTGAGGTGACACCATGATCGCGTGGACGACACCCGCTGCGGGTCGTGTGGCGTTGAGGTAGCCGCCACAGCCAAGTTCTGCAGCGAGTGCGGGACGCCGCTCGTGCGCTCCGCACAAGCTGCGGAGTACAAGCAGGTGACGGTGCTGTTCGCCGACGTCGTCCACTCGATGGACATCGCGAAGCAGGTCGGCGCAGAACGGCTGCGCGAAATCATGGCCCAGCTGATGGACTGCGCGAGTGCCGTGGTGCAGCGCTACGGCGGCACCGTCGACAAGTTCACCGGCGACGGCATCATGGCGGTGTTCGGCGCCCCGGTGGCGCTGGAAGACCACGCGCTGCGGGCGTGCCTGGCGGCGTTGGGCATTCAGGAACAAGTCGACACCGTGCGACTGCGGATAGGATTGAATTCCGGGCAGGTGATCGCCGGTGAAGTCGGTTCTGGCGCAGGGGCTTACACCACTATCGGTGAGCACGTCGGAATCGCGCAGCGGATGGAGTCAGTGGCACCGGTTGGTGGCGTGATGCTCAGCGCGTCGACGGCTCGGTTGGTGGAAAACGTTGCGAAACTTAGTGATCCGGAGATGGTCCATATCAAGGGCGCCGATGAGCCAGTCGCCGCCCGTCGATTGCTCGGCGTCAGCCAGAATCGGGTATCCGTCCGCCCCGAGTCGAACCTTGTCGGCCGTCAGTGGGAGATGTCGGCGCTGGGCGCGCTGTTGGACAGGGCAATCAGCGGCCACGGCGGAGTCGTCGGTGTGGTCGGGCCGCCCGGAATCGGCAAGAGTCGACTCACTCGCGAGCTTTCGGCACTCGCAGGCCGTCGCGGCGTGGATGTGTTCACAACGCATTGCGAGTCGCATACCAGCAAGGTCCCGTTCCACGTCGTCACGAATTTGTTCAGGGCCGCAACGGGGGTCGAGGGCCTCGAACCGGTGAGTGCACGCGAATTGGTCCTGTCGCAGCAGAGCGATGTCGATGCCGAAGACCGGGCCTTGTTCGAGGACCTGCTTGGGATCGGAGACCCTGACAATCCCCTTCCTCAGATCGACCCGGACGCCCGCCGAAGACGGTTGACTGCGCTGGTCAATGCCGCGTCGATAGCCACCAAAATCCCGGCGGTCTACGTCATCGAGGATGCGCACTGGATCGACGAATCCAGCGAGTCTCTGTTCGCAGGCTTTCTCGCCGTTGTCCCCCAGACACCGCTACTGACGGTGATCACCTATCGGCCTGAATACAGGGGCACATTGGCGAATATGCCGGGCGCCCAGACGTTTACCCTTGCACCGCTGAGCGATCCCGAGACTGCGACATTGGTCTCGGACCTACTCGGTCGGCATCCGTCCATTGACACGCTAGCCCAGACGATCGTCGAAAGGGCTTCAGGCACACCTTTTTTCGCCGAGGAGATCGTTCTGGAATTGGCAGAACGTGGCTTGCTGCGCGGTAGGCGCGGCGCTTACGAGGCGGCAACCCAAGCGGCTGAGGTCAGTGTGCCCGCCACCCTGCAGGCGACGATCGCGTCGCGCATCGATCGGCTCGACCCCGGCGCAAAGCGGACGTTGAGTGCCGCGGCGGTGATCGGCTCCCGCTTCGGCACGAACCTGCTGTCGGAGATCGGTATCGAACCGGTGGTCGACGACCTGCTGACGGCGCAACTCATCCACCAGGTTGTATTCACCGCACGCCCGGAGTTCGTCTTCCACCATCCGCTGATCCGCACGGTGGCGTATGAGGCCCAGCTCAAGTCCGACCGCGCGGACCTGCACCAACGGGTGGCCGCTGCGATTCAGCGACAGAGCGGAGCAAGCGCGGACGAGAACGCCGCACTGATCGCCGAGCACCTCGAGGCCGCAGGCGATCTGCGCGCCGCATTCGACTGGCACATGAGGGCCGGCGAGTGGTCGAAAAACCGCGACATCGCCGCTGCGCGCGCGAGCTGGGACCGCGCCCGACGCGTCGCGGACTTGCTGCCGGACGACCTCACCGAGTGCACCGCAATGCGTATCGCGCCGCGCACCATGCTGTGCGCATCCGCCTGGCGGGTGCACGCCGACGACTCCGCCGTCCGATACGCGGAGTTGCGAGAACTGTGCGTACTGGCAGCCGACACGACCTCGCTGGCCATCGGCATCATGGGCCCGATGGCCGTTCACACGCAACGTGGCGAGGTGCCGGAAGCGCATCGGCTGGCGTCTGAACTGATGACGCTCTGCGAGGCGATTGGTGACCCCGCCCTGACTGCTCAGGCGGGATTCAGCTCGATCGCGATAATGGCGCAGCACGGCGAGATGGGTGATGTCGCCCGTTGGGCACAAGCCACCGTCGACTGGTCCGAGGGCGATCCGACGAAGGGCAACCTGGTGGTGGCGTCGCCACTGGCGGCGGCGCTGGCGATGCGCGGAATCGCTCGATCCTGGTTCGGCCATCACGGCTGGCGTGCCGACCTCGACCAGGCCGTTGAGTTCGCCCGACAAAGTGCCGAGCCGCTGACGCTCGCGATGGCGATGTCGTGGAACTTCGGCACAGGTGTCTGGAATGGCGTCCGACGGGCCGACGATACGGCCGTACGTACTACCGAAAGCGCGCTGAAGATGGTCGTGGCCTCTGGCGACAATTACGCCGTCAACATGATGAAGTGGTTGCTGGCCAGTGTTCTGATCATTCGGCGGGGTGCAGATGATCGGCGCCGTGCGCTCGAGTTGCTCCCACAGCTCAGCGATATCTTCGTGCAGCAGCGCATTATGGGCGCCGAGCGTCCGATCCTGGACATCTACCTGGCTCGTGCACGTGCCGGTAACGATGGCCGCGACACCACGATCTCCGTGGTTCGCAGAGCAGTCGACACCATGACCGGACGCGGCCAGATCGGCTACTACATCCCCGCGATCGGCGAGCTCGTCGCGCTGCTGGTCGACCGCGGCACCGAAAGCGACTTGGCTGAAGCGCAGGACGCGATCTCCAAGCTCGAGGCCGCACCGGCCGACGGGTCGGCCATGCGCGATATCTGGGTGTTGCGGATGCGCACCGTGCTCGCCCGCGCCCACGGTGACGAGTCCGGCTACCGAGAATTGCGCGACCGCTACCGCGAGATGGCCACGTCATTCGGCTTCGAGGGGCACATGGCATGGGCCAAGGCGATGCCGTGACGGCGATGGTCGCCGATCACGCCGTCCATGCGACCGGTAGCCGCTTGATGCCGTGGATGAACGCCGAGTACAAAATCGCGGGCTCCTCGGCCGCGACGATGTCGGGAATCTGGCGGTGCAGTTCTTCGAATAGCACCCGGATTTCGCGGCGCGCAAGATTTGCACCCAGGCAGAAGTGGGCGCCGCCACCCCCGTAGCCCATGTGCGGGTTGGGATCCCGGGTCACGTCGAACAACCACGGATTGGCGAACTTGGCCTCGTCTCGGTTGCCCGAGTTGTACCACAGCGAGATCTTGTCCCCCGCCTTCATCTCGATGCCGCGCATCTCGATGTCTTGAGTCAGGTTGCGCCGCATGAAAATAACCGGGGACGCCCATCGGACGATCTCCTCGACGGCAGTGCCCGCCACCCCGTCGAAATCTGACCACCACTTCTCCCGTTCCTCGGGATAGCGGGACAGCGCCACCATGCCGTGACTGATGGCGTTGCGCGTTGTCTCGTTGCCGGCGGCGGAGAGCAGAATGAAGAACGATGCGATCTCGCTCGAGGTGAGGCGCTCACCGTCGACCTCGGCCTGCACCAGGCTGGTCGTCAGGTCGTCGCCGGGATTGGCTCGCCGTTCCTCGGCGAGGCGCGTTGCGTAGTCGACGATTTCGTTCACCACCACGACGAGGTCGTCGAGGCCGCCGGACACTTCGTCGTCGCCGACACCCAACATCACGTTCGTCCAGTGAAAGACTTTCGCCTCGTCTGCCTCTGGAATGCCCATCATGTCGCAGATCACCTGCAGCGGCAGCAAGCCGGAAGCCTCGGCGACGAAATCGGCTTGTCCGTCGCGATGGTTGGCAACCATGTTTGTCACGATCGTGCGTGCCCGGTCTCGCACGCTGCCCTCGATTCGGGCCACCACCTTCGGCGTGAACGCTCGGTTGACGATTGTCCGTAGGCGCAGGTGGCGCGGGTCGTCCAGATTGATCATCGACCCTAGGAACTCCGCGATCTCGGGCGGCATCTCGTTGAGGGATGTGCTGGTCGGGATCGAGCTGAAGATCTCGGGGTGGCGACTGGCATGGTGGATGTCGTCGAACCTGGTGAGCGCCCAGTGGCCGGGTCCCGCGGGGAAACCCGGGAACTCCGCTACCTCGAAGAAGGTGATCGGCGACTCGCGTCGTAACGTCGCGAACGCTCCGTCGCGCACGTCGTCGTCGCGCTCCCAGAACTCGAGCGATGCCAGATCGACGTCGGTGAGCGGCACGTCCGGAGGTGGAATGCCGTTCTCGCGGCGCGCGATCCCTGTCGGATGCAATGAGGCCGTCATGACTGACCCTCCCGTCAGGTGGAGTGTCCCACCCCGGACCGGGGATGATCTGGATTTGGCCGTGCCAGCTGACGATCGGCTGTTACGGCAACGCTAGATTGCCTGTGAAGCAGAAAGGGCAGACATGAACACCGATCAGTTCAAGAAGGCCAAGACCGGCGCAGGCTTCATTGCCGCGCTCGACCAGAGCGGCGGAAGCACGCCCAAGGCGCTGAAGCTCTACGGCATCCCCGAGGACGCCTACTCAGGTGACGAGCAGATGTTCGACCTGGTGCACGAGATGCGGACCCGCATCATCACCAGCCCCGCCTTCAACGGCGACCGCATCATGGGCGCGATCCTGTTCGAGATGACGATGGACCGCCAGATTGAGGGCCGTCCCAGCGCCGACTACCTGTGGAACGTCAAGAATGTCGTGCCGTTCCTCAAGATCGACAAGGGGCTGAACGACGAGAAGGACGGCGCTCAGACGATGAAGCCGATGCCCGGCCTCGACGATCTGCTGGACCGCGCGGTGGCCAACGGCGTCTTCGGCACCAAGGAGAGGTCGGTCATCAAGCTGCCGGGTGCGGGCCTGGACGCGGTCGTAGCGCAGCAGTTCGAGGTGGCGCAGCAGGTACTCGCGAAGGGTCTGGTGCCGATCATCGAGCCGGAGGTCGACATCCATAGCCCGAAGAAGGCCGAGGCCGAGGACCAGCTCAAGGCGGCTCTGCTCGCGGGAGTGAACCAACTCCCCGACGACCAGAGTGTCATGGTGAAGCTGACGCTCCCCGACACCGACAACCTGTACAAAGAGCTCGTCGAGCACCCCAAGGTGGTTCGCGTGGTGGCGCTGTCAGGGGGCTACAGCCGCGACGAGGCGTGCGAGAAACTGTCCCGCAACCATGGCGTGATCGCCAGCTTCTCCCGTGCCCTCACTGAGGGTTTGACAGCGCAGCAGAGCGACGAGGAATTCAATGCGACGCTTGACGCCGCGATCGCCGAGATCGCGAAGGCGTCGGCGACCTGAACGATCAGCCCACGATGGGCAGCCGGCGGCGATGGCCGAGCTCATCGAGGGTTGACTGCATCACCCAGCGGACGTGCCGGTCGACAGCCGCGACATCGGGCGCATCTCCGAACAGGGTGAGGGAATCGATCGGCGGCAGCACCTGGGTGACGATCTTGGTGGGAAGCGGCATGTTCACGGGCACCGTGAGCACGCTCAGGCCGAACGGGAATCCGAAAGTGATCGGCAAGATCGTGCTTCGGCCGATCTTCCGTTCAAGCTTTGTGAGTCCGAGCAGACGCGAAAGCCACTCTCCTCGAGCTAGATAGAGCTGCGTTTCCTGACCCCCGACCGATACTGCCGGGACGATCGGCACACCCGCCTCGAGCGCTGTTGTTACGTACCCCGTCCGGCCGCCGAACGCTATCTTGTTCCGTCGCAGCGTCGGCCGGTAGACCTCGTGGTCGCCGCCAGGGAAAACCATCACGACGGCTCCGGATGCCAACGCCGCGGCGGCATTCTCGCGAGTCGCACGGATCACCCCGGTGCGCTTCAGCAGATCGGCAGCCGGCGTGTTGAACAACATGTCGTGTGCCAACGTGTACAACGGGCGCGCATAGCCGAATCTGTCGTAGTAGTCGACAGCGAACACGGACATGTCGGGCGTGAGCAAACCGCCCGAGTGGTTGCCGACGACGAGGCACGGGCCTGCGGGGATGTTGTCCAGGCCACGGACCTCGCTGCGAAAGTAATTCTTGACGATCGGACGGGTGAGCCCGACGACGTGCTCCGTCAACCCCGCATCGAACTGGCCGATATCTGTTGGAACAACGGCAGCTTCGCTCATGGCACTCCCCGATCGTGTGCCGTGATCGTGCTACCGCGCCCGGTGCCGTCACCAGGGCCGAATAGCCGCAGCCGGTGTGACCTTTGCCCTCACCAGAGCGGTCAGGGACAGAGGCTTACGGCGTAGTGTGAACG
>Ga0318562_10000654_pt1 | contig 15254 bp, 11 predicted proteins | sample GRESIP066b5f18_FD_203688 | JGI IMG/M metagenome (GOLD analysis project Ga0318562, IMG submission 203688) | Tropical soil microbial communities from Luquillo Experimental Forest, Puerto Rico - GRE.SIPMG.066b5f18 | ecosystem: Environmental > Terrestrial > Soil > Tropical forest > Bulk soil... | reverse complement strand
AACACGGCCCAGGCCCCGCGACGAAGGAACGGGGCCTGAGGCCAGCGGGGGTTCCAGGGGGTCGTCCCCCTGGAACTAACACGGCCCAGGTCCCGTGACGAAGGAACGAGGCCTGAGGCCAGCGGGGGTTTCCAGGGGGTCGTCCCCCTGGGCTAACACGGCCCGGGCCGGTGATCCACACTGAGACCATGACAACCGACACAGCCGGCGCGGCCGCGGCGGTGATCGCGGGACAGCGGATCGAGTTGCTGGACCGGGCCCGCATCTACGCTTGCGGCATCACCCCCTACGACGTGACCCATCTCGGGCACGCGGCCACGTTCGTGTGGATCGACACCCTCGGCCGGGTGCTGCGCCTGCTCGGCGTCCAGCCGGAGGTGTGCCGCAACGTCACCGACGTGGACGACGTGCTCGACGTGGCGGCGGGCCGGGCGGGCGCGGCCTACGACGAGTTCGCCGCGATCCAGCAGTTCGGCTTCGACCGCGACATGGCCGCGATCGGAGTCCGCTCGCCCGATCACGAGCCGCGGGCGCACCGGTACGTGACGCACGTCATCAGGCTGGCCGCGGGGCTGCTCGAGGCCGGCGCCGCCTACCAGCGCGGGGGCGGCGTCTACTTCCGCGGCGCGGGCGTGGCCGAGGGCGCCGGACTGGCCAGGGACGCGGCGCTGGCCCTGTCCGCGGAGTTCGCCGGCCGGCCCGATGACCCGGCCAAGGACGACCCGCTGGACGTGGCGGTGTGGCAGGTCGCCGAGCCCGGCCACCCGGCCTGGGACTCGCCGTGGGGGCCCGGCCGCCCCGGGTGGCACGCCGAGTGTGTGGCGATGGCCATGTCGGTGTTCGGCCCCGCCGTGGACGTGCACGCAGGTGGCGCCGAGCTGCGCTTCCCGCACCACGCCTACCACGCCGCGATGGCCGAGTCGTTCACCGGCGTGCACCCGTACGCGCGGGCCTGGTTCCACACCGGCGTGGTCACGATCGACGGCGCCAAGATGGCCAAGTCGGCCGGCAACCTGGTGCTGCTCGGCGACCTGCTGAAGGAGCATCCCGCGGGCGCGGTACGGCTGATGATCCTGGACCGGCCCTGGGCGCAGGGCTGGGAGTACCAGCCGGAACTGCTCGGACCCGCCGCCGCCCGGCTGGAGTCGCTGTATCAGGCGGCCGCGCGCCAGGTACCGGACGACCCGGCCGCCGTGGCCGAACTACGCCGGCTGCTGGCCACCGACCTGAACGTTCCCGCCGCACTCGACCTGGCCGCCGAAGCGGGCGGCGCGGCGGCCCGCACGCTGGCCAGCGTGCTCGGCCTGACCTGAGGCGCCAGCGGGGGTTGGGGGCCGCTCCCCCGGCTAGCAGGCCCCGGCCCGGTGACGGAGGAACCGGGCCGCAGGCCAGCGGGGGTTCCGGGGGTCGCCCCCCGGGCTAACACGGCCGGGCGCGGGCAGGAGTAGGTTTGCCTCGCGCCGGAACCGAGGAGGAACAATGCAGCTGACCAAGCTGGGGCACGCCTGCGTGCGGCTGGAGAAGGACGGCGGGGTCCTGGTCATCGACCCGGGGGCGTTCAGCGGTGACCATGCCCTGGACGGGGCGGACGCGGTGCTCGTCACCCACGAGCACTTCGACCACGTGGTCCCCGACAGCATGCGCGCCGCGCTGGCGGCGCAGCCGGGCCTGCGGCTGTGGGCGCCGGCTCCGGTGGCCGAGATGTTCGGCGAGTTCGGCGACCGCGTCGCGGCGGTCGCGCACGGCGACGATTTCACCGCCGCCGGGTTCGGGGTGAATGTGTACGGCTCCGAGCATGCGGTGATCCACCCCGACATCCCCACGTGCGCGAACGTGGGCTTCCTCGTCGACGGCGAGATCTACCACCCCGGCGACTCCTACACCGTGCCCGAAGACCCGGCCGGCACGCTGCTGCTGCCGGGCAGCGGGCCGTGGCACAGCACCCGGGACATGATCGACTTCTCTCGTGCCGTGGCCCCGCGCCGCGGGTTCCTGATCCACGATGCGCTGCTGTCCGAGATCGGGCTGAACGTGTTCGACATGTTCGCTGGCCTCGCCGCGGGGCCGCACGACGCCAAGTACGCCCGGCTGGCGCCCGGCACCACCGTCGACCTCTGACCGGGTACCCCCGGCCTTGCCCGGATTAACCTGGCATGCGAACCTGCTTCAGTGGCTCCCAACCCGGTAACCGCCCTGCCCGACCAGGCGACGCCGTTGCGCGGCGAGCCGGTGGCCCGTGAGGTTTTCACCGGCCTGCCCGGCCGCTACGACCGGCTCGCTTACCTCCTCTCGTTCGGCCAGGACCGGCGCTGGCGCCGGGCGGTGGTCGCCCGGGCCGCCGCGGGGTCGCCGCGGCTGGTGCTCGACGTCGCGACCGGCCCCGCCGGTATCGCGCTGGCCGTGGCCGAGGCGACCGGGGCGAACGTGGCGGGCGTGGACCTCAACGAGCCGATGCTGCGGGCCGGCCTGCCGCGGATCCGGCGGCCGCTGCCGCGTGGCCAGGTCAGGGTCGCCGCCGGCCGCGCCGACCAGTTGCCGTTCGCCGACGCGACGTTCGACGCGGTGACCTTCTCCTACCTGCTGCGCTACGTGGACGACCCGGCGGCCACGGTCGCCGAGATGGCCCGCTGCCTGCGCCCCGGGGGCACGCTGGCCTGCCTGGAGTTCAACGTCCCGCCACAGCCGGCCTGGCGGGCCGCCTGGTGGTGCTACACCAGGATCGCGCTGCCGGTGCTCGGCGGCCTCACCGGTGGCCCGGCCTGGTACCGGGTGGGCAGGTTCCTCGGCCCGAGCATCTCCGAGCACTACCGGCAGCACCCGCTGGCCTGGCACGTCGCCGCCTGGCAGGCGGCGGGCCTGACCGAGGTGGGAACCGGGCTGATGAGCCTGGGCGGCGGGCTGGTCATGTGGGGGCGCAAGGGATCCGCCTCATGACGGCATCCGGGGAACGGTCGGCCTTTTACGCGGTCGGCCGGGGCACCGGCGGGCTTGGCGACTGGGTGACGCTGCTGCATCCGCCCTACACGCTGTGGCACCTGTCGTACGTGGCGATCGGCGCCGCGGTCATGCCGCCACTGGTCCTATGGCGACTGGTCGGCACGCTGGTCGCGTTCTTCCTGGCGGTCGGCATCGGTGCCCATGCACTGGACGAACTGCACGGCCGGCCGCTCGGCACCGGCATCAGCACCACCCTGCTCATCGCCACGGCGGTGGTGGCGATCACCGCGGCGATGGTGCTCGGCCTGGGCTACGGCGGCTGGAAGCTGCTCCCGTTCGTGATCGCCGGGGGAGTGCTGGTCTACGGGTACAACCTGGAGCTTTTCGGCGGTGCGCTGCACAGCGACATCTGGTTCGGTGTGGCCTGGGGCGCGTTCCCCGTCCTGGTCGGGGCGTACGCACAGCACTTCACGTTGTCGATAGCGGCGGGGGTGGCCGCGGTGGCCGCCTTCTTCCTGTCGATGGGCCAGCGCGCGCTGAGCACGCCGGCCCGGATGCTGCGCCGCCGGGTCAGCGGGGTCGCGGTGCGGCTGACGTTCAACGACGGGACCACGGCCGAACTCGGCCGCGCCGACCTGCTGGCCCCGATCGAGCGGGCGCTGCGCTACTTCGTCTATGCCACCAGCGCCGTCGCGCTGGCCATGGTACTGGTCCGGTGACCGGCTCCGGGTATGACGCCGTGGTGGTCGGCGCCGGGCCCGCGGGCAGCATCGCGGCCCTGGTGCTTGCCCGCGGTGGCGCCCGGGTCGCCCTCGCCGACAAGGCGGCCTTCCCCAGGGACAAGGCCTGTGGCGACCTGATCGGGCCGCGAGGCGTGCAGGTGCTTGCCGACCTCGGGCTGACCGTGCCGGACGCCGGCCACGGCTCCGACCTGCTCGCGGTCGGCCCGTCCGGCCGCCGCAGCCGGCTGCCGGCCTTCACCGGGCGCAGCTACCCCGGCCACGGGATCGTGGTCCCCCGGGTGGCCTTCGACAACGCGCTGCGGGAGGCCGCGCTGGCCGCCGGGGCGGTCGGGGTCCGGGCGCGCATCACGGCGGTGGACAAGGGCCCGGACGGGACGGCGCGGGCCGTGCTCGCCGACGGCCAGCGGCTGGCCGGGGATGTGATCATCGGTGCGGACGGCGCGCTGAGCACGGTTGCGCGGCTCACCGGGATGCTGGACTCGGCCGCGGCGCTGTGGGGGTTCGCGGTCCGGGCCTATGTCCCCGGCGAGGTCCCGTTGCCGCTGCTCGTCCTGCTGGAGTCGGCGCCGTGGCGGATCTACCCCGGGTACGGCTGGCTGTTCCCCGGCGCGGACGGGCAGGCCAACGTGGGCATCGGGATCGGCATGGGCGGCACCAGGCACTCCGCGCCGCTGCGGGGGGACCTGGACCGGTTCACCGAGTTGCTCCGCTCGCGCGGTGATCTGCGGCCGAACGCGGACATCGGGCCGGTTGTCGGCGGCTGGCTGCGCATGGGCGGGACCGGGACACCCGCGGCCGCGGGCAACGTCCTGCTCGTGGGGGACGCGGCAGGCCTGATCAACCCGCTGCAGGGCGAGGGCATCGCGCCCGCCATGATCAGCGCCCGGCTGGCGGCCGAAGCGGTGCTCGCGGATCCGTGCCGGGCGGGCCCGGCCTACACGAGAGCCCTGGACGCGGCGTTCGGCCACTACATGCCCGGCGCGAGCGCGCTGCAGCGCACGCTGATGCGCCGGCCGCGCGCGGCGTCCGCCAGCATGCGCCTGGTCACCGCCCCGGTCGTCCGCCGCCTGGTGGCCAGCACCTGGTCGATCTACTGGAACGGCCTGACCGACGGTGCCGCGCCCCGCCCCGCCGCATGGGCCGCCCGGGGACTGGAAAGGACAGCGACCCGGCTCGCTGTGCTAGCCCGGGGGAGCACAGTGCCTCCCGGGGGGCACCCCCGGACCCCGGATGGCCCGGAGCCCCCCGGTGGCCACAAGGCCCAGTGACTTCGTCACGCGCGCTCGCGCCCTAGTGGTCGAGGACGGGGTTGTCAGCCAGGGAGGCGACCTCAGCCTCCCGCTGACTCAGCCGGCCCGGGAGTTGTGCGGCTTGGAACCGTGCAGCCGGGAGTTGGACGCGCTCTGCAGCGTGTCCGGGTTGATGAACGTGCTGCCGGTCGGGCCGGCCTGTACGGCTTCGTGGGTCGCGCTGCCACGCAGCAACTGATTCCAGGTCAGGAACCACTGGGTGTACCCGTCGTCCCACTGGCCCGCCACCGGGCTGCCGGTGATCGTGATCGGGTCACCGGGGTTAGCCCTGGCGTAGTACCACGCTGCGTGCTCCGGGGACAGGTTGACGCAGCCGTGGCTGACGTTGGTGAACCCCTGCTCGCCCACCGACCAGGGCGCGGAGTGGTAGTAGTTGCCGCTCCAGGTGAACCGGACCGAATCGAACACCGGCACGTTCTTGTAGCCCGGCCCGCTCATCTTCACCGGGTTGCCCTTCTCGATGGTCAGGTAGGTCCCGTTGGCGGTGTCGTCCCCCGGCATGCCGGTGCTGTTGGGCCAGAGCGGCAGCCGCTTGTGCCCCCACCAGACCTCGGTCTGATGCGTCCTGGTGCTGGTCACACTGACGAGCGACTTGCCGATCGTGAACGACTGGCTCAGGTTGGTGACGCCGAACACGCCGGGGGCGATCTGCGCCCCGTTGAAGTGCGCATCGAAGCTCACCTTGCTGTACTGCGGCCAGTAGTTCCTGGTGCGGAAGTCGAGGATCTGGCTGCCGTCCCAGTACCAGGCGCCGACCACCGGCTTGGAGCTCTTGATGTTGATCGCCTTCTCGATGCCGGCCCGGAACCTGGAGTCCACCGCCTGGCTGAAGTTGATCATGATAGGGATGCCGACCCCGTAGGTCTGGTGGCCCAGGATGGTGCTGGCGGTGAATGTCCCCGCCGGGCGCGCGGTCTTGAACGTGCTCGTGGCGGTCGTGGTCTTGCCGTCGGTGCCCTTCGCGGTCACGGTCACCGTGTACTTGGTCCCCGTATGCAGCGGCCACACCGTGTGCCAGCCCGTCTGGCCCTGCAGGGTGCCCGCGGCCGTGGCGTGCCCGGCGGTCACGCTGACGTTCTCGATCTTGCCGTGCGCCACGGTGACGGAGACCCCGCGGCTGGTCTTCACGTTCCTGCTGCCGTTCGCCGGGCTGATCGACACCTGGGCCGCGGAGGTCGATACGGTCGTTGTCCCGCCGTTCGACCCGTGCTGACCCGTGGCCGTGCCCGATGGCGAGGAGCCCGAGCAGGCGGTTGCGAGCAGGCACACCGCACCAACGATCCCGGTGACTGCCAGCCCAGCCCGCCGGCTCTTGAGCAGATGCCGGCCTGTGAGGGTCCGCTCGTTATCCCGCACTCTGGTCCTCCCGGTGGTACCAAGTCTGAAACCACGAGGCCACGCCCATGGCTACGGCCTCTCCTCCATGCGGTGTGGTGGGCCGCCAGCGCCCAAATCGCTGCCGCTCTCCCCGGGTGCTGGGGAGCGCGGTACCCGATCTCGGTCGATAGCCTCCGATAGGGAGACGGACGAGACGGGCTTGCGGTTGCCATCAACCATTATGCCAACCAGACGTTGCGGGGGACGCTTCTGGTTCAACGCAATGAGGACAGCAATGACACAGATTGCGATTGCCGCCCACGGGACAGTATCACCAATGCGGTCAAACAGGGTGAAATACGACCCTGGAACCAGGGTAAGCCGGACAAAAGCCACCCCGCGCTGCGCGGTGCCGAGCCAGGCCAGCTGCCGCCCCTGAGCGTCGAAAGCGGCAGTGACCCCGGTCAGCGCGGCCTGCACCGCCGGCCGCCCGGTCTCCGCCGCCCGCACCGCTATCAGTGAGGCGTGCTGCGCGGGTGCCCAGCTTCCCTGGAACGTGGAGTCCGAGGTCTGATACACGATCACCTGGGCGCCGTGCACCGTGGCCGCGCGGGACATGTCGGGGAAGGCGGCCTCGAAGCAGATCAGCACACCGAGCTTGAGCGGCCGCCGACCGGGCAGCGTCGCGGTCATGACCCGCGCCCCGTCGCCGGGGATCATGTTGCTCGGCGCCGCTTTGCTGATCCTCGTGAGCCAGCCGAGTTGCTGGCGGAACGGGATGTACTCCCCGAACGGGACAAGCCGGGTCTTGGTGTAGGTGGCCACGATCCCGCCGCCATCGATCAGCACCGCGACCTTGGACTTCCCCGCGGGGGTGTAGGAGTCCTGGTTCACCAGGATCGGGGCACCGGTGGTAGCGGACAGCCGCCGGAGACGGTCCAGGAGCGCATGGTGGTACCGCAGGTCGTAGCCGATGCTGCTCTCCCCCCACACGATGAGGTCCGGGTGCAACGGGCCCAGCCTGGCGGTCAGCGCCTGGCTGGCGGTGCCCAGCGGTGAGGGATGCTGATAGTAGCCCGGCTGGACCAGGGCCACGGTCACCTGCCCGGCGGGCTGCACCGGCGGCGTGAGCGCGAACGCGACCGGGCCCGCCCCGGCCGCGACCGCCGCCGCGGCCGCGCCAAGCACCCGCAGCGCGGCGCGCGGCGCGGTGATCAGGATGACCAGACCGGTGTTGGCCGCCACCAGGGCGAAGCTGACCAGCCACACGCCGCCCACCGACGCGAGCGCGAGCATCGCCGGGTGCTGCCACTGGCTCGCGCCGAGCAGCGCCCACGGGCCGCCCAGCGCCTGCCAGGACCGGATCCACTCGACAAGCAGCCAGAAGCTCGGCACCACTGCCAGCGCGGCCAGGCAGCGCCTGGCCGTCATCGGTGGCCGCAGCAGCGCCCAGGCGCTCAACCCGACCCCGGCCCAGCAGGCGCCGAGCACGATCGCCACAAGCAGCAGGGCGGGGCCGATGTTGGGGATCAGCCAGTAATGCGCGGCCATGATGAACCCGGCGCCGAACCACCAGGCGCGGACCCCCGCCTCGCGGGCCGAGGGCGCGGCGCGCATCAGCAGCAGGCCGGGCACCAGGGCGAACCACGCCAGGAACTCGAGGTTGGACCCGGGGAAGGCGAGAACCGGCACGGCTCCGGCCACGAGCGAACCCCAGCGGGCAGGCTTGGCGAGGCCGCTGCCCAGCCGCCGCCAGAACGACATGTTCCCATTGTGCTGCCGGCCGCGCGGGTGCGCGCCCGCACCGGGTTACGCGTCGGTAGAGATTGGGCCGGCTTCCGGTTGTGTCACCGCGCCGGGGCTTTGCTAGCCCGGGGGGCGACCCCCGGAACCCCCGCTGGCCTACGGCCCGGTTCCTCCGTCACCGGGCCGTACCTGCCCGCGTCCGGCGGCGCCGCGCCATGGCCCAGCCGTATGCCGCCCAGCCGAACGCGGCCACGGTGAGCGCGGTGATGAGGTATTCTGGCCCGGCGCCGACCCGGTCGGCCAGGGTGATCGTGTGCAGCAGCGGGACCCGGGACTCCAGGACGGCCTGCCGCCAGGTGCCGGTGCGGGCCACCAGGCTGCCGTCCGGCGCGATGATCGCGCTCACCCCGGTCGTCGAGGCGACCACCACGGCCCGGTCGGACTCCACCGCCCGGATCCGGGCCATGGCCAGTTGCTGCAGGCTCTCCCCGAGTTGCCCGTCCACTTCGAAGGTCGCGTCGTTGGTCTGCACGGTCAGCAGGTTCGCCCCGGCCTTGACCTCGGAGGAGACCAGGCCGTCGAACCCGACCTCGTAACAGATGACGTCGCCGAGGCGGATCGGCCCGACGTGGAACACCACGGCGCGCCGGCCCGCGGTGAAGTTCTCCGGCTGCAGCGCCACCAGCGAGGTGATGTGCGAAAGCAGGCCGCGGAACGGGATGTACTCCCCGAACGGGACAAGCTGCCGCTTCACGTACAGCGGGCCGGGGCCACGCCCCGGGGTCCACAGTTGCCCGACGTTGCGCAGCGGGTTCCTGAGCACCTCACCGACCAGCACGGGCCGGTCGATGGCCTGCACCGCAGCGGTGATCGTGCCGAACACGGGCGGATACTCCATGGGATCCAGATCGGTGGAGTTCTCCGGCCAGATCACCAGGTCAGGTGCGCGCCGGTGGCCCGCGCGCACCTGCCCGGCCAGCTTTTCGGTGGCCGCCGCGTGGTTCGTGGTTACCGTGGTGGCCCGGAGCAGGTCGGGCAGGTTCCTGGCGTGCGGCACGCTGCCCTGGACGGCGGCGATCGTGGCGGACGGGGTGCCGGCCGGCACCTGGTCCACCGGCAGCAGGCCGCCTGCCAGGGCCAGCCCCACCGCCCCGGCAAGGGCGAGCGCGGGGACCAGGCGGCGGCGCAGCCGGCCCGCGGTGCCCGGTGCCAGTAGCAGCCAGGCGAGAGTGCCGCCGGCGAGCGCGAGCAGGAAGGAGAGCAGCGGCGCGCCGCCGATGGCGGTCCAGGGCGCGGTCGGCGCACCCGCCTGGCTCATGGCCAGCCTGCCCCACGGGAACGCGTACGGCCACCGGTTGCGCAGCGCCTCGGCAGCGACCCACCAGCCCGCCACGGCCACCGGCCAGGCGCGCAGCGACAGCAGCATCCGCTGGCCCACGGCGAGCAGGGCGAAGATGACCGCCTCGGCGATGGCCAGCGCGGCCCAGGCGTACCAGGCCAGGTTGATCAGCCAGGACAGCAGCGGCACGAACAGCGCGAGCCCGAACAGCAGCCCGGCCACGAAACTCGCCCGCAGGCTTCGGCCTTGCAGTGCCACCACAAGCAGCGCCGGGCCGAGTGGGGCCAGCGGCCACGCGCCGATCGGCGGAAAGGCGGCGGTGAGGATCAGTCCACCGGCCACCGCGGCCAGCAACGCCCAGCCGAGCGCGAGCGGCGCCCCCTGCCCGGCGACAGGCGCGCCCGCCGCGACATGCGCGCCCGCCGCGACGGGTGGACCGGCCGCAACGGGTGGACCGCCATGAACGGGCGCGGCGGAGGACGCCGGCGCGGCGCCCGGCCCGCCCGGGGCCGGTGCGGTCGTGGGGAGGCCAGCGGAGGCACTCTCCTGGCCGGTCAGCGTGATCACCCTCCCGCGTGCCTGATGCTGCGACAACCTTGAGCGTAGCCGCGCCACCGGCCAGCGAGGATCGCTCCCGTGGCCTTGAGCCAGCGGAGGAGTTCCGGGGGGGTCAGCGCCGCATCGGGAATGGTCCCGGTGCCGCCCCGGTTGCCAGCACGGGGACGTGCCGTAGAAAGGGGACGCAGGTGAGCCGGCGGGGCTGGGTGCTGTTCGGGTTGATGAGCGTCATCTGGGGCGTGCCCTACCTGCTCATCAAGGTGGCGGACGACGGCGGCGTGTCCGTGCCCGTCCTCGTGTTCGCCCGGGTGGCGATCGGCTCGGCCGTGCTGCTTCCGCTGGCGATCCGGCGCGGCCAGATCCGCGTGCTGGCCGGCCGCTGGCGGTGGCTGGCCGTGTTCGCCGTGGTGGAGATCATGCTGCCCTGGGCGCTGCTGTCGGATGCGGAGCGGCACCTGTCCAGTTCGCTGACCGGCCTGCTGATCGCGGTGGTCCCGATCATCGGGCTGGTGCTGGCCCGGCTGACCGGCGGCCCGGAGCAGCTCACCGCCGCCCGCTGGGCCGGTCTGCTGGCCGGCCTGGGTGGCGTCGCGTTGCTGGCCGGTCCGCACCTGGAGGGCGGCGGCGCGTGGCCCATCGCCGAGGTGATGCTCGTCGCGCTGTGCTACGCCACCGGGCCGCTGATCGCCAACAGGAAGCTCGGCGACCTGCCCGGCCTCGGCATGACCGCGGTCTGCCTGGCCGCCACCGCGCTGGTTTACGCCGTGCCCGCGGCGCTGACCTGGCCGTCCCAGGTCCCTTCGGCCGCGGTGCTTGGCTCACTGGCCGGGCTCGGCGTGGTCTGCACGGCGTTGGCGTTCGTCTTGTTCTTCCAGCTCATCGCCGAGGTAGGCCCGGCCAGGGCCACCGTGATCACCTACGTGAACCCGGCCGTCGCGGTGGCTCTGGGCGTGGCCGTGCTCGGTGAGCCGCTCACCCCGGCGATCGTGGCCGCGTTCGTGCTGATCCTGTCCGGCTCGGTGCTGGCGACCAGGTCCGGCATGCCACGGCCACAGCCTGCCCCGGACCTCTCGCCCGCACCGGACCTCTCGCCCGCGGCAGCCCTTGCCGACGCCAGGCCGCAGCCGGATCCAGGATCGTGACGCTGCCGGAGTCAACGGGCTCGGGCACCGGATCACCGGGCACACGGTCACGCTAGTGAGCGGTTGCGACACCCTGCGCGTGACTAGACTCACCTAAGTGATTGATCTCAAGGCTGCCCGGCAGGAACCGGATCGCTACCGGGCCGCGCTGGACCGGCGCGGAGCCGCGGCCGACTTCGACGCACTGCTGACCGTGGATGCCCGGTGGCGCGAACTGACCGAGCACGCCGAGTCGCTGCGCGCGGAGCAGAAGCGGTCCTCCAAGGCCGGCCCGCCAACGGAAGAGCAGCGCGACGAGCTGAGGCGGCTCGCCGCGGACCTGAGCAGGGCCCAGGCCGACCTGGCGCTCGCCGACCACGAGCGGAACGCGCTGCTCGCCCGCATCCCGAACCTGCCCGATCCCACCGCGGCCGACGGCATGGACGAGGAGGACTCCCAGGTCCTGCGCGAGGTTGGCGAGCGGCCGTCGTTCGGCTTCACCCCCCGCGACGCGACCGAACTCGGTTCCAAGCGCGGCTGGATCGACATGAAGCGGGGGGCCCGGCTGTCCGGCTCCCGGTTCGCCTACCGGATCGGCGACGTGGCCATGACCGAGCTGGCCTTGTACCGGTTCGTCCTGGACAAGCTGGCGGGCCTGGGGTTCCTGCCGGTGCTGCCGCCGGTGCTGGCGGGCGAGCAGGCCATGTACGGCACCGGGTTCCTGCCCACCGAGGAGTCCAACCTTTACCACCTGGAAAAGGACGACCTGTACCTGACCGGCACGTCCGAGGTCGCGCTCGCCGGCATCCACGCCGACGAGCGGCTGGACGAGGCCGACCTGCCCGCCCTCTACGCGGGGTACACCACGAACTTCCGCCGTGAGGCTGGGGCCGCGGGCAAGGACACCAAGGGCATGTTCCGGGTGCACCAGTTCGACAAGGTGGAGATGTACGTCTACTGCCTGCCCGAGCAGTCCTGTGAGTTCCACGAGCGGCTGCTCGGCTACGAGGAGGAGATCGCCCAGGCGCTCGGCCTGCCCTACCGGGTGATGAACATCGCCGTGGGCGACCTGGGCGCGCCCGCCACGAAGAAGTACGACATCGAGGCCTGGTTCCCGGTGCAGCAGCGGTACCGGGAGATCACCTCCTGCTCGAACACCACGGACTACCAGGCGCGGCGGCTGAACATCCGGTACCGGCGCGAGGGCAGCCTGGAGTTCGTGCACACGCTGAACGGGACCGGGGCCACCGCCAGGGCGCTGCTTTCGATCATGGAGAACTTCCAGGACGAGGGCGGCACGGTCGCGGTGCCCGAGGTGCTGCGCCCGTTCGGCGCCCCGGCCACAATCGGCGGGGCCGGCCCAGAATAGTTACCGAGCGCGAGCCGGGGAGGCCCCAATGACCCAGACCTCGGTACCGAGGTACGCGAGCCCGGTGGACTACGAGAGCTACGGCACCTACGGCCCCGGGCGCGGGTTCAACAAGGGCAGTTCGTTCCAGCGCCCGGTCTACCGGTTCCAGGGCCGGATCACCGTCGGCGGGTCGAGCGGATACCCGGCCGTCCCCGGCCGGTACCACCTGTACATCTCGTGGGGCTGCCCGTGGGCGCAGCGCACCGCGATCGTACGCAAGCTCAAGGGCCTGGACGACGTCGTCTCGCTGTCCTACGTGGACGACGTGCGGGACGGCCGCGGCTGGGCGTTCCGCGAGCACCGCGGCCCGGATCCGGTCAACGGATTCACCCTGCTCACCGAGGCCTACGAGGCGACCGAACCCGGTTATGACGGCCATATCTCTGTTCCGGTGCTCTGGGACAGGGAGACCGGCAAGATCGTTAGCAACAACTTCCCCGACATCACGATCGACCTCGGCACCCAGTTCGGCGCGCTGGCCGCGCCGTCGCCCGACCTCTACCCCGAGCCGCTGCGCGCCGAGATCGACGCGCTGAACGAGCGCGTGTACACGAACGTGAACAACGGCCCCTACCGGGTCGCCGGGGCCACGACGCAGCAGGACTACGAGCAGCTCAGGCACGCGATGATCGCGATGCTGGAGGAACTCGACGACTGCCTGGCCGGCCGCAGGTACCTGTTCGGCGCCGAGATAACCGAGGCCGACGTGCGGCTATGGCCGACCCTGGCGCGGTTCGACGCCGGGTACAACCCGATGGCCGGCGTCACCGAGCGGCGGCTCACCGAGTTCGGCAACCTCTGGGGCTACGCCCGCGACCTGTACCGGCTGCCCGCCTTCCGGCAGACCACCGACTTCTCGTCGTTTGGCGGCCTGGTCCGCGGGCCCAGGCCATCGTTCGTCAACGACGCGCCATGGCGGCTCCGGGTCGAGCCGCGCCTGGCCGACTGGGACTCCTCAGTCGGCCGCGACCGCCTCGGCTGAGGCGGCGGCGGATTTGGAGCCGAGCCTGGCCGCCAGCGCCGCGCCGTCCGGCACGCCGAGGCCCGTGCAGGCGTCCCAGCCCGGTCCCGCCGTGTAGGCCCCGTTGTTGCCCTGGGTGATGTCGCGGAATCCGGCCGCGGTCGTCCCGGCGCTGACCCCCGCGTACAGCAAGGGCTGCATCAGGCCAAACGATCTGCCCGTGGTCTGTGCGAGACGGCAGATGAGCGCCGCCCACAGCGGGGCTACCGCACTGGTCCCCCCGACCACGGTGTCCTGCCCGTCCACGCGTACCCGGTAGCCCGTCCGGGGATCGGCGTTGCCCGCGACGTCGGGCACGCCCCGGCCGGCCCGGCCGGTCCCGGCCTGGCCCGGCACCCCGGCCGAAGCCTGCCAGCCGGGCAGGCCGAACGCGTCGCTGACCCCGCCTCCGGTGGCCCCGCCCTGGGCCCCGTCGTTCCAGACGGTTTCCGCGGACACCGCGCCGGTGGCCGTGTCCACCCGCAGGCTGGTGCCGCCGCACGCGAGCGCGTGCGGGCTGGATGCGGGGAAGTCGGCGTGGGACCTTCCATCACTCACCCGGTCGCCGCTGCCGTTGTCACCCGCGGCCGCGGTCACCGTGACGCCGAGCGCGGCGGCGTCGGCGAACGCCGAGTCCAGCGCGGCGCGCGCCTGGCCGGTCCAGGAATCCTCGGACTGGCCCCAGCTGATGCTCACCACCGTCGGGGTGGGGCTGGCGTGCACCGCCGTGGTGACCGCGTCCACGAAACCGCGATCGCTGTTCGGCGCGAAGTAGACGACCTGGCTGGCGCCCGGTGCCGCCGCCCCCGCGACCTCGATGTCCAGCAGCACCTCCCCGTCGGCGCCGTGCGGGTCCTGCTCCGCCACGTTCGATCCGCCGTCCACCCCGACCGCTGTCACCGACGGAGCGGTGATGCCCAGGCCGGAGAAGTAGGTGTCGAGGTCGGCGGCGCCGAATCCGCCGCCAAGCTCGATGATGGCGATGGTATGCCCGGTGCCGTCGGTACCGGCCGGGAAGTTGTAGGCCCGCGCGACCTGGGCGGGCGTGTAGGAGGTCGGGGCGGCCATCGCTGCCGCGGCGGCAGCGACGCCGGAGGCCCGCCTGATCTGCGGTGAAGCCTGAGGACGGTCGTCCAGGCCGAGCACGGCGAGCACCACGCCGTCCAGTTCGGCGGGCACATGCAGGCCGCCGACCCGGTAGCGGTGCTGGACGGGCCCGCTGGCCGTCGGGTGCGGCGCGCTGACCCGGCGCAGCGTCGCGCCGAAGGCCTGCGAGAAGGCGGAGACCGGACCGGTCACGGTAACCCGGCGGGCCCCGGCGTCCGCTCCGGTGACCGTGAGGCCGAACCGGCCCAGCACCTCGCGGATCAGCGCCAGGTCCGACGGGTCGGTGCCGTGCCTTGCTGCCAGTTCGTCCCGGCTGAGCGTCTCCGGGCCGGTGACCACCTCGGCAGGCAGCCGTTCCCGGCGGCGGGTGACCAGCGTCACCTCGATTTGCGTGGATGCGTCTAGCTCGGCACCTGGCTGGGCGCCGGTCACCGGTTGCCGCTCGCTGCCTGGCAACGGCACAAAAGAATTCTCGGGCATGATGTGCTCCCCTGGCTCTCCTGACGGCCTAACCCTGGCCGCAGGTCCCCGTTAGTACCGCTCATTATGAGGCCTTTCACCGCGCCGTGATACAGCCCGGCACACACTAAGTGGTTTTGGCCCGGCCATCTTTTCGCGCCGTTTTCCCCTCGGCGGACCGTGGTGGCTCTGGCACAGTAGGGCGG
>Ga0318562_10000653_pt1 | contig 15256 bp, 14 predicted proteins | sample GRESIP066b5f18_FD_203688 | JGI IMG/M metagenome (GOLD analysis project Ga0318562, IMG submission 203688) | Tropical soil microbial communities from Luquillo Experimental Forest, Puerto Rico - GRE.SIPMG.066b5f18 | ecosystem: Environmental > Terrestrial > Soil > Tropical forest > Bulk soil... | reverse complement strand
GGCTTATGGCGATTTCGCCGGCTTCGCGCCGAGGCCTGATCGGACATCAGGTCTCAGACGTCAGGTCTGAGACGTCGGGTTTTCTTGGAGGGGAGGCGGCGCGCGAGACGAGTGCACGCAGCCTGCGGCCGAAATGATCGCGCGCCGCGAGCGCCAGCATGGCGGGCGAACTTCCGGGACGCGCCGCCACCAGCCAATCGACCGTCTGCCGCACGCTCTCCCCGGCCTCGGTCGGCGCCTCCGCGGACAACTCGACCGCGCTGGCTCGCTTCCACAAAAGGTCGGTGTCGCCGGAGCGCAGGATGATGTCGGCGCCAACCGGCTTGCCTTTCGCAAGATAGAGCATGACGCGGCAGTGGCGGCGGCGGGCGAGAGAGCGTGTGACCACCCGCACCAAGGCGCTCGCCGGTGGCGACAGCAGCAAGGCCTCGCCGTTCTTGCCGCTCGGGCCCAGCGCCTCGATAGTCAGGAATTGCTCGACGGCGTCGCGCACCTGGCGCGGGCCGCGCGCGACGCTGGCGCGATCATGGGCCGGGGGTGCTGGCCTCGCGGGCGCATCGGCCGGACGGGCGAAACGCAGAATGTTGCGGCCGCTGCGCTGGATCGACTGACTGACAAGGCTCGCGAAGACGCCGTCCTCGTCGATCCGCGGCAGCAGCAATCCCGAGGCGCGCGCCGGCCCTGAGCGCACCGCCTCGAAGAGGGTGTCGATGGCGAGGTCGGCATGGTCTCGATCGATGAGCGGGGCTGACACCAGCATGGGCTCGGGCGCCCAGAGCTTCGCCTCTCCGACACCGTAGCCCGGCACCAGGAGGGGTGCGGCGAGGATGAGGCGCGATGCGGGAGCGCCGCGCTCGTCGAAGACGAGGAGAAATCGCGGCGCATGCCCCGGCGCGAGATGGGTCACCGCAGCGTATGCGAATTCAGGCTCAAAGAACAGGTTCGGGATGAGCGCGCGTCCGGCGAGTTCGCGCCAGGCCGTCTCATGCTTGCGCATCTCCTCGGCGCTGAGGAGAGCAGTCTGAATCCAGGGCGGAATCGGCCGGGCACGGCTCGCGCTGCGTTCGGGCGTTGTGGCCCTATTGACCTCGGCGACGCCAAGCGAAGCGGCCAAATCGAAGGCGTGCCATAAGGAAACCATCTGTTAACCCTGATCCTCGCTCACCGTCCCCGAGCGGACCGCGATCGTTCCCGGGGGGAACGGATCGGGCCGCACCAGGGCGCGACAGGCTCAAGGGTTCAAATTGCGTTCCGGGGCAGGGCTTCGCTCAGCTGACCTTCTCGCGCACAACGGCGCGCTCGCGGCCCATCAGGGTCGGCGCCGCGAGCATGACGAGCACCAAAAGGCCTGAGGCGAATTTGAGATCGGATGGCGCGAGGCCGAAGGCGAGGCACATCGAGATCAGCTGATAATAGACGATGGCGCCGACTACCGGCGCGAGGAGCTGGCGCGCCACGCTGTGGCGGCCGAGCAGAAGCTCGCCGATGATCACCGCGGCGAGCCCGTTGATGACGACGCCGAAGCCGATATTGACGTCGGAGAAGCCTTGCGACTGCACCAGCACCGTGCCCGCAAACGACGCGAAGGCGGCGGCGAGCCCGACGCCAAGCACCGTCGTCCACCAGACGCTGATGCCCTGCGCCTGCGCCATATCGAGATTGGCGCCAACGGCTCGAAGCGCGATGCCTTTCTCGGTCTTCATGAAGGCGAAGAGCAGGCCGAGCACGAGGGCAACCGCGAGGCCGAGCACCAGGATCTTGCCAGGCAGGCTGTCATTGAGGCCAGGCCGGATGAGATCGAAGATCGTCGGATACGAGAAGAGCGCGATGTTGGAGCGTCCCATGATCCGCAGATTGACGCTGTAGAGCATGGTGATGACGACGATGCCGGCGAGCAGCGACGAGATGCGGAAGCGCAGCGCGATCATCGCTACCGACGCGCCCGAGAGGAAGCCGCCGAGCGTGCCGACCGCCATCGCGGCGAGCGGACTGTAGCCCATGGCGAGCATGGTGCCGCAGATGCAGCCGCCGAGCGGGAAGTTGCCCTCGCAGGAGAGGTCCGGGAAATTGAGCAGGCGGAACGGGATCATCACGGCGAGCGCGACGAAAGCGTAGATCAGGCTCTGCGCCAAGGTGACGGGGATGAGCTCGACGAAGCTGCGGATGATGTCGAACATGTCAGCTCGCGAGCAAGATGCGGTCGTCCTTGTCGCGGAAGCGCGCGACGAGTTCCTCGACAGAAAGGCCGGTCTTCTCCTTGCCCGAGAGCGACAGGCGCACGCGGCCCTGATCCATCATGACGAGGCGATCGCCGACATCGATGGCGTGGTGCATGTTGTGCGTCACCATCAAGGTGGTGAGGCGGGCTTCCGCGACGACGCGGATTGTGGCCTTGAGCACGAGATCGGCCGTGACCGGATCGAGCGCCGCCGTGTGTTCGTCGAGCAAAAGCAGCTTCGGCGTTGTCAGCACCGCCATGATCAGCGACACGGCCTGGCGCTGCCCGCCCGACAGCGTGTCGATGCGATCGAAGAGGCGGTTCTCAAGGCCAAGACCGAGGATGGCGAGGCGCTCGCGGTAATGGGCGCGCCGCGCCGAGGTCAGACCGAAGCGAAAGCGCCGCCGCCCAGAGCGCAGCTCGGCGAGCAGCAGATTCTCCTCGACGCTCATGCCGGGCGCGGTGCCCGTCATCGGATCCTGGAAGACGCGCGCGATGCGCCGAGCGCGCTGATGCAGCGGCTCGCGCCCGAGATCCTCGCCGTCGAGCAGGATGCGGCCCGGTCCGACCGGGAACTGCCCGGCAATGGCGTTGAGCAGCGTCGATTTGCCGGCCCCGTTCGAGCCGATCACGGCGCAGAAGGTGCCGGCCGCAAGGTTGAGATCGACACAATCGAGCGCCAGTCGCTCATTCGGCGTGCCCGGAAAGAAGACCTTGCGCAGGCCCTTGACGGCGAGCATGGGTTCAGCGGCGCTCACGCAGCACCGTGACGCTGGCTTTGGCTCAGGTGCTCACTCCACCACGCATTTGCAGTCGGCGAGGCCTGCCGGCAGGGTCATGTTGAGCTTCTTCAACTGCTTCTCGCTCACCAGCACCTTGAAATCGTCCTTGCCGACGCGCACCGGCGGGACGTCGGCGGTCTTCGCGCCTTTCAGGATCTTCGCGGCGATATCGCCGGCTTCGCGCCCGACCTCCTCGTAATTCACCTCATAGCCGGCGAGCACCAGCCCATCGCGCGCCGCGACCGCCGAGGAGTTGATCACCGGCAACGAGATCTGTCCGGCGGAGGCGGAGATCGCGGGAATGGCCGGCTGCATCATGCCGCCGGACGGGACGAAGACGGCCCCGGCGCGACCTTTCAGGCTCGCGACCCGGATCGGAATGTCGGCCGCGTTGTCGCAGCCCGCCTCGACGATCTCGACGCCGGCCGTCTTGCCGGCGGCCTTGAGCCGCTCGACCACGGAGAGGTTGTTGTCCTCGCCCGGATTGTAGAGCACGCCGAGCTTCTTGATGCCGGGGATGAGCTTCTTCGTAAAATCGATGATCGAATCGGCATTCTGCTGATCCGAGGAGCCTGTCATGTCGTCTGAGCCATGGTCCCAATCGACGACGAGCTTCGCCTTGATCGGATCGGTGATGGCCGCGAAGACGATCGGGATGCCGGCGCCTTTGAGGCTCTGCTTCGCCGATTGCGCGACCGGCGTCGAGATCGTCATGATCAGCTTCGGATTCGACGATCTGAGCTTCGCGAGGATCTGCGGCAGGATCGAGCCGTCGAAATTCGCGACTTCCCAGTCAAAGACCACGTCCTTGCCCTCGACGAAACCCTGCTTGCCGAGCTCCGCCCGGAAGCTCGTATTCACCGCGTCGAGCTGCGGGTGGCGTCCCCATTGCGCGATGCCGATATGGATCGGGTCGGCGAGCACCGCCTGTGCCGAGAGCGCGAGGCCGAACGCTGCGAACGCGCCGGCGGCAAGGCCGCGACGGGAAATGGACATGTTCAACCTCCGATGACGATCGCCTGCCGAGCCCAGGAGGCGCGACGGCAGGCGGCTGCGAGGACGCTGCTCGGCGCAAAGCTATCGCAAGTGCGGCGCGAGCGTAAACCGCTGATTCGACGCGGCTTCGGTCAAATCGCAACTTGACGCTCGCGGCGCAAGCCTCTTCATTCGTTGCCGGGGGGTAAGCACATAACGAGCCGGGATCAACCGATATGCGGACGACCAGGGGACGCCTTTACGGGATCGCCATTGCGGCCTTGATGTGGGGAGCGGCGCTCGCGCCTTCGCACGCCGAGATTAGGGTCGGCTTCATCAATGCGGTGACCGGGCCCGCCTCCTCGCTCGGCGGCCAATATAAGCGCGGCCTCGCCGCGGCGACGATGCAGGTCGGCTCCGAGACCATCAAGCTCATCACCCTCGACGACCAGACCGATACGACGGTCGCCGTGAAGGATGCCAGGAAGCTGATCGAGGACAACAATATCGACATCCTGTTCAGCCCGCCGGACTCGCCCTCGGCCTTCGCGATCGTGCCCGTGGCGCGCGACGCCAAGGTGCCGCTCGTCTCGCTCTCGACCGCCGCGGTGGCTGGCGAGGACGGCAACTGGATGATCACCATCTCGCAGCCGCTGCCGCTGATGCTCTCGGCCGATGTCGAGGACATGAAGAAGAACGGCGTGAAGCGCCTCGCCTATATCGGCTTCGGCGATGCCTGGGGCGACGCCGTCTACTCGGCGCTGAAGCCGCAGGCAGATGCGGCCGGCATCGAGATCGTCGCCAAGGAAAGCTATGCGCGCGCCGACACAAGCGTCACGGCGCAAGTGCTGCGCATGCTCGCAGCGAAGCCGGATGCGGTTTTGACCGGCGGCTCGGGCTCGCCCGGCGCAACGCCGCATCTCGCGCTCGCGCAGCTCGGCTATAGGGGCCTCGCCTATTCGACCCATGCGGTGATCAATGCCGATTTCGTGCGCGTCGGCGGCGCCTCGGTGCAAGGCGTGATCGCGCCTGCTGGTCCGGTCGCAGTCGCCGACCAGCTGCCGCAGGACAACCCGATCCGCGCCGCCTGCGAGACCTTTAAGGCCGCCTATCAGCGCGCCAATGGCGATGTCGCGCCGGACCCTTTCGCGGCTTACGCCTATGATGGCTGGCTCGTCTTCCTCGATGCGGCGAAGCGGGCGCTCGCGGTTGCGAAGCCCGGCACGCCCGAATTCCGCATCGCCCTGCGCGACGCGCTGGCGAGCACCCGCGAGGAGATCGTCGGCACGCAGGCGGTCTATTCCTTCAAGCCGGGCGAGCGCTATGGCGTCGACAACCGGGCGCGCGTCCTGGTGCGGCTCGAGAAGAACGGCTGGACCCTGCTGTCCAAATGACCGACGGGACCACGGCGCAGCCTGAGCGCCGCTTCATCTCCTCTGGCTCGCCCTGGGAGGCGCTCGCCGGCTACAGCCGGGCCGTTCTCGACGAGCCTTTCGTCTTCGTCTCGGGAACGGTCGGCGCCGATTTCGCGACGGGCCGTATGCCCGAAGGCGCCGGCGCGCAGACCGAGCAGGCGATCGACACGATCGAAAAGGCGCTCGCCGAGGCCGGCGCCGGCATCACCGATATCGTGCGGGTGCGCGTCTTCGTGCCCGAGGTCGACGATGTGACCGAAGTCTCGACGGTAATCAGCCGCCGCATCGGGCTCTCGCGCGCCGCGAACACGACGATCTGCAGCAAGCTCGCCGTGCCAGGCGCGCGCGTCGAGATCGAGGTCACGGCGCGCAAGCGCGCCGCCGCGGCCCCGATCGTCCATAGGGCGAGCGAGATCGTGCAGGCTTCTGCGGCGCACGCGTATGCGTTCCTCGCGGATGGCCTGTCGCTCGGACGCTGGGCGCTCGGCTGCTTCACGACGTCGATGCGGCCAGACGGCGTCTTCGCGGGACACTCGCTGTTCGACGGCAAAGAGCTGTTGGTGCGCATCGAGGCCGATCCGGCGACGCTCACGGTGACCTACCATGTGGGTTCTGCGTCCAACCAGTTGAGGCCGCGCATCCGCGCCACGGTCGAAGCTCGACCAAGCCTGCCCGGCGGCGCGGAACAATGCCTCGTGTCGCTCCTCGCCGAGCGCACCCCCGACATGGCGGATGAGCGCTGGCGGCACCTGACGACAACGCATGCGGCCGAGATCCTGCTGATCAAGGCGCTGATGGAAGGGGCCGGCTGACGGATCACGCCTCGCCGACAAGATCTTCGCCGAGCAGATGCAGCACGATCTCGCGCCGATGCGGCGCCCTGCGATGCTCGAAGAGATAGATGCCCTGCCAGGTGCCGAGCAATATCCGCCCGGCCTCGACCGGGATCGCGAGATGCGTCTGCGTCAGCGCGGCGCGGATATGGGCCGGCATGTCGTCTGGTCCCTCATCCTCATGGACATAAAGCCCCCTGCCCTCGGGCACGAGCTTGCGAAAGAAGTCCAGGAGGTCGGTGCGCACATCGGGATCGGCATTCTCCTGGATCAGGAGCGAGGCGGAGGTATGCCGGCAGAAGACGGTGAGCAGCCCCGTCCCGATGCGCTGGGTGTGGACCCAACGCGAGACCCTGTCGGTGATCTCGACGAGGCCCTGGCCTCGGGTCTCGACCTGGATATGCGTGAGGACCTGCCGCATTGCGCGACGAGCATGCAGGCTCGAGGTTCGCGCCGCAACTGGTGAGGGCCCGCGAGCCTGATTCGGCGCAGGCGCCGCGCGCAAGGTGCCGGGCTGCCGGCGCGTCGAGAATTGCGCCGTGATCGTGTTGTAGAAGCGGACCAGCCACTCATCGGCGGCTCGCGCAGCGCTCCTCAGCCCTTCTGGCGGCAATTCTCTTTGGTTGTTTCTTTAAAATGTGACAACCGTTGATTGCCGAACACTGAACGGCGTGAGACGAAAATCCAGTCCCGCTGGGCGCTTCTCGCCACTCGGGCGCGTCGTCGTAGCGTCATAGGGCGAGCGATGAATAGCGGGACCGGAGCCTTGCAAATTCCGGCGGGGTGACCCATCCAGCACAGGCGGGCCAGGGGTCCGCGAGGCAGCCATGAGGGTGACCATGCGTTCCCTGCTCTTCGTCCCGGGCGACAGCGAACGGAAATTCGCGAAAGCCATGGGCTCAGGCGCCGATGCGCTGATCCTCGATCTCGAGGATTCGGTCGCCGCCTCCGGCAAGGCCGGCGCGCGCGACATGGTGCGCCAGGCAATCGAGGCCGCCCGGCGCGAGACGCAGCGCCCCCTCCTCTATGTGCGCGTCAATCCGCTCGATTCAGGCCTGATCGATGCCGATCTCGATGTCGTCATGCCGGCGCAGCCGGACGGCGTCATGCTGCCAAAGGCGCGCGGCGGACAAGACATCATGCATCTGTCGACGAAGCTCGCGGTGCGCGAGGCCGAGAACGACCTTCCCGACGGGGCGATCCGAATCCTGCCGATCGCGACCGAGAACGCGGCGGCGCTCTTCGCGCTTGGGAGCTATGCGGGCTCGAGCGGGCGCCTCGCTGGGCTGAGCTGGGGGGCCGAGGATCTCTCAGCCGATCTCGGCGCCGTGACCAACCGCCTGACCGATGGCAGCTATACCGATCCCTATCGCCTCGCGCGCTCGCTTGCACTTTTCGCCGCTTGCGCCGCCGAGGTCGCCCCGATCGACACGGTGTTCACCAATTTCCGCGACAGAGAGGGCCTCGAGACCGAATGCGAGGCGGCGCGGCGCGACGGGTTCACCGGCAAGCTCGCCATCCACCCCGATCAGGTGTCGCTGATCAACGCGGCCTTCACGCCGTCGAAGGACGCGATCGCGCGCGCTAAGGCCATCATCGAGGCCTTCGCGAAGAATCCCGATCTCGGCGTCATCGGCATCGAGGGCGAGATGATCGACCGCCCGCACGTGAAGCGCGCGGAGCGGCTGCTAGCATCGGCGAAGGCTGCGGGAATATCCTGAGGGGCCTTCGCGGCCGGGCCTCAGCCGCCCGGGCGCACCATGGTGAAGCCTTCGGTGCCGACCGCATAGTCGTGATAGCCCATGCGCATGATCGGACGGGCGGCGATCGTGTCGAAGCGGCCATCTTTCAGGAACTGCTCGTCGATATGGACGCCGACCACCTGGCCGATCACGAGGTGGTTCCTGGACGGTGAGCCGTCGAGCGCCCGCAGGCGCACGATCTGCAGGAGCTTGCATTCGAGCGCGGCCGGAGCCTCGGCGACGCGCGGCGGCTTGACGAGCCGCGACGGGGCCGGCGTCAGCCCCGCAAAGACCATCTCGTTCTCGCCGCGCGGCAGCGGCGCTGAGGTGAGGTTCATCTTCTCGCGCAGCTCCCAGGTCACGAAATTGCAGACGAACTCGCCCGTCTGCTCGACGAAGCTCGCTGCGTCCTTCATGCCTTCCGAGGAAAAGACCACCATGGGCGGCCGGTCACCGACCGCGTTGAAATAGGAATAGGGCGAGAGGTTGACCTCGCCCTTCAGATTCATGGCGCTAATCCAGCCGATCGGCCGAGGCGCCACGATCGCCTTGAACGGGTTGTGCGGCAGGCCGTGATCATTGACGTCGGTGCGGTAGAACAAGGGCTTTTGTCCTTCGGTTGCGGCAGCGCACTTCAGGCGAAGCGCGTCACGATCTCGGCGAGCGCCGGGCGCGGCCGGTCGGGTGACGGCGAGGTGGCGGTGCCGATATGCACGAAGCCCGCCATCCGCTCCTGCGGCGACAGGCCGAGCTCGGCGAGCACCCCTCGATCATAGGCATACCATTCGGTGAGCCAGGAGGCCGAGAAGCCTTGAGCGCAGGCCGCCGTGACGAGGTTCATGCAGACGGCTCCGGCCGAAAGCACCTGCTCCCAATCGGGGATCTTGGGATGGGGCGCGGCGCGGCTGACGACGCCGACCACGAGCGGCGCGCGCGCCAGGCGGCTGCGCTCGGCGGCGATGCGGCTCTCATCGCTCTCTGGATTGGCCTGCGCGTAGTGGCGCGCGATCACCTCGCCAGCCTTCTCGCGAGCCGCGCCCTCGAAGACGATGAAGCGCCAAGGCGCGAGCTTGCCGTGATCGGGCACACGTGACGCGATCCGCAACAGCGTTTCGAGCTCGGCGGCTGACGGGCCGGGTGTGCTGAGGAAATTCGGGCCGACCGAGCGGCGCACGGAGAGGAGATCGAGGGTCGAAGAATCTTGGGTCAAGCTCATGACAGGGCTCCGGTTGACGGGACGCGGCAGCCCGGCGGCGGCTCATACTGCCTCGCAGGCTCATATCGCGACGAAGCCGCAAGGTTCAAGACGCGTGCGAGAGCGCTAGCGGAGAGCGCCTTCCTTCTCCCGCGATCGGGAGAAGGAAGTGACCCAGGAGCCTCACCCCTCGTCGACAACGCCGTTGCGCAACAGCCCGACCCCTTCTGCCTCGACCTCGATCACGTCGCCGGGCTTCAGATAGCGCGGCGGGTCGAAGCGCGCGCCGGCCCCGGTCGGCGTGCCGGTGACGATGACGTCGCCCGGCACAAGTGTGGTGAAGGTCGAGATATAGGCGATGAGATAGCGGAAGCCGAAGATCAGGCGGCTTGTGCGGTCATTCTGGCGTTCCTCGCCATTGACCTTTGTGCTGAGCCGGATATCGGCGATCTGCGCTTCGTCCAAATAGGGGACGAGCCAGGGGCCAAGGCTGCCGCTCGCCTCGAAATTCTTGCCTTGCGTGACGTTGAATTTCGCGTGCCGCACCCAGTCGCGCAGCGTGCCCTCGTTGCACAGGCTGAGCGCCGCCACGTGCTCGAACGCATCCGCCTCGGCGATATAGCGGCCGGCCTTGCCGATGACGAGGACGAGCTCGCCCTCATAATCGAGCTGGGCCGAGGCGCGCGGCCGCACCAGCGGCGTCTCATGCCCGACGAAGGAACGCTCGGTGCGCAGGAACATGCTCGGATATTGCGGGGCCGCCTGGCCGTCCTTGTACTCGGCGTTGCGGTCGGGATAATTGACCCCGACGCAGATGATCTTCTCGGGCGCCGGCACCGGTGGCCGCCAGGTGATGCCGTCCATCGCGAAATCCGGCGTATGGCGCTCGCCCTCCTCGACGAGACGGCTGAGCGCGCCCTCCGCGATCGCATGGCGCAAGGTCGGATACTTGTCCACGAAGCGCCCCGACAGGTCGACGATGCCCGTCTCACGAACGAGCCCATAGCGGGTCTCGCCCGCGGCGGTGAAGGTGGCCAGGCGGCCGTGTTTGCTCATGAGAGGCTCCAATGCTGGGCGAGTAGCGAATGGCGAGTGGCCAATAGTGAGTAGTGAGTAGTTAACAGATAGCCAGAAATATTACGTTTGTTTATCAACTTTTCACTTTCACTACTCGCTACTTGCTGATCACCGAAAGTAACAACTCACCATCCCGTACGGCCCGTAATCCGCCTGAATGGTGTCACCGCTTCGTGTCTCGACCGGGCGGATGAATGAGCCGGAGAGCACGATCTGTCCGGGCTCGAGAGCAAGGCCGAGGGGGCTGAGCTTGTTCGCGAGCCAGGCGATGCCGTTCGCCGGGTGATTGAGCACGCCTGCCGCGAGGCCCGTCTCCTCGAGACTGCCATTGCGGTAGCACATGGCGCCGATCCAGCGCAGATCGACATCGAGCGGCCGGAAGGGCCGTCCGCCGACCACGATGCCGGCATTGGCGGCATTGTCCGCGATGGTGTCGACGATCTTGCGCGTCGCCTTGGTCTTGGCATCGACGCGCTCGATGCGGGTATCGAGGATCTCGAGCGACGGCACCACGTAATCTGTGGCGTTGAGCACATCGAAGATGGTGCAAGAAGGGCCCGCGAGCCGCGACTTCATGACGAAGGCGAGCTCGGCCTCGACCCGCGTCGCGATGAAGCGCCCGGCCGGCACCTCGCCACCATCGGCGAAGAACATGTCATCGAACAGGATGCCGGAATCCGGCTCGTCGATACCGAGCGCCGATTGCATCGCCTTCGAGGTGAGGCCGATCTTGTGGCCGCGCACCACACGCCCTTGCGCAACCTTGTGCTCGACCCAGGCGCCCTGGATCGCATAGGCCTCGGCGATCGTCATGCCAGGATGCGCGATCGACAATTGCCCGATCTGCACCCGCGTCTTCTCGGCCTCGTCGAGCTTCGCCGCAGCGGCCCGGATCTGCGTCTCGGTCAGCATGGCATCATCGTCCCGTAGCCTTGCGCGCCAGCCCGGCTGGCTGGCGCCGCATCATGTTTAACGTGTTAAGTTTCAGGGTTCAAGCACTCGCCCTTGGATCGGCGCACGCACCTGGTTACTGGCTCGCGAGCTGCGCAGCCGCTTTTGCCATGGTCGAGAGCGGCGACCCGAGCGCGGTCTCCTGTCTTCGCGGCTCTGGTGGGAAGCAGGCCAGATGATTTTCCAATATTCCGAAGTACTCCATAAGGGTAGCTGATGATTATTTAGCGAAGTATGGCTCTAATCTCCGCTTGGTCTAGACGTCGGAACGACAACAACAATGCGAAGGCTCACGCCCTGCAACCGTTGCGCTTCTCCGTTCTTGGCAATAGGCTCAACAGCTGCCGTAAGCTCGAACGGAGGGCCGAGATGTATCTCCAGTTCAGACGCTTTGTCGTGTTTGTGGCGCTCATCAATCTCCCCGCGTCGTTGGTCAGCGTGCCAAACGGTGAAGCCTGTCACGGTCGGGATTCTCTCACCCGGGTTGCCCTCGATCCCTCCCGAATATTCTAAGGCCTTCCGTGAACGAGGCTACGAAGAAGGTCGTAACCTCAGGATCGAATTTCGCACCGCCACAGGCAAAACCGAGGCCCTTCCGGAACTTGCAACAGAATTGGTGAGACTCAAGCCTGACGTACTGATTGGAAGCACCACGCCTGCAACGTTGGCTCTCAAGCAAACGACCGATTCGATCCCCATCGTTTTTTTCTTTGTCAGTGATCCGGTCGCAACTGGACTTGTCAAAAGTTTTGACCATCCAGGTGGAAATATCACTGGACTAAGCGTTGCCGACGAGTATTGGTCAGTTAAAACAGTAGAAATAGTGACCGAAACCTTGCCGGGAATTTGTTGCCTAACTGTATTGAGAAATTCGAGTAATCAAGCCGCGCCAGTGGTCACTGTGGCTTTCGAAAAAGCTGCCAAGACCTTGGGCATCGAGCTGAAGTTCATGGATGCCGGCAGTCCCGATCAATTGAATAGCGCGTTGACAATCCCGCTTGAGGGTCGCTTTAAGACCGCGCTGCTTTCGACACCAGAGTCCATATTCGTCGCAGCACGAACCCAGATAGCGGAGTACGCGGAACGGCAACATATTCCCCTGTTCGGACCTTATCGCGCTGATGCAGTGGCTGGCGCGGTCATGTCATTTGGGGCGAGCTATTACGGCCAATTCCAGGCTTTGGTGGGGCATGTGGACAAGATACTGAAGGGGGCCAAACCGGCTGATCTGCCCGTTGAGCAGCCAACCGCATTTGATCTGGTGCTCAATCTTAAGGTTGCAAAGGCGCTGGGCGTCCAAATCCCGCAATCGGTTCTCGCTCGGGCAACCGAGCTCATCGAGTAACAAGATCGATTGGCTAGGCGGCACCACACCGAAGTTATCCAATCATTTGAGATTGCCTGCATTATTGCCGCGGCGCCCATTTTGGCAGCGTTCAGCGTTTGCCGCCGGCACCCCGCACACGATCGATCAGCGCCAGCGGATCGGCAGGCACCGCATCGCCTCGCCAGGCGACGTGCTGGTCGGGGCGCGAGAGGACGAGCTTTTGCTTGTAGAGCGCCGGCGCCTCATCCGAGACGATGTCGAGCAACCGCATCGGCACGCGGCGTGAGGCTGCGGCGCGTAGCAGCGGCTCAACCTCGACGGCGGGATCGAAGCGCAGAAGCGTGTAGTCGTGGCCCATCGCGTCATAGAGCGAGGTGCCGTCCTTCAGCCAGATATGCGGGGTGCGGCAACCGGGCACGGTCGACGGGGTGAACTCGGCCATCGAATAGGCGGGATGCGGCTCGCCGTCATAGGCGATGATCGGAGATCTGTCGTAGTAATAGCCGAAATTGAGCCCTCCGCAGCAATATTGCTGGACGTTGAGGTCATAGGCGTTGCGCCCAAGCTTCGCCCGGGCGGCTTCGCCTTCGGGCGTCTCATCCTCGATCTCGGCCGGAACGGCGCCGCGCTGCTTCGCCATCGCATGGGCGTGGTTCATGGCGAAATGCGACACCTGCTCCGTGATCGGCTGGCGCTCGCTCACATAGGCATCGAGGATCGCAGCCTCTCCCCAGCCATTGAGATGCGCGGCCATGAGCCAGGCGAGATTGGCCGCGTCTGCGAGGCCGGCATTCATGCCGTATCCCGCATAAGGCACCCATAGATGCGCCGAGTCGCCGCAGAGGAAGACGCGCCGGTCGCGGAAGCTGTCGGCGACGAGGCGGCGCCCGAACCAATCCTCCTTGGTGATGATTTTGTAGCGAAAGTCGGCGTCGACGCCGAGGATGGTGCGGATCGCCCAATCGCGATCGACGCTGTCGAAATCCGCCTCGTCCTCGCGCAGGTAATTGTGGATCAGGAAGGTCTCGCGCCCGTCGATCGCATAGACGCTGCCGCTGCGCCGCGGGTTGAGCGAGAAGTTCACCCAGGCGCGCTTGCCGCTCTGCAGCCCGAGCAGAGACGGCGCGCGGATATAGCTCGACTGCACGCGCTGCACGACCGCATCGCCGACGAGCTTCGCCCCGATCTTGCGGCGCACCTCCGATTTGCCGCCGTCACAGCCGATCAGATACCGCGCCTTGAAGGAGAGCGTCCCGCCGCCGTCAAGCGCACGCGCCACCGCCGACACGCCCTCCTCGTCCTGGGTGAAATCGACGAATTCGACGCGGTTATGGAGGGTAAGGCGCGGCGTCGAGACCGCATGCGCGAAGAGCACCGGCTCGAGGAAGATCTGGTTGATCCGATGCGGTGGCTCGGGCGTCGGCCACCAGGTGTCGGGGCCGCCCTTTGCGTCGTAGCGATCGCGCCGGCAGGGGATCTCGATGCGGGTGAGCTCGGTGCCGAGCATCGTCGTCTTGTAGGCGACGTCATTCGGATAATCAGCCGGCAGCCCCGCATCACGCAGCTTGCGCGCCACGCCCAGCCTGCGGAAGAGCTCCATCGAGCGGGCGGCCACATGATTGCATTTGACGCTCGGCGGCTCGCCTTCGCGGCGCAGCTCGACGACCGCGACCTCGACGCCGCGCTGCGCGAGATCCATCGCCAAAGTGAGCCCGACCGGCCCGCCGCCCACGATCAGGACGTCGGTCTCGAAGCTTGGCGTCATGTGTCCCGATCTCTCTGGAAGCGCTGAAGGCCCCGCTGCGGGCCGCTATATGTCCGATATTCGGACGATTGACACGATTAACATGTTAAGATTTAATCCCTCGAGATGTCAAATATCGAGCCCGTTTGCGCTGTAGCGCAAGGCCATACTCCGATGATCACGAACCGGATCGGCACACCATGCCCGGCTATCGGACATGGATACCGGTACCGGCCACAACGGTTCACACTACGATGATCGAGACCGGGACCCTCGCCTCCGAGATGCTGCAGTCGCCGCGAGGCGACGACATCGAGGATCGCGCATCTGGCGGGAGCCGCGATACCGCGGCCCTCTCGCTCTCCGAACCCACGGGCAGCCTGCATCGCGCCATCTCGATCGTGCGCGCCATCGCGCGCGGCAGCGAGGCTGGCGCCGCGCTCACCGAGATCGTCGCCTGGACTCGGCTGCCGCGCTCCACCATCCATCGCGTGCTCGCCATGCTGATCGAATGTGGCTGGGTGGAGCGCGATGCGCAGACGCGCCGCTTCCATCTCGGCGCCGAGTTCCTGCCCTTCGGCATCGTCGCCGCGACGCGCCACCCGATCGAGCGGGCGGCCGCGACCGAGATCGCGGTGCTGGCGCAGGAGATCGGCCAGACCATCTATCTCATCGTCAAGGCCGGGCTCGACGGGGTCTGCGCGGCCCGCCAGGAAAGCGCCTCGCGCATCCAGACGCTGGTCCTCAAGGTCGGCAGCCATGTGCCGCTCGGCTGGGGCGCGGGCAGCATGGCGCTGCTTGCCGCGCTGCCGCGCGCCGAGGCCGATGAGGTGATCGAGCGCAACCGCGCACGCTATGGGGAGATCCCTAGCTTCGATCCCATGGCCTTCGCCAAGGCGATCGAGGATACGCGAGGTCGCGGCTTTGCCTCGCATGACGCGCTGTTCACACGCGGCATCGGCGGCATCGGGGTCGCGGTGCGCGATCGCGCCGGCTA
>Ga0318562_10000652_pt1 | contig 15263 bp, 18 predicted proteins | sample GRESIP066b5f18_FD_203688 | JGI IMG/M metagenome (GOLD analysis project Ga0318562, IMG submission 203688) | Tropical soil microbial communities from Luquillo Experimental Forest, Puerto Rico - GRE.SIPMG.066b5f18 | ecosystem: Environmental > Terrestrial > Soil > Tropical forest > Bulk soil... | reverse complement strand
CTGGACGAGCATGGCGGGGAGCACATGTGCTTCCAGAACGTCCATGACGGCAACACGTGGGACTGGTACATCGGGGACTGCCGGATTGTCCTCTTTGCCGCTGCCTGCTACCGTCACCGGCCCGGCCACCAGGAAGCCTGGAAACCAGGCAAAACGGGGTAAAACGGTCCTGCGGAAGGGGTGGCAGAGCAGTTCAGCCTCTTCCGCCAGCGCCCGAGCCCCCCCGTCCGAAGACTGCGCGCCGCCGCCGACCGCATGGATCGTCGTAGACGTAGCGCCGCGGGTGAGGGCTTCAGACGCGGCGAACAGGATGCACGCCTGCTCAATAGACGCCGGCATCGTGGTGACGATCGTCCCGGCCTCGTGAGGGTAGTTCAGCGCCGAGGAAAGAGTCAGGGTACCGGGACCCGCCGTGACCGACGACGCGGTGACATGGACAGCTTCCTGCTGCCCCGAGTCCACCACCCGTCCCGTAGCGCCCGTGTACGTGCCGTAATAGCTGGTGATCGCCCAGCCGGTGCAGTCATTCACGCTGATAGTCGTGGCCCCGGCCGGCGCCGCCGAAGACAGGGAACAGTGAGGCCACCCGTTCAGGTAACTTACCTGGATCGCCCACCCGTTCCGGCCGTAACACCAGTTGACGTACCCGCCGCCGATCAAGATGGCCTGCCCGCCGTCAACGCTCCCCGACGGGGCCACTGACCCGTAGACGCTGATCGGGGGTACTTCAGGCTCGAAAAAGCCGGCCGGCAGGCTCGTCCACTGACGCGGCCACACACCATTCGGGCAGGTCTGAACGCCCGTCACCTCGAGGATCGGCCACCGCGACAAGATGACCCGCGTGTTCAGCGCCGCGCCCGCAGCCCAGTACGGCGTCGGATACCGGCCTCCTGACGCCGGCCCGACGGTCGTCCGGTAGTTGGGGCCGTGGATGAGTTCCACGTCGGCGGTGGCCCGCAGGATCTGGTTCACGTACCCGTCGACCCTGCTGGTCGCGCGGGCGCACATCATCCACATCTCGTTGATGTTCTGGGCGGGTGACGGGTCCGCCGTCATCTCGCCGATAGTTGACCAGCCAGGTAAATCAATCCCGGTGGGCGCAGTTTGCAACGTAAGCGGAGAAATATACGGTGCCAAGCCGAGCGGCAGCGGGGTTGACATTGGGCATCACCTCGCTTTCATGCTGGTGATGCCTGCCGGCTAGGGCGGCGCTTGCATTTGGAGCAGATCCACTCGCCGTCGACCATCGTCAGGTGCTTCTCGCAGCACCCGTCGTTGCAGATCGAGCACTGGGCAACCGGAGCGGAAGCGCGAGCGGCACGGCCACGTTTAGGTCCGCCGCAGCGGGGACAGAGACCGGCCGCCCTCGACACAGACCTCGCTACGCGGCCTGGAGACGGCCGATGAGAACATCCTTCGGCCCCTTGTCGGGCAAGCCCGCGTCACGGCACCGCTTGCGGAGGGTGGCGACGTGGAGCCGTTCCAGCGGCACCACAGCCTTGCCTTCGTCGCTGCCGATCGCCGCCCGCGATGACATGGGGACGCCGCATTCCCCGCAGAACTTGAGTCCGGCCTGGTTGTCGTGCCCGTTCGCGCACACCACCGTGCCGCGCAGCAACTCGGCCGGGAGTTCCCGTTCCAGCAGCCACATCGCGTCAGCCGGGATGCCGGCACCCGTACTGCGGAGTGCGGCGAGGGCCTGGATCATCTGGATCTGCTGCGCGCCCCGCTCCTGCCGGATCCCGTTGACACGCTCCTCATCGGGCGTCTCGGGAACCGTGTCCGGAGTAGAACTCCACATCGGGTCCGAGTCGGCTACGCGGGCCTGCCTGATCGACTGGCCGGTGCGTTTGTCCGTCTCGTAGACGAGCTTCTTCTGCTTGCGGTCGCCGCGGAGGTAACTCTCGCAGGGCTCGCAGGTGATCGAAAAGATCTTGGCGGGCACGCCTCGGGTCACCTCACGCGAGTGTGAAGCTCCGCAGCCGTGAACCCCGAGCGACAGGCACATAACGTCGCTCCTGGCGAAGAGCACGATAGGAATCACGTCCTTTCTAGTAGTATTGAGTCATGAGCAAAAAGGGGATGCCACGTGATCCGGCATGGACGGATGCCGAGATCGCCTACCTGCGCGAGTACTACGGGCGCGTTCCAGTTCGCGAGGTTGCTGAAACCCTTGGGCGGTCACGCAACGCGACTACGGCCAAGGCAATGAAAGAAGGGCTTCGTGCTCGTGGCACGCCCCGGCCATGGACTGAGGCCGACAGTGAGTACCTCGCCGCGAACTATGAGCAGATGCCGACGATGGAAATTGCGAGAATGCTAGGACGTCGCCATGCGACCATCAAGGCCCAAGCGGACAAACTCGGTCTGCTTAGCATCAAGCGCCGGACGAGTGCCGCCATCAGGCACGACTACTTCGGAGAAGTCACTGAGCCGATCCAGGCTTATGTACTCGGGCTGTTCGCGTCCGACGGCTGGGTGTCAAGCGTCCACAACGAGATCGGCATCGCCCTGAATGTCAAGGATGCCCAACTCGTGACGCTAGTGCGGGATGAACTGGCGCCCATGTCGCGAGTTGTAACCCGTCCGTCGGAAGATCGCACAGGGTTCCGCGTCACCTCAAGCCAGATGAAGTCTGACCTTGCGAGATTCGGCGTCACGCCTCGCAAGACCTTCACCCTTGAGTGGCCGCAATTGCTGCAGGAACACCTGACGGCTAGTTTCATCCTCGGCGTGTTCGACGGTGATGGCTGCCTGGGGTATAGCCGCACCCAGAAGTACTACCGCTGGAGCATCGTTTCCGCTTCAAGATCATTCCTTGAGGCGATCCAGGAGAAGATCCTCGCTGGCGCAGGGGTGAAAGTTCGCGGACCCTATAGCGTCGCGAAGGGCAATCGAGCGCTCTCTATCCAGTACACCGGCCCTAAGACGCACTTGATCGACGCTTGGCTCCATGCTGACGTGCCCGGACTCACCCGCAAGCGCATTGAGGCGGCGTCGTGATCGATTACCCATACGGGCCGGTTGTCTACTTCGTCGGCACCGAGAAGCACATCAGCCGCTTGGTGAAGATCGGCCGGACGATGAACCTGCGGCGGCGGCTTGAGAACCTGCGTCTCAACTGTCCGGTCCCGCTGCATCTGATCGCCGCCGTCCCGAACAGCGGCAAGTTGGAAGAGGCCTTCCATCAGGTCTTCGCTGATCTGCGGGCACACAACGAGTGGTTCGACCTCGGGGAAGATCCTCTGACTGCCATCACAGACAGGATCGGCGACCTAGAGGCGTACGGCCACCTGCTTACTGTTGACCAAATCAGGCTCGCCGCCATCGGACGCGAGCGGACCTGGAATCCAGGGCCGATTTCTCCTCGTCGCCCGCGCCGCTCCCGGTCCCCCGGCAGGTGGCGCTAGCTCGCGTAGGGCCCGAACGGCATGTACTGCCCCTCGGGGAGCGCACGGTCCATCTCAGCCTCGGGGACGGTGGGCCGGCCGCACTTGACGCAGACATGGTTCCACCGGTTCCACACCCGGTTGCAGGAGACGCACCACCGGCCGTCGTCCTTGCGGCGGGAGAAAAACTTCTCCGGCCCCGCGTCGACCAGCCCGGCCTGCGCGTAGTCCTGCCCGGCCAGCTTCTTCAGCGCCTTCTTGCCTGCCGGATCGGTGTCGTCAATGTTGACGTAGCTGCCGGGGCCGTTGACAGCCATGTACTTCGTGTCACCGTCGGCGAAGCCGCTGCACGACGGGGGCAAATTAACCCTAGGCAACTGATTCGTCACTTCCTGTCATGCGCCTGTTGATACGACATAGTGAATGGCCACTGTGCCCGCCCCGCCCGTCGTGCCGTACAACTGCGCGCCCCGGCTGCCAGCGAAACACTGGAACGTCACCGGGGTAGTGGGCACCGACATGCCGTTCGACGTGGTAACCGCTGTCGACAGGCCGGTGTAGACGACCCCGGTGGGGGCGTACATCGTGACCGCGCAGGGGCCCGGGGGAATCTGGAAGATGGGGATCGTCCCGGCGACAGCCCACTGACCCATTTCGATCGCCATCAGGCCACCCTTTCGGTACGGTTCAGCACGTGAGCAGCGACACGGGGAAGCGCATAATGGCCGATCTGATGAGGCACCGCGCCACCATGGAACCCGTCTTCGCAGAAGAGATCACGTCAATCAACGAGTCCAACCCGTTCCTGATCTGGCCCGAGACTGCGACCCCGCCGATCCGGTGCGAGTGCTGCGGGAGATGGGTCACGATGATTGACGAGGCAGAGGCCGACCAGAAGCCGTGCGCGCGGAAGCCTGCGATCTGGGAAGCGCACCGGGGCATGCCGTTCCGCAAGCACACGCTGCGGCGCTGCAACTGGTGGAGCGGGAAAGGGCAGGCCGCCCCCGCCGTCGTCACGCGACCTTGGAAAGCACCCAACTGACGTCCTTGGAAAACTTCCGCCGCAGCAGCGCCACGTCATGCGGCAACTGGTCCGACCTGTACTGCTGGAACGCGGCGAGATCAGCAGCACCGAACCTCTCCTCGGTACTCACGTACAGTTCGTCGCGGACCGTGGCAGCGTTCACCTGATAGTGAAGATGTTCCACGACAACCTCGGGACACCAGCGGATCAGCCCGGCCCGCTTACCGAGCTCCGCGACCGTGTTGTCGATATAGAAGTGGCCCAGGGCCGGGTTCGCGAACCAGCCGAGCGCCTTCACCACATCCGAGGAGCACATCCAGTGCTCTGGCACATCACTACGCCGCTTGTCGTCCGGATACACCCAGCCGGTACCGCCCATGTCTTCCAGGCAGTCCAGCATGATCCGGTCGAAAGCCTTCGTGCGGAACACGTTGTCATCCCCGGTCCAGTACAAGACGCGGTACGAATCCGCCATCACGGAGGCAGTCTTGTTGAGTTTCCCCGTCAGGTACTGGCGCGGCTCGAGGACCCCGGCGACGGCGGGACCCCAGTCCATTCCCTCGTACGTCTCCACGTCGTCCGGGTCGAGGACGAACATCAAGTCACTGCACGTCGCCGTCTCCACGAAGCTTTCGAGGAGACGTTCGCAATTAGCCCGCCGGCCCCGTGTGGGCACGATGACCAGCAGGTCGTTGTCGCTCATCAGTACGGACCGCCGATCGTGTTGCATCCGGCACTATGCGCCCGGTGGAAGTCGAGCGGCTCGTCACCCGGCGCGAGGTGGAACGAGTACCCAGCCGCGTGGAGCCGCCGCCAGAACACCGCGTCCCCGACCCGCCAGTGCTCCGCAGAATCATCCCACCCGCCAGCCTCACGCCCCGCCTCAGCGGTGTGCATGACGGACGAGTGATCCACCCGGCAGTACGCATCCCCTACGACAGGCTCGAACACCCGCGTCGAGAGGGGGTCCCCGGCCTCGCTGGTGATCATCTGCCGGGAGTACACGACACCCAGGGAAGGGTCAGCGTCGAGCATCCCCGACATGACCTCGAGGCGGCGGGGGGCGTACCAGTCGTCGTCGCACAGGTACGTGACATGCCGGCCCGTGGCCAGCTTGAGGCCGGTGTTCGCGTTGGCGGCGTACCGGCACTTCAGGGCGCGCTCGGTCTCGGCGACGCGGGCCTTGTGGATGATGACCTGCGGGTAGTGCCAGATCGTCTGCAGGTACTCAGCCACGCCAGGATCGGCGGAGGAGTCATCAAGGATGATGAGCTCGAAGTCGCGCATCGTCTGGGCGAGCACCGACTCGACGGCCTGCTTGAGGTACTTCGGCCGGTTGTAGGACGTGAGCAGGACGGAGACTGCCGGGCCGCTCACCTGCGGCCCTGCCAGAACCGCCGGGCCGTCCCCGTTATCACGTCCAGGTCATCAGCAGTCAGCAGCGGGTGGACGGGGAGCCACAAGCCGCGGTGGTACGCGTCATCCGCGGCAGGCCACTCCTGCGGCTCCCCCGCGTCCTGCGCGGCAGGCTGACGGGCTACGTTGCCGCACAGCAGCCGCCTCGTCTCGACACCAGCCTTGGTCATGGCGCCGATGAAGTCGTCCCGGTCGCCGGCCAGGACCGGGCGGCAGTACCACGCCGGCTCGTCACCATGCCTCGCTGCCGGAACGTCGCACGGCAGCCCGGCGAGGCCTTCGGCGATTGCCTGCGCGTTGGCGCGGCGCTTCTCGATGAACCCCGGCAGCCGTTTCATCTGCGCCAGCCCCAAGGCGGCGCCGATGTCGGTGGGGCGGAGGTTCAGGCCCGCGTCGAGCCACGTGTACCCGTCGTACCCCTGGGTCATGTCCCGGCCCCAGTCCCGCACCCGCCGGGCACGGGCAGCATGCCTCGCGTCCCAGGTGAGCAGCATGCCGCCCTCACCCGTCGAGATGTGATGCGCCGAATGTGTCGAGAACGCCGCGAGATGCCCGAACGACCCGGCCTGGAACCCGCCCGACGTGGATCCGAGCGCCTCGCAGCAGTCCTCGATCAGGACCATCCCGCGCGCCTCGCACAACGCCGAGATCTCCCCGATGCCGCCCGGGTTGCCGGCGACGTGGACGAACGCCACCGCGTCCGCCGTGTTCCCCGCCGCCAGCCACTCCTTCAGCGCCGGGTAGGACAGGTTGAGCGTCTGCGGGTCGATGTCCAGCAGCACCGGCTCCAGCTGGCACCATTTCGCCGCCGAGTACAGGGTCAGGAACTGCAGGGCGGGCATGACGACGCGGGAACCGGGAGGCAGGCACGACATGGCCAGCAGCAACGCGGAGGTACCCGAGTTGCACATGACGGCGTGCGGCTGACCCACGTACCCGGCGAACGCCGTCTCGAACTCTGCGGTGAGTTTCCCGGCGGACCACTGCTGGCCCCGCAGCACCTCGGTGACGGCTTCTACTTCTTCGTCGCCAGCGATTATCCCGCCGTAGCGGATCAGGCCGGCCACCTCACATAGTCCTCTCGACCCAGGTCCGCGGGGTCTGCAGCGGAGTGTTGGTGATCTCCAGCGGCAAGTGATACTCGAATTCGCGAGTGCCACGCTCGGCGATCCAGGCGATCAGCTTGGCCAGCCCCGCATCCAAGTCCCACTGCGACTCGTAGCCGAGCACGTCGCGGGTCTTGTCTGCCGAGCAGTACGCGTGGTGCACCTCAGACGGGCGGCCCGGGTAGAACTCCGGTTCCATGTCCGCGCCTGCAAGCCGGATGATCTTGGCGGCGAGCTCGGCGATGGTGACGCCTTCACCGCCGGGCCCGACGTTGAACACCTGGCCGGGTGCGTCCGGATGGTCTGCCATCGCAATTAGCGGAGCCGTCACGTCGGCTATATACGAAAGACAGCGCCGCTGCGAGCCGTCACTGTAGATGACCGGGGGCTTCCCGGCCAGGATCCGGTTCGCCATGATGGCGGGAACATTCCGGTAGGGGTCCCAGTATCGCTGCCCCGGCCCGTACACGTTGTGCGGGACCGCGACGGCCCACTCGACTCCGTGGAGGTCGCAGAGCATCTTGACGGCCTGCTCAGCGGCCACCTTGGCGCACCCGTACGGGTCAACCGGCGCGGTCGGCATGTCTTCACTGAAGGGCGCTTCCCCGTGCCCGTACCTGGACATGCTCGAGCAGTAGATGAACCGCTTCACCCCGGCGTTGATACTCGCCCGGAGCAACCCGATCGTACTGAGCAGGGTGTTGCTATACACCACGCCAGGGGAAAACACCGAAAGTCCCTCGTAGGGGGCCGCCGCGCAGTGGTACACGACATCCACGCCCTCAAGCAGATGCTGGTAGGCGTGCGGGTCGCAGCAGTCCGCCTTCTCCCACCGCGCCCCGTCAGGCGCGCTCCCCGTATCGCTGAGATTCGAGTCGATCCCTACGACATCCCAGCCTCGGTCGATGCCCTCACGCGCGACGTGAGAGCCCATGAACCCGTTGATCCCTGAGACCGCGATTCTCATGCGGTCCTCCCGCCGGCCGGGAGCACGTGGCATCGCGCCACGGTGGGCGCGGCCTCGTAGGAGACGTAGAGAAGCGGTCGGCCGCACGCCTCGCAGTTGCGTCCGCGATGCTCCGAGCAGGCGAAGTAGTGCTCGCAGAAGCTCACGAGGCAACTCCTTCGTGCTGGAACCGGGCGTTGGTTTCCTCGACCGCCCACAGGAATTCCGGCATGTACCCGGCACCCTCACTGGCCTTGATCAGCGCGGACAAGTCCTTCGGCAAGCAGCGGCCGCCGAACCCCGGCCCCTCCACCCTGGTGTGGGAATGGCCGGCGCGCGGGTCGAGCAGCCACCCGTCCCGCACCGGCCCCCAGTCCGCGCCGAACGCCTCACAGACGCGGGCCATCTCGTTCACGAACGTGACCTTCGCGGCGAGGAAACAGTTCGCCGTGTACTTCACCAGCTCCGCCTCAAGGCCAGAGCACTCGTGCACCTGCACCCCGGTGACCTTCCGCAGCACCACGGCGAAGTACTCCACCGCCAGCGGCTGGCCGCCGAGGATCACGAACGGCACGTCCCGCGACTGGCGCCACGCCCCGTCTTCCCTCTCGTTGAGGAACTCCGGCATGTGCGCCACGCAGCCCCGCGTCTTCTCCAGCCCCGCCATCGTCCCGGGAGGGATGGTGGACCGGATCAGGACCGGCATCTCCGGCGGGATCCGGCCCAGCGCCTCCTCCAAGGCGGCCAGGTCCGCGGCACCGTCCCCGGCCTGCGGGGTCCCGACCGCGACCACGGCGAAATCACACTCCGCGATGGCCTCAGCCGGGTACGGCACGCCGTGCACCGGGTCGTAGGCGGCGTGCACCAGGTCCCCGAACAGGCGCACCTGCGCCTGCCCGACAACGCCGAGACCGATAATCGCGGCCCGCAGATCACCCATTCGCCACCACCGCAGACTCCGCCACGCCCAGTTCCCGACCCCAGGCCACGAAAACAGAGAAACCCCGCGCGCCGGCCAGCAAGTCGCCGTACTCCTGCAACTCGCGCAGCTGATTCGGCGTGGTGTTATCCGACACCCGGACAACCAGCGTTTCCCCGGGCCTGACCACGGTGACGCACTCGCGCACCAGCACGCGGAGTTCATCTTCGGTCAGCGGGCTACCGCTCATTCGCGACTCCAATACTGAGGGGCCTTACAGGACCCCGGCTACGATCTGGACCTGCCCGTACGCCGCCGTCGCCGTGTAAATCACGCCCGACCCCACATGGTCCTGGACCAGCGGATTCGCGAACGTGATCTGCGACGAAGCAGTGGTGGAGGCCACGACCTGCGCCTCCCACCCCGCCCCGGCCGTCGACCCGACCACGACGACCGCCCCAGCAGCCAGCGACGTCGGCACAGTCGCGGTCAGCGTGACCGCCGTCGTCCCCACCGTCACCGCCGAAGACGACATCGTGCCCGCGATCGACAGGCCCGTCACCCCGGACAAGGCATACAGCGAGCCGGACAAGCCGTTCAGCTCCAGCGGACGCCCGCCCGGCAGCACCGGCAGCCCATTGTTCTGCGTGACCTGCGCACCGCCTACGTACACCACATTCCGGCCCGTGTTCGAGATCCGGATCGTGTTCGACGCCACCGTGTTCGGCGTGAAAGCCCACGTCGGCGTCACAGCCGGGTTCACCGTGTTCGGCGTCCCCGGAGGGAAATTCGGCACAGGGGCCTCCTCTCTTCGTCGCTGCTAAAAAAGGGGAGGGTGTCAGGCGACCGACACGACCGAGCCGTTACCCACCACTGCGGTCACCGCGGACGCCGCGGTCGCGTAGATGATGTTGTTCGACGACCCGACTGCGCCGCCGCCGACCCAGCCCTGCAGGACTATCTGGCCGCCGGGGGGGATCGGGAACCCGGACGTGGTGGCTACCGAGGCGGATCCGGTGGCGACGAACATGGTGAACGCTGTCGTGTTGGATGCGGCGGTGGACTGGTTCATGATCACCAGGTCGCGGGAGTAGGCGGTGGTGGACACGGTGTAGATGGCGGCGGTCCCGCCGGCGGAGACGGCGGTGGTGGTGAGCGATCCTGTAGCAAGAGCCACACGGTCCCTTTCTCTGATGGAGCGTGGTGAGGGGTGAGAGAGAAGCGCGCGGCTCAAGCGCCGCCATATTCAGTTGTGCCGTGGCGCGACGGCACTCCGGCGAGGGAATGCCGTCGCGGCAGCGGGTTCAGTCGGATGTCACGAGTCGTTCTGTTACCTCTCACCGAAGTGAGCGGGCCAGTCGTTTCCGCTGGCCTCTGCACTTTCGCTGGTCAGTGCAGGCCGGACTGTCTCATGATCTGCCGCTGTCGGCCCGTAATGCCTCGGGCTGACTTCGATGGCGCAGATCCGGCACGTACAGTCTCTGCACCGCAGCAGGCATCGCTGCGGCTCAGGATTCCCCTATCGACAGCCGGGGTTCCCTGAACAGTGCCGTTATTCGACGGAGATCACTCTCCGAAGCCGCCTCAGTTACTTAGAGTAGTGACGGCGTTACATCCGAGACCTGGAGTCCCTGAAGGATCCCCGAGTAGAACGGGGCATGGGCCACCAAACTGCCCAAGAGGAAGCAATCTGTTACCAGTTGTTCTAAACCGGACAACCGGGCTGGTCATTTCTGCCAGCCTCTTGCACTTCACCAGTTCGTGCAAGATCGGACTGTCTCACGATCTGCGGCCAGCCCGCCCGTAATGCCTCGGGCGGCTGTCCGTAGCAGATCCAGACCCGTACAGTCTCTACACGCCGACAGGCATCGTCAGCGCTCGGGATTCCCCAGATGCTGGGGGGGTTCCCCGAACAGGGTCCGTTTTCCACCGCAGGTCACCCTGCGGCGCCACCTTTTAGTTCAGCGAAAACTGAACAGGGTACTTGTCGATGGAGTACCTAAAGGTCGCATCGATGACAGGCCACGCGCAATGTGTTACATCTACCCAAAACGGGCAGATGGGCGGGTCATTTCTGCCACGCCTCTGCATCTTCGCTGGTCGATGCAGTTCGGAACGTCTCACGATCTGCCGCCGCCGACCCGTAATGCCTCGGGCCGTCGCCGGTTACGCAGATCCGGTACATACGCTCTCTGCACACCGTCAGGCATCGACGATGCTCACGATTCCCCTGTGACTACAGCCGGGGTTTCCTGATCAGTACCGTTATTCGACGGAGGTCACCCTCCGAAGGCGCCTAATTGAGCGAGAAACTGACCATAGTCAGTTCGTCACTCTGCGTAACGCTCACGTAGTCCTGTACGCAGGTCATCTCCCACGCGTTGTCCACATGGCTCCACGTCTGCGGGAGCTGGTAGGACATCAGCAGCGCCGTACCCTGAGACATCCACGGGTGCACGGTCAGCTTCACGGTGGACCTGGTGACCGGGTTCACGAACTCGGCCACCGCAGCCCCGGCACGGATGCCGGAAATCTGGTCCTGAGAGATGTTCAAGAGATAGTTCAGGCCCGCGCCCTGGGTGAGCATGTCGTTCGCGAGCCGCATCAGGTCGCCGCCGTCAGCGACGATCTCGGACGGGTCAGCCCGGTACACGCCCGGGGTGACGTTGTTCATGCCGTTGTTCTCCCACAAGCCGTCCAGCGCCGTGAAAATCGCGTTGGTCGACAGGTGAGTCCCGACGGACTGGTTGACGTAGCCGCCCTGCCACACGTTCGCCGAGTTCTCGAACCCGACATTCGCATACGGCCCCGAACCCGTGTCCGACAAGCCCGACAGCACCGGGATGAGACCTTCCATCCGGTTGTTCCCCCCGGTGCCGGTGTCCGCCGTCGGGTAGGCCTGCTTCGCGCTGGTCGCCGCGGCCGACTGGATCGTCACCCGCGTCCCGCCCACCGCGTTCGCCGACTGCAGCCCCGTGTACGTCACGCCGGACTGCACCGACGCGCCGACCGTCAGGTACTGCGAGTTCGCCGAACCCGACGTGGACGTGTACACGTTGTACTGCTGCGCGCCGGGCACCGGGGTGATCGTGACATCCACGACCTGACCCGACGCCCACGCCACGGAGGCGTCCGAACTGGCGGTGGTCTCCCCGAAGTAGTTCAGGGCGGTCACCTTGACGTGAAGCGTCCCGGACGACGCGATAGCCGTCTCGTTCGACCCGGCGGTGCGGGCCGTCAGGCTGACGGCGGCGGGGGTGGCGAGGTTCTGGCTGGAACCAGCCAGCATCTGGTATTCCTCTAGTTACTCCCGCGCTTTCGCGCAGGGCTGGACTCTATCTTCGCCGCTGGTTGCGGTGCCGCGTGCATAGTCTCTGAACCTTCCGCTCGAGGTGTCCCTCAGGGCGGCTCGGCTGCTGATTACCCCTCTGCTGACGGCTTCTCAAGCGTTCACGCTCGGGCTTTCGCCCCACGTTGTAGCGCCGTCAGGTGGCTCGGGCGTTCCAGCAATTCTCGCGGTTTAGGCTCGGCAAGGATCTACCAACCGAGCATCATCTCCTGCAGCAGCACCAGGTTGGCGAGCGCGGAGATGTCCTCGAACCCCTGGCCCTCGAACTGGGCGAGCCAGCTGAGGGATTCCGAGAGCCCGAAGAAGCGGTAAGGCACGTTGAGCTTGTACTCAGTCTGTTTTCCAGACCCAGGGATGTTCAGCGGCCAGGTGGACGTGATGCCCGTCTGACCCGACTGGACAAGCTCAGGGATGGAGATGTCGATGACACCCTGGCCGCCGGTCTGGGAACCGGAGATGCCGAGCAGGCCGTAAACCTGCCGGCTGGCACCCTGGCCTGCGGGCCGGGGGAACTTGTTGCGGAAAAGGGTATAAACCGGGTAAATCAGCCGGCTTGGTGCAAGGCATATTGTTACTCGCCATTCAGAATGGCGGGCTAGGTCATTTCTGCCTAGCTCTGGACATTACTGCCCAGTTCGGACTGTGTCTTTCCCTGGTGTCTAGCTGGCCTTGCGGACGAAGCGACCGCCCTGTCCTTGCAGGGGAGCTAGTCCGTTGCGCCGCCGCTGCTCGTGACCGCGCCGGAAGTTGGCTCGCGATTCATCGCCGTACTTGCCGCTGTAAGGCCCGCGAGGCTTGCGCCGGAACTCAACACCCATCCGCCTCAGGTGGCGGTACAGCGTTGTCTTGCCGATGCCGAACTCTCGCATGATGTCATCCGGGTCCGCGCCAGCCTTGTACCGGCTGGCAACGTCGTCCCAGTTGAGCTTGTACTTGCGAGGGCTCTCCTCAGGATGGGCGCTCATGTACGCCCCATAGCACTTCGAGTTGCAGAACGGCTTCTTGACCGTGGTCCGGAAGTTGTTCCGGCTGGTCTCGCTGCCGCACTGGGCGCAGGCGACCGTCTGCGGTCCGCCTGTCCAGTGAGGGTTCTCCGCGCCCATCATGCTGACCCGGATCACGTACTGCGGGTCAGCATCCGGGGTAAGGCCGTACTCGTCGATGACGCTCTGGACGCATTGGTCCGCGCCACGATTAAGTTGAGCCCCGGTAAACCGGATTACCTTGAAGCCGCAGGCCGTGAGGTGCGCGTCACGCTTGGCGTCGCGCTCCACATGGATCTTGTGCCAGTTGCCATCGGCTTCGAGGATGATGGGTGCCTGATTCAGCAGGATGTCGGCGAAGTACCTGTTGCCGACGTACGCCCCTGCCGTGAACCCTATGCCTACTTTCATCAGTGCCGACTGGAGCAGTTTCTCAAGGGGTGAACTGCCACCGGGATAGCCGGGATTGATTCCCTGCTCTCGCGCATGCTGTCCGACAGCGCTCACGCTGGCACCGTACGCAGCCGCTACTGCCTTGTAGGTACCGAGGCGTTCGTAGTCCGCCTTGAGATTGCTCCAGTCCACCAGGTTCTCCGCATACAGTCTCTACCGCGACTGAGCTACGGACTCAGACGCATCGGCGTTGCCCTCAGGCCACTCTAGTATGGAACTATACCGTAAGTGCGTAGGGTTTTCACCGAACAGCGGAGGTTTTACACGTGCCTCACGGCACGAGGACCCCATTGAGGTCGAACGGCACCAGGCCATAAGGCTGACCGGACGCACCCAGGTTAGTCGCGGTGAAGTTCTTCTGAATGTCAGCGCTGGCCTTCAGCGCCGCATACGTCGAAGCGAACCGGTGATTCCCCCGGAAATCCGGTGAGAACCCGGCCAGCACCGAATCGGCGTCCTGCCGGCCGCTAGTAACAGCGGCCTTGGTGCGGAGGATCGCGTCGTGCGACTTGGTGAAGATCGCCGCGCCGTCCTCACCCTCGGTGAGAGGACGGCCCTTGGTGACGTGGCCTACGCCCTTCACCAGGTCGGCGGCCTTACCCGCCATGGCCTCCTCGAAATTGCGCCCCCGCGGGGTCGATGCCCGCGGTGCGCCGCCGCCGCCCATCTGGGGGGCGGTGATCGCCTCGTCAGAGGCGAGAGTTACTGCCACACGTACTCCTTCTGGGAGTTAAGTCATGTTCGGCTCCCAGCCCAGCTTGGCCAGCTCCTGGCCCGCGGCTTCGCGTACAGCCGGGCTGGAATGGTTGTAGTAGGTGGTTTGGAGGTTCCGGCGGATCATCGCCTGCGCGTGCGCCGCAGCGTCGGCGACTTCGGTCACGCCCGCCGGGCGCGCCGATTTCTGTACCGGGTTGAACGCCAGGCCGGAGAAACTGGCCGTGGACGGGTCTGGCTGGTCAGCGATGGCGTCGATGACGCGCTGCTGCTCAGCAAGCTTGGTGGTGAAGGCCTCCTGCTGCTTGACGAGCAGGTCCTTCAGCTCGGTAGTGGCCTCGGCGACTGCGGTCTTGACCACCTCGGGGTCGAAAGACGCAGCGACGGGAGCAGGAGCCGGGGGACGGTTGTGGATCGTGTAGCCGTCCGCGCCGATCTCAGGTAGTACACGTTCGACGGCGGCCGACTTCTGCACCGCTGCCTCTTCGTCGCTGCCCTTCTGGGCGAACTGGCGGCCGAGCCTGGCGCGGGCCTCGTCCACGGTCATCTTGCCGGACAGGACCTTCTTGCCGAGCCGCTTCCGCATCTTCTTGAACGACTTGAACACGTCAGCGTCGCCGAACTGGCCGTCTTCCTCGGGGGTGGCCTTGAACGCGGCAGCGGCGGGCGCCTCCGGGGCGTGCTGGGTGTCCCGCCAGCGGGTGATTCCCTCGGGCAGATCCGCGCCCTTGCCGATGCCTTCCGTGGGCGGCACGGGGCGGCTCTCAGGCTGCTGGGTGCTGCGGTCCAGGTCGATCGGGCACACCGGGGGGAACTGGCGTCCCAGGGCCTCGTGCATCGTGTCCAGGGCCACCCGGGCGCGTTCCTTGTCCAGCGTCGCGTAGTTCAGCCGGGTCGGGACGCCGTGCTCGGACGGGTACTCGAACGACGCCTTCATGTGCGACGGGGACGGCGACTGGTGCCC
>Ga0318562_10000648_pt1 | contig 15289 bp, 13 predicted proteins | sample GRESIP066b5f18_FD_203688 | JGI IMG/M metagenome (GOLD analysis project Ga0318562, IMG submission 203688) | Tropical soil microbial communities from Luquillo Experimental Forest, Puerto Rico - GRE.SIPMG.066b5f18 | ecosystem: Environmental > Terrestrial > Soil > Tropical forest > Bulk soil... | reverse complement strand
TCCGGATGCTGAACGACCTGCTCCTCCTCTCCCGGCTCCAGTCCGGCAAGATGCAGCTCGCCAGCCGCCCCTTCGGGCTGAAGGTCCTCGCCAGCGAGGTGCTCCAGTCGCTCGCCGCCTCCGCCGAGCTGGCTGGAGTCCGCACCACGCTGGTCGCTGCGCCGGAGGTCTTCGTCAAGGGCGACCGGGAGCGGCTCTTCGAGGCGGTGCAGAACCTGGTCGAGCACGCCCTCTACCTCTGCCAGCCCGAGGGAGAGATCCGAGTGGAGATCTCCGGCGAGGAAGGGCGGGCCACGCTCTCGGTCACCGACGACGGGATGGGCCTCCCCGCCGAGGACCTGGCCGGCCTCTACGACGCCTTCCACCGCAGCCGCACCGGCCCGGGGGCGAGCGTGGGGCTGGGATTGCCCATCGCCGCGCGGGTGGTGCAGCTCCACGGCGGCCGGGTGGAGGCGACCTCGGCGCTGGGACAGGGGACGATCCGGCGGATCATTCTCCCCGCCTTCGCCGCCCAGGTGAGCCTCGCCGACGAGGCGCGCAACGCCGCCGCCCAGCCGGGCCACATCCTCCTGGTGGAGGACGACCGGGACTGCCGGGAAGTGCTTCAGGAATTGCTGGAGCAGGAGGGTTACTCGGTGGTCTCCACCGCCAGCGCTGAGGAGGCTCGCGCCGTGCTCGCCGACCTTCGCCCGGCGATGGTGCTTCTCGACCTCCGCCTGTCGGAGGAGGACGGCCGGAGCGTGCTCCGCCACCTCCGGGGCCTGCCCGAGCTGTCGGAGACCCCGGTGTACATCATCTCCGGGGCCTCGGAGGTGGCCGCCCTCAGCACCGGGACCGGCCTGGAGCGGATCGACGGCTTCTTCGAGAAGCCCCTGCAGCTGCCGAAGTTGCTGGACACGGTGGCCTCGGTGGTGCGACCCGTTCGCGCGTCGAAATGACCGACTTCCTCCACGACCGCCTCCGCCAGACCTTCGCTGCCGGCCTCGCCGCCGCGCTCGACCAGCCGGTGGCCTCCATCGCCGAGCAGGTGAAGCCCGCCGACCCGGCCCACGGAGACCTGGCCTTTCCCACCTTCCCCCTGGCCAAGGCACTGCGAAAGGCGCCCCCGGCCATCGCCGCCGAGCTGGCCGGCAAGCTCCGGCTGCCGGGGCTGGAGATCACTGCCGCCGGTCCCTACGTGAATGCCCGCTTCGAGCCGGGGACCTTCGTCACCGCGGCGCTGGCCGAGGTGCGCACCGCCGGGGTGGGCTACGGCAGCTCGCAGGCCGGACGGGGCAAGACGGTGGTCATCGACTACTCCTCGCCCAACATCGCCAAGCCGATCGCCTTCCACCACATCCGCACCACCCTGATCGGCCACAGCCTGGCCAACCTCTACCGGAGCCAGGGCTGGCGGGTGGAGGGCATCAACTACCTCGGCGACTGGGGCAAGCAGTTCGGCCTGGTGGCGGTGGGTCTGGGCGCCTACGGCGATCCTGCGCGGCGGAAGGACATGGGCCACCTGGTCGAGGTCTACGTCCAGGCCAATGCCCGAGCGGAGGCCGATCCTGCGTTCGACGCCGAGGCGCGGGCCTTCTTCCGCCGCATGGAGGAGGGCGACCCCCAGGCCCTGGCGCTGTGGAGCGAGCTCCGCGAGACGTCGCTCAACGGCTTCCTCCCCATCTACGAGCGGCTGGGCATCCACTTCGAGCACATCGACGGCGAGAGCCGCTACCAGGGGCGGATGGAGGCGGTGATCGAGGAGATCGCCCGGACCGTCGGAGTTCGCCAGAGCGAAGGCGCGCTGGTGGTCGACCTCCCCTACACCGAGGGAGAGCCGCCGATCCTCCTCAGGAAGAACGACGGGAGCACGCTCTACGCCACCCGCGATCTGGCCGCCGCCGAGGACCGCTGGGACCGCTTCCACTTCGACCGGGCGCTGTACGTCGTGGCGCGCGACCAGTCGTTGCACTTCGCCCAGGTGTTCCGGGTGCTGGAGGCGATGGGAAAGCCCTGGGCCAGCCGCTGCATCCACGTCGCCTTTGGACGGATCAGCGGGATGTCCACCCGCGCCGGCAATTTGGTGCTTCTCGGCGACGTGCTCGACGAGGCCCGGGCCCGGGCGCTGGAGAAGGTGCAGCAGAACGCGGCGGCGGGGCGGATCCACACCGACGACCCAGAGGAGCTGGCGGAGCAGGTGGGCATCGGGGCGGTCGTCTTCGCCGACCTCAAGAACCGCCGGAACACCGACTACACCTTCGACTGGGAGGAGGTCCTGGAGTTCGACGGCCACACTGGCCCGTACCTCCAGTACGCCCACGCCCGCGCCTGCAACTTGCTGAAGAAGGGAGGCGGCGCTCCGGGAGCCATGGAGGCCGGCCTCCTGGCGCTGCCCGAGGAGCTGCAACTGGTGCGCAGCCTGGCCCTCTTTCCCGGCCAGGTCCGTGCCGCGGCGGAGCAAGACGAGCCGTCATTCGTCGCTCGCCATCTGCTCGAGGTGGCTGCCCAGTTCAGCCGCTGGTACACGCTGGGGAACCAGGATCGCGACAAGCGGGTGATCCACGAAACCGACGCTCGTCTCCGCGCCGCCCGGCTGGCCCTTGCTGACGCGGTGCGCATCGTGCTCGCCACCGGCCTGGGACTGCTGGGCATGGCCGCGCCAGAGAGCATGTAGATTCGGCCGCCATGGATGACCGCGAGGCCGCGCTCCGTTCCGAGTTCGGCCCCATCGGCCGGGCCCTGGGTCGGCGCTACTGCCCGCACGTCCGGGTGACGGCCGCGGCCGACGCCGAGCTCGCCCGGCTGAACGCCGAGGGATTCGTGGTCCACGTCCAGCGCACCGCGGCCTGGGTGAACTACCTCTACCTGGCCTGGCTGCTGGTCACTCGCGGCCTCCCCCGCATCCGGGCGGTGGTCAACATGCGGCGTTGGCTGGGAAGGCCGTGGCGCAAGGTGGCCCAGCGCGGAGATCTCGAGGTGCGCTTCACCTATGCCCGGCGCCAGGGAGGTTCGGCCCTGGTCTTCCTCCAGCAGACCGCGCTGGGGCGCGCCGGGGGCAAGAGCGGCCGCGAGGACCCCTTCCCTGCCCTGGTGGCGCTGGCCCGCAAGAGCGAGAAGCCGGTGTTCCTGGTCCCGGAGCTGTTCGTCTGGGAAAAATGGAGCGCCCGGATCAAGCCCGCCTGGGCGGACTACGTTTTCGGCAGCCCCGAGGCGCCGGGCTTCCTCCACTCGGTGCTCGCCTTCTGGCGCAACCACAAGCGAGCCCAGTTCCGGGTCGGCGAGCCCTTGGAGCTGAAGGCCTTCCTCGCCGCCAACCCCGACGACCCGGATCCGGTCCTGGCCCGCAAGGTCCGCGCCGTCCTCCACGTGCACCTGGCCCGCGAGACCCGCGCGGTGTTCGGGCCGCCGTACAAGCCGCCGGAGCGGGTGATCGAGGAGACGCTGCGCGACCGCACCCTCCGGCAGACCATCGAGCAGATGGCCGGACGGGGCGGAAAGTCGCAGGAGCAGCTGGAACAGCAGGCCCGCCGCCACCTCAACTCCATCGCCGCCCGGCTCCACCCCACGGTGCTCGGCTTCCTCGCTCCCTTGATGGGGTGGGTGTTCGACCGGATCTACGACGGCATCGAGGTCGACGAGGTGGGGCTGGAGCGGGCGCTGGCCGCGGCGCGCAATGGTGCGCCGATCGTCCTCTGCCCCAGCCACAAGAGCCACATCGACTACCTGGTGATGTCCTGGGTGCTCTGGAAGCGCGGCTACCAGGCGCCGGTGGTGGCCGCCGGGGCCAACCTCTCCTTCTTCCCTCTCGGGCCGGTGCTCCGCCGCGCCGGCGCCTTCTTCCTCCGGCGCAGCTTCGGGGCCGACCGCCTCTACACCGCGACCTTCAAGGCCTACGTGAAGAAGCTGGTGCGCGACGGCACCCACCAGGAGTTCTTCCCCGAGGGCGGGCGGTCCCGCACCGGGAAGCTCCTCCCCCCCAAGCTGGGCCTGCTGGCCTGGGAGGTGGACGCGGTGCTGGAGGGGGCGCGGAACGACCTGGCCTTCATCCCGGTGTCGATCGACTACGAGAAGATCGTCGAGGGCGGCAGCTACTCCAAGGAGCTGCTGGGGGGAGAGAAGCAGGCCGAGGACGTCCGGGCGCTGATCAGCGCGCCCCGGGTCCTCTTCCGGCGCTACGGGCGCATCCACCTCACCTTCGACGAGCCGGTCCTCCTCCGCGAGTTCATGCGCTCCCGCGGGCTGCCCGACGACGACCAGCTCACCGAGGAGCAGAAGCGCAGCCTGGTGCGAGCGCTGGGGAACCGGATCATGTGGGGCATCGCCCGGGTCTCCACCGTCACTCCCCACGCCCTGGTGAGCGCCGCGCTCCTCGCCCAATCGGGTCGGGGCCTCCCTGCCTCGGCGATCGCCGCCCGGGTGGAGACGCTGCGGGCGATCGCCGCCGAGGATGGCTCACCGCTCTCGGCCGGACTGGCCGGAGCGCCGGCCGACCCCACCTTGCCCGGACCGGTCCGGGAGGCGATGAACAGCTTCGTCGGCGACAAGCTGGTCCGCACCGACCAGGCCAAGGGCGAGACGATGTTCCTCCCCGTCGACGAGCGGCGGGTCCAGCTCGCCTACTACAAGAATACCCTGATGAATCTGGTGGCACCCCGGGCCCTGGTGACCTGTGCGGTGCTCCGCGGAGGGGAGGACCGGTCGGAGACGGCGGTCGGCGCCCGGGCGCTCTTTCTCTCCCGTCTCCTCAAGTTCGAGTTCATCTACCGAGTCGATGCCCCCTTCGAGACCATCTTCTCCGAGACGGTGGATCGGCTGGTCGGCGCCGGGCTGCTGGCCCGGGAGGCCGGGGCGCTCCGTCCGGCGTCGGCCGCGGCGATCCCCACCCTGGAATTCCTCGCCGACCTCCTCCGCGACTACCTCCAGTCCTACCTCCTCGCCGCGCTGACCCTGGAGGACGTGGCCAAGAGCGGGCCGATGGACCGGAAGGTCTTCGTCCGGGCGGCGCTGGAGACCGGGCGGCTGGAGTTCCTCTCCGGCCGCCTCGACGCCGCCGAGGCCATCAGCCGCACCACGCTGGAGAACGCCCTGGCCTACCTCCTCGACCAGCGGGTGCTGGAGGAGCGAGAGCGCAAGGTCCATCTCGCTCCCGACTTCACGGCCCTCGAGCAGCGCGAGGCGCTGCGGGCCGGGCTGCGGGACTTCATCGGGAGGTGACGGCCGGCGCCGCGGCCAGGGCGTCGAGCTTCCGGGTCAGCTTGTCGAGGGGGATGATCCCGTCGAACCGGGCCACCAGCATTCCGTCCCGGTCGACCAGGAAGGTGGCCGGGACGGTCTCCAGCCCGAGCGGGGCGAGCAGCTCGCTCTCTGCCGCGGCGAGAGGCAGGGCGTGGAGCTGGAGCTTCTGCGCCGAACCCCGGATCCGCGTCCGGTCGGCGTTCAGGGAGACCGCGAGGAACTCCACCTTCCCCTGGTAGGCCTTGCTCAGGGCGTCGAGCTCGGGCAACTCCCGAGCGCAGGTCCCTCAACCCGGTAACCAGAGATTCACCAGCCACGGCCGGCCCTTCATCGCCCCCGGATCCAGCCGCTCGCCGTCGAGCTTGCGCACGGCGAAGGACGCCGGCATTGGGCGCGGCACAAAGCGCGCCTGGCAGCCGGCCAGTCCCAGGAAGAGCATCGCGCTGAAGGCCGCTCGGGCGGTCCGCATCGTCTGCTCGACGCTTTCACACCGAGCTTCGGGCTGGCAAGGTCCGCTTCCCGGCGCCCGCGTGTCCGACACCCCCCTTCCTCCCGATCCGCTGTGGGCCCCCGAGGCCGTTTCGCCCGGCCGGCTGGGCTGGCTGGCGCTGCTGAGCAGCGTCTTCCTCTTCATCGCCGTGGGGGCAAGCCTCCAGGTCGTCGATCCCGCCCTCGGCATCTGGTTCAGCGAGATCTTTCTCTTCTTCGGTACCGGATGGGTGCTCACCCGGTGGAGCGGACGGGACCCGGTGGCCTACGCCGGCCTGGGCTGGCCGGGCGCAGCACCGGTGGTGCTCGGCCTGTTGCTGGCGATCGGCAACTACGTGGGGCTGGTCGTCCCGCTGCAGTTCTTCTCCCAGGCCCTCGCTCCACGGTCGTGGACCGAGGCCTTCGACCAGATGCAGATCTTCGATCGCTACGGCGGCCTGGCCCTGGCCTTCCTCTCCGCGGGCGCGATCCTCGCTGCCCCCCTGGGCGAGGAGCTCATCTTCCGCGGGCTCTTCCTCCAGGGGCTCCTCCGGTCGGGATGGCGGACCCGGGTGGCGATCCTCGTCTCCGCGGCGATCTTCAGCGCGGTGCACCTCGATCCGGTCGGGTTCCTGGCCCGGATGGAGCTGGGTGCGCTGTTCGGGATCCTCTTCGTCCGCAGCGCGAACCTCTGGCCGGGGATGGCGGCGCACTTCGGAACCAACCTCACCGCCACCCTCCTCTACTTCGCCGGGCGCGGGGACCCGACGCCCACCCGCGACCTGCGAGGCGAGCTGCCCGGCGTCCTCGTCGCCTCCGCGGTGGGAGTGGCCTTCATGGCGGTGGTGCTGCTGGTCGCCCGGCGCGTCCGGGGCGCCTGGGGCACGCCGATGGCCATCGATCCGGCCAGGCCACGGGTCCCGCTCCGGAAGGCGGCGGCACTGTGGGTGATCGCTGCCCTCACGGTGCTCGCCAGCTGGGGAATTCTTCGCTGGGGACCGGTGGCACGCCCTTCCCTCCAGGGGCAGGCCAGCGCCAGCGGGCAGCTGGGCGAATTCGAGGAGCGGAGCTCTGGTCCGGTCAGCCCACCGCGCGGAAGCCGCGCACCCGCAGCACCGGTCCCACCATCGCCACGGTGACCGCGCCGGCGTCGACGTCGCCCTCCACCTCCACGCGTTGACCGGCGCGGCGCAGCGTCGGCGGCCCTCCGGCGAGCTGATAGGTGTGCCCGTCGTCCCCGGAGAGCACCCACACCCCCATCTCCACGTCGCGGAACTGCACCGTCCCCCGCAGCTTCATCTCGGCACCTCGCGTCGGAGCATCATCCGGCCCAGCAGCGCGCAGAGCAGGCCGTTGAAGATCAGCCACGGGCGGGCGAGGAAGGTGAACGGGAGGTACGCCAGTCCCGGCGCCTTCGCCCACGCGGCGTAGAGGAGGAAGCCGGCGGTGCCGAGCGCCAGCCCGGCGACCACCGGACGGATCGCCCGCCACTTGATGGCGATCACCGCGGCTACGGCCGGGAGCAGCGCGCTGTAGACCAGCGGATTGGCCAGCCGGCCACGACCGAAGAGGATCCGCTCCCAGTCGGGCAAGGGCAGCGAGAGCACCTCCACCGCGGCGGGCGGACTGCCGGCGAAGCGCCTCCACAGCAACTGGATGAACCACCACCCCACGGTGGTGAGGAGCAGCGGGAGCAGCGTCGCCGGATTGAGGAGGACGTTGAGGTAGCCGGGGCGGAGCTTGCTGTTCAGCGAGAGGAGGAGGAGCGCCAGGAGCACCCCGCTCAGGGCCAGCGGGTGCCAGTCGATGGCCTGGCTCCGCGCCCCCAGTGCCTCCAGCGCACCGGCGGCGTCGAGGCGGCCGTGGCCGGCCCGGGGCGTCCACTTCCCGTCGGAGACCGCGCCGGCGAACAGCGCCCGCTCCACCTCGTCAGGGGTCCTGGCCCCGGCGGCGAAGAGCAGCGCCGCCACGCCCGCCACGTGCGGGGTGGCCATCGAGGTTCCCTCGTACTCGGCGAGCACCGGCTTGCGGAAGTCGCCGCGCTCGACGGTGGCCTGGAGGATGCCGTTCCCGGGCCCGAGCCGCTTGTTCCCGCCCGGGGCGACGATGTCCAGCTCGTCTCCCCACGAGGAGTAGGGAGCCAACGCGCCGTCGGGTCCCACCGCGCCCACGCCCACCGCCCCAGCGTACGCCGCTGGATAGGAGACGTTGCCCGAGCCGCTGTTCCCCGCGGCGCAGACCACCACCGCGCCCTTGGAGCGGGCGTAGGCCACCGCCTTCTCCATCACCGCCGAGTAACCCGGACCGCCGAGGGAGAGGTTGAGCACCTTGGCTCCGTGGTCGGCCGCCCAGCGAATGGCATCGGCGATGTCGGCCGAGGTCCCGATCCCCGAGGCGTCGAGGACCTTGATCGGCATCAGCTTCGCCTCGAAGGCAACCCCCGCCACCCCCACGCCGTTGTTGGTCGCCTGGGCGATGGTCCCCGCCACGTGGGTCCCGTGGCCGTTGTCGTCGTTGGGATGGGTGGTGTCGTTGACGAAATCGTATCCGTCGACGAAGCGAGTGCCCTTGAGGTCCGGCACCCGGACGAACTCGTCGCGGTCCTCGAAGGCGATGCCGGTGTCGATCACCGCCACCACCACGCCCTTCCCCCGCGAGACGTCCCAGGCCTCGGGCATGTGGATCATCTTCATGTTCCACTGCTTGTCGAACTCGGGGTCGTTGGGGGTGAAGGCCAGGGCCTCGAACTGCACCAGGGGCTCGGCGGCCTCCACCTCGGGATCGCCCTTCACCCGGGCCAGCGCGGCGTCGACGTCATCCACCCCGTCGGCGATGGCGATGCCGGAGCGGCTGCCCTCCGCCGAATTGAAGCGCAGCTGGAGTCCCCACAGCCGGGCACGTTCGGCCACCCGGTCGGCGGAGATGCCGTCGAGGAAATCGATCACCAGCGCGTGCGGCACGGCGGCGGCGGCGGCGGTCCCGGGACGGGTGTGCTTGGTGCGCGCCGGAGCGGGTGCACAGGCCGCTGCTAGCAACAGGACACCACCCAGCCACCTGCCGATCCGCATCGAGACGTCCTCCGGGTTCCGCAGCCCCATGTTCTACGCGCGTCGTCAGCACCGATTGGGCCACCGGGCTTTTCTTCACGATTCTAGGGCCTTGGCGAGGCGCGGGAGCCACTCCATCGCGGCCTGGCCGACCCGCGGCAGGTTCCGGAGAAACCGCCGGTCGGCCTCGGGCACCGGCACCAGTCGGCCGCCCGCCTGCTGGACGAGCGCAGCGAGCCCGGCCTGCCCTGGCTCGAGCGCTCCGACGATGCACAGCACCGGCACCGTGGCGGTCACCAGCAGCGGGTCGGCCGGAGGGCTGACCAGCACCAGGCCGACGACGCCCGGGTGCGCCTGGGCCAGCCGGAGCCCGGTGAGGAGCGACTCCTCGACCACCGCCACCGCGACGTCGGTGACCTCGGTGTTGTCCCGCAGCAGGCGGAGCGCCGCCGCCGCGTCCACCACCCGGGAGGTGGCATCGCCGAGGGCGCCCTGGCTGGCACCGACGCCCCGGAAGTTGAAGCGCAGGACCGGATGCCCTGCCCGCGCCGCGGCCCACGCCAGCTCGGCGCACACCACGTGGTCCATCGAGCCCGCCCCGGGCGGAGGGGGCACCACCAGGAGCGGCGGGGCACGACCGCCGCGATGCCAGAGGCCTTCCAGCACCTCGTTGCCGAGGGCGATGAGCGCCGGACGCTCCAGGTACTGTCCCTTGCTCACCATGGCGTGGCCCGGAGGACGAGAAACTTGAGGTAGCGCCCTTCCGGAAACTGGAGCCGCACCGGGTGGTCGGGCGGCTGGAAGCGCTCCTCGAGCAGGGTGAGGTCCACCGAGGCCTTGAAGCCCGCCTCCCGCACTGCGCCCTCGAAGGCCTCGGGGGAAACCCGGGCCGAGCAGGAGGCGGTCACCAGCAGCCCGCCTGGCTCCACCACCTCCAGCGCCTGGCGATTGAGCGAGGCATAACCGTCGAGCGCGCCCTGCACTGCCCGCTGGCTCTTGGCGAAGGCCGGCGGGTCGAGGATCACCAGCCCGAAGCGGCGGCCCTCGCGCCGGAAGGAGGCCAGCAGCTCGAAGACGTCGGCGGCGAGGAAGTCGTGGGCGTTGGGGTCGAGCCCGTTCCGGCCGAAGTTCTCGCGGGCGAGGGCGATGGCATCGGCATCCTGGTCGACCGAGAAGACGCGGGTGGCGCCCCCCAGGGCAGCGTTGACGCTGAACCCTCCGCTGAAGCTGAAGCAGTTGAGCACCGAGCGACCCACGGCGAGACGGCGCACCAGGGCGCGGTTCTCGCGCTGGTCGAGGAAGAAACCGGTCTTCTGTCCCCGCCGCACGTCGACGCCGAAGCGCACCCCGTGCTCGTGGATGACCACCGGGTCGGGCGGAGCCTGGCCGAAGAGCACTCTTCCGCCCCGGCCGCCCTCCTCTCCCTCCTCGGCCCCCAGCTCGTCGCGGCCCAGCACTCCCTGGATGCCGGGGACCACCTCGGCCAGGGCGTCCACCAGCAGCCCGCGGACCGGGGTGAGCCCGGCGGAGTAGAGCTTGAGCACCACCGTGCCGGCGTAGAGGTCGGCCACCACGCCGGGGAGCCCGTCCGACTCGCCATGGACGAGGCGGAAGGCGTCGGTGTCGGTCCGGTCGAGGAGGTTGGCCCGCAGCTCCCAGGCCGCGGCGACGCGGCGCCGGTAGAACGCACCGTCGATGGTCTCCCGCGAGTCCCGGGTGAGCACCCGCACCGCGATCGGGCTCAGCGGGTCGTAGTAGCCGCGGGCGACGAACTTCCCGGCCTCGGTGAGGTCCACCACGCTGCCCGGAGGGAGCTTCGGGACGTGCTCCAGCGCCTTCCGGTACACCCAGGGGTGGCCGGCGCGGAGGTGGCGACCGAGCCCGCGCTGCAGCTCGAGGCGGACCAGGTTCACCGCCGCCTCCGCTGGCGGAGCACCGCGCGGGCGACTTCCTCGAATCCTGCGCCCTCCGCACCCCGGGTGACGAACCGTGGCCGGCGGGCGAGCGCTCCCAGCACCCGGCGGACGTTGGCCACCCCAACGCTGAGCGGAAAGGCGGCGAAGAGCGGGGCATCGTTCAGGCTGTCGCCCACGTAGAGGTAGCGGCGCTCGCCGGGACGGAGGCGCGTCCGCCATGCCCGGCGCAGGAAGCGGCGCACCATCCACGCCTTGTCGAAGGGCCCCACCCAGGCATTGACGTGCACGCTGGAGCGCACGGCGTGGACTCCGCGACGGGCAAGGAAGGCCTCCAGGCGGCCCGCAGCGGTGGCTCCGAGGCGCGCCTCCTCGGCATAGTCGATCGCCAGATCGACCTCGGCGAACCGGCTGTCGGTGGAGAGGCGGGCCCCGGGCTCGGAGCGCAGCGCCGCGGCCACCACCCGCTCCAGGCGCCGCCGCTCGGGCCTCCGCCGCGTCACCGGCCGGGCGTAGTCCTTGCGGAGCCGACCCCGGGCGTCGCGCCACAGCGCCAGCCCCCCGTTCTCCGCCACCACCGCGTCCACCGGCCAGGTGCGCAGCCAGGCCTCGGCGAAGCCGGAGGGTCGGCCGGTGACCAGCACCACCCGGACCCCGCCCGCTTGCAGACGCTCCACCGCGGCCAGCGTGGAGCTCATCACCCGCGTACCGGTGGTGAGCGTTCCGTCGACGTCGGTGAAGACGGCCTCGATGCCGGAGAGCTCGGCCTCGCGGAGCGGTCGGAGGTCGGTCATGGGACCGGCGCACCCTACCCCGGGCGGCGACTCACTCGGTGAACGGCAAGCTCGCCACCAGGAGGCGGAAGTCCTCCACCGCCCGGGGCACGTCCTCCGGCGCAAGGAGGGCGAAGCTCTGCCGGCGAGCACGGCGGAGGAACTCGTCGAACTGCTCGCTCCGCCCGTAGAGACCCCCGGCCACGTCGGCCGCCTCCGCCAGGGCCACCGCTGCGGCGGTCGCCGCCGGATCCTCGCGAAGGTGCGCCTCCACCTGCTCCAGCTTCACCCCGGTCCGGGCCCACACCTCTCGGTCGTGCTCCAGGAGCAGGGCCCGCTGGTTCACCACCGCCAGGCCCTTCACGAACTCGAGGAACTGCAGGCAGAGGGCGATGACCTCGCCCTTCCCCGGTAGCGGCTGGGCGGCCAGGTCGCGCAGGTGCTGGCGGTACTCGATGATCCGCCGCTTGTCCTGCGCCCGCAGCGCCCGGTAGGCCGCGGTCTTCCCGAAGGCGTCCATCTCCCCTTCCAGGTGCTGGGCATGCCACTGGACGTCCTCGGGCTCGGCGACACGGACCTTGTCCCCGCGGGCCTCGAGCACCCGGCGGAGGTCGGTGACGCTGCTCCGGACCGCCACTGCGCCACGCACCTCCTCCGAATGGCCGGGGACGACGTCGGAACGGTCGACGTCGGCGAAGAGGGAGATGGCGTCGAAGACCAGGGTGCCGATCTGTTCCCGGAACCGGGTGCGAAAGGCCTGGACCTCGGCGAGGAGATTCCAGCGGTCGGAGACCACCGCCGGGTCGCGGACCCTGGCCCCCAGCGCCTGGACCTGCTCGGAGAGCCGGGTCGCGGCCTGGCCGAGCACCGCGTCCAGCCGCCGCCGCGACTCGGCGCTCAGCTCGGCCACCGCCTCGTCCACCAGCGACTCGAGGTCATTGCCCCGCTGCGGTGAGGGCGCGGCCAGGGTGGTGCGGATCAGGTCGACGAAGGCGTTGACCTCCCGGAGCGTCCCCGCCACCACCGGCGCCATCTCCTCCCAGGTGGAGAGGTCGGGCGAGGAGCTGGTGACCGGTGACTCGTACTGGAGCAGATCGAGGTCGGTCAGACGCCCGAGCGTCTGCGCCGCCGCCTCGCAGATCTGCCGGAGGCGGTGTGCAGAGGGTGGATCGGGCAGCGCGGTGAGGGCGGCGTGAAGTGCGGGCGGCAGCAAGCGCGGAGATCGTCTCCAAGCTTGCACGGAGTCGCGTTCCGGATCCATGAAGGGTTGTCATGCCTACATGGACCTCATCCGAGGGTGCGCGGCTTCACTACCGCGACGTCGGGCGTGGCCTCCCGGTGGTCCTCCTCCACGCCTTCCCGCTCTCCGGCGAGATGTTCGAGGCACAGTGGACCGCCCTCTCCGGCCGGGCCCGGTTCGTGGTGCCCGACCTCCGCGGCTTCGGGCACAGCCCGCCTGGCACCGGCCCGGCGGAGATGGGGAGCCTCGCCGACGAGGTGCTCGGGCTCCTGGACCATCTGGGCGTCGCCTCGGCGGTGGTCGGCGGGGTGTCGATGGGGGGCTATGTGTCGATGGCGCTGCTGCGGAACGATCCGGGCCGGGTCCGGGCGCTGCTCCTCGCCGACACCCAGATGTCACCGGACGACGCGGCCACCCGGGACAGTCGCGAGGCCATTGCCCAGGACGTCCTCGCCAACGGAACCGGGGTGATGGTCCTCCGGTCGGCGGCGCTGCTGAGTCCCGGGGCCACCGAAGCCCAGCGAGCTCGGATGGTGAGCTGGATCCTCGGCAACCCGCCGGAGGGCATCGCCAACGCCGAGCGGGGAATGGCACTGCGACCGGACAGCCGCGACATCCTCGCCCGGTTCGCCGGACCGCTGCTGGTCATCGTCGGCGCCCTGGACGGGCTCACCCCGCCGGTGAAGGCGCAGGCAATGGCGGACCTCGTCCGCGGCTCGACCCTGTTGGAGATTCCCGGCGCCGGTCACCTCTCCAACGTCGAGCAGCCCGAGGCCTTCAACGCCGCGCTGGAGCGACTGCTGGACCGTCTCGCGCCCTGAGCTCGAGGTCCCCGAGCACCTCTCGGAGGAAGCGGCGGAGGTTGGTGGCGAGGATCCGCACCAGCGTCGGACGGGGGATGCCACACTCGAGGAGCAGCGCGGTCACCTTCCAGAGATCTGTGACGTCGCCCATCCCGACCGGAAGGGGCACGAATCCGTCGAAGTCGCTTCCCAGGCACACCGCCTCCTCCCCGGCCACGTCGACCGCGTGCTGGATGTGTCGGACCACCGCGTCGAGCTGCCGACTTCCGAGGTACGGCGTGCCGAAGAGGATGCCGACCACCCCTCCCCGCTCGGCGATGGTCCGCAGCGCCACGTCACCGAGGTTCCGCCACCTCGGTCCGTGCGCGGCGACGCCGGTGTGGGAGCAGAAGACGCGGGCCCGGCGCTGGGCGAGGAGCGCCTCCAGCAGCGGCGGCGAGGCGTGCGCCACGTCCACCGCCATCCCCTGAGCCCCGAGCGCCTCGAGCACCCGTCCTCCCAGCGGGGTCAGGCCCCCGCGGCCCCGGAGCGGGAAGGAGGATCCCCCCAGCTCGTTGGCGCCGAGATGGGTCAGCCCGAGGAAGGCCACCCCGCGACGGGCGAGCTCGCCGACCCGGTCCACCCGGCCCTCCAGCGCGTGCCCGCCCTCGACGCCTAGGACGCAGGCCAGCCGGCGTTCCCGCTCCGCCTGGTCCAGCAGCCGAGGCGTCGTGGCCAGCACCGCCTCTCCGGAGGCGCAGGCCGCTTCCAGCCGATCGATCTGCCACAGCGCCCGCTCCCACGCGCTGCGCCGGGCCTCCCGAGGCCAGCGCCGGAGCATCCCGAAGGCGCGCATCCCTCCGATGATCGGGAAGCCGCGGGTGACGACGGTGAAGACCTGGAGCCCGACTCCGGCCTCGGCCAGCCGGGGGAAGTCCACGTGCCCAGCGCGGTGGCGGCGGCGGAGATCCCGGTTCCAGAGCAGGGAGTCGGCGTGGGCGTCGGCGATCCGCAGCTCCTGGTGGAGCGCCCGTGCCGCCGCTTCCGCGCCGTCGAAGGACACCGCCGCTCACTCCTCGCCCGTCGGGCCCACCCGGGCGCTACCCGCCATCGTGGGTGGCAACTCCACCACATCGCCGGGTCCCCCTGGGCCAGGTTCCGGGTGGGGTCTGGGGAGAAGGCCGCCTCCCGGCGTTAAGCTCTCCCCGTGGCGACCTCCACGGCACCGATGCGGATCAGCCGCGACGAGCTGCGCTTCGACTTCGGCGGAGCACGGTTCCGTCTGCCTCGCGACCGGGAGCTGCTGGGGTGGATCGTCGACCAGTTCCTCTACGGCGAGGTGACCGGAATCCAGGTCGGCCACTGGCTCTACGCCGCCCCGTCGCTGGAGGCGGCCACCTTCTTCGCCCGCCAGGCCGCGGAGGAGCTGGCGCACGTCCGCGTCTTCCTCCGGATCCACGAGCTGCTCGGCACCCGGCCCGGCCCGGCGCATCCGGCGGTCCGCTTCCTCTCCACCGGCGCGATGGGCAGCGACTACGCCGAGCACGTGGCGACCGAGATGGCAGTGGGCGAGGGCCAGGTGCTGGCCGTCTTCCAGGCCCTGATCGACACCGTCGACGCACCGGAGATCGTGAACCTCCTCGAGGCCGCCGCCCGCCAGGAGGAGCGCCACGTGGCCTTCGGCGAGGCGGAGACCGCCCGGCTCGTCCAGCAGCGGCCGGCGCTCGCCGCGGATCTCCTCGGCGCCAACCTCCTCACCCTCCTCGCCCTGCCCCGGCTGGCCCGCTACATCCAGCGGCGTCTCCCCGCCGACCACGAGGTCCTCCGCCACACCGAGGCCTTCCTCCAGCAC
>Ga0318562_10000647_pt1 | contig 15299 bp, 13 predicted proteins | sample GRESIP066b5f18_FD_203688 | JGI IMG/M metagenome (GOLD analysis project Ga0318562, IMG submission 203688) | Tropical soil microbial communities from Luquillo Experimental Forest, Puerto Rico - GRE.SIPMG.066b5f18 | ecosystem: Environmental > Terrestrial > Soil > Tropical forest > Bulk soil... | reverse complement strand
TCGTCTGCGATGTCACCAAACTCGACGCGGTCAACCACCTCGCCGACGAGGCGTTCCGCCTGCTCGGCGAAGTCAACTTGGTGTTCAACAACGCGGGCATCGGTTTCGCGGGTCCGATCGCCGATGTCACCCACGGCGACTGGCGCTGGGTGATCGACGTCGATCTGTGGGGCCCGATCCACGGCGTCGAGGCGTTCCTGCCGCGGATGATCGAACAGGGCGGCGACCGCCACATCCTGTTTACGTCGTCGTTCGCGGGCATGGTCGGCAACGCCGGGCTCGGCCCCTACTGCGTCGCGAAGTTCGGTATCGTCGCGTTGGCCGAGGGCCTGTCGCGAGAACTGAAAGGCGAGGGCATCGGGGTCTCGGTGCTCTGCCCGATGATCGTCGAGACCAACCTGATCAGCAACTCCGAACGGAGCAGAAGCGGCGACTACGGCGAACGCGGCGAGCAGAATGCCGATCTCGTCAAGGGACTCGGCGCGACGATGACGCCGACTGACGCCGATGTGCACGCCGACGACGTCGCGCGGCTGACTGCCGACGCGGTCATCGCCAACCGCCTCTACATCCTGCCGCACCGGGCATCCCGCGACTCGATTCGGCGGCGGTTCGAGCGCATCGAACGCACCTACGAGGAACAGGCCGCCGAGGGCTGGGCTCACTGAGTCGCTCAAACCGCCCAGACCGCGACCGTGCGGGTGGTTGCATGGAACCCGCTCGACGGCGAAACGGGGTGGGGCGTGAGGCGACTCAACGGCATGGACGCCATGTTGCTGTACAGCGAGACGCCGAACCTGCACACGCACACCCTCAAAGTGGCGGTCATCAATGCCGCCGAGTTCGACGGCGAGTTCGACTTCGATGTGTTCCGGCGCACGATCCAGCGCCGCCTGCATCTGCTGGACCCGCTGCGCTACCGGCTCGTCGACATCCCGTACAAGATGCACCATCCGATGTGGATGGAGAATTGCGACGTCGACCTCGACTACCACCTGCGCCGGGTGCAGATCCCCAGCCCTGGCGGCCGTCGCGAGCTCGACCAGGTCATCGGCGAGATCGCCAGCACACCGCTGGATCGCGACCGTCCGCTGTGGGAATTCCATTTTGCCGAGGGAATGGCCGACAACCGCTTCGCCCTGATCGGCAAGGTCCATCACACGCTGGCCGACGGGGTCGCATCAGCCAATCTGTTGGCGCGGCTGATGGATCTGGCCGGCTCCGAACGGAACGTGCGTGACGACTACACCACGTGCGAGACCCCGTCGAGGTCCGAGCTGTTGCGGGCCGCGGGCCGTGACCACGTCAGGAACGTCGCCGCGCTGCCGGGACTGATGCGTGATGCCGCACGGGGATTCGCCCGCATGCGGCGCAGATCGCGCGATCGTAGCGACCATCCCGACATGGCCAAGATGTTCAAGTTTCCACCCACGTTCGTCAACCACGTTGTATCGCCAGGCCGCACGTTCGCCACGGCGTCGCTGTCCTTGGCCGAGGTGAAGGAGACGGCCAAACACCTCGGCGTGACATTCAATGACATCATTCTGTCGATGGCGGCAGGTGGGCTGCGAGAGCTGTTGTTGCGCTACGACGGTCGTGCCGACCGCCCCATCATGGCGTCGGTGCCTGTGGCGACCGACAAGTCGGCGGACCGCATCACCGGCAACGAGATCAGCGGACTGCCTGTGTCGCTGCCGGTCCATGTCGATGACCCCCTGGAACGGGTGCGGCTGACCTCACTAGCGGCAAACCTGGCCAAGGAAGACAACGAGCTACTTGGTCCCACGCTGCACGGACGCCTGATGGAATACCTGCCGACGGCCTTGGCTCCCGCACTCTTCCGATGGCAAGGCAAGCGCAGCGCCCACAGCCCGATCATGAATGTCGCCGTCTCCAACGTGCCAGGCCCGCGCGAACGCGGACATATCGGCGGGGCTCCGGTGACCGAGATCTATTCAATCGGAATCCTATCGGCCGGAAGCGCATTCAACATGACTGTCTGGAGTTACGTCGACCAGGTGGACATCTCGATCCTGTCCGACGACCAGACGTTCGATGACGTGCACGAGGCGACCGACGCGATGATCCACGGCCTTGCCGAGATCCGGCGCGCCGCAGGGCTTCCCGGCGAGCTCAGCACGGTGGCGTCGGCAATGGCGCCCGCGCGGGCGATCTAGTCAGCCCAGTATCGGGAAACGGCGCTTCTTCGCGAGCTCGTCCAGCGCGGCCTGCATCACCTTGCGCACATGGGCGTCGACCGCATCGACGTCTGGGCTCTCGCCGAATTCCTTGACGACGTCGATCGGGTCGAGCACCTGCGTGACGATCTTGGTCGGCAGGGGCAGGTTCGGCGGGAAGAACACACTGAAGCCGAACGGGAACCCGAAGCTGACCGGGAGGATCTCAGCTCTGAGTCGCTTCAGCCCCATACGTTTCGCCAACCAGTTTCCGCGTGTGATGAACAGCTGCATTTCCTGCGCGCCGATCGACACTATCGGCACGATCGGCACACCGGACTCGATCGCGGTCCGCACGTATCCGGTCCGGCCCGCGAAGTCGATCTTGTTCTCGAAGGTCGGCCGGTAGGAGTCGTAGTCACCCCCAGGAAACACCAGTACCAGTGCGCCCGCACTCAAGGCCTTCTCGGCGTTCTCCCGAGTAGCCTCGATGACTCCGGCACGGTGCAGCCACTCGCCCATCGGCCCAACGAAAATGGCGGAGTGCGCAAGGGTGAACACGGGGCGGTCGAAGCCGAATTCGTCATAGAACGCCGGCGCGAAAACCATCACGTCGGGGGTGAGCATGCCACCGGAGTGGTTCGACACGAGCAGCGCGCCGCCCGCCCGCGGAACCGCGTCGAGGCCGTGCACCTCCGATCGGAAGTACCGCTTGACGATCGGCCCGACCCAATTCTTGATCTGCTCGGTGAAGCCGGGGTCCCATTTGGTGGCCTCACCTTTGCCGATCCGCTCAATCTCAATTTTCTTGTCGCCCATGTGTTTCCCTTGCGTGTCCTAGCGTGTCTCATACCCAAGGTGGGCGCTGAGTATCCACTGAGCTCGACTACCTGCGGATATGATACTCTCTTTAATTGAGAATGTCATTTCCGGACTGGAGGGGACGAATGGGCGACACGGTGCTGGTGACGGGCGGGTTCGGTTTAGTCGGGTCAGAAACCGTAAGACAGCTCGCGGCCTCAGGCAGGCGGGTGGCGGTCGCGGATCTGGACACACCGGCCAACCGGAAGAAGGCGGGGAAGCTGCCCGACGGCGCCCTGCCTCACTGGGCAGACCTGACGGATCCCGCTGCGGTGGACCGGCTGGTCTCCGAGGTGTCGCCGTCGGTGATCGTCCACCTCGCCGCCATCATCCCGCCGCCGCTGTACCGCAACCCAGGCTTGGCAAGGAAGGTCAACGTCGACGCCACGAAGGCGTTGGTCCGGGCCGCAGAGGCACAACCAGAGCCGCCCCGGTTTGTGCAGGCGTCGAGCAATGCCGTGTACGGGTCACGCAACCCTCATCGGGTGACCGATATCGTCGGGGCCGACACCCCGCCCCGGCCCTTTGAGCTCTACAGCAACACCAAGTACGAGGCCGAGGAATTCGTGCGCGCCTCGAAGCTGGAGTGGGTGGTGTTGCGGCTGGGCGGCGTGCTCAGTCCGAACTTCAGCGCGCTCCCGCTCAGCGCCGACGGCATCTTCATCGAAAGCGCACTGCCGACCGATGGGCGCATTCACACCGTCGACGTCCGCGATGTCGGACGCGCGTTCGCGGCGGCCACCACCGCGGACGTCGCCCACGAGATCCTGTTGATTGCCGGCGACGACTCCCACAAGCTGCTGCAGAGGGACGTCGGCCCCGCGCTGGCCGCCGCCCTGGGGCTGCCCGGCGTCCTTCCTGAAGGCCGGCCGGGCGATCCGGACCACGACGACGGCTGGTTCCTCACCGACTGGATGGACACCGATCGGGCCCAGGAGGCGCTGGATTTCCAGCGTCATTCCTGGCCGGACATGCTCGCCGAGATGTCCGCGCGAATGGGCTGGAAGCGATACGCGCTTCGGCTGGTGGCTCCGCTGGCACGCGTGTTTCTCGCGCACCGGGCCGCATATCGCAATGCACCCGGTGTCTATGCCGATCTGTGGGGCGCCGTCGCGGCCAGGCTGGGCGATCCCTGCCTGGCAAGGCAGCCGGCCGACAGCTAGCCCGGCCCCAGCTGGTAGCGGCCGGTCTGCGGGTTGTGGTACCACCCGCTTGCAGCCTGTGTTCCACCATCGACATGGATGATCTGACCCGTGATGTAACTGGACATATCCGACGCGAGAAACACTGCGGCACCGGCTATCTCGTCGACGTGGCCTGGCCGCCGCATCGGAATCATGTCGGAGGCGCTTTCGGGCAGCCCGTCGGGCGAGACCCGCAACAGCCCTTCGGTGAGCGTCAGGTCGGGGGCCAGCGCGTTGACCCGGATGCCGTGGGTGGCCAGTTCGAGCGCCGCGGTCTTGGTGTAGTTGATGACGCCGGCCTTGGCGGCCGCATAGGCCGCGTAGCCGGGCGCCGCGCGCACGCCCTCGATCGACGTGACGTTGATGACGCTTCCCGGCCTGCCGGCATCCACCAGTCGCCGCGCGACGCGTTGCGTGCACAGAAGGACATGGCGAAGGTTGGACTTGTACAGCGCATCCCACCCGTTCTCGCTGGTGTCGAGCAGGTCCGATGCGAACACACCGCCTGCGTTGTTGACAAGGATGCTCACCAACCCGAGTTCGCCCGTGGTGCGCTCCAACGCCGCATCGACCTGGGCGCTATCGCGGACGTCGGTGACAATGCCAAGCGCCCCAATGCGTTCGGCCGCGGGAGCACACGTTTCGCCGTTGCGCTCCCAGATCGCCAACTTGGCTCCGAACGCGGCCAGTCCCTCCGCGATGCCCCGTCCGATGCCCTCTCCCCCGCCGGTGACGACGGCGACGCGCCCGGTCAGCAGGATGTTCGACGGATCGATGGTCACCCGTCGAGTTAACCAGTTTTGGTGGTGCGAATGGTAAGCCCGGCCGGGGCGGTCCCGATGATCCCGTCGTCCTCCAACTCGGTGATCTCGTCGTCGCTGTATCCCAGTCCGGACAGGACCTCGTAGTTGTGCTGTCCGAGCAGCGGCGCCGCCGTCCGGTGAATGCGGCGGGGCCCCGATGAGATGCGCATGGGCAGCGTGCTGTGCCGTGCAGCGGGGTTCACCGGATGCTCGACGAGCTCGTAGAAGCCGCGATGCACCAGTTGCGGCAGATCGCCCACCCGGTGCGGCTGCATCACCTTGGCAACGGGTACGCCTGCATCCCAAAGGGTTTCGACGATCTGGTCACCGGTGCGCGACGCACACCACCGGCTCAGGTGTTCATCGATCGTATCGCGGTTCCTACGCCGCCCGGAGACATCGGCCAATTCGTCGGTCGCCAACGCCGGGTTGTCGAGGGCCGCGACGAGGTTCCGCCACTGCTCATCGGTGGCCACCGCGATCGCCACCCAGTCGTCGGTACGGCCGAACTCGTCCAGCTCGCTGGTGCGGTACAGGTTCTGCGGCGCGGCGGTGGGACCGCGGTTCCCTTCGCGCTGCAACACGTTGCCGTACGCCGAGTACTCGATGACCTGCTCGGCGGCGACGTTGAGCGCGGCGTCGACCATCGCGGCCTCGATCCGGACGCCCTCTCCCGTCCGCCTCCGATGCGCAAGCGCCAGCATCAGCGCGTTCAGTCCGTGCACACCCGCGTTCGGGTCTCCGACCGAATACGGTTCCACCGGGTTCTGGTCGGGATGGCCGGTCAGCCAGGTGATCCCGGAGGCGTCCTCGATCACGTACGCGAACGCAGGCTTGTCACGCCACGGGCCGTCGAGCCCGAAGCCGGGCATGCGCATCATGATCGCGTCGGGCCGCAACTCGTGCACCGCGTCGAAGTCGAGCCCGATCTGGTCGAGCACGCGCGGCGTGTAGTTCTCGACGATGACATCGCATGTCTTCACCAGGCTGCGGAGCAGCTCGACGCCGCGTGGTGTGCGGATGTCGAGCGTCACGCTCTTCTTGTTGGTGTTCAGCCCCGAGAAGATCGGAGACCGCTCCCACCACTGGTCCTCGGTGATCGGCACGCCCGCGATCAGCCGGGTGCCGTCGGGGCGCGCCGTCGACTCCACGTGGATCACCTCAGCGCCGAGCATCGCCAGCACGTGCGTGCACGACGGCCCGGCCCAGAAGCTGGTCATGTCGAGCACCCGCAACCCCTCGAACGGGCCCCGCCCCTGCGCCGAAACCGGCATTTGGGCTCGATTTTGGGCAATTTTCGCGCCCAAATGTCGGTTTCGGCGGTAGTGGTCGGTGTGTTCGCCGAGCCGCGGAGCCGGCTGAGGCGGGCGAACAAGCCGCGGCGTCGCGCGGTACGGCGGCCCAGGCTGCGTGAACCCGTCGCGCGGATTGGCGACGAACGTGCCCCTGTCGACGAACTGCTCGAACGAGGTGACGGTGGCGCCGTTTCCGACCGGTGCGTTCGGAATGCGGAAGGCGCTGGACAAATCGAGAATCTCGTCGACGCTGTTCTCCCGCACCCAGGCGTAGATCTCCTCGGCGTGGATGTTCGCCTGTTGGGTGATCGACAGGTCCGACGTCTCGTCGATCCACTCGTCGTGGCCCACCATCGCGCACAGGTCGAACCACTGCTGGGCAGTGCCGCAGCCCAGCGCCACCAGCCCATCGGCCGCCGTTGCGACGCCGGGAATCGTGAGCCGACGAAGGTCACGGAACGGCCGGTCCAGCGCATCCATGAAGGACACGGAATAGTAAGTGAGGCAGAGGATCTGTGTTTCGAGCACGGACACATCCACCAGGCCGGATTCCACGGCCATTGTGCCCGCCGCTGCGTACGCCCCCGCGAGCCACTCCCCGATCTGCCCAGCCACGAACACCGGTGCGCGGTCCTGGGCACCCCGGCCGAGACCGATTACGCCGCCCGACCATGCCTGCGTGGTGAACTCGGTCGCGGGTTTGTCCGCCCACGGCCCCTCGAGCCCGAAAGGAGTGATCGACGTGACGGTCAGGTGGGGATACGTCTCCGCCAGTGCTGCAGGCGTGAATTCGTCGAGCGTGATGATCGCGGACCCGCGCGACCACACCACCGCGTCCGCTGCACCAAGCAGGTCCCGCAACAGATCAACGTCGTCCTTGCTCTTCGGGTCGACGACCACGCTGTCCTTCGAGCAGGACAGAAAACTGAACAGTGCGCCGTCGTCGCCTGCCTTGATGTCGGCACCCGACGCCGACCACCGGCGCAGCGGATCACCGTCTGGCGGCTCGACTTTGATGACCTTGGCGCCGCCGTCGGCCAACAGCTTCGTGCAATAGGCGCCTGCGATCTCGACTGACAGGTCGATGACGGTGCAACCGTCGAGTGGCAGTCCCGCCTGTTGTGCTCCTCGCGTGCGCAAATATCAGTCCTTCTTCTTCTTGCGGTTCGACTTGCTCAGCCGGAACTCCGGCGGGAACTTCGCGTCGTTGTCCCTGACCGAATCGGCCAGCCCAGCGTCGATCGCGTCGCCGAGCATGAAATCGCCTTCGTCGGGCCGCACGGTGCTGCCCATCGACTCGAACATCGCCGACAGCAGGCTGCCCATGTACTCACCCTGGAACTGCTTGACCACCTCGAAGAACACCTTCTGCTGAAACACGGTGTCGACGGGGCGGTTACGCGCACAGGCCAGCGCGTACTTCTCGACCTCGGCCTCGAGTTGGTCGCGCGCGACGACCTTGTTGACGAAGTTGCACGCCTTCATCTCGTCGGCGGTGAACGGTCTGCCGGTGAACACCATTTCCTGGAACGGCCGCAGGCCCATCGTGAGCACCCAGGTCCACATGCGCGGCCCCCAGCCGTAGTAGCGGAACGACGGATGGCCGAAAAGGGCGTCGTCAGAAGCGATAACAAGGTCGGCATCGCCGCACTGATAGAAATGCCAGCCATAGCAGTAGCCCTTGGCCTCGACGATGGAGATCTTCTTGAGCTCCTGTAGCGCACGGTTGCCCGCGGCCACGTTGGCATACCACTGGCCCATCGTCGCGCCGTGCCGGAATGACCCCTGCGGCGGATAGGTCACGTCGGCGTCCGCCACGCGCAACTCTGCCAGCCGCTCATCCTCGCCGCCTTCGAAGAAGTCCGGCAGGTCAGCGCCACTGCCGAGGTTGTCGCCGACGCCGCGAATGACCACGACCTTGACGTCATCGTCGACATTCGCCGCGCGCAGCAGGTCGGCGTATCGCAGCCGGGCCTCCGACGTCGGCGCGTTCAGGTATTCGGGCCGGTTGAACGTGATCGTCGCGATCTTGGTCGCTGGGTCCTTGTCGTAGAGGATGATCTCCTCTGGACTCGGTCGGGTCTCATCGGCCATGCGCGGCCGATCAGTCCCAGGTCGGGCTCGACGTAAGGACCTCGGGCCCATCGTCTTTGATCAGCACGGCATCTCGCCGGAATACCGCGCCAACGCCCTTCTCCCACACGTAACCGGTGACGGCAAGCACCATGCCAGGGTCCAGCCGCTCGGCGGCCGCGGTTTCCGGCAGCTGCGGGGAGACGACCGGCGGATCGAAGCCGAGGCCGAGGCCATGGGCAACCGGCATCGGCGGCAGAGCCTCGCCCGCGGCCTCGTACGCCGAGAACAGCTCGCTGGCCGCTGCACCTGGCCGGCAGGAGCCGATCAGCCGCTCCCACAACGCATCCGAGCGCGCATAGAGCTTCCTGATGGTCGTCTCATCGGGCTCGCCGATCGGATACGTGCGGCCGACTTCGCCGACGTAACCGCCCGCGAGGACGCCCGCCGACAATGCCACCAGGTCGCCGGATGCGAGGCTGCCGTCGCCGCGCGCACGCCGCCACGGATGGTCGGTCGACGTCACCCACGCGGCGTCCTGGGTTGCGGGTGTGCACACCCCGCCCGCGGCTTCCGCTTCGAGGAGCACGCCCGCCAGTGTCTGTTCACTGACCCCTGGCCGCAGTTCGGCGACCGCCTTTGCGAGTGCATCCTCCGCGACGCGTAGCGATGCCCGCAGCGCGAGGATCTCATCGGCGGTTTTGATCCGCCTTGCCTCCCGCATCGCGGGCTCGGCGTCGACGAGCTCCGCGTTTGGGAACGCCATCGGCAGCAGCTGGGCGAAAGTCGGTGTCAGGGCATCGGTTCCGACGCGGCGCGCGGTGCCCGCGCCGTTCAGTCCCTTCATGACGTCGATCAGCGTCATCGGGTTCCAGGCCAGCCCGTAGAGGTGGTCATGGTCGATCTCGCCGGGGATGCCCTCGTCCCACGTGCTGTTGAGGTGGATCTCCCCAGTACCGCGGATCACCGCGCAGATCGGGCCGAACGGCCGCGTGCCGGCCACCCACAGCTGCGGGGCGCCGGTGACGTAGCGAACGTTGGCCTGTCTGCCGAGCACCAGGATGTCCAGGTCGTGCTCTTCCATCTGGGCCAGCGCCCGCTCACGCCGCCCGCTTCGCAGTGCCCGCTCGTCGGGCAGGATCTCAGTCGCCATAGGGGCTGTAGGGGTAGTCGGTGAGCGGCGCGTAGCCGTCTTCGGTGATAACGATGATCTCCTCGCTTCGATAGCCGCCGGTGCCGTCCTCCCAGACGACGGGCTCGAGCACGAGCACCATGCCTGCGGGGTAGACGAACTTGTCGTCGAATTCCTGGCCGAGATCGGTTCCGATCATCGGCATCTCGGCGGCGTTGGTGCCGATGCCGTGGCCAAGGTAGAAGTGCGGGAGCCACGGCTTGCTTCCGCCGTTCGCCGCGATTGCGGCACGCGCCAGATCGCCCGATGTCGCTCCGGCCTTCGTCACTTTCAAGACGGCGTCGAGGATCTCGCGCCACTTGTGGAACTGAGCGTGCTGGCGCTGCGTGGGCGTTTCGCCGACCAGCCATGTGCGCCCGAAGTCCGAGCAGTACCCCGAGTAGGTGATGCTCGCATCGGTCCATAGCACGTCGCCATCGACGAGCTCACGCTCGGTGGTCATCAGCGGTAGCGCCAGATCGCCGGTGGTGGTCCAGGTGCCCTCGGCCTTCGACTTCGGCATCACCTGCCAGATGGCCTCGAGCATGTTCGCGGTGGCACCGTGCTCGAACGCCTGCCGCACGAACTCGGCCGACAAATCGATCTGCCGCACACCGGGTTTCAGCGAACTCTGGACATCGTGCATCGCCAGTTCGGTGATACGGCATGCACGACGGATGCACGCGATCTGATCGGGCGTCTTCACCAGCTTGGCGGGGCCGATGACGTGCGCGGCGTCCGATGGCGCACCCGACGGGAAGATCTTGGCCGCCGACCTGCGCATCGAGCCGGTCATCTCGTCGACCGCCACCTTCGCGCCCGGCGGAAGCAGGTCTGCGACGATTCGCGCCAGCTGTTCGACTCCTTCGTCGAATTCCAGATACAGCGGGCCGTGAATGTGGTCGGCCGGGATGTCGGTCTCGAAGGCCGCCCCCTCCCGGAACGGGATGTAGAGGTGGGGGTACTCGTCGTTGGCCAGCACGATCGCCACCGGCCGCTCGACGTGCGACAGCCCGGCGTCGAGCAGCGGCCAGCTGGCGCCCGTCGCGTACACGACATTGCCGTTGCCGAGCAGGATCAGCGCGTCGACGCCGTTGTCCGCCATCGACGCTCGAAGCCGGGCGCCGATTTCGCGCAACATCCGGCCGCGGTCAGGCTCGTCGGGAATCCCGATCGCGGTCAAATCATCTTCGGTAAATGTTGTCATTCGACGCCCAGGAACTTCTTCACGTTGGTGCTGACGATCTTGGTGGCCGCTTCCGGGCCGACGGCATCGACCACGGTGGCCAGCGACTTCTCCGAGTAACCGAACGTCGACTCGTTGTGCGGATAGTCAGACGACCACATCACGTTCTCTACGCCGATCTTGTCGATGAGCTCCAAACCCAGCGGATCGACCATGAACGAGGCGCTCATGTGGTTGTCCCAGTAGTGCCGCACGGGGTGCTGGAGCTGGTGGTTGAACATGTGCCGGTACGACGCCAGCATGTGCTCGGCGTCCTGCAGAGCCGTTGGCACCCAGGCGATTCCACCCTCGAACCAGCCGATCTTCAATGACGGATGCCGGTCGAGGATGCCGGAGAAGACGTACTTGGCGAACTGCTCACGGAACGAGTCCACGTTGACCATCATGCCGACGACCACGCTGTTGTTCTGGCACGGCGTCTTGGGCGGCGTCTCACCGATGTGGTGAGCGACAGGCACGCCGGAAGCCTCGATCTCGTCCCAGACCGCATCCATGTCGGTGCTGCCGTAGTCGTAGATGTTGCCTTCGTCGTCCTTGCCGGGGTTGAGCGGCAACAGGAACGTCTTGAGCCCCAACGCCTTCAGCTCTTCAAGGGTGCTGCGGGTGCCCTTGGGATCCCACCAGTTGATCAGGCCTACACCGTAGAAATGGCCGTTGCTGCGCTCCTGCAGGTCGGCGATGTGCTCGTTGTAGATGCGGAATACGCGTTCGCGCAACGCCTTGTCCGGGTAGTGGAACAGCGCAAGCACGGCATTGGGAAACGCCAGTTCCTTGTCGATGCCGTCCTCGGCGAGTTCGCGGATGCGTGCCTCGATGTTGTTCGATGCCGCGCCCGCCAGGTCGTCGTACTGCATGAGCACCCGGCCGAAGTCGCCACCGGTCCAGGCTTTGCCTTTCATGCCGACCATGTACGCGCCGTCCTCGTACCAGATCCTCGGCGCGGCGCCCTTCAGCTCCTCGGGGAAGCGTTCATAGAAGATGTCGTCGGCCACTGAGATGTGGTTGTCGGCGGAGAAGATTTCGGTGCCCTTGGGGAGTGGAGTCAGGCCTCCTTCGGATGCGTGGCCCTTGCGGTACTTGGGTGCGCCGAACCCCTCAGGGGGATAAAGCGTTGCGGTGGGGGTTGACATCGTTGGCACTCCAATCGGGCTGTTAGTGGTAGAAGTTCACCAGGTGACGGGTAGTTCGTAGACGCCGTAGGCGAGGCGGTCGTGTTTGAACGGGACCTCCTCGAACGGAATCGCCAGCTTCATCGTCGGGATGCGCTTGAGCAGCGTCGGGAACACGATTTGCATCTCGGCACGCGCCAGCTGCTGCCCGACACATTGATGGCGACCGTAGCCGAAGCCGAGCTGCTGTCCGGCGTCGCGCGCAAGATCCAGCTTGTCGGGGTCCGGATACGCCTCGCCGTCCCAGTTCGCGGGCGCGAGGTCGAGGATGATGCCCTCGCCTGCACGGATGGTCTCGCCGCCGATTTCGATGTCCTCGACGGCGATCCGGCGCTGTCCGGTCTGGATGATCGACAGATAGCGCATCAGCTCTTCGACCGCGTTCGCGATGAATTTGGGGTCGTCGGAATCGCGAAGCAGCGCAGCCTGTTCGGGGTTCTCGAGCAGGGCGAGTATGCCGATGCCGATCATGTTGGCCGTTGTCTCGTGCCCGGCGATCAACAGCCCGGTGCCCAGTTGCGCCGCCTCCTTGACGCTGATCTCGCCGGCCGTCACCCGTTCGGCGAGGTCGGAGACGGCGTCCTCGGACGGTTCTTCCATCTTCTTCTTGACGAGATCGATGAGGTACTGGTGGAGGCTCATAGCCCCCTTCTGCCCTTCCTCCGCGGTGGCGTAGCGGGCCAAGCCGACGTTGGCGTGGTGCTGGAAGAACTCGTGGTCTTCGTAAGGGACACCGAGCATTTCGCTGATCACCCTGGTCGGCACCGGCAACGCCAGTTTGGCGACCATGTCGGCGGGTTGCGGCCCGGTCAGGATCGAGTCGATGCACTCGTCGGTCACCTCTTGGATGGCCGGGCGCAGGCCCTCGACGCGCTTGAACGTGAACGGCTTGGACAGCATCCGGCGGAACCGGGTGTGCTCCTCGGCGTCAGAGGTGAAGACCGACCGTGGCCGTTTGTGCACGGTGGACAGCATGTGCTCGTTCCAGTGCGGGAAGCCGTCGCGACGGTCGTCGACACTGACCCGCGAGTCGGCGAACAATTCGCGCGCCACCGCGTGGCCGGTGATCAGCCACGGCGTACTGCCGTCCCAGATTCGCACGCGCGAAAGAGGTTTGGCCTCGTTCATCTTCAGCATCTGGGGCGGCGGCGCGAACGGGCAGCGGGCGTCGCGGTCCATCGGGTACTCGGGGACGTCGGCGGTGACGCCGGATGCATTGGCGGTCAATGTATCGGACATAGGCCTTTAGTTCATTCCTCGATGTCGATCGCCAGGGCGGGGCAGGCCGCGGCGGCATTGCGGACGTTGGCTGCTTGTTCGGACGGTGGACTGTCGATGAGCAGGATCACGACGCCGTCGTCGTCACGCTGGTCGAATACGTCGCCGGCATTGAGCACGCATTGACCCGATGACACGCACTTGTCCTGGTCGACAGTCACTTTCATGTCAGGGCGTCTCCGATACAGGTGCCTGCCACAACCCGACGATCGCGTCGATCAGCCCGGAGGCCACCGCCGTCCAACTCGTCCGTGGCACCCTGTCGCCGTCGGCGAAGGCCCGTTCGAAGTCAGCGCACGTGTGCATCATCAAATTGCGCACCATGATGTTGCGCTCCGTGACGACGGCCATCGGCAGGTCGGGCAGGCATCGCGTGATGCCCTCGACGACCTGGACCAGCGACGGCGACGCAAGTGCGTCCTTGACGACGATCTTCTGGTACGCGGGGTCGGCCAGCGCCTGTGCCGCGAAGCGCGCATACCAGGTCGGGTTGCCGAGCTGGGCGAGGTGCTCGGTCAGCGAGCACACCAGGCAGGTGATCCAATCGCGGAGCTCGGCTGAGTCGTCGATGCCCGCCACCATTCGTTCGAGCAGCCGCTCGATCGATGCGCGGTGCTTCTGCTCGATCGCCCGCACCAGGTCGGTCTTGGTGCCGAAGTGGTAGCCGACCGCGGCGTTGTTTCCCTGTCCGGCGGCCTCGCTGACCTGCCGATTCGACACGGCGAACACACCGTGTTCGGCATACAGCCGCTCGGCTGCCTTGAGGATCGCTTCTTGTGTGGTGCTCGCCCGATCGGCGCGCACAGCCCTGGCCGTGGTCACCAGACCAGTCAACCCCTCCGCCGCGATTAAGTCAAGCGACTGATTTAAAACAGGTCACCCCTTCCCCCGAGCTGACAGTCACCGCTTCCCGCGAGCTGGGGGTACCTCTCGCTTGCGAGCGTGCGTGTTTGCACACGACACGCCGCGAAAATTCGGCATTCTGCGCACGCTCGCGGCGTGAAACGGTCATGCGTTCGACTTGCGGACGATCACCTTGCCCGCCACCGTGCCCCCGTCGACGGGCAGCACGGTCCCCGTCACATAGCGGGACCGGTCGGTGGCGAAGTACAACGCCGCCTCGGCGACGTCGTCGGCGGTGCCTTCGCGCTTGAGCGGACGGTCGTTGCGCATCGTCTCGCGGATCTTCTCCTCGAACTCCTCCAGCTTTTCGAGGTCCTCCGCGGAAGCCGACTTGCGCACAATGGCCGTCCTGATATTGCCGGGCGCGATGGCGTTGACCCGAATCTCATAGTGCGCCAGCTCGATCGCAGCGGACTTGGTGAATTGGATGACGGCGGCCTTCGACGCCCGGTACGTCATCACACCGCCACCGGCCAAGATCCCCCCGATTGAGGTGATGTTGATGATCGATCCTCCGCCGCCGGCCTCCCGCATATGCCGCGCCGCGTCACGCGTCCCCGCCATCACGGCGCGCACGTTGACCCGCATCACCTTGTCGAAGTCGGTGAGGTCGTCCTCGAAGAGGCTGCGGTGCATCGTCCCCGAGACACCCGCGTTGTTGACCATCACGTGCAGCCCGCCGAACTTCTCGACGGCAGTCGAAACCAGCCCGCTGACCTGGCCGAGTTCGGCCACGTCGGCCTCGACGAAGTGCGCGTTGGCGCCGATGTCCTTAGCCAGCGCCGCGCCGGCGTCACTGTCGATATCGCCGATCAACACCTTGGCACCCTCGGCGGCGAAGCGCCTGGACAGGCCCTCCCCCAACCCGGACGCGCCGCCTGTGACGATCGCGACCTTGCCCTCGAGTTCATTGCTCACCTAGCTGGCTGTCCTCTCTCGATTCACGTCACCGAGGAACTCCAACAGCAGCTCGTTGACGGCGGCGGGCTGTTCGATCTGCGGGCAGTGCCCGGCGCTCTCGATGACGGCCGAGCGGCCCCGCGGAATCTGTTTCGCGATCTCGGTCGCCCACCCCCGCGGCAGCAGCTTGTCGCACGCGCCTTCAACCACCAGGGTCGGCACGGCGATTCGCTGGTAGG
>Ga0318562_10000646_pt1 | contig 15313 bp, 13 predicted proteins | sample GRESIP066b5f18_FD_203688 | JGI IMG/M metagenome (GOLD analysis project Ga0318562, IMG submission 203688) | Tropical soil microbial communities from Luquillo Experimental Forest, Puerto Rico - GRE.SIPMG.066b5f18 | ecosystem: Environmental > Terrestrial > Soil > Tropical forest > Bulk soil... | reverse complement strand
CCATGGCGATTCGCGAGGCGGTGCAGGCGTTGGGCATTCAGGTGCGGGCGGGCCTGCACACCGGCGAGTGCGAGGTTCGCGGCGATGACATCGGCGGGATCGGCGTGCACATCGGTGCGCGGGTGAGCGCCTTGGCGGGGCCGAATGAGGTGCTGGTGTCCAGCACGTTGCGCGACCTGGTGATCGGGTCGGGGTTGGAGTTCGAGGACCGCGGCACGTATGAGCTCAAGGGTGTGCCGGGCGAATGGCGGCTGTCTGCGGTCGCCTCGTAATCGTTTGCGGTGCAGTCTAGAAGGGTGGGGGTTTGGTGCGTTCGGCGATGTAGGGGTCGTTGAGTCGTCGTTCGGCAGCTTTGGCTGTGGCGGTGTAGTGGGCGCGGGTGTGTCGGCGTTGGGGCATCATCACCCCGCGATCAGGGTTCCCGTCGGCAACGGGCGGTTCTCCGGTCCACAGGGTCGCGGTGGGTGCACACAGTGTCGGGAACAAGTGCATGGCGCCGGGATACGTCGTGTAGGTGTGGCCGGTTGGGCTGGTCCAGATGATCGTGCCGTCGGGTAGCTGTCGGTCCCGCCAGCCGCCCAGCCCCTGCCAGAACGTTTTCAGAAGATGATGAAAACGGCACAGACACTTCAGGTTCGACGGATGCGTCGGCCCGTACGGGTAGGCCACGGTGTGATCGAGATCGCAGACCTGCGCGGCCTTGTCACAGCCGGGGAAGCGACACGTCAGATCGCGGCAGCGGACGAACTCAGCCGTCTTGCGGGAGGGGGTGTAGCGCGGCTCAGGCTGGGACGCGGCGCCGGGGTGGTGGACCTCGCGGATCGTCGCCCGGTCCAGGATCGCGCCCAGCAGCGGCGTGGGCAGGATCCCGGCGCCGAACACATAGGCCGGCGGCGCCGGGCAGCGCGCCGATTCACCACCGGCAGGGCCCTCGGAGGGAGGGCCGGGGTGCTCGGCCGGTGGCGCGGGATCATCGCCGCGATCGGCGAGATCGGCCGCGCCGGTGTCGGATTGGGCTACCGGGGCGGTATCGATGGACTCGCGCTCGGCCACCACGTACACCACCGCGTTCTTGGCCGGGCGCTCGCCCTGAGGTCCGGGGCAGTCGGGGTGCCCGCAGGCACAGGCCATCGGGGTGTGGGTGACCGCGGCGAACAACGCTTTGGCGCGGCGCTCGTCGATGCTGCGCGGGTCGGCCTCACAGGTGGCGTGCGCGGTCTCGTCGAGGCGCTGCTCGATCAGGGCGGCATCGGGGGCGGCCAGCCGCGCCCACATGCTCGTGGTCCCGGGCACATCGGCGGGCGAGCCGAACTCCACGGTGGGGGTCGACGCCGACTCCCGGGAGCGGCGCAGCGCCCCGGGGTCGTGTTCGTCGACCAGGGCGTCGATGGCGGCTTCGGTTTTGGCGATCGACAACGCCGCCCACCCGGTGATCCGTTCGGCCAGCGCGGCGTCGACGGCGGCCATCGCCGCCTCGTCGCCGATCAGGTAGGTGCGCCACACGATGGTGCGCACCAGCAGGTCACTGACCACCCCTTGGGCGAACAGGGCCGCCACCTGGGGCAGCCGGTCGCGCAGCGCGACCCCGCGGTGGGTTTGATGCAGCGCCATGCCGTGGCTGACGTTCACCGCGGCGGCCAGCTCGGCGGCCACCGCAGCCTGCGGATCGATCCACCACAGTTCCCGCTCCCCAGAAGGCAAGCCGGTGCGGCGGGCGAAGATCTCGGCCATCACCGCCAACTTGCGCGCACACGCCGCGTTCTCGGCGGCCACCCACCCCCCGGCCGCCTCAACCAACGCGGCATCACTCAACGCCGCCAGGTCGGCGATCTCCGGAAGCCTACTATCGAACATACTTTCGACACTATCCCGCCACCCCGACCGCGCGACCCAAACCACAAGCTCAAACCACACCTGTGGATGAACTCCCAACTGTGGATTACTTGCTCTCACTGATCTAAATGATTGCCACACCATTCCGATCCCGGTTCGGCCCGCCAGATCTCCGGTGGTGCCAGGTCGGGCTTGCCCTCGTCGAGCGGGGACTACATCCGCACGATGGGCCGCACGCCGAACGGGACCTGGGTGGCAAGCTGATGTGGAACCAGACTCCGCCCGTCCTCATTCACGTTCACCGTCCCGACGTTGTCTCACAGGCGGTTTCGTTCTGGCGGGCGGTACAGACGCGGGTGTGGCGCGGACGGCCCGACCCAAGACGCGACTCCGCGGCCGAATACCACGCCGGGGCCATCGCCATGTCGTCACGATGCTGATCGAGCACGAGAAGGGCTGGCGGGCATGGTTTGACGAGGAGAACATCTCCCCCGTCGAGATCTCCTACCCCGTGCTGTGGCGAAACCTGACGCAGATCGTCGGCGACGTGCTCGAGGCTCTGGGCCAGGATCGACGGCTGGCGCCCGCACCGGTTCTCCAACGCCAGGCCGATCAACGATCCGACGAATGGGTGGACCGCTACCGTGCGGAGGCCGAGCAGAAGGGACTGCCGACCTGACCGTGCGTCAACCGACCTGGGCGACCACGAACACCCGCCGGAACGGATAGAACGTCGTACCGTCCGGCCGGCGGGGATAGGTCTCGTCCAGTATCGGGATCAACTGCTGACGGAACTGCTGCCAGGCCTCTGGAGACAGTCGCTCGATCACCGGCCGCAGCGCCGTACCCGACATCCACTCCAACACCGGATGATCTCCGGTCAACTCCTGGATGTAGGTGGTCTCCCACGCGTCCACGCGACACCCCGCATCGCTGAGCATCGCCGCATACTCGGCTGCCGTACTGACCCGGTCGCGTTCGGGAAATGGCATGTCGCGCAATCTGTTCGCGAACGGCTCGCGACGTGCAACCGTTCGAATCGCCTCATGCGACGGCGTATTGAAGCTGCCCGGCATCTGCACCGCGATCCACGAACCGTTCGACATCTCGCAGGCCCAGCGCACCAGCAGTTCGCGATGCTGGGGCACCCACTGCAGAGTCGCGTTGCTGATCACCACGTCGGTATCGGGCTTTGGCTCCCAGGCCCCGACATCGCCGACCTGGGCGTCAACGCCTCGTTCCCTGGCGGATTCGACCATCTCCGGCGAGCTGTCCCACGCCTCGATCGCGGCGTCTGGCCAGCGCTTGGCGAGCGTGGCGGTGAGATTGCCCGGGCCGCAACCAAGATCGACCACCCGTCGCGGATTCTCGGCCGCCACCCGCGATGTCAGATCGAAGAAGGGCCTGCCGCGATGGTCGGCGAAGGCGAGGTAGACGTCGGGATTCCACATGGCACACAGTCTCGCATCCACCCCACTCACAGGCGGTTGACAGCGGCAGCTCAGGCCGTCGACCAGCAACACACGGCACGGTGTTCGCCATGACCGCCGACGCCGACAGGCGCGCACAGATAGCGCTTGCCGCGCTGGTCGCGGCCACCGCGGCGCTGTACCTGTGGAATCTGTCGGCGACCGGATACGGCAACCTCTTCTACGCCGCTGCGGCACAGGCCGGCTCGCACAGCTGGTCGGCGTGGTTCTTCGGCTCGCTCGACGCGAACAACTTCATCACCGTCGACAAGCCGCCCGCGTCACTCTGGGTGACGGCGTTGTCCGTGCGGTTGTTCGGCATGAACAGCTGGGCGGTGTTGGCGCCGCAGGCGTTGATGGGCGCGGCGTCGGTGGCCGTGCTGTACGCCACCGTTCGTCGGGCGTTCCACGACACCGGGGGTGGGACGATCGCAGGCCTGCTGGCCGGTGCGGCGCTGGCGTGCACACCTGCCGCGGCGCTGATCTTCCGATTCAACAATCCCGACGCGCTGCTGGCTCTGCTACTCACAGTCGCCGGCTACTGCGTGATGCGATCCGTGGCAACGGCATCGTGGCGCTGGCTCGCGCTCGTCGGCGTCGTAATGGGGTGCGCGTTCCTGACCAAGATGCTCGAGGGCTTCCTGCCGCTGCCCGCGTTCGCCCTCACCTATCTGCTGTTCGCCCCGACCAGCTTGCGCCGCAGGCTGATCCACCTTCTCGCTTCGACGGCCGCACTGGTGGTGGCGGCCGGATGGTGGGTGCTGACGGTTCAACTCGTTCCCGCGAGCGTGCGGCCCTACATCGGCGGGTCGACCGACAACACCGTGCTGCAACTCGCAATGGGATACAACGGCTTGACCCGCATTTTCGGGCGCCAAAGCGAAAACCACACAACCCATTTCAGTGGGCCTGCCGCCGGGCACGGGTGGTCGACGATCGGGGGTGGAACCGGACTGCACAGGCTCTTCAGCGCCGAGATGGGGAACGAGATTTCCTGGCTGCTGCCCGCCGCGCTGATCACCGTCGTCTTCGGTGTCTATCTCGTCTGCCGCTCGCGACTGGGCCGCGGCGAGAAGGCTGTGCTGATGATGTTCGCGGGCTGGCTGCTGGTGAGCGGCTTGGTGTTCAGCTATATGGACGGCACGGTGCATCCCTATTACACGGTGGCCATGGCGCCGGCGGTCGCCGCGCTGGCCGGCATCGGCGCCGTGTGGGGCTGGCGGTACCGGGCGGGCTGGGACGGCCGCATCATGCTAGCCGCGCTGATCGTCATCACTGCCGCGTGGTCGGCGATGCTGCTGCACCGCAACGCCTTTGGGCCGGCCTGGTTGCCGTGGGCGCTCTTCGCGATCGCGACGGCCTCAGCCATCACAGTGCTCGGGCTCGGTGCACACGGGAGCGCCGCCGCGGCGGTCGCCGTCGGGGTGCTGGCCGCTATCGGTGGTACATCCGCGTTCTCGATCGCCACCGCCGCCACACCGCACCAAGGCGCTATCCCGACGGCCCTGAAGAAGGGTGATGCGCAACTGGGCAACTGGATGGGCGATGAGAGCCGCAATTCCGACCTGGCCGGTGTGTTGTCGAATACGACCACCGAGTGGTCGGCCGCGACCAACGGCTCGCAGTCAGCTGCCGCGCTCGAGGTCCTGTCGGGCACACCGGTGATGGCGATCGGCGGCTGGAGTGGCGACCCCGTGCCCACCCTGCAGGCGTTCATCGACGACGTGCATGCGGGCAAGATCTCGTATTACGTCGAGGCGGGCCGCGGACGGGCGTTTGAGCAGGCGGTCGGCCGCCACGACGTCATCTACGGCCCCAGCCGCGGCGCCGCGCACACCCGCGAGATCTCGGAATGGGTGTCCGACCACTATCCGGGCACGGTCATCGGCGAATCGACGGTGTACCGCCTGACGTAGCGCAGTTACCATCGGGCCGTGTCCAGTTCGCAGCAGCCAGATGCCGCCGCCCCTGTCGACCCACCCATTCCGGTGCCCGATGTCGCAGGTGCCGACGCGACCGCACGGGGGCTGCCGCGACGCGTGGATCTCACGCTGCGCCAACGATTGATCGTCGACTCGTCGGCGGTTGCCGATCTCGGACTGCGAACCGCGCTCGCGTCGGTCGTCGGTGCGGCGATGCTGCCGCAGGTGGCGCTGGGCGCGCTGAACGGGTCGGGCGCGCGGGAGCAGCGTGACGCGCTGCGCTTCTATGCGGAGTTGGGCGCCGCGAAGGACCCTGAGCTGTCGTTTCCGGCGCCCACGGAGCCGCCGCGGGTCTCTTCGCGGCCCGCGAACCCGATCGCGGAGTGGATAGCACACGGCCATGTGCACAACATCCGGTTCAAGAGCAGCTTCCAAGCCGTCAATCCTGCGATGCGCGAGCGCTGCGGCTCATACGCCCGTAACAACGTCGTGCATGCTCAGCACTGGCGTCACGAGGACGGACCCCATCCCACGCTGTGCGTGATCCACGGCTTCATGGGTTCGGCGTACCTCTTCAACGGGCTGTTCTTCTCGCTGCCGTGGTTCTACCGGTCGGGCTACGACATCATGCTCTACACCCTGCCGTTCCACGGCCGTCGCGCCGAAAAGTATTCTCCCTACAGCGGATACGGGCTTTTCACCAACGGTTTCGCGGGATTCGCCGAGGCGATGGCGCAAGCCGTGCACGATTTCCGGTCGTTGGTCGACTATCTGGAGTACACGGGCGTGGACCGGGTCGCGTTGACCGGCATGTCCCTCGGCGGCTACACCTCTGCGTTGATCGCATGCGCCGACGACCGCATCCAGGCCGTCATCCCCAACGTACCTGTCGTGATGCCTGAGAAACTGGTCGACGAATGGTGGCCAGCCAACATGTTGGTGGCGCTGGGCGACCATCTGGCCCACACCGACTATGAATTGTCAACGGCCGCAGCGATGTACCACTCGCCGCTGAACTATCCGGCCGTTGTGCTCAAGGACCGCCGCCTGATCATCGCTGGACTCGGCGACCGGCTGGCCCCGCCGCAGCAGGCGGAGGCACTGTGGGAGCACTGGGACCGGTGCGCATTCCACTGGTTCCCCGGCAACCACATCCTGCATGTCAGCCAGCCGGATTACCTGCGCAGGATGACGCGCTTCATGAGCGGCTTCATGTTCAGCTAGCCGCCGGCCCCTTAATGGCGTTGACCAGGCCGATTCCGGCGAACATCGGCCCAGCATCGGAGTCCGGCGCAGGAACCGGCCGGTCGATCTCGCGGAAGTAATCCACCAGCCAAACCTGCCTCGGCAGCCACCCACGGTCGCCGAACCAATCCGCCGCAGGGGCAAGTTGCTCGTTGTAGACCAACCTGAAGAATTCGCCCTCGGCGCCGTCGTCGGCCTTGGCGGTTTCGAATTCGGACTCGGTCATCGGTGTGGATTCCTCGAGCGCGATATGACTGCCACGCGCCGCGAGGGCGTCGATACCGGCGAAGAGATGCTGCTGCGCGGCTGCGGGCAGATAGATGAGCAGCCCCTCCGCCAGCCAGGCCGAGGGCGCCAACGGGTCGAAACCGCTCTGCAGCAACGCATGCGGCCAGTCGTCACGCAGGTCGACGGCGATCTCGCGGCGCTCGGCTGTCGGCTCCTCGCCCCTGTCCACCAGCACCTCACGTTTGAACTCCAGTACCTGCGGCTGATCGAGCTCGAAGACGACCGTGCCACTGGGCCATGCCAATCGGTAAGCACGAACGTCCAAGCCTGCTGCCGGGATGACGATCTGGCGGACGCCGGCATCGACGGCCGCATAGAAGTAGGTGTCGAAGAACTTGGTGCGTGCGGCGACGTAGTTCACGAAGTGATCGCCGAACTCGGATTCCAGCTTGTGGTCGGGCACCTTTCCGTCGAGCAGGTCAGCCCATTCGCCGCCGACCGCCCTGCAGAACACCTCCGCGTATGGGTCGACGACCAGCGGATGCGGCTTGTTGGCCTCCAACGCACGCGAAGCGGCGACGAACAGAGCCGTCGAGCCGACGCTTGTGGTGATGTCCCAGGTGTCGTTGTCGGAGCGCATAGGGCGGTTATACGCGCGCAATCTGACAGACCGCTGACCTGCGAGATGTCACCATTGATCGGTGAGCGACGGTCGGGTGCGCTATGTCCGCAACGGCGAAGTGCGGCTCGCTCACCGCGTGTATGGCGACAACGATTCCACCCTGGTGTGGGTCCCGACGATGTTCAGCAGCATCGATCGCTACGACGATCCCGCGTTTCCGTGGGGCGTCGCCGTGGAACGGCTGTCGCAGCAGGTGCGCGTCGTCGTCTACGACGGCCGCGGGACTGGCCTGTCCGATCCCGTGATGCGGGCGCCCACGCTTGATGACCGCGTGAGCGATCTTGTCAGCGTCCTCGACGCCGCAGGTGCCGAGCGGCCAACGCTGCTCGGGATCTTCTCGGGCGGAGTCACGTCGCTTGCGCTCGCCGCGACGGACCCGGACCGGGTGCGGTCGCTGTTCCTCTACGCCACCGCGGCACGATTCATGCGGGATCCTCCCGGCTTTCCGTGGGGGTTCACCGACGCACAGATCGAAGCGAGGGCCCAAGACATGGAGGACCGCTGGGGCGAGGGCACGCTGGCCGACTTGGTTGTCGGTGCCGCTGCCGATGTGCCGGGGGTTCGTGATCAGTGGGGCAGGATCGAGTCGTCTCTCGCCAGCCCGGCGATGGCGGCGCTTATATGGCGTAACTACATGAAGGATGACGTTCGCGACCTGCTGAGCCGGGTGACGGTTCCCACGCTTGTCGAGGCCAGGCCCGACGACCGACTGGTGCCGTTCGAAGCGTGCGCCGCACTCGCCGACGGCTTGCCCAACGCGAGGCTCGTCACATTGCCGCCCGGCCCGCACGTGGCGTTCGATATCGTCGACATGTTGACGTCGCAGGTCCTAGAATTCTGCGAGAGACCCTCTCCCACAAGCGATGAACGCGTGTTGGCGACGGTGATGTTCACCGACATCGTCGGCTCGACAGAGCAACTCGGCGTTGCCGGTGACACACGCTGGAGCCGTCAACTGGATGTGCACGACGACATCGTCGACCGGCTGTTGTCCAAGTACGGCGGTCGACGGGTGAACCACACCGGCGACGGAGTGTTCGCGCTCTTCGATGTGCCGAGCAAGGCGGCCCGCTGCGCGCTCGAACTCGTGCCAACGCTCGCCGGATATGGACTGCGAATCCGGACCGGTATCCATGTCGGGGAGTGCGAACGCCGCGGCGATGAGTGGGCGGGGCTGGCCGTGCACACCGGTGCACGCGTATGCGGTATGGCAGGCGCGGCGGAGATTCTGTGCACGCGCACACTGCACGACCTTGCCGCCGGGTCCGGGCTGATCTTCGAATGCCTTGGCCCACAACAGCTCAAGGGCCTCCCGGAAGTTGTTGACATCTACCGGGTCACAGCGGGCTGACTAGACGAGCGGACGGCCGGTCCGGATTCGCCAGTCGAGATCTTTCAGCATCCAGTTGAAGGGGAACTGCCGCACGACACGCGGCAGGTAGCTGTTCACCACCCGGATCCTGTTCATCAGCCGGTCGAAACGGCGTTGCTTGTCGTCGTCCCACTCCAGCTGCATCTCGTCGCGGAACCGTTGCGGCAGAAAGCCGCCCGTGATCAGCAGGTTGAAATCGTCGATCCTTCGCTGCACCGAGGCAGGCAACCTGGCGCCGCGTACGCGTCCTGCGGCGATCGGCCAGAGGAACTTGCGCACCGTGTCATCGATGTGAACCTTGGCGAGCGACTCCTGCCAATACTCCTCGAATGCAGCGCGATCGGCCGGCCACATCTCGGCCGGAACCTGAAGAGTCGTACCGATCGAAGCGCTCTCGCGATAGATGTGCTCGGCGGTCTCGACGTCCATGTCACCGACGAAGAGTCGAAGGACATCCTCGGTGCCCTTGTAGATACAGGCCGCGACCCACAACTGCAGACCCTTGTCGAACGCGTTGTAGGACACGGGGCTGTCCGGCGTCGAATACACCTCGGCATGCGACTTGTTGACCGCCCGGCGGTAGGCGGCTCTCTGTTCGTCGGTGCCCTTGGTGGCAACGGCGACGTAGGTGAAGGTCGTGCGCGCCCGCTTGATCGGATGGCGGTCGATCCGACCGCTTTCCACACGGCTTTCGACGACGCCGTAGCCGACACCGGGACGGCCGAGCTCCATGATCACGTTGGCGGGGCCCGCCAGTAGGGCGACGCCCATCAGGCCCTCGTCGAAGTCCGGGCCGCGCCGCTTCAACGTGCGCCTGGTCTGGAGGATCGCCATCGACCTGCCTGTCCTAAATGTGAGAACGCCTGTTATCAGATATTGCCTGACGGCTTTGACAGCTGTCAAGATGGCAAAATGGCCGCCGTGGCCCAGGTCCGCCCTTATCGCGGAATAGAGGCGTCCGAGCGCATAGACCAGCGCCGACGCCGATTTCTCGATGCAGGGCTCGATCTTCTCGGCGCCGATGATCCTGACGGTGTCTTCACTGTCCGCGCGGTTTGCCAACGGTCGGGTCTGACCGCTCGGTATTTCTACGAGAGTTTCACCGACAAGGACGAGTTCGTGGCCGCCGTTTTCGATGCCGCCGTCGCCGACATCGCAGGCACCACACAGGCTGCCGTCGCAACGTCTCCGGCGCCCGAACAGAACCGGGCAGGCATCGCCAACCTGGTCCGCATCGTCAGCGCCGACTCCCGCATCGGCCGGTTGTTGTTCGACGTCCGCGTGTCGAACCCGGTGATTCTGCGCAAGCGCGCCGACCTCGGCGGTGTTTTCGCAGTGCTGGCCGGTCAGCACGCGGAGTCGGCGTTACACCGCGACCAGAACAGCCGGACCAGGGCAACGATCAACTTCATAGTCGGCGGCGTGGGCCAAACGCTCGACGCGTGGCTGTCAGGTGAAATCGACCTGGACCAGGATCAACTCATCGAGCAGATCACGGCGATAATCGATGAACTCGCCAACCCGCAGCTCTACCGGGACTAGCCCGCACCGACCGGCGGGCGCCGGTCGGCCGCCGTCTTCGGCTTTGTCTGCGTATCGGCCTCGGTGAATTCCTTCACCCAGCAAGCGAACTCGAGCGTGATGCCGTCGGGGTCGTGGAAGTAGAACGACCGCACGTAAACGCCGGGATGCACCGTCGGCGAGACCTGCGCCTCGCTTTCGTCGTGGTTCAGCACCGGCCCGACACGCACCCCTCTGTCCTTGAGCCGCTGCCGGTACTCGTCGAACTTCTCGGCGGGCACATGGAACGCCAGGTGGTTCATAGAGCTCACCGAACTGGTGATCTCGCCGATGCCGGGTATCGCAGCAGGCGATGAGATGCCAGGCACCCGGTCGGCGGCGTTGGCGAACCAGAAGAACGCGACACAGTCGCCGTTGCCAGCGTCGAAGAAGAAGTGCTGGCCCATCCCGCCAGGCAGGTCGAGCGATTTGATCAACGGCATCCCGAGCACGCCCGAATAGAAGTCGACCGTCTTCTGCATATCCGAGCAAACAAGTGCCACATGGTTGATGCCATCCAGCTGAAACACCGGATTCGGATTAAGCGGTTTGGTCAATTCGAAACCCCTGCCGAGATCGAAAGCTGAATCTAACATCAGATTCAGGTTGGATCAATGACCGCGCAGCCCGGGGGCAAAGGAGAACCGTGACGGTCAATCCGCGTGAGCAGTTGCCCACCGTGCGGGGTAGACAAACGCAGGCTGCGATCGACGCCGCAGCACGAGCGGTTATCGCGCGCAAGGGTTTTCTGGCCACCACCATCTCCGACATCGCCGCCGAGGCGGGCAGATCGACCGCGTCGTTCTACAACTACTACGACTCCAAGGAGTCGATGGTCCGGGAGTGGGTGCAGCGGTTCCTGGCGGACGCCCAGGCCAGCACCCAGGCGGCAGCCAAGCCGGGCATGACCAACTTCGAACGCTCCTACGAGGCGGCGGCAACGTACTGGTACACCTACCGCAGCAAGCTGCCGGAAATCGTCAGCGTGACCCAGCTGGCAATGGTGAACGACGACTTCGCCGCCTACTGGACCGATCTATCCGCGTTGTCGATCGACTTGATCACGGCGACGGTCAAGCGGGCGCAACGTGATGGCTACTGCCGGGGTGACGACCCGAAACTGATTGCCATCGCACTGCTTTCGATGCTGAACGGATTTTGCTACTACCAGTTTTCCGGTGACGGCAGGGCGGACGCCGTCGATGACAACGCCTGCATCGCCACGCTGGCCAAGGTCTTCTACCGGGCGATCTATCACGAGGGGGCCAAATCGATATGACAAGGACACCGTCCTCCAACACACCGGGTGTGACGCGCGAGTTCGTCGGATTGGATTCCCCGACCGCGCGGCGGGCCGGATCGGGCGGCCATCCGTGTCAGGGGCTGTATCACCGCGGCGTCGGCCGAAAGCCGAAGGTGGCGATGATCGCCGTGCACTATCAAATCGACTTCTCCGAGCATTATCTCGCCGACTACATGGCCACCCGCGGCGTCGGATTCCTCGGCTGGAACACCCGCTTCCGTGGTTTCGAAAGCAGCTTCATGCTCGACCACGCGCTGGTCGACATCGGCGTCGGCGTCCGCTGGCTCCGAGAAGTGCAGGGCGTGGAAACCATTGTGTTGCTGGGCAACTCCGGCGGAGGTTCGCTGATGGCCGCTTACCAGGCACAGGCGGTCGACCCTCATGTCACGCCGATGGAAGGCATGCGTCCAGCCGCCGGTCTTGGGGATCTGCCCGCCGCCGAAGGCTACATCGCCAGCGCCGCGCACCCTGGCCGACCCGATGTTCTGACCGCCTGGATGGATGCGTCGGTGACAGACGAAAACGAGCCGCTCGCAACGGATCCCGAGCTCGATCTGTTCGACCCGAGGAACGGGCCGCCCTACTGCGAGGACTTCATCAAGCGATACCGGTCGGCACAGATCGCCCGCAATCACGCGATCACCGACTGGGCCGAACGCGAGCTCAAGCGGGTGCGCGCCGCAGGCTACTCCGACCGGCCGTTCACCGTGCTTCGCACATGGGCCGACCCGCGAATGGTCGATCCCACCCTAGAGCCCACCAAGCGGCCCCCGAACATGTGTTACGTCGGCGAGCCCGAGAAGGCCAACAAGTCGGCGCACGGCATTGCGGCGGCGTCGACGCTGCGCAGCTGGCTGGGCATGTGGAGCCTGCGCCATGCACAGACCCGCGCTGAGCCGCATCTGGCCCGCATCACCTGCCCGGCCCTCGTCATCAACGCCGAGCAGGACACCGGCGTCTATCCGTCCGATGCTCAGCGCATCTACGACGGGCTTGCGAGCAAGGACAAGACGCAGCTCTCGGTCGACACCGACCACTACTTCACCACCCCGGGTGCCCGCAGCGAAAAAGCCGACACGATCGCCAAGTGGATCGCGAAGCGGTGGCGCTGAGGGGTCTCAAGTGGCCCGAGTAGTCTCGTTCCCAACCGACCGGTTATTAGGGAAGGCAATTCGGTATGCCCATCGCAGTCAATCCTGAGCACAACGACCTGGCCGATTCGGTTCGGTCGCTGGTGGCGCGGGTCGTACCATCGGACGTCCTGCATGAGGCCCTCGAGACGCCCGTTTCGAATCCGCCGCCCTACTGGAAGGCCGCTGCCGAGCAGGGTCTGCAGGGCGTTCATCTCTCCGAAGCCGTCGGCGGTCAAGGGTTCGGCATTCTCGAACTCGCCATCGTCATCGCGGAGTTCGGCTACGGCGCGGTCCCCGGCCCGTTCGTCCCCTCGGCTATCGCCAGCGCGCTGATCTCGGCGCATGACCCGGAAGCCAAGCTGCTCAACGACCTGGCCTCCGGCGCGGTGATCGCCGCATATGCCATCGATTCCGGCCTGACCGCCACCCGCCACGGCGACGACCTGGTCATCCGTGGCGAGGTGCGGGCCGTGCCTTCGGCGGCCCAAGCCTCGGTGCTGGTTCTGCCGGTGTCGATCGACAGTGGTGAAGAGTGGGTGGTGCTCGACGCCGACCAACTGGAGATCGAATCCGTCACGAGCGTCGACCCGCTGCGGCCGCTCGCCGACGTTCGCGCCAACGCCGTCGAGGTCGGTGACGACCGCGTGCTGAGCAATCTGAGTCGCGTCCTGGCGCGTGCGTTGATGTCCACGCTGCTGTCGGCCGAAGCGGTCGGCGTAGCGCGCTGGGCCACCGACACCGCGTCGGCATATGCCAAGATCCGTGAGCAGTTCGGCAGGCCGATCGGACAGTTCCAGGCCATCAAGCACAAATGCGCTGAGATGATCGCCGACACCGAGCGGGCCACCGCAGCCGTTTGGGATGCGGCCCGCGCCATCGATGAGTTGCGCGAAAACGATTCGCAGGAAACCCATTTCGAGTTTGCCGCAGCCGTCGCGGCCACCCTGGCCCCCGCTGCGGGGAAGCGCTGCACCCAGGACTGCATCCAGGTGCACGGCGGCATCGGCTTCACGTGGGAGCACGACACCAACGTCTATTACCGGCGCGCGCTGGTGCTGGCCGCCTGCTTCGGCAGGGCGGCCGACTACCCGCAGCAGGTCGTCGACATCGCAACCACAACGGGTATGCGCAAGCTCGACATCGACCTCGATCCGGACACCGAGAAGCTGCGCGACGAGATTCGCGCGGAAGTGGCCGCGCTCAAGGCGCTGCCACGCGGCGCCGAACGCAACACCGCGATCGCCGAAGGCGGCTGGGTACAGCCGCACCTGCCGAAGCCGTGGGGGCGCGCGTCCAACCCGGTCGAGCAGATCATCATCGCCCAGGAGTTCGCCGCCGGGCTGGTCAAGCGACCCCAGATGGGCATCGCGGCGTGGATCATTCCGTCGATCGTCGCGTTCGGCACCGACGAGCAGCAGCAGCGATTCCTGCCGCCGACCTTCCGCGGCGAAATGATCTGGTGCCAACTGTTTTCCGAGCCGGGCGCCGGATCCGACCTGGCCGGGCTGTCCACCAAGGCCACCAAGGTCGACGGCGGATGGCGCATCACCGGCCAGAAGATCTGGACCACCGCAGCGCAGTACTCGCAGTGGGGCGCGCTGCTGGCACGCACCGACCCGAACGCACCGAAGCACAACGGCATCACGTACTTCCTGCTCGATATGAAGAGCGACGGAATCGAGGTGAAGCCGCTGCGCGAGCTCACCGGCAATGCGATGTTCAACACCGTCTTCATCGACGACGTGTTCGTGCCCGACGAGTATGTGCTCGGCGACGTGAACCGCGGCTGGGAGGTCAGCCGGAACACCCTGACCGCAGAACGGGTTTCGATCGGCAGCAGCGAGCCGCCTGGCATGGCCAGCCTGGACGGTCTTGTCGAATTCGTCAGGGACGGCCAGTTCGACCAGATCGCGCAGAACCAGGCCGGGCGGCTGATCGCAGAAGGCCACGCCGCGAAGATCCTCAACATGCGCTCGACGCTGCTGGCGCTGGCAGGCAGTGACCCGATGCCCGCCGCGGCGATCTCGAAGCTGCTGTCGATGCGCACCGGCCAGGGCTACGCCGAGTTCGCGGTGTCCTCGTTCGGCACCGACGCGGCCATCGGCGACCCCGAGACGCTTCAGGGCAAGTGGAACGAGCGTCTGCTGTACAGCAGGGCCACCACCATTTACGGCGGCACGACCGAGGTTCAGCTCAACATCATCGCCGAACGGCTGCTGGGTCTGCCCCGCGATCCGTAAACTCGCAGCCTGCGGGAAGGGGTCCGGCCACGTCCACCGACGTCACTCTGCGTCAACTGCGCTACTTCGCCGTTCTGGGCGAGGAACTCAACTACCGTCGTGCCGCCGAGCGGCTGTTCATCACCCAGCCGGCGTTGTCGACGGCAATCAAACAGCTCGAGCACCAGCTCGGCGTCATGTTGTTCACCCGCAACACCCGCGAAGTGGCACTCACCGAACTCGGCGCCGCCTGGCTGCCGAAGGTGCACGAAGCGCTTGACGGAATCGACTCCGCGGTCGACGACCTGATTGCGCTCTCGGCGCACTATCGCCGGATCCGGCTGGGC
>Ga0318562_10000643_pt1 | contig 15379 bp, 21 predicted proteins | sample GRESIP066b5f18_FD_203688 | JGI IMG/M metagenome (GOLD analysis project Ga0318562, IMG submission 203688) | Tropical soil microbial communities from Luquillo Experimental Forest, Puerto Rico - GRE.SIPMG.066b5f18 | ecosystem: Environmental > Terrestrial > Soil > Tropical forest > Bulk soil... | reverse complement strand
TGGGGCAAGCGTACGGGACTAGCGTACGCGAGGGCGCACCAGAGCGGAGCGTGTGGGCAGCGCTTAATGCGGTGACTCGCTATGTCGATCATGACCGCATTGGAGGCAATGACGAAACCAAGTTTTTGTCCGCCGAGTTTGGCAGCGGCGCGGACATGAAAGGGCAAGCCATGGGCCTGTTGCTGCCTCTGATCAAGGATAAGGTCCCAGTGCTGATCCGGTAGCGCGTACAGCACTAGGAGCTGAGGGCAGGCGCCGTGAAAACGGTCACCTGCCTTCAGCCATTAGGGGCACCAGAAAACGGAGAATCTGTCATGTCGAGATATCAAGCTATTCGGACCTACTACTATCCACCCACGAATCACCGCGGCGCAAAGTGCAAGGCTGTCAGCGCGTCGGGCCTCTACCTCACAACGCCATGGGACGAGAACAAGACAATCGAGGATAACCACATCAGCGCCGCGCGAGCGCTCGCGTGCAAGTATTCCTGGAACGGTTCCTATGTCATGGGCGGACTGGACAAGCGCGGTTTTGTGTTTGTGTGCGCGGACCTGCCTGAGCCCTTTATCGGCTCCACGTTTCGCGTGGGTGATCGTCCTAGCGTCCCTGTGGGCAAAGAGCTGACGCCACAAGAGGCAGCGGACCTGCTGCCCAAGGTCCGCGGGGATATCCACCCACTAGGGCAGTACGATCGACTCAAGCTCACCCATGGCACGGAGTCGGAGCTGGCAAAGCTTAACGACGTTGAACCTCGCACTGCTGCCGGTTCATTGGACTAGGAGTCGAGCACATGAAACGAGCAGCAATCTTGCTCGCTGGTGCGGCCGCGCTTTGCGCGGCCGTTCCTGCGTCAGCTCAGGTCCGCCGCATTGATTCGGTAGTCCTGCTCTGCACTCCGCCCATAGATTTCCGCGAGGCTGATCCAATCGTTCGGACCTATGTTGCTTTCAACGCGGACCAAACCACAGTTGAGGCAATGTCGATCAATCACGAGGCCCGTTCCGGTGTCCGGTACGATCGCTTTCAACAGTACGATTTCAAAGTAGGCGTTTTTGACGGGATGTATGGATGGACGGGAGTCTATCTCAACAAGGCGTCAGTCATCATGTCCGGTGCGGCATATGTCGCAACGGACGGGCTCTGGTACTACCGCGAACGGCTCTGGGAAAACGGCATAGCGAAATGGGATCACACGATCCCGTGCAGCGTTATTAAACACGAGGTTAGGCCATGAGTCAGCCAACTGGCATCTATCAGTTCTTACACCAGAGCCGAAAAACAGCACAGCAAGAGCCCGACGCGAGTCGGGCTCAAGATGCTTCTAGGGAGGTTTGCAGGCTGATCAGGAACGAGCTAGGCGCGGACCTAGACCCCATGGCGTTCCGTTTGTTCCTACGTCTGTACTGGCATAAGCTCTCCACACTCTGTCACGAGATACACGAGAACGAGGGCACACAATGACACTGAAAGCGGGAGACCTACGCGCGGCGCTGATCAAGCTTGACCGCCGCTATGAGAAGCAAGGCGGTATGACGCAGGTGAGCCTAGCGAGATTGCTGGGGATAGCTCCGCGAACCCTGAGACATTGGCTCGCGGGACGCGGTAAAGCATCTGAGCCGTTCGCGCTGCTCGTCCAATTGCTACTAGAGCGCAACATCTCACCTGCACAACTGAGGAGGATACGCAAGGCATGGAGCGAACCGACAAAACCGAAAAAATCGTCGCGGAGTTGATCGACGTTCTAGATCGTCACTTTCCGCGCGCACACGAGGACTCACAGCAAGCTAGTGACCGCTGCATCGCAGTCTCTAGCCTGACTGTGGCGCTGTTCCTCGCGCAACGCTTCAAGAACGGGCAACGCGGCCGCATGGACCTTTTCGACGCATTCCAGCAGATGGTACGGCGCGCGCTGGTGGAGAGCGCCAGGATGGGCGATGCAGTCGATTAGGCAATTTACACCGCACCAGTGATTTACACCGCACCAGTCGATTTACACCGCACCAGTCGAAAACGAGGCACACGAATGAGCACGGGCAACGTCTTACTGACGATCATGGTGTTCTGGATAATGCTGTTCTTTTTACACCTGATCAGTCTACTCAAAGAGGCAAGGAATGCTTTGCGGGCGATCGAGCGGCGCCAGCAGGCTGAGCTGGAGGCCCTCCACAACATCGCAAGGTTCGCTGGTCAGTCATCCAATGCACTGACCTACATCGTGAACAGGATTGAGTTTTGGGACCAGTACAGGAGGCGCGATGCCGCCTAAAGACAAGCTGCCGATGGGCGAGATGCTCTTCGTCATCAACACCGCGGAGAAAATGCGCGCCGTGATGGAGCGAAAGAAGCTGCGCCGCGCGAAAGCTCCGTGTCCCAAATGCCGCGGCATGCTGCACGCGGCTCTCTTCTCCGGCCGCGGTCCGAAGGGAACAGCTCTTCACATGCAGTGCGACGGCACCTGCAAGATGGTTTACATGGAATGAGAAACCAAGAACGTACGGCCCTGCTCGGGCTGCTGAAGAGTCTCGCTGCGTCCAAGCAGACGCTGAGCAAAGCGGAGCAAGCCTCCGGTCATTACGTTGTTACCGGAAAGAACGGCTTCCTCGAAACTGTCAACGGCCGCTTCCTGATGCACGTCCAATATGCCTCCCTGCGGAGCTGGCAGCACGTCAAGCGCGTTTTGAAATGCACTGTGGTGTTCGAGGGCGACAACGGCGGAACGCTGCTCCTGGAGCTTCCTATTGAGCCTGAGAGGGCAAAGCTCGTCCGTCGATGGCTCGGGATCAGAAAAGGAAGGTGGGTGTGATGGCGCTTAACGACGCAATGCGATTCGAGCTGCACTTTCTCGACACCGGGCAAGAATCCACAAGCAAGCCAGACAAGCGATACCCGCGCGGGATCGACCTGGACCTTGCAGGCAAGCGCGCGCCCACCTGCGTGACGCCGCTGCCCTACCCGGCGCCGCGCGTCGGCAAGTACGTACTGCATTGCATGCTGTGCGGGCAGCGCGTCCTGATCACTGTGGCAGGTCGCCCCGACGATCCGCGGTCCTGTCGGCTCGCCTGCAACATCCTTCAATGAGCTGCACGGAATCTCCCGTACGGCTAATTTCGTGCAACTGAGGAGGTACACAAACGTGAGTCAGAAATGTCGAATCATCGCTTTCCAGGTCCCAGGCTCCCGCGCAGGCGAGGCAATCACAGTCGCGCGCTGCGACGTCCACAACTGGGATATGGGGTACGGGCTCGCGCTCTCCGGATTGACTCAAGGGTCAATGTGTCCGCTGGGCCGGATCGAGCAGGCTGTGGATGACGGGGTCGACCGATTCAATCGCGAGATATTTCAACAATTTATGCAATACATGTCGGAGAGCACCAAGGCTCGGGAGGGCATGTTCAAGGCGAGCGAGGACCTGCGCACTGACCCGGAGGCTGCGCCATGATCGACAACATTACCCACCTAGCTCCACAGTGGTGCCTGTGCTGCGGCGCCAAGATCACCGCGGCCGCGGAGATCGAGGACCTGCCGGTCACGCCAGAACCGGGCAATTACAACATCTGCCTGCATTGCTGTCATATTCACGTCTACGGCGACAACTACCGGCTGCGAGAACCTACGGCTGAGGAATTTGCAGAGGCGATCGCCAATCCTGAGGTGCAAAAGACGCTGGTTTTTGCCAAGACTTTCCAGGCATTTCGAGACGTCAACGCGGCCATAGGGGTATCCAGCCTGACAAACGAGCTGCTGCTCGCCACGGACCCGGCTGAGACTGCGCCGCAGTCTAAGCCGCCTTTTGAGGGTGAGACACCCCCGTCTCCCCGTGAACAGAAAAGCAACAAGCGCGAACGAATCACAAAGCACCGACGAAAATAGCTCAGCTTAGTTTTCGCCGGTCTGCTACGGCTCAGCGGCCGCGCGGCCCGACCATAGCCCGGTCAAAGGTCTGTACCTCCCAACCCGGCTGCGCGGTTCCAATGTAGAATCTCGGGAATAGAGCGATTCGATCGAGCGGGACCCCTAATCCTCACGAGTTAGGGGTCCGGCCCGTTGCTCCCAGCCTGCAGGTGGCGGACCTACCCACTCGGAGCCTCTGACGCGCGCGTACGCCACGCGCCGCCCGCACTTCGCCCGTTAATATGGTGCCGGGGGCAGGATTCGAACCTGCGACGCTTGGGTTTTCGACCCAACGCTCTACCGCTGGAGCTACCCCGGCATGGGGTCGCTCCTATTGGTATGGGCACTTTGGAAAGTCAGGCAACAGATCGCCAGACTGGCAGGTATTCCGCAACACGCTCTCAATCTGATGCGGCTCGAATATGTTGTTCGGGCTGCTAATCGCCAGCACAAGCAACGTGGCAGTAACAATACAAAATAACCAACTCAGAAAACGCATGGGTTGAAATCCCTCCTATTTAGACCCACGAGGCCCAGGCGGCTTGCGGCTGTAAGTGCCGTTCTCCCGCCTGAGACTGACACCTGCCTTGGAGCAGGCGACCTGCAAGCTCGCCATGGTGGTGCCCAGGCGCGCGGCTATCTCGTCCCTGCTGACCCCCTGCGACGTCCACAGGGCAACCTGATCGAGGGCCTCCGGCGTGAAAACCCGCCTGCGTACGAGGTTCTCATTTTTGGTCGACGAAGGTTGTGAGCAGTTGCCGCTAGTTTTTGGCACAACCACCAGTCTCGTCATTTTCTCGAGTTCTGTTCGGCGCTGCAGCAAAGTCCTGCGCTCCGCGAGGAGCTTGCGCAGGTCCGTCTCAATGGTGCGCAGCATGTAGTCCAGGCGCTGGCGCTCAGCGTGAAGCTGAGCGCGCCAAGAATGGTGAGTCGACGCATGCATGGGCTCACCCGTGCTTCCGGTGATCGTGGGCGTGATCGGCGGCATTCTCGGCGGACCAATCATTCGGATCGCACCACTGGCACTCCGAATCCATCTCGTCATTGACACAGCCGCAGCGCTGGCACTCCCAGGAGCGCGCCGGTAAATCGTCCGCGTCGGGACGGCAGTAAGCTGGATTTAACATTGACAGGTTCTCCCGCTGCGGAATGCAGCGAGAGATTGTCTAGGACCAAACTGCAGCTAGGTCAATAGGACCTAGCGCTTGTGCTTGGCCTTTTTCTTCTTGGGTGTGGGATGCTTGCGGCCGTTGCGCACGCGGGTGGGGGGCTTCACAACCTTTTTCATTGGCTTGCGCTTCTTTTTCGGCGGCGGCTTGGCGTCCGGATCGTCCTTTTCGTGCAAATCGTCCGTTTCGTTCTCGCCCATGGGCTCCCGCTCAGGGACCTGCTCGTTTGCCGTCTCGCGGCTCTCGCCGCCCTGCTCCAGGAAGCTCACTTCCTCCTGCCGGTATTGCTCGCCTGCATCCTGCTGCATTGCCGTCTCCACTGCTGGTGCAAGCTCGGGGTCCCGCTCCTGCACGGCTTCCAACACTGCCTCTTCGGGCCTGACCCCGATCCCGCAGTCGCAGCGGAACATGTGCCACTCGTTCTGTCTGTCGCAATGGATGCAGCGCCAGCGTTTTTCCGGAATAACCATCTGACCCTCCATAATCTTGGTCATCTCGATTTCCCAAAAGAATACCTCACATGAGATGCACACGCCCCTGATTGTGAACTGCCCTTTCGTGGCTACCCTGCAGTGCATCAGCTCGTCACCGCATCTAGGGCAATGGGTGATCTGAGCGTCCAGCGTCGCCTTGAGCTTCAGCATGATTTCCATCGGATTGTAAGGCATCACTTCCGCTTGGAAGCTTTCGGTCTCTGCTCGCTCCATGTTTAACCTCCACTGTGGGCCTGAGCCCGTCTACAACCTCATGCACGATCCCGCGGAGATTCGTCATTTGCTTTTTGAGCAGTCCGATTTCTCCAAGCAGCTCCGACACAAAAGCCGCGCAGAAGAGCGACTCTATCTCGTATTCCTGCGGCACGTCAGGGTAAGTTTCGCTGTAATTCCAGCGATAGCCTGCTGCGTCGCGCCAACGCCATGCATCAGGGCGCCTGTACTTCGGGGCCGTCATCTGTTCCCTCCGGTAGTGACCAGTAACCGTCCTTTTTCACAATCCCCAGGCTCTCAGCCGCGCGGAAAATCGTTGTCTGCGGAAAGCCGCCGCGTGCGTCCATTGCTCGCTGGACCGCCTTATGCTTCATCGGCCCGTCGCCCAGGATGTCACGGAGCACATCGCAGGCTGCTTGGTGCGTATCGCCGCCGCCTCCGTTGCCACGCTTCTTAGGACTGACCAAATCGTCAGCGCGGCCCTCCATGGTCTTGCCCCAGCTAAATATCCCCTCTGTGTCTTTCTTTTCGATGATGTCGAAAGTCATCAGATTAGGAATCTGACCTACCGGGTTGCACTTCACCACAGCCATAATGAAGTGGCTGGCGTCCTCCGCGCTCCGATGTACTGAGATGACGATCCGCGCGAGCCCGCCTATCGAGACGTTGCCCTGCCCTGCGTGGATTGCCCGCGTGTCTCCGCGCCGCTTGACCAGATGGCGGATCACTACGATTGAGCAGTTGTACTTCTTTGCCCATTCCTTCAGCGGGCGCATGGAGCTGAGTGTTGTGTTGCCGCGATCCGTGTTGACGGTATCGCCTACGAAAGCGTTCATGGTGTCAAAAATGGCGAGAGTGGGCCTGTGCTTCTCAAACTCAGCTTCAATCGCCTGCGCATGATCCGGATCGTTCCATTGCAAGGCATCATCAGAGACTAGAAAGTTGTCTGTGCTCTTGAGTCCGTTGTCCTCCAGGCGCCCTTTGACAGTTGACCTGAGACTGTTCTCAGCATCGAACAGGAGAACCATGCCCTGCACCGGCTTGTTCGAATAGTTGTACCAGATGGGCAGCTCGTCTCCGTCAGCGATCGCCTTGCCCAGCATCTCCATCACGTAGCTTTTGGCGTTGCCCGGATCACCCTCGATAATGGTCAGCTCTCCGCGCGCCAGCATCGGATGAAAAATCCAATCGGTTCTTTCCCTGCTCAGGAGCCCGATTGATTTGAAGTTGATGATCGCGCCATTCATTTCACCAGCGTCATGGCCGTTCGCCTTGCCCAGCCGCTTGGCCGCGGCTTTGTCGATTTCCTTTCTGAGCTGATCGGGCCGGTTCTTGAACTTGTTCCAAACAGTGCCGCTGATCAGCGTGTATATCTCGTCCGTCGATAGGCCCGCGCTGAGCAGCTTGTGATAGGCGCCGAAGAGAACCTTGCTGCGATCCGTTCCAGGTGGGATTTTCTCGCGGAACAGCATGGGCCGCAGCTCTGCGATTTTCTTTTGATACTTCTTGTAGATCGCGAGCGCTGCACTGGGATCGTCGCTGCTGGGGGCTGCATCGACCTGTGGCAGGAGATTTTCTAGCCCAGCGATGGTGTAGACCGGCCCATTATCCCACAGGAGCCGTACCTTGGGCTCCTCTTCGTACTTGAAGTTAGTTGTCCCATCGACGCGAAGCACCTGCGTGGGGTCCCAGCCGCCTTTATCGGCGCCCAGGTGATAGGTGAGTCGCTGATTCAGCTCCCAGGTGATCGGCTCATCCACAAGCCAGTACCCGACAAATCGACCGGGCGATGATTCGAGCGCGATGGTGGGGACTAGCTCGCAGGAGTTCGGATGCACTTCGTCCAGGTCCGCGTACAGGTAATTGGGCGGGACCGCGCTGGACTTGCGCCGGAATTTATCCCTGAAGCCGTGCGGGCAGGCGTAGACGTCATGCTTGGGGTGATTCTTTATGAACTCCCGAACCTTGTTGAAGTCTTTTCGTGCGAAGCAGTGGCTGCGAAATTCGCCCTCTTCGTTTTTTGTGGCGAGGAAGAAATAGTTTCCCTGCTGCTTGCGCCATAATGCTGGAAACAACGCTGACATTTAAATACCCCGGAGCGCGAGCCCTCAGGGCTACCATACTCGAAATAAGTTGACACGCTAATTTTCACCGTATCTAGTCGGGAACGCAGTCGGGACTTTGACAGGTTCGCTTGACTGTTGTGGGAGGGGCGAGTGAGCTACCCCCTCCGTGCCCCTCCCGCACCCACTAATAGGCGCACACATGCGAGACCCACACTGTACCTTGTGCCGTCTGCACAAGACCTGCAAACACGTCTGCCTGATCGGCGAAGGGCCTACGCCCTGCGACGTCATGGTGATTGGTGAAGCACCCGGAGAACGCGAAGATTCGACTGGTAGACCTTTCGTGGGATCGAGCGGAAAGCTGTTGAAGCGACTGCTGGAGGACGCGGGGATCGACTACAAGCGAGCATATCTCACCAATGCCGTCCACTGCCGTCCGCCGATGAATAAGACACCGACGCCCGCGCAGATTCGCGAGTGCAAGGTATGGTTAGACAAGGAAGTGCAGGCGGTCAAACCCAAGTTTGTGCTGCTGCTCGGGAACACTGCGCTGCAGGCTTGGACGGGAAAAACCGGCATTCGCAAGATGCGCGGCCGCGCGCTGGAGCAAGCGGGTATGGTCGTGATGGCGACCTATCATCCGTCTTTTGCGCTGCGCGATCCCATGAACGGCTTTGTCATTCAACGGGATATCCGCAAGTTTGCCGATTGCATCGAATTTGGCGGCGTACCCTACGAGCGCTCGCTCAACGTCAAAGTCATCTCGGGCTGGCGCGATTTCATGCCGATGCTGGACAAGCTCTCCGGCTGCGTCGCCTATGACCTGGAGACAACACAGCTCTACCCATGGCAGACGCGCGTAGACCTGCTCTGGCAGGAGCCCAAGATCGTCAGCGTCATTCTGGGAACAGCCACAACGCAGTACGTGATTCCGCTCAACCACAGCCAATCCCGCTTTCCCGATCAGGAACGGATGTGGCCGATGCTGCTGGCGCGGCTCTCGCAGTGCTCTGTCGTCGGGCAGAACCTGAAATTCGATGTGCTCTGGACATGGTGCCAAACCGGCATTCGTCTACATATAGCGAATGACGTCATGTTGATGCACTACCTATTGAACGAGAATGACAGGCACGATCTAGAGCACATGGCGCAAATCTACTTCGGCGCACCGGAGTACGATATCCCGCTGGAGGAAAAACAGGGCAAGGGTCCGCTGGACCGACATGTTCGCTATGCCGCCTCCGATGGCTTCTACACCCGCAAGCTCCGCTTCAAGCTCGCCAAAGAGCTGGCCAAGGTGCCCAGTCTGGAGAAGCTGTACAAGCTGCTGATGCTGCCGCTGGCTAACCTTTACGTGGGGATCGAGCATCACGGCGTTTTCATCGACCGTACCAAGCTCAACGAGGCTGAGAAGTTTCTCGTCCAGGAGATGAAGGCTCAAGAAGCGCAGTGGAATAAATGGGGCGCCGGTGTCAAGATCAGCTCGCCCAAACAAATCGGGGAGCTGTTCTATGGAAAGCTCGGAATCCGTGTCATTGCACGCACGCCTACGGGCGCAGCTTCTACTAGCGAGTCAGTGCTTAAAAGGCTGCAACACCCGGCTGCTAAAACGCTCCTCAAGTGGCGAGAAGCTAATAAACAGTATGTTGGATTTGTCAAAGGATGGGCACCGTTCCTGGTGGGAGCTAGACTGCATCCTTCCTTCAAACTACATGGAACCGTTACCGGACGGCCAAGTTGTGAGAATCCAAATCTCCAACAGACGCCTCGTGATCCTCGTATCCGCTCCCTTGTCACCGCGCCGAAAGGAAAAATCCTTTTAGAGGCGGACCTATCGCAAATCGAGCTGCGCATTGCCGCGTGGATGGCGCGCGAGCGCAACATGCTCAAGGCGTTCTGGCGCGGCGATGACATTCACTGGCTAACTGCCATGGCAATGTTGCGCCGGAGCGAGAGCACCTACCGCGAAGTGGTGTTAGCCACAGTTGACGAGCTGGAGGGCTTCAATCCAGATTTCAAAAAGGTGACCTACGAGAAAGCGCTGGCGTACGTCCAGAAAGCCGGACCTGACGCATGCGCTGAGCGTGATCCTCTGTGGAAAGAGATTCGATATCGCGCCAAGGTGGTTAACTTCGGTTTTCTGTACGGCATGGGCTGGAAAACTTTCAAGGACTACGCCTTCAACGAATATGAAGCCGTGCTGACGGACACTGAAGCTCAGCAGTCGCGCATGGACTTCTTTGAGTTGTACCCTGACCTGCCCAAGTGGCATGACAAAATGCGCCGCATGGCGCGCGGGCAACGCTATGTCGACTCGCCCACAGGGAGGCGCCGGAGGCTGCCCAACATCCGCTCCGATGACGACTGGCAGCGCATGGCGGAGGAGCGTCAGGCGGTTAACTTTCCAGTACAGAGCTTCGCCAGCGATCTAAACCTGATGGCTGCGCTGCAGCTCAAGGAAGAGTTCAAGGATCGCGTCGATATCGTCGGTACCGTGCATGACAACATCCTGGTGGAAGTGGAGGAGTGGGAGCACCAGCGCATAGCGCGGCGGCTGCTGGAGATCATGCGCGCGCCGAAATTACTGAAGGATTTCCAAATCAACCTCACTGTGCCAATCGAGGCAGAGTGCAAGGCAGGAGCATGGAGCGATGGAAAACCCGTTGTTTATACAGTCGAACAAAGCGGAGGACAGGAGACTCCTCCAGCAAAGCCACGCCACAATCCTGCGGCTGCTGGCGAAAGCAGCGCGGGACCCCAACATCGCCAAGGAGGTGCGCGAGCACGCAGGGACGATGCTGCACCTGTTCTGCACCGGGCAGATGCGCCTCAGTCTGCACGCCCAGGAAAACATCGAAAGCGTAGCGCGCGCGATCGACTCGGCGGCGAACAGGCTGAATTTTCCTTTCCGGACCCCTCCAAAAGACAAGCATGACTGAGGACACGCAGTACTGCGTATCGCTGGCGATGATTGGCCTCTCTATCTGTGTCCAAGTGTTCCTAATGGCCTACAACAAATCTTGGTGGCTTGTCGTCTCCTACATCCTACTGGTGATGGCGTTCGGAAGAGTTGGCGCTGGGCTGTGGTTGCTACGACATGGCTACTGAGTTTTGTCCGCACTGTCACCAACGCATGCCGTCCACAGTGAGGCACGGCGTTGTCCTGACGAGATTGAAGGCACGAATTTTCGACCTGATCAAACGATCAGATGGCATCAACGCTTCAGATATTAACGAGCAGATTTTTCATGGGAGAGTTCAACGTGAGACGATCAAAGCGCACATCTGGCAAATCAACGAAGCGCTTGCCGACACGGGAGTCCGCATCTGGTGCACGGACACCCAATACCAAGTCGTCACTCGAAGAAACTGGAGCGAAGCAGGATGAAGAGATGGCACGGAAAACTGTCGCTGGTCACGCTCAGGATAAAAACCAGAAACAAGCAAGCACCATCGACCTTACGCAATCAGCGACGGCTGGCAAAACGTACTTCGTTAGCCAGTCAAAAGTCCAAAGCTGGCGAACCTGCCGACAACAGTACCACTACGCCTACAACGAGAACCTAGTACCCAAGAAGCCGCAGCGGCCCTTCATGTTCGGCACCATCGTCCATGACATGCTGAAGGCAGACGCCATGGGGCAGGACGCTTGGGCCGTCTACGATCAAGCGACGGCGATCAACGAGCGCGTGTTCAAAGAAGAGGAGGAGATGTACGGCCGCATTGCGGACGATATCGCGTACATCATGGAGGAATACTTCAATTTCACTTCGCCGCTGCACCACATCCCCGTGAACGGCAAATATGCGGAGCAGGAATTTGAGGTACCGCTCGTCAGTGACGAGATCAGGCTCAAGGGGCGCATTGACGGCGCTGTCTCCGACAAGCGGCTGAAGTGGCTGCTGGAGCACAAGACGCACAAGACATTTCCAGCGCCGGAGAACCGCTGGCGCAACATGCAGAGCGTGATCTACATCAACGTCGCCAAGGTGCACTGGAATCTCAAGCTGGACGGCACCTGCTGGGACTACATCCGCAGCAAGCCCCCGACACGCCCACAGATTACCAAGAAGGGCATCTTGAGCGAACGGGCGATCGACACGCTTCCCAACGTGATCGAGGAAGTCATCCGACACAACAAGCTGATGACTACGGGCGCAACGCTGATCGCCCAGGCCAAGCAGAACCGGACCAACTACTTCCAACGCTACTACACGCCCATCAGCCCGGAGATCACCGGGCATGTGATGGATGACTTCAAGAACACAGCCGTTGAAATGTCCGTGATCGGCGCCAAGCACAAGCAGCGCAACATGGGCAGGCACTGCGACTGGTGCAAGTACAACAAGCTATGCGCTGCGGAGCTGCAGGGCATGGACGTCGATTTTGTCAAAGAGAGGGAGTATCAGGTAGATGAAGCCACAGCACAGGCGCCTGTCCGGGAGATCGAGGATTAGGCGGCGGCGCGGTGAGGCAGCAACCTCGCCGCATGAGGAAATTCCTTTCGAGGGTGACGAGAAGCCCCCGATCAGACCCGTGGGGGAGCTGGCCAAGGAACAGAGCTATGCGTTCTATGGCCGCTCCGGTTCGGGCAAGACAACGCTCGCCGCCTCGTTTCCCAAACCCATCCTGTTCCTCGATATCAACGATAAAGGCACCGACTCGATTGCTGATATCAAGGATGTGCATGTCTGGGAGATCACCAAGGCGGAGGACATTGAGGACGTCTACTACTTCCTGCGCACCGACAAGCACGAGTTTAGAACCATCGTGTTCGATACCGTGACGGAATGGCAGCGCATGGTCATAACCGACGTAACCAGCAAGAAGCCCGGTGCGCCGATGTCTTACAAAGAGTGGGGCCTCGTGTCCGGTGAAATGAACAAGTGGATCGTGGACTTTCGCAACCTGCCGCTCAACGTCGTTTTCGTTGCCCAGGAGCGGCTCTCCAGCGATGACGAAGATTCCAGTGATCAGCAGCTCGTCCCCTCTGTGGGCTGCGCGCTGATCCCCTCAGTCGCCAATACTCTCAATGCCGCGGTCCGCGTCATTGGCAACACGTTCATTAGGTCGGAGAAGGTCACTGTCAAGGGCAGGGATGGGCGCCCGGTGAAGCGCGTCCGGACGCAGTACTGCCTGCGCGTTGGTCCTAACCCGATCTATGTCACCAAGATTCGGAAGCCGAAAGCGTTGGTCGCTCCGGATTTCATCATTGATCCAACGTACCCCAAACTGATCAACATCATCAAAGGACTGGACAATGCGAAATAGTGGCACACGGAGGCGGCGGACGGCGGGTAAGGACAGCACCGTCAGGGTGGACTTCACCGGCGTTGTGCCGGGCTCAGGCGGCTTCCGCATGGAGCCGGGCGAGTACCTTGCCGAATGCGTGGAGGCGGTCCAGGAGGAAAGCTCCACAGGCAATGACATGATCACCTGGAGCTTCAAGCTCCTGGAGGGCAAATTCAAGAACAAGACGATGAAGTACTGGACGTCGCTCACTGAGCAGTCCCTGTGGAAGCTCCAGGACCTGCTTGTCGCGTTCGGGGAAGAGCCCCCGACGTCGAAACACGATATCGACCTGACGGACTACCCGGAGCAGGAGGTTCTGTTGGTCGTCGGTGACGACATGTACGAGGGCAAGGTGCGGTCCAAGATCATGGAGGTTCTGCCCGCCGATGAAGCCGACGACGGGGAGGAGGACCCTGAGGAGGACGAGGACGAGCGGGAGGATGCCCGCCCGGCCGCTCGCGCTCGCCGCGGCGCGCGCTCTCCGGACCGTGAGGAGGCCGAAGGGGACCAGGACGCACGCCAGCCGCGCGGAGGCAGGCGCCAGCGCACCAAGCTGGAGCCGCTGGACGCGGATACGGTCCAGGAAATGGAAGTTGGCGACCTGAAGCAGACGGTCACGAAATACGGCCTTTCGTGTGACCTTGACGACTACAAGACGCTGCGCCGCAAGCGGAGCGCGGTGATCGAGGCGCTAGAGGAGGCGGACTATCTCGCGGAAGCCGGAGACTAACCGCCAAAAGAAAACCCGCCTGCTTCTTGAGAAAGAAGTGGGCGGGTACTGGCGCAAGATTCACGGAGGGCCGTTCCAGGCGGCTGGCATGCCGGACCTAATCGGCTGTGTAGAGGGCTACTTCTTTGGATTTGAAATCAAAGAACCTGACGGCGGCGATCCCACCAAGCTCCAAGAGGAGAACCTCAAAGAGATCGCAGAAAGCGGCGGCTGCGCAGGTGTTATCATTGACCCGGCCGATGCTGTCAGGGTGGTACGAGAAGCTCTATCCAGAGCAAGAGCTGGCAGCTCGCTTCGTCCTCTCGCGCCTCAAGCACGGCGGCGGCGCGGCGCTTTTATGCGAGCAAGGGACCGGCAAGACAATCGTAACCCTCGCGATCATGGAAAAGCTCGCGACGATTAACGTTCTGATCGTCTGCCCGAAAACCGCGATTTACGCCACATGGGGCAAGCGTCTCCCCGCCTACACTGTGGGGGTTCCCAGGAGCACTGCAGCAGGCAAGAACAGAAACAAGGGTTTCTGTCTCGTCAGCTACAAGCAGTTTGTCCAGATGCGCGATCGAGCGTCCCGCTTCCGCTGGGACCTAGTTGTTTTCGATGAAGCTCAGGGACTAAAGGACCGCAACAGCGCGCAGTCTCGCGCAGCTCGCAAGATGCGCGATCAGTACCGACGCCTGATCCTCACAGGCACGCCGATTGACGAGCAACCCATCGACCTGTGGGCGCAGATGCGCTTCGTCGACGAAAGATGTTTCGGAGACGATTGGAAGCTGTTTGCCGCGGTGTACGTCCGCAAGGGCGGCTTCATGAGCAAGCAGGAAATCTTCCGTCAACGCCAGCTCAAGCCCTTCCTGAAGGCGGTCACGCCCTACTGCTACCGGCTCAAGCTTGAGCAGCTCCCCGCCAAAATCATTCCCGTGAAGGTCTACCTGGACCATGCCCAGCAGCACATCCACGATCAAATGCAGGAGCACGGGATTGTCAAAGTCAACGGCATAACCTTCAAAGCGGAGTTCGCCGCCGTTAAAGATTTGAAGTGTTTTCAGGTAGTTGGAGGCTTCCTTCACCAGGAAGGCACAACGGTCCGCGTGGGGGAAGCGAAGTATCTGGCATTAAAGAAGCTAATTCCCAAGCTTAAGCGTCCCGTCATATTTTGTCGTTTCCTTGAGGAGATGAAAGACGTAGAGATAGCACTCAAGGCACACTACCGCAGAGTGGAAGCCATCAATGGAAGCGTGACTGACTCCAAAACCAAGAGGCGCCGCACTCTTATTTTGGAACAGTTTCAGGCTGGCTTGATTGATGCCCTCGTAGTGCAGGCTCGCACAGGAGGAGTAAGCATCGAATTTAGCTCTACCCACGAATGCGTGTTCTATTCAATGGGCTACTCATACATAGATTTTCAACAAATCGTCGCTAGATTCAGGCGCATGGGACAGACACGCAGAGTTTTAGCGTATCTGCTCATTGCCCGCTTCACTGTGGACGAAGAGCCGTACCAGCGGATTTTGCTGAAAGCGGAGG
>Ga0318562_10000642_pt1 | contig 15381 bp, 14 predicted proteins | sample GRESIP066b5f18_FD_203688 | JGI IMG/M metagenome (GOLD analysis project Ga0318562, IMG submission 203688) | Tropical soil microbial communities from Luquillo Experimental Forest, Puerto Rico - GRE.SIPMG.066b5f18 | ecosystem: Environmental > Terrestrial > Soil > Tropical forest > Bulk soil... | reverse complement strand
TGCAAGCAATTCGGATGCGTGATTTCAGCAACCTTCCACGTTCCTGAGGGGCTACGCTTGGAAAGGACACACCCCTATGGGCGTTTTGGCGCGTTCGACAACAGTTAAAAACCAGACAAGCATGCGTCAGTTCATCTCATTGCCTGAATCAGCCCACCGGCACTCGACCTCTCCGTCCGCGGAATCACCGACGCCCCAAGAAAGCAGCCTGAACATTGTGAGGTGCGAATCGCCGAAGACGTCGCGGTAAGCAATCTGGCCCTTGATGAGGAGACGGTAGCCTCCCTTCGGTCTTAGCTTTACGACTTCCTCGGCTGTGAGATACCTACGGAGATCGTCGCCGATGTTCGTAGGCTGCCCAGGACCTAGAATGCTGATCGAGCCTTCTGAGAGGTTCGTGGTTTCGATACACGGCTCTTCTTTGCAAGGCCATTCGACGAAGTGAATGCGACACCAACTCATGACGTGAGTAGCTGGTGTGTGCCCCGCATTTGTAACGGTCAGCACGATGGTTGGCGTAGCGCCAGTGAAAACGCCAGTAAGCTCCTTGGCGGAAACGCTGACATAGGCGCGAAGCTGGCGGTTGGCATTGGCTTCGCCGGCCTCCCACAGCTTGTTAGTCGACCGCCACAACGTGTAGGTGAAGACCGCGATCGCACAGGTGGCTACGGCGGTAACAAGCTCTGCGCCCATACTTCGATATCCCTACTCGCCGTGATAGAACTTGACGGCTCCGGTCTCGCGTTGCACGGATACAAAGAAATGGCAGCCCGGACTTACCGGAGGTGGAGTGCACTCGTAGTAAAAAGTCCATTCTTTCCCATCCTTGCTCAGCTCAAGGGGATAGGTTGAGCGCTTGTAGTTTTTCAGCTCGTAGCCATGGTACTTGGCAGAGATGGCGACAACCGCGAGCGCATCTTCTCGCGACAAGCCTTGAGGCGAATCCGCCTGAGCCAGCACGATAACAATTGCAAGAAACATATGACTCATATAGTCACCAGTACTTTAAGGGACAATGCTTGATGACGCCCTTGTTCTCATTGTCAAAGTAGTCCTGGCAATCGCAGCTTGCCGGGAGTTTCTTAACGCAGTCTCGCGCAAGCCAGTACGCTCTGCACTCTGACATTTCTAGAAAACTCTTATAGTCCTGCGTGTCTTCCTTAGGCAGCCATCCAAAAGGCTTATTCTTACACGAGTCTGCGCCGTACCTTCTCTTCCAGTCGTCAATGTGGCTTTGCTCATGCACATCAGTGCAGCTCCCGAAGCACATGCTCTTGTTCTCATTGAATATCCTATAGTCTCCGTTCTCGCCCTTACCATTACACCCAATGGTTGGCTCCAAGCCATTGGGGTCTTGGAATCTGAGCGGATTTCCAGTCACGTACAGGTAAGTGTCAATTCCGGCTCGTAACCCGCTCGGGTCGGACTCAGCGTATCGACCGGATCCAGCGTCATAGTCCCGGAAGTAGTTGTAGTTCAGCCCCGTTTCAGCGTCGAAGTACTGGCCGGGGTAGCGCAGATTCATCATGAAGGGATTGCCGCTGTTGGTGGGGTCAGCGTTCGGCGCATTCTCACCAAACGCACTGGCTGCGTAGTCCCAGCTCCACACCACCCTGTCGCCGTAAGTCGGATCGTTGCTCGGGTAACCAGGCAGAATCACCGCACGTGGCGTGCCGAGCTGGTCGGTCTCGACGTAGTAGACGTTGCCGTTGCGCACTATGCCGATCAGAGTGCTGTCCATCCACAGATATTCGGTCGGCCAACTCAGGCCATTGAAGGTGGGATCGCAGTTGTAGTAGTCCGGACTATTCAGTTCGTTCGAATTGGGACAAACGAACGGGCTGGCATATTCCGCGAGGAGTGCGCCCCTCTGCGAGTAAGTAAAGATCGTACTGTTGCTGCCGACGCGCTTGATTACGCGCTCGCCCTGGCCGTTGAAGAAATAGCTGGCGCCTCCGGCAGCGGCGAGGCGATTGCGATTGTCGTAGGTGAATGTCGCGCTGCCGATTTGCGTGGTGTTGCCGTTCGCGTCATAGCCGCGCGTCGTTCCGGCGACGCTCTGCAATTGATGTGAGGTCAGGGGTGCGGAGTAGGTGTAGGTTTGCGTCGTTGCGCCAATGGTCTTGCTCAGGCGGTCACCCGTACCGTTGTAGTTGTAGCCTTCAAGCTGCGTGCCGGTCCCATCTTGCACCTGCGTCAAGCGATACATCGGATCGTGGTGATAACTACGCGTGTTGCCCGACGCGGTGGCGCCGGTGAGATTGCCGAGCGCGTCGACGCTCGCATTCAGCGCGAACCCGTTCGGATCGGAACTAGCGATCGCACTGATCGCATAGTCCTTGTCATAGGTTTTGCTGAGCGTTCTGCCGTTGGCGAAGGTGATGGTGTTGACGGGGCCGAACGGCGAGTAGCTGACGCCGCTCACTAGCGGCACCGGATCACCGGACATGAAGGTCACGTCCGACGTCCGCCCGGCGGCGTCGCGGTCGTAGCCGATGACATCGCCACTCGGGTAAATGAGGAAGTTCAGTCGGTCGGCATTGTTGTAGATGGAGTTCGTCACGAGGCTGTGAGCATCGCTGCCCGCCTCGACTTCGACCACCCGGCTCAATTGCCCATCTGCCGACGCATCGATATAGACGCGGATCGCCGAGGCATAGGTCAACGGGAAGTTCACCTTGCGCTTGACCAGATTGTTGCCGGTCACAGTCGCCATGGTTGTCCAGACGCCACCACTGAGCACGTCAACGTGGAACGCGGTGATGCCGTAAAGCGAGAAAGTCATGGTGTCGGATGGATCGACGCCGTTCGCATAGTTGTCCTGCAAGCTATAAACGATCGCCGCGTCGATGAATTGGGCCGAGCCAAAATTGATCTGCACGTAGTCGGGAAAGATGCCGGGCGTGTTGTCCTGCCAGCCACCACCAGCACCCCACGCCTGACCCGTGCGATCACCGTCGTTGACTGCCGCCACCGGATAGTTGCCGCTGGGGTCGGTCGAGGAGTCTGACGCCACGCCGCCGTTGCTGGCTAGGGCCCAATTGGTGACCAGTGCGCCGGTTCCCACCACGAGCTGCGACTTCTGCGTGACATTGCCGCGCCGGTCGTAGCAGTAGACCGTCGTACCGCTGCTGTCCGTCATGCGCGTAAGACGCCCGACCGGATAAGAACTCGTGCAACCGGAGGCAGTGTTGGCCTGATCGTAGAAGTACGTGACATTAAGACTGGTGGTCGGATAGGAGATCGAGGTCAGACGGTTGAGCGCATCGTAGCTAGACGTCGCGGTGACACCCCGCGCATCGGTCTGCGTCAGACGATTGCCGGCCGCATCGTAGGTGTAGCTGCTCGATCCGGTATCGGGACTTTGCAACGCCGTCAGGTTGTTGAGGCCGTCGTACGTATAGCCCGTGACGAGGCTGTCGGGATCGGTCACGCTGCGCAGGTTGTTGCGCGCGTCATAGGTATACTGAGTCGACGTGTCCTTGGTGCCACCGGTGCCGGCATGATCCTGCAATGACCTGGCCAAGCGATTGAGCGGATCGTATTGCTTTTCGGTGCCGACGCTGTTGCTATCGACCGAGTTGACTGCATTGCCGTTGCCGTCGTATCCGTCGGTGTACGTGATGCCTGTTGGTGGCGCCTCAGCAGGGTTTTGGTAGGTCTCCACCGCAACGCTCGACGAATTGAGCGTCTTAAGCAAGCGATTCAACTGATCGTACTGGCGCGACAGCGTGCGTTTGATCGAGGCGGAAGGGTCTTTGGTGTCCTCCTGCGTGCGATGGCCGGCGGCATCGAGCGTGTAGTGGATCGTATTGCCGAGGTTGTCGGTAGTGTCAGTCAGGCGGTGCGCCGCGTCGTAGGCGTAACTCAGATACACGCCATCGGGCTGGGTGATCTTCATGACGTTGCCAACATTGTCATAAGCGTACGTGGTCGTCGCATCATTCGACGACGCTGAGCCGTCCGCATTGTCTCGCACGGTGCGCGTGAGCAGCCAGCCGCGCGCGTGATAGGTCATGTCGGTATACGTGCCGTTCGCGTCCTGCTCACGTGTCACGCGGCCATTTTTGTCGTAGCTGACGTACGTGCTGACCTGACCCAAGGCGTTGGTCGTTTGATAGAGATCGCCTTTGGAATGGCACGCCCCGCCGAGTGTGGCGCAACCAGACGTGTCGGTCATTTGGTAGTAGGTGTAGGTCGTGACGTCCGAAACATCGGTGCGCGGGTCGTCGACCGTGAGCACGAGACCCACTACCGGACAGGTGCCCGCGGTGACACCGGCTTGCTCGCAATAGGTGTATGTCTGCTGGCGCACGCCTGGCGGCGCGTTCGTCTGCGAGCCACAAACGTAGCTCATCGCGCCACTCACAGCGGGGTCGACTTGGCATTGCGAAAGGACTTGGCGACGGGCGTTGTATGTCCAGTCGCTCTTGGTCTCTAGCGTGCCACTGGAATTGTAGAAGCGACGTTCCGTCGGCTTTCTTAGGGTGGTATTCCAATCCGTCTGAACGCTTCTCACGCCGCTAGGGGAACCAGTACAGCTTCCCGTCACGCCTTCGACACGGGAGGTCTCCAGACCATGTACGGCATCATACCCATAGCACGTCGATCGACCATTGAAGTCAGTCGTCGAAAGTTGATTGTTGTAGCTATCGTAGGCGCGGGTCGCCGCATTGGAGAACCCGATCGACGGGCCGCTCAAGGTCGAAGCGAGCGCCATGCTATTCGACAAGGTAAAGGCATGATGGGACACCCCGCTCTGCGGATCGGTGATGTCGGCGGAGCCGTCGCTGTTGTAGGCCAAAGTGAACTTGTCGGCACCCGCACCATGCTGGGTGCCGGTGGCATTGCCGACCGCATCAAAGTCGAACGTCGCGTTGCGCGCGCTGTTCTCGTCGACGATGCCCGTCAATGCGTTCGGCAGCACCGCGCCGCTCGGAACGTGGGCAGATTCCGCATAGAGAAACGACCGGGCTGTCGCTGTGCCAGGGTAAGCGACGGAAAGCAGGTTGGCTGAGGAATTCGTACTATCGTAGGTGTACTGATAGACATTGCCGCTGGGATCCGTCATCGACTTGAGAAAGCCGGTGGTCGCTGCGAAGCCACTGAGCGTGCCATAGGCCAGTTGCAAGGTGCGACCCAAGGGATCGGTCACCGTAGTCAGGTAGCCCGGCGCGGGTGCGACGCTGCTTGGGGTGCTGGCGGTGCTGTAGGTGAGGGTCGTCTAGAACCCGCTGGTGTCGACGATCGACGTCAGGTGGCCATTCGCATCATATTGCTCGGTGTTGAGCGTGTCGGCGCGGAAATACGTCCATCCCGTGGGATTCCCCGATCCATCGATCTGCTCAGCCAGCGTGTCGTGGATGTCTGGATCACTCGACCAGCTACCGTTGCTCAGGATGAACGTGATTGCCTTGCCGTCTTCATGAAGCAACGTTGCAATATTGGGCGCTGTGTACAACACATTGCGCGAATAAGTATGCCGCCAATGGTTGCCGATCGTGTCGGCTGTGACCGACGTATCGCTGTTGTAGTAGCGCGCGAAGTGAAGCCAGCGGCCCGCATAGTCTTCCTCTCTGCGGAACAGGTTGCCTGTGCCAGCGTTGATCGGATCGCCGGTGCAGAGGGGACAGCCGGGGCCCCCATCGCTTTTTGCCGAGAAGGCCGTGCCCAGACACTGTCCACCGAAGTCGTAACCAAATGGGATCCAACCGTTGGGATTGTAGTAGTGATAGCCGATGTCGACACTGTAGTAGGTCGGCGTGATTCCGCCTCTCAAGATGGCACACGAATCAATAAGCGTTCCGCCGTAGCTTATGGTGCTTGCTTCACTTGCGTAGCAGTGCTGCCAAGCCTCGGGAACCGTGTAGGGATAGTTCGGATCGCGCGTACACGATGCCGCGGCGAGCGCGTTCGCTGAGAGTGTGCCAAGGATCAGCAACGCAAAAAGCCGAGCGAGACCAACAGAAACCACGGACAGACCACGACGCTGCTTCATTCGCACACCAAACTCCTTTTCTATATTGCCTCGCGCGCATTGCGCGCGCGGCTATCTTGATTGCCTGACGCACTTGCGAATCTCAGCCCTGCATCTGCAACGGCCTATCCTGCCAGCGCGCGCGGTCCGCAGACTACTGTCGGTTCTGACAGGTCAGTGTCAGCGAAGGCCTAATGCGTAGTCACTGGTGTAGCGAACGTTCCCGACGGGAACCTCTTTTTAAGCGTTTCAGTCGACTCTCGATGGGACCTCGGGCAAGAAAAAGGCGCCGGGACCACGTATCGGGGAGGTTTCCGGCGCCTCGTTGTACCTCGCGGATCTCACGATCGGCGCACCTCCGAGTTGTGCCTCAGCGCGCCCCTTCAACCATGACTGACGACATAGGTCGAGCTACTCGGCATTGCCGTCGCTTCAAGCTGTCAGTTCTGACAGTTGCTCCGGGCCCCCCGCTTCGCCGAGGATCGCAGGGGACGAACACTGGAAGAGATCGGCTGGGTTATGCTATGTCTTGCTCACAGGGGGGCACATGACGACCAACGCGAGGAAAACGGCGCTTGATTGGCTGCTCAATCGGCCGATTCTCACAAACCTGCTCATTCTTGGCATGGCCTTCATCGTCTTGGGGCTCTACGCGAGATACGAAGCTACTGCTGACCCTGCGATATCTTTCGTCGGCCTGACGATTACGGGACCATTTCTGCATGCTACGGCGATTCTTTGTCGCGAAGTTGGATTTGCTCTTTTGGTCGCAGTAACCCTCAATTTCTCGATCGAAGCATTTAACCGACGTAGGCATGCACGAGAGAAAGAACTTCTGCTAACCACTCTGGACGAAGCGCACGGCGCACAGCAACAACGGCTCATCGACAGCCTCGATTCGCGACACAAAACCCATCTGGAAAATGTCAACTCTAAAATTTTCCAGGTGCTCTATCAGCGCAATGTGCCTGAGGTCATTTTCAGAGAAGTTGAAAATCAGTTACTGCGATGCCAATTCGTTCGCGAAAAAAGCCAGTATTCCTACCTGATCGAGCGAATCGACCCTGCATACGTATCGATGAATGTGTCGCACCGATACACAGTGGAAAACATCTCCTCCGGTACTGCTGAGTACGAGCTGCAAATTGGTTTCGATGTCATCAAAGTACTGGCGTCAAAATATACAATTAAACGCATCCGCGCCGGAGGCAAGGAAATTCATGACATCAAGCCTGAGGTTAGTTCGAAGAGTGAAACGCATGAATGGTGGCAGGTTAGATTGAATGTGCCGATAAAAAGTGGAGAACTGGTCCACTGTGAAATCGAGTATGCAAGGGTCAGTCCCGCAAACGGCAAGGAAGTAATTTGCACACTGATGCCAAGTAAGGAACTGATACTGGAAGTCACCGATCCGAAGCACGAATTTTCATTCCGTGCTATGGCCCTTTATCCAAGGCCGGAAATCGATCACGCGCCTGGCAACAACCCATTTCTTCACCGTTGGTCTATCGATGGCTCACTGTTTCCGGGCCAGGGCTTCCTTTTCGATTGGATGCCGAAACAGAGCATGAATGAATCGTCAGATGCTGACGTAGTTGTCAAAAAGCTATTGACAACAGCGGAAAACAGCCCAACATTAGAGGCCACAGGAGAAGAACCCATGCGCGACATCGTCAAAAACTGACATACCCGCGGCCTAGTCCTCAACCTAAACCCTGCAATTTGCAGGGTTTTGCATTTGTGCAAGATCAGGGTTACTCGAGGGCCTAGTACGACATTCCACGGATTCTTTTAGGCCGCCAACCGATGCTCGTAATACGGCCGCTCTCGATCGTCGAGGATGGCGTAGAGCGCCTTGAGGTCGTTCGGGTGCGGATTGAGCCAGGCGTCGACGTGCTCGGGCTTGATCGGAATGATGCAGCGATCGTGTCCGGCCGCGGCGATCTCTGTCGGCGGCTCATCGGTGATCGCGGCGAAGCTCAGCAGTTCGGGCTCCTGCGGTGCGCCTCTCCATCTCGACCATAGACAGGCGACGAGCATGTCCTCTTTGGGCTGCGGCCGAAATTCCAGTACGACGTTCTGTTCCTTCTCGCCCAGTGCAAGTTCCCGGTGCTGCATATTGTGCAGGCTCACGTTCTCGTAGAACGCGTTCACGATCATGATGCCGTGGAAGTAGCCGAATTGGCGCCGCCAGAATCCTTCGAGATTGTCGCGGCGCGCGTTGTACGTCCCGGGGAACTTGAAATCGTTCGACGCTGGTGAGCCAGCAAGGCGGCACTGGTAGCGCATCGGCTTCACCACGCGCTTGCCGTTCTCGACGACCATCACCGGGGCGTACCAGCCCGGGAAGATACGTGCGTCCTCATCGATGCGGATTGTGTGGCGCAAGTCATTCAGCTTGCCGAGGCACCATTCGATCTTCTCGGACGAGATGCGCTTGTCCTCCTGCGCCTTCTTCGTCGTCTTGGTCAGCAGCGTGCGCTCGGCGTCAGCGAGGCGCTTCTTCTGCTTGAACAGCTCTTGCTCGAGCTTGGCCGCCTGCTCGACGTTTAGCTGTCCGATCTGACGCTTGATCTCGGCTGCCTTCTCCGACTCGGGCCTGTCAAACCAAGCGTCCATCGCCTTGGGCGTTTTTGCCTTCGGCTTCTCATTGAAATAGAGCCTTACGAACTCGTCGATATCGATGTCCGCGCCCCAGCGGCGCACGTACTTGTCGTACGCGTCTTCGATCTGCGCTGAGTAACACATAGTTCTTCCGGCTCAATTCTCGGCCTTGGGACGATGAAGCGCGCAGAGTTTGTTGCCATCAGGATCGCGCACATAGGCGAGGTATAGAGGACCCATCGGCGTCTCTCGTAGACCCGGGGGATTCTCGATCGACTTACCGCCGTGAGCTACTGCCGTATCGTGAAAGCGGTGGACCTGTTCCGGCGAATTGCATCTGAACCCGATCGTGCCGCCATTCGCGAAACTCGCGCTTTCATTGTTGATCGGCTGGCTCACCATGAAAGTCCCTCCGTCGTGTCGGTAGAACAGGCGGGCGTGACCAGTCTTCGCATTGTTGCGCAGCGCCTCGCCAGCACCTAGAACACCGAGGACTGCGTCGTAGAACTTCTTTGAGCGCTCGATATCGTTGGTTCCAACGCCGACGTGGCTAAACATTTGCTATCTCCTCAGGGAATTGGGTCAGTCTACCGCAGCCGGGTGTAGGGTAAAGGCGCTCTGCTTGAGTGCGCGTCGGCTGCTCTATCACGCGGGAAGCTGGTCCAATCAGGTCGACTGCCCCAGTGATGGCGAAGGCGAATTCGCGGGCGGCAAATAGTTGAACTGTGCGAGATTCGGATCGACGCCGTCGAGCTCGCCGAACGGCTGAGATCCGTCGGGCATGGCCCAGCCGAGCCGGCGCCATTCTTCATGGCCAGCAAGTGCCGGGCACTTCCAACGGTGGGGTTCTTCATAGACACCATCTTCCCAGCGTGTCTCGCGCGCGCCGTTGACGGCCAGGATGCGCACGGCACACGGATAGGATCGTGGCAAGGCGAACCCGTAGGCCTTCCCATGCGAGGCGTAGCAGTGAAGCACGCGCCGCGACGTCGGCAACGCGAGCGGGACGCCGAACTTCATCGTGGCTGATTTGAAGCGCCTGCTCATCTGAGCAGCATACCGGAGCGAGTCGCGTGGACTGCGACCGGCGTTGCGCGGATCGCTATTTTGAAATTTTTTCGATGACAAGTCGTCCTTCGCGGACAACTATCCTCGTATCCGTAGTTACCTTTACGACGCTCTTGTCACCACCCAGGCTTGAATGATCGTACTTCCCTTTCTTTGAGCTTGACTCCTTCTCAAGCAAAGAGAAGTCGCGCGGATGCAGTGATCGAGAACTTCTATTGCTATTTGTCACGTCAGTGGTCATCTCCAAACCCCGTATGTCTGTGAACTAAGTCTGGCTCGTTAAGCACCCTGAATCCACTGTCTTTGGTAATGACTCCGATGTGAGTTCTTCCGCCAACCGTACCTACGCCACTATCAAATCGAGATCTACCGCTCTCCAGGTGAACAAGAAACCCAACAAAGTTGATTGCCTCTTGCAAGGGCATGTTGGCGTAACTGATATTGAGCTTATGCCGCTTCCAGTTGAGTTCTATCTCTGACAGCTCAGGTGGTTTGATCTCTATTCCGTCTGGAAGTTGTTGATTCAACTTCTCCAGAATCGAATTGACGGTAGTAGTTACATATTCATTCACGGACCTGGAGTGCTCTTTGAGCTGACGCTCAATCGTTCGTGAAATATCGTTTGTCAGCGAAGTATCGCACCCGCGTATGAATCGCTCAACCGCATCTGACTGAGCATTCCAGGATAGTCCCGTGTGAGATTTAGTGCGAGGACTATTGACCTCCACAACTTTGTTGCCTTTTACATCGATCCGAAATAGCGACGGAGACTCGTCCTCCTTACCATAGCCACCAAGCAAAAATTCGGGGCCCTCCCTATAGTCCTCCGGAAATTCCGAATCTTTATAGTGCTCATCGTAGTGAGTTCTAATGAACGTCAGGAACTCATGCGCGATTGTCGTTGGAAGTGCTGCCTTCCTTCCCTTGGCATTTTTCCGCTTTCTATAGAACTCTCCGGCCAGACTTGCTATGGGCCTATCGTTCAGTTTTGCCAATCCCGAGGTTACTGCCGCAAAAGGAGATGGGTCTGGATGGATTTGGAACAACTTTGTGACACCGCCCCAAGTATCAGTCACGAGGTTTTGAAAGTTTGAACGGTCAAACCGAAGCGAGAACTTGCCCTTCTCGTCCCGCACAATCTTGCCGTCTGAATCCTTCTCCCATTCGATACTAAATGGGTCCAAATAGACTCCGCTCATGCTGGCAATGCTGTCACAGCCAAGAACAATGGCGTCGTCGGTCACGAGAGCAACGTTTGTAGTCACTTCGGCGCTACCAACGCAATGTTAGCCCTTTGCTGGTGGAGCAACTGCCTGCCCTCTACTAACCTCTCGAGCAGCAGCGCGCCCAACACCTTGCGCAAGCACGTAGCCGGCTATACCACCCAGAAGCGTACCGAGCGTGTTTTCGGTCAGGATGCCCGCCAAGCCCAACGCCATGACAACGCTAAGCAATATCATGACAGTCACAAACTGAATTACTTGGCCCGATGCCACCCACTCAAGTTGGATCTCCGGCGTGAATAGCTTCACGGCCAAAATCGTGCCAACGCTGAAAACACCAATGACAAGGAGTGCGACCCAGAACTTGTCGGTCAAATTGGTCTGTGTCGCCTTTTTGGATAGTCGCCCCTCGACGACTTCCCTCCGCTTCTGAATTGCCTCAACGAGAGTGTTCGCTAGACTCTTCACTTCGGCGGAAGACTTTGAAGACTCTAACAGACCTGATTTCAAAGTATCGAAATATGTGAGCAATGCCTCTTCCTTCCCCTTTACGCTGAGAAATGTCTTCCATCTTTGGCACAGATCCTCTGGTTTGCTCTGCTCTGACGTGCGCGTCGATGGCGCATCATCCCAAGGGTTCTCAATCGTATCCGTCTCATCAAAGAAAGCCAGCAGTCTGTTTACTTGTGCCTGTGGCCGACGCAGTCGAAGGACGGCTTCTGTGTCACCCAGCGTTTTGCAGTCTCCGATCTTTGAAAATTCAGCCAACGCCTGAGATGTAGCAGTCTTCGCTTTGTCAATTGCGGATATCTCCTTCGCATTGTCATTGCGTTCCTGAATGAATGTCCTGAGCTTCGACGATTCGGTTGCCAGAGACTGCCGTTCGTCGTAAAGCCCAATCAGATCCTCCGACACGCCTTTTTCTGGTGGGTTCAGCTCTGCGAGGCGCGCGGCGATAGTCTCCCTGGTAATGGGTCTATTCGAGTCCAAAGCCGCTGCTGTGGAAGCGAACAAACACAACGCCAGGGTTACAAGGGCGTGCGATCGCATATGGCCTATCCGGATGAACTGTCGGGGGGCTGGTGTTGGGTTGCCGCGGAAACATCTAATCCGAAGACGACAGAACCGGCAACTGTCAGAGCTGACAGGTAAGGTGTTTCGTCGGCCTTAGATTCGCGTCGAACTGCCGGGAGTAGGATGATCGGAATCCGTAAAGAATGCTCCGAACCGACAAAGGATGTGCCGGCGCCTGACTCGTTCTGAACGCGCGGGGACAACGCCAATTCCCCTAGGTCGGCAGCAGGTGCCTGGAAACGGCGTAGGCGTATGCGAGAAGGCAATTCGAAAATAGCCGGAAACGCGAGTGCCGCATCATCGGAACCTGCGTATCTTGAGCTTCGAGAAGATAGATCGTGTTGGGCAGTTCATCTTGTCGGAAACAGCCTTGCAGCGCGTTTCGGTACTGTGATTCAACGGCCTCATTGGCGGCGATTCCGCTCGCCTTGAACACCTTCTCCTTGAAGAGGTCTTGATCGATGACCTTGCCACCGGTATGAACAATGTGATGGCGGAGTTGTTGGATGAGCGGGAGCATGATTCGCAGGTCTGTCTCTACCGCGTTTTTCTCCTCAAGCTCTCTCAGCCTAGGCCGCTTAGCGCGAATCTGTTTGACGATGTCGATTACATCCTTTCCCTTAGCTCGCCCGTGAAACCAGTCGAAGTCCTTGTCGTCGAGTTCTGAAAGCGAGACCTTGCCAAAGTCGGACAGCGGCCAGAAATCACGATCCTTGCTGCCCACCAGGGCATACGCCTTGCGCATGAAGTCCTGAAACTCCTCAAACGCAGCCGCGAGCCACCACTGGTACTGCCGGTTCTTATGAAGCAACGCAAACCGCGACCTCGCGTCGATGTTCAGCCGGCCATGCCCGAAAAAGAGTTCCCGACCATCCTCGAGATTCGGAAATCCTAAGGCGTGATAGGAGGACGTCCACGTTTCCTTTTCAGGGTGATCCTTCATTGCTTCGTCGAGCTCGACCAGTTTTTCCAGTTCCCGTTCGATTAGATCCCCAGCAGCGCGCTGGAAAAGGTGGATAGTCCGCATTCTTCCGGCGAAAGCGTCGACCAGTGTTTGCATATCGACGGGCTTATCGAGCTTCCCACCGTCGACGGGCCCGCTCGGCATTTGTGGTAGTTCTAGTTCGGTCATCGCGCTAGGCTATACCGATTGCCGCTCTTGGCGTAGCTTAGCCTGAGCTATTAGGGACACAGGGGGAGACATGGAGAAGGTACCGAATCCGGCCCGATGGCTGCTGCGCGTGTGGGATCGCCTGAGCCCGAATCTCAGCCAAACCGCCTTGATCGGTTGGGCAGTCACGTTTGGCCTAGAGCCCAATGACCCTAGAGTTCTTTCGGCCATCTTCGCGATGATGAATATCGTCGAGCGCACCAAGCGCGCTTCTGATCTTCTTGGCCTTCCACAGGGAATTAAGACGCAGATAGCTCCATGGTCAGACGCCTTTGACCGGGTCGTTCAACGCGCGGCAAGTGGCGAATCTTGGCAGCACACCCGTGGGCAGTTCACCGATGTGCGCAGAGAGAAACTGGAGATGTGCGCCAACTGGCTCGATCATGGCGGCTGCGCATCGGTCGATGAAACAGACTCGGAGGTCAGGGACCTAAACAGCGAACTCGCTTCACTGCAAGAAGCAGTGAGGGACGCGGATGGTCTAGACCATGAATTTCGTGAGTTGCTCCTCGACATCCTTGAGACACTTCGGCGCGCGATCGCCGAGTACAACATGCGCGGCATGCAGGGTGTGGAAGCGGCCCTTGGAGAAATCTTTGCTACCATATGGCGTCGCCAAGAGGCTTGGAAGAAGGGAACCAAGGACTGGAAAGCGCGCGCCTGGGATGCGGTAAACAGGGCTTCGAAACTTGGCGGGCTGGTGCGCCTCGGTGTTTTGGCTAGCGAGTTCGGAAAGCTGCTGTTGGATCACATCCCGTAGGATCTCAGAGGGGGTAACTTTGGTGGTAGGTCTGGACGAATTGAAGGATGAAGGTGCGCAGTGACGCCACTTTCAGGCTAGAATTCGATTCCGACTCTCCCTCCAAGTTCGGCTGCAAAATCGGGCATCCTGCCGCGATTTGCAAGCAAACGGTCGCGGCACAGCCGCGCCAAGTTTGCCGCATCAATCGCAAGCGCTTGATGCGCAGCACCTCCCTGTGCTGAACTGGTCTTCGACAATGGCAGCTGCACAGCCCGGGTGGCGAAATCGGTAGACGCAAGGGACTTAAAATCCCTCGACCGCAAGGTCGTGCCGGTTCGAGTCCGGCTCCGGGCACCAGTCAGCTGAGATTCCGCTATTTGGCGTACTTGTCTGCACCAAGGAAGTGCAGCGATACGTAGGGCGCGTTTCCGACAACCCAGCTGTCGTGCGGCCGCGAAGGCACATGGAACAGGTCGCCGGGTCGCAGATACACGATCTCGCCGTCCGCGAATGCGACGGTAGCCTCGCCGCTCACGACAAGACCGACATGTTCTACGGGGCAGCGGTCGAGCCCCAGCCCCGGCCCAACGTGCACCGACCACTTCCAGCCGGGTTCATAGATCGCCCGCCCCACTGTTACGCCACCGAGGCGCACGATCTCGAACTTGCCGAGTTGCATCACGCGCGTTTCGTCTGGTTGCTCGAAACGCTTCAAGATCACATCCAGATTCATAACACCCCTTTGGGGTCAACACGATCCCGATGATGCTCAGCCCCGCCCGCGTAACGCCGGCCACGCCGCGCGCACATATTCGAACGCGGACCAGATCGTCATGCCCGCGGCGATCACCAGCAGCGTTTCGCCGACGTGGAACAGGCGCAGACCTTCCATATCGTGCTGGTAGAGCAGCACGAGGATGGCGACGATCTGCATCGTCGTTTTGACTTTGCCGAGCATCGCGACGTTGACGCGCGTACGCTCGCCGATTTCGGCCATCCATTCGCGCAGTGCGGAAATCGTGATCTCGCGGCCGACGATAATCGCGCTCGTGATCGCAAGCAGCGGCGTCGGGTTCTCCTGCACGAGCAGGAATAGCGTCACCGCAACCATCAGCTTGTCCGCGACCGGATCGAGGAACGCGCCGAACGCGGAATACATATTGAATTTGCGCGCGATATAGCCATCGAGCCAGTCGGTCACCGCGGCGGCGAGGAAGGTCAGCGCCGCGAGCACGTTGGAACCGTCGAACTGCGCGTAGAACACGATGACCATCACCGGCAGCAGCGCGATGCGGAACAGCGTGAGAATGGTGGGCCAGGTCAGTTGCATGTTTCGGGGACTTCGTTGCAGCACGCAGTGTGACATAGCGCGATGTAAAAAGTTGCGCGCCCTGCCGCATGCTCCGCTCCTTCCGCTACCATCGTCACAGTCGCCGCATCCGTTCGCCCTGAGTCTGTCGAAGGGCTCGCCTCCTGACGTTGTGGTCTTTGAACGTGCTTCGACCCTTCGACGGGCTCAGGG
>Ga0318562_10000641_pt1 | contig 15387 bp, 16 predicted proteins | sample GRESIP066b5f18_FD_203688 | JGI IMG/M metagenome (GOLD analysis project Ga0318562, IMG submission 203688) | Tropical soil microbial communities from Luquillo Experimental Forest, Puerto Rico - GRE.SIPMG.066b5f18 | ecosystem: Environmental > Terrestrial > Soil > Tropical forest > Bulk soil... | reverse complement strand
GCTCCTTTAATCTGTTCGCCGAGCGCTATACGAATCGCCACATCCTCGGCTGGGAGATGCCGGCCGGCGTGCTGCAGGCGGTGAATCCGCTGTTCGTGATCACCTTCGCCGGGGTGTTCGCGGCGCTATGGATCGCACTCGGCAAGCGCGGCCGCGATCTGCCGGCCCCCGCCAAGTTCGGCCTCGCGCTGGTGCTGCTCGGGGTCGGCTTTCTCGTCATGTACTTCGCCGCGCAGCACGTGCTCGCCGGCCAGCTGGTGCTCCCGACCTGGCTCGTATTGACCTACTTCCTGCATACCTGCGGGGAGCTGTGCATCTCGCCCGTCGGGTTGTCGACCATGAGCAAGCTCGCGCCGCCACGCTTCGTCGGCCAGGTGATGGGTGTCTGGTTCCTGTCGCTCGCGCTCGGCGGCAACCTCGCCGGCCAGCTGACCGGGGAATACGACGCGAGTCACCTCGAGTCGCTGCCGGCGCTGTTCATGCGGATCTTCTGGTACGGGCTCATCGCCGGGGTGGTGATGCTGCTCCTCACCCCGTTCGTGAAACGCATGATGGGCGGGGTGCGCTGAGGTCACCGCCCCTACTGGGCTGTCGGCGGTGGGGTCGGTGGTGCCGGCGGTTGCGGTTGCGTGGGGGTTTCCCGCTGTACGCTCGTCACGAAGTACTCAGTGTCACCAAAGCATGAGGTCGGGATCCACTTGCGCTGCTCGTAATGCACCGTTATGTGGTCGCCGATGTAGCCGGTGAGCTGCTTCGCAATGTCCGCATCGCGCACGGTGAATGAGAACTTTTCGGCATTCACCGTGGCAACGGTTGCCAGAACCATCTCGCCCTCATACGTCTTGCAGATCCATCCGCGGCGGGAGAACTTCTGCAACAAGCCCGCGCGCTCGCCGTCGGAATACGACCAGTGCAGCGTCAGCCAGGTGAAGCCCGCCAAAGCGAGGATCAGGCCGACGATTATTCCGATGAAGATCTTCATGGGTCATTCATTCCTGTTCGACGCCCCGTTCGCGGCCCCGCTCGCGCTGCGAAGCATACCGTGCCGAGGCTAAGATGGCTTACATAAACGACCCACCGCGCGCCGGCTATACGGTTGCGACCGGGGCGCTGGAGGACGCGCTGCGCGGGTAGACTATGCGCACGAGGCGCGGGGGTTTCTGGCGCCAGCTGGAGAGAACAACCACATGAGCACCGAATCACGCCCGGCCACCGACCTGGTGAAGCCGGCGCTGCGCTCGGAAACCGAGCTGACGACACGAGCACTCGTCCTGGGCGCGCTGCTCACGGTGGTGTTCACCGCGGCGAATGTCTATTTCGGGCTCAAGGCGGGGCTCACCTTCTCCACCTCCATCCCGGCGGTGGTGATTTCCATGGCGCTGCTGCGCTGGCTCGGCCACGCCACGGCTCAGGAGAACAACATCGTGCAGACGGTGGCGTCGACCGCCGGCACGCTCTCCTCCATCATCTTCGTGCTGCCCGGATTCATCATGATCGGCTGGTGGAGCGGCTTTCCCTACTGGCAGTCGGTGGCCCTTTGTGCGACCGGCGGCATCCTCGGCGTCATGTATTCCATTCCCCTGCGCCGCGCGCTGGTGACCCAGTCGGATCTGCCCTATCCCGAGGGCACTGCCTGCGCGGAATGCATCAAGGTCGGTTCCGGCGACGTCGAGGACAAGGACTCGGTGGAATCCGGTGGCAAGGGCCTGAAAGCGGTGTTGGTGGGATCGCTGGTCTCCGCGCTGTTCCTGGTGCTGGTGCAGATGCGGCTGTTCCTCGGTGACGTGGCCCACAGCTTCCGCCTGGGCGGTGCCCGGGTGTCGCCGGTGAGCGGCTTCGACTTCCAGCTTTCGCTCGCGTTGTTCGGCATCGGCCACCTCGTGGGCATCTGCGTAGGACTCGCCATGTTCGTCGGCGCCCTCATCGGCTGGGGCTGGGGCGTGCCGCACTTCAGCGGACTGCACCCCGCCGCCGGCGATGCGGGAGAGTTGGCGGGCACCACGTGGAGCCACTACGTGCGCTACGTGGGCGCCGGCGCGATCGCCGTGTCCGCCATCTGGACACTCATGAAGCTGGTCAAGCCGGTGATCGGCGGGCTGAAATCCGCCGTCGCCTCCTCCCGGGCACGCAAGGAAGGCAAAGGCGCCACCCTCGCACGCACCGAGCACGACATCCCGGTGGATCAGGTGGGCCTGGTGGCGTTGCTCTGCATCGTGCCGATCTGCTGGCTGTTGTGGAACTTCGCGAGCGGCGCGGGCCTCGGCCAGCACGCGCTGCTCCTCACGATCGGCGGCATCTTCATCGTGGTGGTCCTGGGCTTCCTCGTATCGACGGTGTGCGGCTACATGGCGGGGCTGATCGGCGCCTCCAACAGTCCGCTCTCGGGTATCGGCATCCTGGTGGTGGCCACCACGGCGCTGTTCCTGGTGGTGACCGTCAAGTCATCGCTCCCTCCGGAGATGGGCAAGGCGCTGGTGGCCTACGCGCTGTTCGTCACAGCCGTCGTGTTCTGCGTGGCGGCCATCGCCAACAACAACCTGCAGGATCTGAAGACCGGCCAGCTGGTGGGATCGACGCCCTCCAAACAACAGTGGTCGCTGGTGTTCGGCGTCATCGTCAGTGCGCTGGTCATCCCGCCGGTGCTGGACCTCGTCAACAAGGCTTATGGGTTTGCCGGCGCCCCCGGCGCGACGGCCCACGCCCTGCCCGCGCCGCAGGCGGGGCTCATCTCTGCGCTCGGCCAGGCGGTGATCCAGAACGATCCGGAGAAATGGCGCCTGATGGGTTGGGGCGCCCTCATCGGCGCCTGCATCATCGTGGTCGACTGGGTGCTGTCGAAAGCCACCAGGTCCCTGCGCCTGCCGCCGTTGGCTGTCGGGCTCGGCATCTATCTGCCCACCGCAGCGACGCTGATGGTCACCGTGGGTGCAGTGGTGGGTTGGTTGTTCGACAAGCGCGCCGAAAAGACCGCCAGACCCGAGGCCACGAAGCAACTCGGCGTGCTGCTGGCTTCGGGTCTCATCGTGGGCGAGAGCGTGCTCGCGGTGATCTTCACGGCGGCAGTGGCCTTTACCGGCAATCCGTTTCCCATCGGCGTGGTGGGAGATTCGTTCAGTACGGCTTCGGAGTGGCTCGCCGGCATCGCCTTCGTGCTCGTGGTCTACGCGCTCTACCGTTGGGTGGTGCGGTCGCTCGCCAGCGAGCAGTCGCCGCCCGCCGGGCGCGGGATGCCGACGGGTTAGGCACCGGACAGAATCAACTCCGCCGCCTTCTCGGCGATCATGATGGTTGGCGCATTGGTGTTGCCGCCGATCAGGCGCGGCATGACGGAGGCATCGGCGACCCGCAGGCCCTCGATGCCCTGAACGCGCAGCTCGCCGTCGACTACCGCGCCAGTATCGCCTCCCATGCGGCAGGTGCCGGCCGGGTGATAGATGGTCTCGGCCTTGCGTCGCACGATCGCCTCGAGCGCGGCGCGCGTGCCGAGCCCCTCACCCGGAAAGAGCTCGCGGCCGCGAAAGCGCGCCAAGGGCGCTGCCGCGATGATGTCGCGCGAGATCCGTATCCCCTCCAGCAGTACCTCGAGGTCGCCCGGCTCACTGAGATAGCGCGGCTGGATGCGCGGCGGATCCGTGGCCAGCGCCGAGCGCAGCGTCAGGGTGCCGCGGCTCGCGGGCCGCAGCACGCAGGCGTGGACGGTGAAGCCGTGCCCGGGCAGGCGGTTGCGCCCGTGCTCATCGAGCTGCGCCGGCACGAAGTGCAGCTGCACGTCGGCGCGCTCATCGGGTGCGAGCGATGTGTGCACGAAGGCGCCGGCTTCCGCGACGTTGCTCACGCCCGGACCCGAGCGGGTGAGGAAGTAACGCAGCCCGACCGCGAGCATCTGCGCGCGCGTGAAGTCGTAGGTGATCGGTTCGGGGCACTGATTGAGCGTGCAGAAGTCGAGGTGATCCTGCAGGTTGCGCCCGACCTCGCGGCTGTCCGCGGTCACCCCGATGCCGAGCGCCTCGAGCTCCGCGGCAGGCCCCACACCGGAGAGCAGCAGCAGCTGCGGCGAGCCGATCGTGCCCGCGCACAGCAGCACCTCGCGCGTGGCCCGCACCTGCTCGAGCTTACCCGCGTGAGTGAATTCCACACCGCTCGCCTTCGCACCCGAGAACAGGATGCGGGTCGCGAGACACCCGGTGCGTATCGTGAGGTTGCGCCGATGACGCGCCGGCGCGAGGTAGGCGGTCGCGGCGCTCGAGCGGCGGCCGTCGCGCTGCGTGACCTGGTAGAAACCGACACCTTCCTGCTGGCGTCCGTTGAAGTCCTCGTTGCGCGGCAGACCGCACGCCACGGCCGCTTCGATGAAGACCCCACTCAGCGGATTGCGGAACTTCAGATCCTCCACCGAGAGCGGGCCGCCGTGTCCGTGGTAGCCGGACTCGCCGCTCCCGTGGTGATCTTCGCTGCGCAGGAAGTACGGCAGCACCGCGGCGTAGCTCCACGCCGGCGTCGTGACCGCGGCCCACTCGTCGTAGTCACGGGGATGGCCGCGCGTGTAGCACATGGCGTTGATGGAGCTGCTGCCGCCCAGCACCTTGCCGCGCGGCCAGTACAGCCGCCGGCCCGCGAGCTCGGGCTCGCTCTCCGTGCGATAGCGCCAGTTGACGCGGCGGTTGCCGGCAAGGAGCGCGATGCCCGCCGGCATGTGGATCATCGGGTGGCGATCCGGGCCGCCGGCTTCGATGAGGAGCACCCGCAGCGTATCAAGCACCGACAGGCGGTGGGCGAGCACACAGCCGGCGGAGCCGGCGCCCACGATGATGTAGTCGTAGGCCGCCTCCTGACTCATGGCGCCGCGAGCTGCGCCATCAGGAGCGGGCTGCCGCCCGTCGCTCCCGCCACGGGCCGTACGGTCAGCGCCGCGCGTAGCGCTCGAAGCCGCGTTGGCCGATGAGCCAGGAGCCGACCCAGCCCGTGAGCCAGACGATGAGCGAGGTGAGAAACGCCGGCATGAACCAGGGCGCATGGAAACCCGGGACGATCTTCCCCACGAGCCACACCATGGCGGCGTTCAGCACAAAGAGGAACAGCCCGAGCGTGAGGATCGTGACCGGCAGCGTCAGGATGAAGGCGATCGGGCGAATGATCGCGTTCACCACTCCGAGCACTACCCCCGCGCCTATCAGGGCGCCGACGCTGTCGTAGTGCACGCCCGTGACCCACTGGGTGGCGAGCCACAGCCCGATTGCGCTGATCACCGCGCGCAGCAGAAATCCCATCATGGAGGTGCTCCCGTTCGGGTTTGTCGTTCCACGAAGACCTTCAGCCGCGCCATGGCCTGCAGCCAGCTGGTCCGCAGCCGCCAGTACTGAGTATCCCACTCCGGGCTCCCCGGCACACCCGAGCCGAGGAGCCGCACGATCGTGCCGCCCGGCACCGGATCGAGTATGAAATCGTCCACCATGACAGTATCGGCGCGCGGTAGCGCGCTCGCCGGTAGGTACAGGAGGCGCAGCCGCCGTTCCGGCTCGAACACATCGATCTGCGCCTCGAACTCGGTGACCCGGTCGACGCTCGCACGGAACAGCCCTCCCTGCCGGGGAGTGATCGCCGCCCCGGGGGAGCACCAGCGCGGGAGTTGTGTCGGGTCGGTGAGCGCCAGCCACACCGCCCTGGTGTCGGCCAGAACGTCGACGCGGTGCGCGTACCCCCGCTCCCTGTCAGCCATGGGGGCATTGTGCCATTCTCGCCGCAAAAGCCGGAGGTCTCATGGCGTACGTTCATCTGGTGATCGTACTCGCGCTGCTCGAGTTTCTGCTGTTCGGCTATGCCGTCGGGCGCGCCCGTACCCGCTACAAGGTGCCGGCACCCGCCATGAGCGGCCACGAGGTGTTCGACCGCTATTTCCGCGCACAGATGAATACGCTCGAGCAGCTCGTGGTGTTCCTGCCCTCCCTCTGGCTGTTCGCGCACTACCTCAACGCCTGGGCGGCAGTGGTCCTCGGCTTGCTCTTCATCGTGGGACGGGCGTTGTATTTCCGCGGCTACGTGCAGGCCGCCGAATCGCGGCACGCCGGCTTCGTCCTCTCCGCCATTCCGAATGTCACGCTGCTGATCGGCGCACTCATCGGAGTGAGCCGCGCCATCCTGCTCAGCTGACATCGGCGCGCCGCAGCGTTGCCATCAGCGGAATCAGCGAGGCCGCGATGATGAGCAGCGTGACCAGCCCGAAGTGCTGCCTGACGAAGGGGATGTTGCCGAACAGGTACCCGCTCCACACGAACAGCAGCACCCAGGCGAAGCCGCCCAGCAGGTTGTAGGCACTGAAGCGCGCGAAAGGCATGCGCCCGACGCCGGCGACGAAGGGCGCACAGGTGCGCACGATCGGCACGAAGCGCGACAGGGTGACCGCCAATGCGCCGTGGCGGCGAAAGAACTCCTCGGTGCGGCGCAGGTATTCAACCTTGAGCATTGGATAGCGCCCCGAGAAGGCCGGCGGTCCGATGGCGCGCCCGATGCTGTAATTGACGGTGTTGCCGAGCACCGCGGCGGTGCCGAGCACCAGGCTCGCGAGCGGCGCGCGCAGCGTGCCGCTGGTGTCGACCGCGGCCAGTGCCCCCACCGCGAAGAGCAGCGAGTCCCCGGGCAGGAAGGGCGTCACGACGAGGCCGGTCTCGGCGAAGATCACGGCGAACAGGATCGGGTAGATCCACAGGTCGTAGCGCGCGAGCAGCTCGACCAGGTGCCGATCGAGGTGCAGAACGAGATCGATGAGCCACGCCAGCATGGCGCGGCAGGATAACGGGACGGCGGCCCCGGCGCTAAGGTACGACGGCGCGGCTCAGCACCGGCACGGCGCGCGTCGTGCGGGCGTTTTCCTTCAGGACGCCGAGTGCGAGGCGCACGTCGGCATCGCGCTCGGTGAGCGGCCCCTGGGATTTGTCGGCGCTCAGCTCGGCGGGTGGCTCGCCGGGACCGTCCTCGAGGACATCGGGCACGATGCCCTTGCCGTGGATCGAGGCGCCCGAGGGGGTGAAGTAGCGCGAGGTCGTCAGTTTCACGGCTCCGCCGTGCGAGAGCGGCAGCACCGTCTGCACCGAGCCCTTGCCGTAGGTCCTGCGTCCGACGAGAAGCGCCCTGCCGTGATCCTTGAGTGCCCCGGCGACGATCTCGGAGGCCGACGCCGAGGCGGCGTTGACGAGCACGACGAGCGGCGCGCCGTTGATGAGGTCGCCGTGCGAGGCGTCCATGCGGAAGCGCGCCTCGGGGGTGCGTCCGTCCGCCGTCACGATGACTCCCGAGCTCAGGAAGTCATTCGCCACCGCCACTCCCGCTTCGAGGACACCACCCGGATTGTTTCTCAGGTCAAGCAGTAGACCCTGAATTCCGCCAGGATTGTCGCGCTTGAGTCGCGAAATGGCGCGGGCAACGTCCTGTGCCGTCGTCTCGCTGAAGGTGGTGATCCGCACGTAGCCGAAACCGGGCTCGAGGCTCTCGGCGAGCACGCTGTGCACCTCGACCTGCTCGCGGCGCAGCGCGAAGTCGAGGAGCTCGGGGCTCCCGTCGCGGCGGATGGACAGCTGCACCACGCTGCCGGAAGCCCCGCGCATGCGGGCGATCGCGCCCGCGAGGTCCGCACCGATGTCGGTACCGTCGATGCGCACGATCTGGTCACCGGCGCGCAGTCCCGCCCGCTGCGCGGGCGAGCCATCGATCGGTCTCAGGATCTTCACCATCCCCCCGCCCGCCACCACCTCGATGCCGACGCCGGGATAGGAGCCCATGGTCGAGAGGCGGATCTCGTCGAATTCCTGGCTGTCGAGGTAGGCCGAGTGCGGATCGAGCGCCGCGACCATGCCGCGGATCGCCTTCTCCATCAGGGCGTGGTCATCGACCTCATCGACGTAATCGCGCTTGATGCGTTCGTAGACCTCGGCGAAGAGACTCGCTTCCTGCCAGGGGAGCCCGGCGCGGCCGGCGGTCGCCTCGCCGTGTGTCGGCAACGTGTTCGGCCGGTCGGCGAGCACACCGCTGCTGAAAGCCCCGCAGAAGCCGAGGAACGTCCCCGCTGTTAGTGCGATGAGCGTGCGTTTCGACTTCGACATGGGGTGGAGTCCTCGCCTCGGAAGTTCGGAGTGTGATTCGGATCGATGCTGCCGCCGGAGGTTCCCGCGCGATCTCAGCGCGCCACACCGGCGAACCAGGTCATATGCTCGTGCTCGCCGGTTGCGTCCGGGTCGACCGCGGAAGCCGCGCTCGGCAGCGGCAGCTCCGTGAGCAGGTCCGCGAGCGGGATGGGCCTGCCGATCGCGAAGCCCTGCCCGTAATCGACTCCCAGCTCCGCGATGCGGGCGCTGATCGCCTCGGTCTCGATGTACTCGGCCACCGTGCTGATCGACATGCTGCGCGCGAGCTGCGCGATCGCGCGCACCATGGATTCCGCGCGCGCATCCTTCAGCACATCGCGCACGAAGCTGCCATCGATCTTCAGCATCGTGACCGGCAGCTGACGCAGGCACGAGAGCGAGGACAGTCCCGTGCCGAAATCATCGAGCGCCACGCCGCACCCGAGCTGCCGCAGGCGCCGCATCAGCGCCTCGGTGCGGGCGAGATTGGCGACCGTGGCGTTCTCGGTGAGCTCGAAGCAGAAAAGCTCGGGATCGAGGCCGCTCGCGCCGATGCTCTTCACCAGATGATCGGCGAAGGTGTCATCGTTCAGTGACTGTCCGGAGAAGTTGATGGCGAACCCGAGCGCCTTGCCCTCGAGGATGCGGGCGCGCGGCTGGAGCGCCTCGATGACGTGGGCCATCACCCAGCGGTCGATGACGGGCATCAGCTGGTAGCGCGTCGCTGCCGAGAGGAAGCTGTCGGGACCGACGGTGTGCCCGTCCTCATCGGTCATGCGCAGAAGCAGCTCGTAGTGCGGCCGCGCGCAGTCGCTGGCCGCGAACGGCAGGATGAGCTGCGCATCGAGGTGCAGCCGCCCGGAATCGATGGCTTCGCGCAACTGTCCGGCCATGCCGATGTCGGCGTGGCGGCGCACGATGCTGGCATCGCTCGGCTGGTAGACCTCGACGCGGTTGCGGCCGCGGTCCTTGGCCGCCTTGCAGGCCGTTTCGGCGGGCGCCAGCACCTGCGCCAGCTCGCTCGCCTGGGCGTCGACCGCGGCGACGCCGGCGCTGATCGACACGGGTAAGCGCGCCTCGGTGCTCACCATGGCGAGCCGCTCGGTGCCTTCACGCAGTGCCTCGGCAAAGGCTTCCGCGTCCTGAACCCGCGCCGGCAGCATGACCGCAAAGCGATCGCCCGAGATGCGCGCGCCGAAGCCCCCGGGCGGCAGGCGCTGGCGGATGAGCTCGCCGAGCTGCCCGAGGAGCGCGTCCCCGACGTGCATGCCGGAGTTCTCGTTGATGGCGTGCAGCTGATCGACGTCGATGTAGAGCGCGCTCCAGGGCGCGGTCCGCACCTCGGCGACCACGGTCTTCATGCGCCGCTCGAACGCCGGCCGCGTGTGGAGCCCGCTCAGGGGATCGTAGTGGCTTTCGATGGCGGCGATTGCTTTGCGTGCGAGGATCTCGCCGACGTGCGCATCGCGTGCGCCGAAGGGCTCGGCGAGCGCCTCGCGCAGCAGTGCCAGCAGCCCGATGGTGCGCCCGGTGCGCGAGCGCAACGAGCAGCACAGCACGCGGACGGGGAACGCCTCGGGAGCGTCGATCGACTGCGTCTCGTTGAGAATCAGCGGCTCGCGCTGCGCCTGCGCCAGTGGCAGCAGGCGGCGGTGCGCGCGCATCCAGAACTGGGTATCCGGCGGCCGGGCGTCGGCCGAGCGCACCAGCATCACGTTCTTCTCGGGCACGAGCAGCGCCCCGGTGCTGGCGCGCAGGTGCTCGATGGTCTGCTGCAGCAGCTGTTGCAGGTCACCCGCTCCGGCCTCGGCGCTCGGCAGCTCGGCGTGGTCCTGGGTGAGGAGCAGGTTCAGGTCCTTGTCGAGGCCGCCCACGGTGCGGTTGAGGTCATCGATGGCCGCCCGTGCGATCAGCTCGCGCCGCAGGCACTCGACAGCGGGGGCGAGCAGCTGGCCGACGAAGGCGAAATCGGGGTTGCGCCGGTCCTGTGCATCGTTCGGGCGGCTCAGCACGGTGAGCAGGCAGAGAAGCTGCCGTTCATCGTCGCGGAGCGCCCAGTAGTAGACCGGGAGGTTCCCGCTCAGGAGCCGCATCTGCCCGGCGCTGTCGGGGTTCGCGCGCGTGGAAAGGAGTGCGTCGTCGACGACATTCAACAGATCCGGCCCCGTCATGGTCTCGGTCGACCACATGAGCGCCCCCGATGGCCCGAACATGGCAACGCACGAGGTCCGGGGGAGGAGCGAGCGGATCAGGCGTACGTAGGGATCGAAGCGATCCCCGGGCTCTCCGGGAACGTAGTCGGTGAAGGGAAGCGCATCCATGGCAGCGAACACCATTGCGCTTCCGGTGCCCGCGGTCCTTGCGCAAGTTGGCGAATCCGCGTCCGGGTCGGCCAGACCCCACAAAATATTGACCCGAATCACACCCGCCCGGGGTTGCTGCAGGAGCGCGATCCCCTGCGTCGTCCCGCGAAATTCTGCGGGCTGCCCTCAGGGATCCGGGGCTCTGAACCAGGGTCGTGGATCGACCGGCTTGCCGCCCTTGCGGATCTCAAAATAGAGCTCTGGCCGCGGGCTGCCGCCGCTGTCGCCCGCCGCAGCGATGGTGTCGCCGGCGGCGACCTGCTCGCCGGCAGCCTTGTAGAGCCGCTCGTTGTGACCGTAGAGGCTGAGGTAGCCATCGCCGTGATCGACGATGGCGAGCAGACCGAGGCCCGGAAGCCAGTCGGCATAGATCACCCGGCCCGGGCAAACGGCCTTGACGGGGGCACCGCGCTCGGTGGCGACCAGCACTCCGTCCCAACGCACCCCGCCCGCACGCGTATCGCCGAAGCGCGCCACCAGGTGTCCGCTCACCGGCCATGCGAGCTTGCCCCGCAGCCGCGTGAAGGCGTCGTTCCCTTCGACCGGGAAGCGCTGCATGGCGGCGCGCAGCTCGCGGACCAGCTTCTCGAGCCCCGACTGCTGGGCGCGCAGACGTTCGAGATTCTGAGCACGGCTGCGGGACTGGGCCTCGAGGCTCACCAGCACGTGGTTGCGCCGTTCGCGCGCCTGCTCGAGATCGCCGAGATGCGCGCGCTGCTCCTTCTCGAGCTCGGCGAGCTTGGCGTCCTCGGCCTCGAGTTCGGCATCGAGCTCGGCCAGCCGCCGCACGTCGTCCTCGATGAGGCGGATCTGGCCGGCGCGAGCCCGCCCGAAGTAGCTGTAGTAGGCGAACATGCGCCCGGCGAGCGCCGGATCCTTCTGGTTGAGGAGGAGCTTGAACGGCTCCTGTCGCCCGATGAGGTAAGCCGCGCGCATCTGCCCGGCGAGCGCGGTGCGGTTCTCTTCGAGCTGCGTCTCGCGGGTGCGCTTTTCCGTGGCGAGCGCAACGCGACGGGCGGCGTCCTCGGCGCGCTCGTGACGAACGCTGGCGAGCGCGTCCCGGGCGTTTGCCACGGCGAGCTCCGCGCCGCGCAGCTCACGCGTCAGCCGGTCCCGCTCGACCTGCTCGGCGCTCACTTCACGCGTCACCCGCTCGATCTCCGCCTTCACGGCCTGCAGTTGCTCCTCGGCCTTGCGGGCGTCGTCCGGGCGGGCGGCTGCCGCCGCGGCGGCGAAGTCCGGCGCGGAGGCGAGGGGCGCAGCGGCGAGGGTTGCGACGGCGAGCCGGAGCAGACGATGCCCGAAACCGCACGCCGACGAGGGTGGCCCCGGGGACGGGCGAGCGCCGGGTCGTACCGGCGACGTTCCGTGCGGCAGCGGGGCGCTATAATGCGCGCCCTTTTTCGCCCGTGACTTACGCTCCTCACCCATGGACCGTGTCCTCGACTTCGCCAGCCATCACCCCTGGCTCGCCACCGCGACCGTCGTGCTGGCCGCCCTGGTTGCCATATACGAAATGCGCATGCGCTCGGAAGGCCTGCGATCGGTGTCGCCGCAGGAGTTGATCCGACTGATGAACCAGGGCGCGCTGGTGCTCGACCTGCGTCCGGCCGAGCAGTACCAGGCCGGCCACCTGAACGGCGCCCGGCAGATGAGCGGTGAGCAGATCATGAGCGCAGGCGACACGTTGAAGAAGCATAAGGAAAAAACCGTCGTTGTGTACGATGACAGCGGCAACCTCGGCGCCGCGGCCGTGCGCCAGCTCTCAGCGCAGGGCTTCAGCCGGGTGTTCGCGCTGCGCGGCGGGCTTTCCGCCTGGCGCGCGGACAACCTGCCGCTGTCGCGCGCCTGAAGGCGCGCGAGCCTCATGCATGCGCCGAAGGTCCTCATGTACGTCACGGACTGGTGCCCGTATTGTGAGCGTGCCCGGAGCCTGCTCGCGGCCAAGGGGGTCGCCGTCGAGGAAATCGACGTCGAATCGGTGCCCGGCGCGCGCGAGGAGATGCGCGCGCGCACCGGCCGCGATACCGTACCCCAGATTTTCATCGGTCAGACCCACGTGGGCGGATCCGATGACCTGCAGGCGCTCGATGCGGACGGGCGCCTCGATGTCCTGTTGAATTAACCGGAGCCTTTAGACAATGAATGAGATAGCCGGCGACACGCCGCCTTCCACGCCCACGGATGATTCCGCGGTGCTCGCGCTGCAGAACGTCTACCTGAAGGACTGCTCGTACGAGTCGCCGAACGGGCCGCGCATCGATGGCACCTGGAACCCGCAGATCAACCTCGACCTGCAGACCAGCTCCACCCCCCTCGGTCCCGAGGTGCGGGAAGTGGTGCTGACGGTCACCGTGTCGGCCAAGCACGGTGATGCGACCATCTTCCTCGTCGAGGTGAAGCAGGCGGGACTCTTCGTCGTCCGCAATCTCCCCGAGCCCGATCTCAAGCGTGCCATCAGCACCGTCTGCCCGGGAGTGCTGTTCCCCTACGCGCGTGCGGCCGTCTCGCAGCTCGTGAGCCAGGGCGGCTTTCCGCAATTCCTGCTCCCGCCTGTGAATTTCGACGCGCTGTACGCCGCCAACCAGGGGCAGCCACCCGTCACCAACTGACGCAGGAGCGATGGCAGCGCGGGGCGTCGCCGGTGAAGCGCTCATGAGCGGACGATCCGCGGGCGCTCCGGTTGCCGTACTGGGGGCCGGGTCCTGGGGCACCGCCCTCGCCATCCAGTTCGCGCGCGGCGGCCGGCCCGTGAGGCTCTGGGGGCGCAATCCCGAGCGGCTCGCGGCCATGGCAGCCGAGCGCTGCAACGCACGCTACCTGCCGAGCGCGCCCTTCCCGACCTCCCTCGAGATCGCACCCGATCTGCGATTGGCGTTGGCCGGTGCCGGCGACGTGCTGGTTGTCGTGCCGAGCCCGGCGTTGCGCGAGCTGCTCACCGAGCTCGCTCCCCACCTCGCGGAGGCGTCGCACGTGGCCTGGGCGACCAAGGGCTTCGAGCAGGGGAGCGGCAAGCTTCCGCACCAGGTGGCGCGCGAGGTACTCGGCGACGGGCGGCGCATCGCGGTGCTCTCGGGGCCGACCTTCGCGCGCGAGGTCGGCGCGGGACTGCCGACCGCCATGACGGTTGCTTCGCCCGATGCCGCCTATGCGCAGACACTCGCTCACGAGCTGTCGTCGGAGAACTTCCGCGCCTACACCTCGAGCGACATCCTCGGCGTGGAGATCGGCGGCGCGGTGAAGAACGCGCTGGCGGTGGGGGCCGGACTCTCGGACGGACTGGGCTTCGGCGCCAACGCGCGCGTGGCGCTCATTACCCGCGGACTGAAGGAGATGTCGCGGCTCGGTGTGGCGCTCGGCGCGCGCGCCGAGACTTTCATGGGCCTCGCGGGTCTCGGGGACCTGGTGCTCACCTGCACGGACGACCAGTCGCGCAATCGTCGCTTCGGGCTGCTGCTCGCCGCGGGCCGTACGCCCGAGGCGGCGCTCGCCGAGATCGGCCTGGCGGTGGAGGGTTATGCCGCGGCGCGCGCCATCGAGTCGGTGGCGGCGCGCGCCGGGGTGGAAATGCCGCTCTGTGTCATGGTGTATCGGGTGCTGTACGAGAAGCTGCCTGCCAGGGATGCCGTACGGGAATTGATGCGGCGTCCGATCACGGCCGAGGACGAGTAGAGATGGGCGGAGCCTCATCCTGCGTGCTGGGACTCGCACCGCACTCGGGATGGGCGGCGGCGGTGCTGCTCGAAAGTGGCGCCGGGCCACACGTGCTCGCGCGCGAGCGAATCGAGCTCGCAGACGCGGCGCTCGAGGGATCGAAGCAGCCCTATCACGCCATCGAGGCGCTACCGCTCCGGGAAGCGCGCCGGCGCCTCGCGCAGCTCGAGGCCTCCTCGCTCGCGCTCGCGCGGCAGGCGCTGCAGGTACTCGCCCTCGAGGCCCGTGCGCTCGGGGCCACCTTGCACGCGGCCGCCATCCTCGACGCGTCCGGTCGCAGCGGTACTAGTCTCGAGGGGATCCTCACCTCGCATGCGCTCATTCACACTGCCGACGGCAACCACTTCCGCGCAGCGCTCGCGCAGGCGTGTGCTGCAGAAGGGCTGGCCGTCACACGCGTCCCCCGGCGCGAGCTCGCGGTGCGCGCCGCGGTGGTTCTGCGTCGAACGCCGCAGCAGCTGCGGAGGGTGGTCGACTCGCTCGGGCGCGACCTGGGACCCCCGTGGGGCGTCGACCAGAAGGACGCGGCACTCATCGCGTGGCTGGTGCTCGGCGCGGAGTGAGCCGGCGCCGGCGGCATACTTCAGCGCCGGGGTTTGAGGGTGTGCCTGCCGGCAGCCGGCGCTGGAGACGCCGCCGCGGTGGGTGAGATGCTCTGCTGCTGCTCCGCCTGCAGCCAGCGCTTGGCGGCGTGCACCGTCGGGAACACTCTCACGGGGAAGGCGCGATTGACCGCGACGTTCTCCGCGAACTGCATCATCTCCTGAGTGGGGGCGTTGACATCGACGTAGGCCATGGCTGTCAGCATGCGGAAAAAGCGCGCGCTGCCCGCCGCCACCATCTCAAACACGTCCAGAGTCCCGAGGCGCGGACCCGCGAGCCGCTCCTCGACCAGCACGCGATGGCACTGCCGCAGCGTGCACTCGCGCACCACCTCTTCCATGTAGCCGGTTACGTTGTGGCGCGAATTCTCACCGGTCACGATGATGTGCAGATAACCAGGCTGGGGGTGGACGGTCAGCTCGTAGCCCACGAAGCGCCTCCCGTCCCGCGTGCGCACCGCCGTGCGCTCACGACGCGCCGCGACGCAACAGCAGGTGGGTCGCACGCTCGCCGGAGATGCTCTTCGTGCACTCGTAGCCGAGCGCGCGCAGGTCGATGTCGTGGAGCAGGTGCTCGCCCTCACCCAGCAGCAT
>Ga0318562_10000640_pt1 | contig 15392 bp, 12 predicted proteins | sample GRESIP066b5f18_FD_203688 | JGI IMG/M metagenome (GOLD analysis project Ga0318562, IMG submission 203688) | Tropical soil microbial communities from Luquillo Experimental Forest, Puerto Rico - GRE.SIPMG.066b5f18 | ecosystem: Environmental > Terrestrial > Soil > Tropical forest > Bulk soil... | reverse complement strand
GCAATGATGGTTCTGCCTGTCGACGATGGTGATGTCGACCGCAGCATGACGGAGGGCCTTGGCCGCCTCGAGGCCGCCGAAGCCGGCTCCGATGATGACGACGCGCGGCCTTGCGGCGGATTCGGTCATGCGCAGACCCTGGTAAACGGCGAGGTCTTGCCGCGCGCTCGGTCCGATCTGCCGAACCAAACCGATCGCGGCGTGGAACAGCCCGATAAGTAGCGCGCCGACGGCGCCCGGGAGAATAAATGTCTGTTTGGCGGCGTCTCCCACCGCTACGATGAACGCCGATAGTCCACCGCCAAGCCAGCGACAACGAAAGCTCGTCCATGGCGATCCAGCGTGCCCACCTCGGCCCCTTCAGCGACCTGGTCGAGGCGGCGGCCAAAGCGCGACCGCTGTTTGGAGGCGCGGCGACCGTAGCCGAGGCACGGAGCCGGGCTCGCGACGTCCTCGGTTTTTCGATCGGCAACGAGCAGGCGATCGAGCCGCGTGTCGAGCGGCGATGGCAGGCCGATGGGATCGCCGGTGAGGAGGTGAGCTGGTCGGTGGGATTCGGCCCGCGGACACACGCGTTCTGCCTGCGACCGGCCGGCGTGGAAAGGCCTTTGCCCGGCATCGTTGCGCTGCACGACCATGGCAATTTCAAATATTGCGGCAAGGAAAAGATTGCCGATGGACCGGACCTGCCGATCGCGGCTATCCAGTCTTTTCGTGAAACCTATTACAGCCGTCGCGCCTTCGCCAACCATTTGGCAGGGCTCGGTTTTGTCGTGCTCGCCCACGACGTCTTCCTGTGGGGCAGCCGGCGCTTCCCGCTCGCCGCCATGCCTGACGCCGAACGGACGTTGGCCGGTCCGGTCGCCGAGGCGCTTCAGCTATCTCCGGACGATCCCGAGATCGGCCGCTATCACGGTGCCGCCTACCTCCACGAGAACCTGGTCGAGAAGTACTGCACCCTGCTCGGCACGAGCTTCGCCGCGGTGCTCGCCTATGAGGATCGCGTCGCCTTCAACTACCTCCGCAACCGCGGTGACGTCGCGGCGCACCGCCTCGGCGCCATCGGCTTCTCGGGCGGCGGCCTGCGGGCGGCCATGCTGGGGGCGATTGTCGAGGTGTCGCTGCCCCGGGTGATCATCGGCATGATGAGCACCTACGACACCATGCTCGACCACGGCGTGGCGCCGCACACCTGGATGCTCTTTCCGCCGGGCTGGAGCTCGACCGGCGACCTGCCCGATCTTGCCGCCGCCGGCGCACCGGCGCCGCTCCTCGTCCAATACGCGCTCGACGACGCTCTATTCACGCCAGCTGGCATGAAGGCAGCCGACGCGCATCTTGCGAAACAGTACGAGAGCGGCGGCGCGCCGACCGCCTATCGTGGCGAATTTTACCCGGGACCGCATAGGTTCGATGCCGAGATGCAGGAAGCGGCGTTTTTGTGGCTGGTGGCGAACTTGCGCAACTGAACCGGAGGCTATTCCACCGGGCAATCATCGCTTCTGGCCTGGATCGCGGGCCGGCGCGGCCGCATATTCGGGTCGCGCCGAGCGGCCGATCTTTCTGCCCTCGGCTGAGCACCATTTGGCGAAAGCCATTGGATCAACGACGATCTGCTCGAGCGGAGCGCATGCTTGTGCCGAAGTTTAATGCGAAACGATAGACGGCGGTCGAACCATCGAGTAGGGACGCGACAATGGCACTGAACAACCGGCTGGGCGGCCACACCAACAGCTACCACACCTACAGCCTCGAGGAGGCGCTCGAAGGCATTGCCGCGGCGGGCTATCGTTACGTCGAGCTGAGCGCGGTGCGCGGTTGGACCGAGCATGTGCCGCTCGACGGCGACGCGAAGGCCCTCGGCCGCATCCAGCGCATGCTCAACACGCTCGGCCTGGTCAGTCTCAGCCTGAGCGGCCATTCCGACCTCACCACCAAGGACGGGCTTGATCTCGGCCTCCGCGCCGTCGATCTCTGCGAGCGGATGGGGATCGCCATCATGAATACCGCGATTGGCGGTCACTACAGCGAGCAAGAGGACGAGGCTGCCTTCATGGGCAACATCCACCGCCTTGCCGACTACGCCGCCGCTCGCGACATCCGCCTCGGCATCGAGATCCATGGCGAGATCACCAAGTCGGGCAAGGCAGCGATGACGGTGCTCGAGCGAATCGGCCGACCGAACGTCCTCGTCAACTACGACACCGCCAATGTCGAGTTCTACGGCGGGGTGAAGGCGGTCGACGACCTGCCGGCGGCGTTGCCCAAGCTCGTGCACTGCCATCTCAAGGACAAGCGCGGCGAGGGCCGCGTCTGGGACTTCCCGGCGATCGGCGAGGGGCGTGTCGACTTCAAGGCCGTGCTCGGCATCCTGGAGCGAGGCGGATTTTCCGGGCCGATGAGTGTCGAGATCGAGTTCAAAGGCGAGCCCTGGCCGCCGCTCGCCGAGGTGAACCGGGCGATGCAGGCCTCGCGCGCCAAGCTCGTTTCGCTCGGCCTGTCGTGAGCGCCGATCCTTCAATTCTCGGCCTCGACCCTCCTGCACCCGAGCACATTGTAAATGAGCGCACGCGGCACCCGGCAGCTATAGCGATGAAGGCAAGATGATGCGTATCGGGATTCTAGGCTCCGGCTTCATGGGCAGCACGCACGCGCGCGCTTATGCCAAGATCCCCGGCGTTACGGTGGCGGCGGTATCGTCGCTGCATCTCGGCAAGGCCGAGAAGCTCGCCGCCGAGGTCGGGGCGCGTGCCACCGTCGACGACCGCTCGATCATCGAGGACCCTCTGATCGATGCAATCAGCAACACGCTCCCGACGCATCTTCATCCCGAGACGACCATCGCGGCGCTTAGCGCCGGTAAGCATGTTCTCCTCGAGAAGCCGTTCGCGCTGACCGCTGCCGACTGCGACGGCATGATCGCGGCCGCCGAGGCCCGGCGCCGGATTCTCATGGTGGCGCACGTCCTCCGCTTCTGGGACGGCTACGTATCGCTTATCGATTTCGTGCGAAGCGGCCGCCTTGGCACGCCGATCTCGGCGATGGCGACGCGGCTCTCGCAGATGCCGGCCTGGGCGGATTGGTTTCTTGACCCCAAGCAGAGCGGCGGCGCGGTGCTCGATCTCTGCGTCCACGATTTCGACGTGCTCAACTGGACCCTCGGCCCGCCGAAGTCGGTCTACGCGCGCGGCAGAGAGTTGCGGCCGGGCCTGTGGAATGACATTCATGCCAGCATCGACTATGGCGGTGCCAACGGCTTGGTTGAGGGTAGCGAGTTCATGCCGCCGGGCTATCCCTTCACCTGCGGCCTCAAGGTCCTTTGCGAAGGTGGTGTCGCTGAGTTCTTGTTCCGCGCCGGCGGCGTCAGCGTCGAGATGGGCGGCGGCAGCACCCTGACGGTGCATGAGGCGGGCAAGGCCTACCCGCTCGATATGAAAGCCGGTGACGGCTATGAGAATCAGGCCAGCTATTTCGTTGACTGCGTGCGCGACAATCGCTTTCCCGAACGCGGTACGCCGGAGCAGGCGCGCCTCGCTGTCCGCACCGCCGACGCCGCCAGGCAATCCCTCGAGACCGGCACGGTCGTTCCGATCTGACCATTGGATCGAAATGTGGCCGACTGGGAGTTCGCGCTTGGATGGGAATCGTCAAGATCAGGCGACGGAGTAGCCGTCAGGTGACGTTTCGTACCCAACATATTGGCGAAGTTCGTTTAACCATGCGCAGGATTGATCGAATTCCTGCCATAGACTTAAGCGATCATGTGCCCCCGATCATACGGGGCATCAACAGCAAGTAAGCTTTCATAGGACGTATGCCTGGACCAGCTTTTGATATTGGCCGCCAAGCCTCGGCCGGAGCGCTTGGCGGGTTTGAGAGTCTAGCTCTTTGGCTGGCGTCAGTGCAGGCGGCGTGTGCCGCGGATCCGGCGGACAGGACGGTCGCGGCGGATGCTGCCGGCACTCCGACAGTTCCTGGCCATCTCGATTCCCTACCTGATGGCGCAGGAGATCAGAGAGCGGTCGAAGCCGAAGGTGCGGCGCCGAGTGATTCGCCAGGCCTCACCAATCCGGCCGTCGCCGTTGGAATCCCCGTCGCTGGCGCAGTCAGCGTTTCGGATAGCGTCCAGACACAGGCCCCGGATGGAAACGGTCAAGTCGACGTGCTCCAGACTGACGTCGCACCAGCGGATGACGACGGCACGCCGTGGGCTCCACCCTTTGCGCACGTGATTGCCGGACCGGCGCCTCCGACCTCGGCCGATTCGGCAAATCCGCTGGTGCTCATCTCCCCTCCGGCATCGGGCGATTTCGGCGTCCATGGTTTCGACGCGACGGCGCAAGCCGGATTTGCGATGTTGGACTCCCAGCCATTCAAGGTTGGCTTCGGCGGGTTCGAACGGAGCGGTGCCGGCCCGAGTGCATCTGCGGGATCTTCTCCCGTCTCGGATAGCTCTGGACACGGCTCGGCCGACACGGCTCATGTGGCCGTGGCGCCAGCGGGCCTGCCGACGGGCGTTACCACTGAAGCGAGCATCGGTTCGGGTGGTGCCACGGCGGCGCAAGTGCAGCAAGCCCTGAATGAGAGCGGCTTGAGCCTCAACGGTGCCGGCATCAAGGTCGGGGTGCTCTCGGACAGCTTCAACAATCTCGGTGGCGCGGCCGCCGACGAAGCTGACGGGGCGTTGCCGTCCGCCGGCCACATACAGGTGCTGAGCGACATCTCGTCCGGCGGCTCCGACGAGGGCCGCGCGATGATGCAGATCATCCACGACATCGCTCCCGGCGCCAACCTCGCCTTCTACACGGCCTTCAACGGCGAGCAGGACTTTGCCAACGGCATTCTCGCGCTCGCCGCCGCCGGCTGCAAAGTCATCTGCGACGACGTCAGCTATTTCGACGAGCCGTTCTTCCAGAACGGGATCGTCGCGCAAGCCATCCAGCAGGTCGAGGCGGAAGGCGTGACTTATGTCACGGCAGCCGGCAATGAAGGCAAAAACGGTTACGAGGCGAGCTGGACGCCGAGCGCCGGCACATACGACAGCATCAGTCTAGCCGACGCTGAAACCTTTGGCGGCAGTTTCGTCCAGACCGTTACGATCGATAGCGGCGCGAGCGCCAACAACCCTATTCCGTTGCTCCTCGAGTGGGACCAGGCCTACGGCAACGCCACTTCCAATCTGGAGCTGTTGGTCTTCAAGGGCGGCAAGCTGATCGATTGGGCCACGAGGTCATCCTATGCCGAACAGGGCCAGGGACACTTTACCGGCGAACCGACCAATCCGGCCGTGGAATACTATTTCACCCAAGGCGGCCCTTACCAGATCGCCATCGAAAACATCGGCGGGCCTGATCCCGGTCTGATCAAGGAGATCACTGCGGGCGACGGCCAGGTCGCGGCGATAGGCGGGGCGAACAGCGGCACTGTCGTCGGTCATGCCATGACGCCCGGGGCAATCACCGCCGGTGCCGTCAGCGCCGCCAACACGCCGGCCTTCGGGGTCAATCCGCCGACGATCGAGGGCTTCTCATCATCCGGCACCGGCACGGAGCTCCTGTTCGACAACAACGGCAATCGGCTCGCGTCTCCAGACGTGCTCAGCCCGGTTGCGGTATCGGGGCTCGACGATATCAGCACGACGGTTTCGGGCGGCCTCAGCGATTTCTACGGCACGTCGGCGGCTTCGGCGAGCGTGGCCGGCGTCGCCGCGCTAATCCTTCAGGCCAATCCTGGTCTTACTCCAGCCCAAGTCGAGCAGCTGATGGAGGAGACGGCGCGCCCGATGGGGAATTCCGCCGTCAGCGGCGCCGGCTTGGTCCAGGTCGATGCCGCGATAGCCGCCAGCCCCGCCTACGTTATCCGCACCGACACCAATGCGTACGGATCGGCGACTCTCGTCGAGAAGGGCGGTGAATACTTCCTCGACAACGGCAGCACGGCTGGTCCGGCTTTGAAGTACAACGGCTCTCCCGTCACGCTGGGACAGTTTGGCCATTGGGCAGTCATCGGCGCAGCGCCCACGGCAAGCGGTTACGACGTCGCGTGGAGATTGACGGGCGGCGACGGCTACACGGTGTGGCGCGTCGATCCGAGCGGCAACTACGCAGGCAGCATCGTCACCGACGTGCCGGGCAGCAACCTGACCCTGCAAGTCCTCGAGCGAACCTTCAACCAAGACCTCAACCACGACGGCAGGATCGGTCCACCCAGGACGGATTTCGTCTTTGATTCTCCGCTCGGCGGCGCGGTCGTGTCGATCCGGCACTTCAGTCCCGCGGTCGACCGGATCGTCCTGTCGGCGTCCGATTTCCGCGGGATCAGGCCGATCGATCATGTGCTTGCTGCAGTCGAGTTCCATGTCGGGCCGCACGCCACGGCGGCGGCGCAGCGAATTCTCTATCATCCCGCTACCGGGTACATCGACTATCACAAGATCGGTGGCGGTCCGCACGGGCTGGTTCACTTCGCCCATGTGAGCCCCCATCTCGACCTCACCCACGCCGATTTCCTTGTCGTTGCTTAGCGGAGTACGCCTGCTTGTCGCCGGGGCCGGCAGCTTTGGCCGCGAGCACCTGCGCATCCTTTCCACGATGAGCGATGTAATCCTTGTCGGGGTCGCCGACATCGTCGAGAGCGCCGCTGAGGACGCCTGCCGGCGTTTCGGCGCATTGGAGGCCGGCTCCGACGCCCGTGAAATGCTTGGCCGGCTTCGGCCGGACGGTCTGGTCATCGCTACGCCGGGACCGACGCACGCGGCCCTCGCCCGCCATGCGCTCGACCTCGGCATTCCGGTCCTCGTCGAGAAGCCGGTGGCGATGAGCGCCGCCGAGGCCGGCATCCTCCTCGACGCGGCGGCGCCATCCGATGCCTTTGTGCTCCCGGGCCACATCCTCCGGTTCTCGGCACCGCACCGCCGTCTCGTCGAGATCGCTCGATCCGCCGCCATCGGGCCGATTGTTTCAGTGACGGCGCGGCGCCATCGCGACGATGGCCACGCCCGGCGCTACGCCGAGGATCCTGTGCTGATGACCATGGTCCACGACATCGATCTCGCCCTGTGGATCACCGGTTCTACGCCCGATGAGGTGCTGGCCCACCGACGCCCCACCGGCACGCCGCGCTCGGAAACCCTGATGATGGGGGCGAGCCCTGGCGGCGCGGTATGGCGGCTGACGACGGCCTGGACGTTTCCGTCGCTGGCGCCGCCGCCCGACCGCATCGAGGTGGTCGGCGAGCGCGGCAGCGTCGAACTCGAGGCCGGCATTGCTATCCGCGTCTATGGCGAAGCGCCGCTTGTCCTTGACGTCAGCACCGCCGATCCCGACCAGCCGCATCGGGCTGAGCTCGCACATTTCATCAATTGCGTCCGACAGGGTGCACAGCCGGAAGCGGTTGCGCTTGCCGATGCGATTACCGGCCTCAGGGTGGCCGACGCTGTCCTGGCGTCGGTCGCGAGTGGCGCACTCGTGCGGACAAGCTCGCGCGCCGCCGCCGGCTGAGCGGCCAATCCGCTCCCGATCGCGTGGCCTAAGGGGCGCCGCCGATCCTATCCGGCCGTCCAGGCGGCCATTGCCTTCTGGAAGACCTGATCGCCTACGGTGCCCTTTCGGATCGTCAGAATCGCGCGCTGGCCGGTCGTATAGGCAAAAGGAACGTCGATCCAATCTTCCTCACGCAATAACCCCAGGTTGGCCGAGACGTCATCGCCAGCCGCCGACAACGCGAACCAGAAGAAGCCGTCGGCGACCTTGACGCTGGCGCCCGCCAGCGACTTGCCGGGGGATAGCGCGGTTGGCTTCATGCGAATCCGGCTGACATTGTCGATACCTTTGCCCGGGATGTCGCCGGGTGCGTCGAACTTGATTTCGACCAAATGGCTCGCGGGAAGCGAGGCGTCCATGTTCTTGTGGATAATCAGGGTGACCTTCATCCGGCGCTCAGGCACCTGCAGGTCTGCCTCGATCGCCGGGCCAGTGTCGCCGTTCTCGACATATCGCCAGGTGACTTCTGCCTTAAGGCCGTTGCTGGCGGCGCCGCCCTTCGTGCCGGTCAAGTCGACGACCTCCTCGCGGAGGATCGCATAGCCCCTGGTCGGCGTGGCGCTGCCGGCGGAATTGTCGGCCACCGAGCCATTGTTGGTCGCCGAGCCGATGAGCGGCTCGGGAGCGGCCGAGCCTGCTGGTGGCGGATTGGCGGCGGCGCTCGCGTCGGCGGCCGGCGGCGATGTACCAGCGGCATCGTCGGTCCGGGCAGTCGGCGAGGCGTCCGCCGCTCCAGCCGCTCCTGCGGCGGGGCGATCGCTTGCGGCGGCAGACGTGTCGGATGCCGGGACGGCCGGTGGGATCAGCTTGGTGCCAGCGGGCGCCGGCTTGTTGCTGTCCAGGCTGGCGATCAACTCGCCGATCGTGGCGCGCTTCGACCAGGCGAGCGCACCGGCCCCGACAATGACTGCGATGATCAGCAAGGCGACGATCAACGAGCGAAACCGCGAGGGCCTCGCCGTGGGCTCGATTTCCCCGACCGTTTCGTCGCCGCGGTGAGATCGCAGCTGCCTCGCGGTCGGAGCGCGGGGCTCGAGCCCTCGCGGCACGGGGACCATCGCCTCGTCGTCAAGCGGTGGAGAGTCGGCGCGTTCGCGGCGTTTGCGAAGCGGAAGCGGCGCCCGCTCGATGACCGGCTCGCGGTCCGGCTGAAGCTCGACCGCTGCGCTCTCGGGTTGCTCCGGCACCGCCGTTAGCGGGCTGCCCTCGCCGGCAATGGCTCCGGCTCCGGTTGTCGCGCTGGCGCGAGTCTCCGTCTCCTGGAGTGCCCGCCGGAACACCTCCTGCGGCGATGGACGATCAGCGGCTGCCCCGCTCAGCTCGGCCGGCGTAGGCACCAGTCGCAATGGCGCGGGCGTAGCTCGGAACTCCCCCGCGCGGGCCGGCGCACTTGGCGGTTCGAGGGCCACGTCCGGCGGTGCCGCCGCCTCAGGGGTCTGCTCGCGCGGCGGCGCCTCGTTGCGCGCGCGCCGCCCCGAAGCAGGAGGTTGCGCTCGTTCAATGATCGGCTCGCGGTCCGGCAGTGGCTCCGCCGCGGGTTCGCCGGTGACCGGCTCGTTGCGTACAGGGATCGCCGGGCGCGACGCCGCGACGGCGGGGTCGGCTCGGCCATCGGTCCTTTGCAAGGCACGACGGAGCACATTTGCCGGCGACTGCCGCGCCTCTTGTGGCGAGGACGCGGTCTCCTTCACCGGTTCGCTCGCCGCCGCCACGCTCGGCGCTACCAGCAAGGGCTTGCGTTCCGGCGACGCCACGCCGGCACTGATCGGAGTACCGACAGAGCCACGATCGGTCGTCGCTTCGCGCTCGACCTTGCGAATGGCCTCCTCGAGCTCGATTCGCCGCCGCAATATCTCGGCCGTGCCGAGCGGTGGCGCAATCGCCTTCAGTTCCGCGATCAGCGCGTTGCGGAGCTCGCCATAGACGGCGCGACGCACCTCCGCTCGATTATCGGCGAGTTCATCGATCGCCTTCTTCAGCACCGCGTAGTATTCCGCCATCATCCTGCTCTACGGCATAAAAGCGGAGCCGTCCCGATCAAGAACGGATCCAGAACAAAGCTGCCTTACCGTGCCCAGTGCCTCGCCTGGACGCGATCTTTCGGTCGAATGTCGTCCCGCTCCGCAAGCCACGCAGCCTATGAAAGCGGCCTAACATGACAATAAAAAGCCCGCAAAAGACAAGTCGGAATAATACTTCTGGGAGCGGAGGCGTCTCGCCGCCTGGTGACGAAGCCGTCGCAACGGCGCAGGGCAGCGGGACGCCGCCGCTCCCACGGCCCCGATCATGAGTGACCTCGACGAATGGATCGCCGGGCAGGCGCGCATCGCCGCGGCAGCGATGCTCGCTGCCATTTCCGCCACCCATCTGGTCAAGGATCGCCCCGGCTTCGGGCAACGCATTGTCCCACGGCCGGGGTCGGTCCTCGCCTCGCCGGTACCTGCGGCTTATGATCCCGACCCGGACTACTTCTTTCATTGGTTCAGGGACGCGGCGGTTGTGATCGATGCGCTGCGTGTGGCGCTCGCCGAGCACCTGGTGGAACGGCGCCCGGCCATGGAACGCTTCGCCGAGTTCATCGAATTCAGCCGGCGGCTAGGCGACTTGGACGGCCGGGCGTTTCTCGCTCAAGGCAATTTCAGGGAGAAGGTCGCGCCGTCCTTCCTCCAATATGTGCGGCCCGATGCGGAGATCGCCGCTCTCTCCGGCGAGACGGTGCTTGGCGACGCTCGTGTCAACCCGGACGGCACCCCCGACATCAGCCGTTGGGCGCGGCCTCAGTTCGATGGCAGCGCACTTCGCGTCATCGCTCTCTTGCGCTGGTGGCGAGCGCTGCCGGCGGCGGACGCGGCGGTTCTTGCGGTCATGCGGCAGCTCGTCGCGGCTGATCTCCGTTTTGCCTTGGACAACGCGGAAAGACCCTGCGTCGACATTTGGGAGGAAGAAAACGGACACCACTACTATTCGCTGCTCGTGCAGGCCGAGGCCCTCGGACGCGGCGGCGAGTGGCTCGACGAGGCAGGCGAAGGCGCGAAGGCGCGCGCCTGCAGCGCCTTGGCGGCCGCGCTTGGCTCCCGCCTCGACGCCTTTTGGGATGGGACGACCGGCTACTATCGGTCGCGCCTGGGCGTCACATCAGGCAAGCCGGGCAAGGACCTCGACATCGCCGTCGTCCTCGCGGTGCTCCACGCCGGGCGCCAGGCAGGGCCGCACAGCGTCCTCGACCCCAAGGCGCAAGCCACGCTCAACGCTCTCGAGGACCTGTTCGAGGCCGACTACGCCATCAATCGCGACCGCCCGCCGGAGCGCGGCCCGGCTCTCGGACGCTACGCGACCGACGTCTACTATAGCGGCGGCGCCTATTTCTTCGCGACGCTCGCCGCGGCGGAATTCTATTTTCGACTGGCGACGGCACTCCTTTCCGGAGGCGAGCTGGCGGCGACGGGCGAGAACAGGCGTTTTCTTGAGCGCCTGGGGACCGCCGGCGGTCCCATGGGAAGTCGCGAGGCGGCGGTTGCGGCCGTACAACGCGGCGACGCGATCATGCGCACGGTGCGGGCCTTCACGCCGGCAACCGGGGACCTGTCCGAGCAATTCGACCGCAATACCGGTGCTGAGACATCGGCCAAGCATCTGACCTGGAGCTATGCCGCGTTCATCACGGCGGCGGCGAGCCGTGACCAAGCCCGCAAGGCCGGGTCGACATCCTTTCGGTAGCGGCAACACCCGGGCCGGATTCGTGAACGTAAGCTGAACCCGCGGGTCAGCAATGGTTCAAGCACGCGATCGTAGACCCCTCGGCATCATCCTGTCCCAGGGGCGAACGAGATGCGCGGCGTGAGACTGCTCCTCTTCATCCTGATGCTTGGCCTGCCCGGCTTCGCCTGTGCCAATGCCAAGCTCCTGAGCGTCGGCTGCTCGGCTGCTCTGTTCAAGATGGAGGGCATGAGCCTCGACCAGAAAGCTTTGATCCTGACAGCTGGTCACTGCGTCAATCGCGGCAGCTTCAAGGATCCCGACCCAACCGGGCTCGTCTTTCCCGGGCCGGGAGAGGTGCTGCGCGACCTGCCCGACGTCGGCCAAGTTGCCATCAGCGGTGCCGGCGGCAAATTGGTCCGCTACCGCGTCAGCCGCGTCGTGCTCGCAACGATGACCGGGATGGATGCAGCAATTCTCGAACTGGACCAGACCTATCGCGCGATCATCGAGAAGCAGACCGACGCCGAGATCTACGAGCTGTCGCCGATCACGGCGTGGCCTGGTGCTCCCATGCGGATCGAGTCAACGTATTGGAGGCGTGATTTTTCCTGCGAGGTCGACAAGATCGTGCCGACCGTCAAGGAGGACCCCTGGACCTGGACCGGCGTGGTCCGCTTTCATCTCAGCCCGCGCTGCCGGCTTTTTGGCGGTGTGTCGGGATCGCCAGTCCTCGACCGGCAACACCGGATCGTCGCCGTCGCCAACACGGCGAGCGACCCCGGCACGCCATGCGGCTTCGAGACGCCCTGCGAAATCGTTGACGACGGCCAGCCGTTGGTTGCGCCGAATGGCCAATCCTACGCCACGTCGACGGCCCGTTTCTACGATTGCTACAGCGCCAGCCGCCAGGCGTTCGATTTCGCGTTGCCGAGCTGCGGGCTCATCCCCACGAGTCCGCCGCCCGCGACGGTCGCCGGCGGTACCACGGCCGGGGAAACTGCGACGACGACGCGCTCGGCTATTTGAGCGAGCGGCGAGCCCTTCGACGCGGCGCGTTCGCTTACCCGCTCAGCCGTTCGATGGTCGCGCCGCACGCGGCGAGCTTGTCCTCGATCCGTTCGAAGCCGCGGTCGAGGTGGTAGACGCGGTTGACCACCGTCTCGCCCTCGGCGGCGAGGCCGGCGATGACCAGCGAGACCGAGGCGCGGAGGTCGGTCGCCATCACTTGCGCGCCCTTCAGCCGGTCGACCCCGGTGACGGTCGCGACCTGGCCGTCGAGATGGATGTCGGCGCCGAGGCGGGCGAGCTCCTGGACGTGCATGAAGCGGTTTTCGAAGATCGTCTCGCGGATGCGCGAGATGCCGCTTGCCCGCGCCACCACCGCCATCAGCTGCGCCTGCAGGTCGGTGGGGAAGCCCGGGAAGGGTTCCGTGGTGACCTGGACCGGACCGAGGCCGGCGCCGTTCCGGCTGACGCGGATGCCGCTGTTGGTCGACTTGACCACCGCGCCGACCTCCTCGAGCACCGCGATCGGCCGCTCGAGGATCGCTGCGCTGGCGCCCTCGAGGAGAACGTCGCCGCCGGTCATGGCAACGGCGAGCGCATAGGTGCCGGTCTCGATGCGGTCGGGCATCACCGGATGGCGGGCGCCGCCGAGGCGCTCGACGCCGTCGATATGGATGGTCGCGGTGCCGGCGCCGGCGATGCGGGCGCCCATCTTGGTGAGGCAGGCGGCGAGGTCGACGATCTCCGGCTCGCGGGCGGCGTTCTCGATCACCGTCTCACCCTTGGCGAGGCTCGCCGCCATCATGGTGACGTGGGTGGCGCCGACCGAGACCTTGGGAAAGGCGATGCGGGTGCCGCGCAGGCCTTGTGGCGCGCGGGCAAGCACGTAGCCGCCATCGATGTCGAGCTCGGCGCCAAGCTCCTTGAGCGCCATGATGAAAAGATCGACCGGCCGCGTGCCGATGGCGCAACCGCCCGGCAGCGATACCTTCGCCTGCCGCATGCGGGCGACGAGCGGCCCGATCACCCAGAAGCTCGCCCGCATCTTGGACACGAGCTCGTAGGGCGCGGTGGTGTCGACGATGTCGCGAGCGGTGAGGCGGAGCGTCTCGCCGGTCATGCCGTTCTGGCCGGCGCGCTTGCCGTCGACCGATTGGTCGACCCCGTGATTGGAAAGGATGCGCTTGAGGAGGGCGACGTCGGCGAGCCGCGGCGTGTTGTCGAGGGTGAGCGTTTCCTCGCTGAGGAGGCTTGCGATCATCAGCGGCAAAGCGGCGTTCTTGGCGCCGGAGATCGGAATGGTGCCGTTCAGCGGCGCGCCGCCGACAATGCGGATTCGATCCATGAAAATCGCCCTCTTTCCCCGCCGATCGATTTTGCCGCCTAAGCGGCAACCCCGTCGCGGTCTAGCCCAGGATTACGGCCTACTCAAGATCAGGCTCGCTAGCCTCCGCCGGCGGCTCCGCTTCCGGCTCGGGCGCCGCATGCGCTGCGGCCTTGCGCCGCTTGAGGTTGGCGCGGAGCGCCTCGGCAAGCCGCCGCTCCCGCTCGAGGCGGGCGCGACCCTTCTTCGATTGGGGCGGGCGTTCGGTCATGCGCATCCGTATAGTAGCGGGGGACGCTCCGCGGTGAGGAGCTGGGGGAGGACTGCATGATGATCGCTGCTGCGGTAAAGCTCGGCGTTTCGACTATCCTTTTGAGCCTGCTTTCTGGGATCGGAAGCGCCATTGCCGGGATCACATTCTGCAACGAATTCCCCGCCGTGGTGTGGGTCGCGATTGCCTATCCGCAGGACAGTGGCGGCTGGCTCTCGCGCGGCTGGCTGGAGCTCCGGCAAGGCGATTGCTATCCGTTCGACACGGCCATCCACGTCAGCTCCTTCTATTATCGGGCGATCAGCAAGCCCTACCGCGACGCGCATGGCCGGCGCTCGATCGAAACCTGGGGCAATGCCAAGTCCTTCGCCGTCTGGGAGAGGGACAACTTTCAATACTATAACGCGGAGGAACGCGTGCTGAACTCGACCCTCGAGAACTTCTCCCTGGGTGCGGACAACCTCACCGACGCGTCCAACGTAACCGTCACCTTCAAGGAGGACGGCACTACCGTCACGCTGCATTGACCGGCTCCTCGCCGGCATCTCGGCGACGGCCTCAACCCGGCCGCTTCCATTCCTCGCGTCCGGGCTCACCATCGGTGTGACCGACGGCGTCGTCAAAGCCGTGCCGGTTGCTCCAGAACAGGAGGAACATCAAGCCGGCACCGACGGCGATCGTCACCAGCGACCCGAGGATGAGCGCAACCCAGCCGACCGCCGGCATGTCGAAGCCGATCGTGGCAAAGACGGACCAATCCCACCAGACGATTCCGCCAAGGGCGAGCCCCAGGCCAGCGATAAGGAGAATCGTCGCGATCTTCATGGTAGAGATATAGGCCTCGAATCACTGTGAGCCCAGGATCGGGAAGGGCGGGGCAAGCTTGAACGACGAGAGACCGTGTGGCACTAAGGCCGCGCGAACGGCGGCTGCCGTAGCTCAGTGGTAGAGCACTCCCTTGGTAAGGGAGAGGTCGACAGTTCAATCCTGTCCGGCAGCACCAGATTTCTCTAGGAATATCAATACTTAGGGAGATGACCGCTGCCGTTTCCCCCAACTCTCATCCCTGAACACCATGCGAACACCCCCAAAAGCTGGGGGAAGATTGGGGGAAAGCGTTCTTGGCCCGTTCCATCGCCGCATAGATTCGTCTCATGCCGATTCAGGCCAAGACCGTAGCCACAGACCGAGGTGCTCGCCGGTCTGGTCGAGCGCGACCGACGACCGGGCATTAGCGGCGAGATTGATGAGGCATCGGCCCGCTGCAAGATTGGCTTCTCGCAGCGGGCCGTCCCGTGCTTCAGCCGACGTTCTGGAGGACGCGCTCGAACGTTGCCGCGTCCATCGCGCGAAGGGTCTCGGTCCGAATGTTTCCGAGCGAGCCGTTGGTCAACCCCACGGCTGCCACGGCTTCATCGTCACCCTCGATGATCGCCACGATGTCGTACCGACCAAGGCACCAATAAATGCTGAGCACCTTGACTCCCTTCTTTTGCGCCATGTCCCGAAATGCTTGTGCGCGCTTCGGCGAATCCTTGATGCTCTTAATTCC
>Ga0318562_10000637_pt1 | contig 15419 bp, 14 predicted proteins | sample GRESIP066b5f18_FD_203688 | JGI IMG/M metagenome (GOLD analysis project Ga0318562, IMG submission 203688) | Tropical soil microbial communities from Luquillo Experimental Forest, Puerto Rico - GRE.SIPMG.066b5f18 | ecosystem: Environmental > Terrestrial > Soil > Tropical forest > Bulk soil... | reverse complement strand
CGCCCGCACTTTACCGACCTGCCGATCTCGACGCAGGCGGTGTGACATTCTCGTGAGGCCTGCGCCTCGCCGCTTGCCGAAGCCGCGATCGTACGCTCGGCCTTACAAGCTCGATGCATGGAGGCGAACACATTGCAAGACCGGCCGATCTCGCCGCTGTTGCGGCACAAGAGCCCCGACGAACCGTCTGTATTCTCGCCCGATGCGCTGCTGCGCGAGGGCCGACGCCAGAAGGGGCTCGCTTCGGCGCAGGTGCCCGAAACCTGCGTCCTCGATCCCGATGGCGACATTGTGCGGCGTCTTCGCCGCAAGGGGACCTCGCGCCTCTCGACGACCTGGCCTTGCTACCATTCCGAGCTCGACATCTTTGCGCTCGACGGTCGCGAGGTCGGCATCATTGGCTGCGCGGTCGGCGCGCCTTACGCGGTGCTGGTCGCCGAGGAGCTGTTCGCGGCGGGGTGCAAGCTCCTGATCAGCGTCACCTCGGCCGGGCAGATCGCCGCGGTCGGGCGGGCGCCCTATTTCATCCTCATCGAGCGGGCGCTGCGGGATGAGGGCACAAGCCATCATTATGCGCCTCCGGGCGACTATGCCGAGGCCGATCCCGAGCTCATCGCGAGAGCGCGCCATGCGCTCGGCGCGAAGACGCGCGACGTCCATGTCGGCGCGACCTGGACGACGGACGCCCCGTTCCGCGAGACGGCGAGCGCGATTGCGGCGGCGAAAGCGCGCGGCATCCTCGCCGTGGAGATGGAAGCGGCCGCCCTTTATGCGTTTGCGAGGGCGCGGCAGAAGACCGTGCTGTGTCTCGCTCATGTGACGAACGCCATGGGTCAGCACGGCGACGATTTCGAGAAGGGCCTCGAGGACGGCACGGCCGAAGCCCTCGAACTCCTCTCGGTTCTCAGGCGCGGTCTTGCCGGAAGCGGGTCGCCATCCGTCAAGTGAAACGCAACAGGAAGTCCGGGAAGCGGCGGCGAATGGCGGGATCGCCGCGTACCAACGCGTCGCAGCCAAGCGAGCGGCCATAAGCCTCGGCCGAGAAGAGAAGGAGGAGCAGGATCAGGAAGAAATAGCTCCATGGCCATTCGCTATCGACGCGGTAGAGGCCGAGCCACAGATTGGCGATGAAGAGCGCGCCGCAGAAGGCGCTGAGCCTTGTGAGAAGGCCGATCATCAGCGAGACGCCGATGGCGATCTCGATGAAGAAGACGCCGATGCCGATCGGGGTGAAATTGGGCAAGATGACGTCGCGCACGAAGGCCCCATGTGCCTCGAAGGCGGCATGCTGCGCCATCTGCTCGGTCCAATATCGCAGCCCGCCGAGATCGGTCGGATATTTCCACAAGGCCTGCTGCCACCACATGCTGCCGACGATGAAGCGGATGATGAAGCGGCCGATATGCAGGCCATCGAACTGGTGGGGCAGCCTTTGGGCGGCGATCACCGCGATCGTAAACGCCGCGAGCGCGACGAGCCAGTAGAGGATGACCATGAAGCCGGGCTCGCTATAGAGGGGCCCGGTCAAGAAAGAGAACAGATCGACGACGGGATTGACGCGCATGGGGTCGATTTCCGGCGTGGTGGCGATGCCGAAGTCTTCGCTGCGCTGGGGCGGGCCGCAATGCACAAGCGGTTGATCTTGTGAACCATCTTGTGACGGTGGTCTCCCTTCTCCCACCTTGCGGGAGAAAGGAGAGCCCCTACGCCAGGACGCGTGGGCTCAATTCGGCGATGGCCGCGTCGATCTCGTCGAAGTGGGAGATCACGATGTCGGGCGCGAGCGAGGTGACGGGCACATCGGTGTAGCCGAAGGGCACGGCGATGACGGGGAGCTCCGCGGCGCGGGCCGTGTCGATGTCGGTCTTGGAATCGCCGACCATGATGGCGGTGCGGGCGACGCCGCCCGCGAGCCGCACCGTCTCGGTGAGATGGCGAGGATCGGGCTTGCAGAACGGGAAGGTGTCGCGACCGCAGATCGCCGCGAAACGCTGCGCCACGTCGAGCGCGACGAGAAGATCGCGCGACAGGCTTTCGGTCTTGTTGGTGCAGATAGCGAGGCGATGTCCGCGGCGGGCAAGCCGCTCAAGCGCCGCCTCGACCCCCGGGAAGAGCTGAGTGCGATCGACGATATGCTGCCCGTAGAGGTCGAGGAACTCCTCGAAGAGCTCCTCGAGCCGTGCCGGCGCGAGGCTGCGGCCCTGCACCGCGAAGCCGCGCTGCAGCAAGGCGCGCACGCCTTGCCCGATGAGATTGCGGGCGGAAGCAAGCGGAATGGCCTCGAGCCCCTCCCGCTCGAGGATGAAGTTCAGCGTCGCGACGAGATCGGCCGCCGTATCCGCGAGCGTGCCGTCGAGGTCGAAGACGATGGTCGGTATCGATGAATCGAGGGTCATGGGCAGGTTCGCTGTCGAGTTTGTCGTCGGTCGCATGCTGGAGGCCGCGGCGCAAGTGCCCGTCCGCCCCCTGATCAGCAAGGAACCGTGATGCTAAGCTGAGACAAGGCGAATCGCTTCACCGTTCACTTCGTGTCCGGAGGGTATCATGTTCCGTTTGCGCACGGCTTCAGGCCAATTACCCGATCGGCTCGCTGGCGCGGTTTTGCTTGCACTGGCGCTCGCCTCGCCCTCGTATGCCGAGGCCGCCGGCACCTATGACTTCGCCGCTGCGCCCGCGACCGACTTGAACCGCGTCTACCGCGTCGATCGCGCGACGGGCGAGATGGGCGCCTGCCAATATGGGTTGCAGGAAGGCACGATCGGCGTGACCATCTGCTACCCGGCGGGCGAGGGTGGCGGTGCGCAACCGCCGGGCGAATACACCATCATCGCTTCGCGCCATGACCGCGAATCCGGCGTTTTCCGCCTCAATCTGCGCACCGGTGAGATGAGCAATTGCTATGTACTCGAAGAGAAGGTCGTGTGCACGCCCGCCGCGAAGTGAGGCTCACCGCCTGACTGCAGGCTCTCGATGCTTGTTCTGACCGCATTTTCTGCGCCGAAGCGGTGACCGCTTCGGCGGAAAATGCTTTAGGCGCCGATATCCCCCGTCGATCGCCGCCGCCAGAGGCTCGCGGTCGCCGCGAGCGAGAGGGCCGCGGTGACCAGGAAAGCGACGCGGTAGCTCGAAGTCGCGGCGAGGATGAGCCCGAAGAGCGCAGGGCCGACGATATAGCCGATGAAGGTCACGAGGGTTGCGCCCGAGGTCGTCTCGCCGACCCGCCCTTTCGGGGCGGCGCGGGCGATCTCGGCGAGCTGGATGCCGTTCCAGCTCGCCACCGTGACGCCGGCGAGCGCGGAGAGCACGATGAGGGAAAGCGTCGACCAGGACGGAGTGGTGAGCCCATAGGCCAAGATGGTCGCGGCCGAGGCTGCGCCGAGGAAACGCAGGATCGGCAGCGCCGAGCCCATGCGATCGGCGAGCCAGCCGAGCCCGATGCGGCCAGGAATCCCGGTCAATTGTGTCATGGCGAAGATGATGCCGCTCGTCACGAGGTCGATGCCGAGCTCCTGGTTGAGATAGGTGACGAGGAAGGCGAAGAGCGATCCCTGGCCGCAGGCGAAGAAGATGCCGGAGAGCGTCAGGCGAGGCAGCATTGGTGAGGCACGCATCAGGCGGAAGGGAGCGAGCATGTTGCCTGGCGAAAGGAGGTGCCCGAGCGCGACAGACTGGCCGTGATCGCGGTCGGCATCGATCGCGGCGCGCACCGGCTGCGCGATGACGAGCGCGGCAATCGGGATGAGGGAGACGGCGACGAGGCTCCAGCCAAGGCCCATCCAGGTGACGAGCGCCGGCAAGGTCACGCCCGAGATGACGCCGCCGAGCGGAACGCCCGCCTGCTTCAGCGAGAAGATGAGACTGCGCCGATGCGGCGGCGAGAGGCGCCACAGCACGTCGCTCGCCGCCGGCCCCGAGGGCCCGTAGCCGACGCCCGAGAGCAGGCTCGATGCGTAGAGCGCGAGGGCGGTGGGCGAGATGAGGAGCAGCACGCCCAGCGCCACGATGCCGAGGCCGCCCTGCAAGGCCCGGATCGGCCCGAAACGCGCGATCAGTGGGTTGCCGGCCGCGAGGAAGACGATCGAGCCCGCGGTGTTGAACGAGGAGAGATAGCCGACCGCATCGGGCGAGAGGCCGGCCGCCACGGTCAGAACTGGCCCGAGCGTGGGCACGAGGCGGCTGAGATAGGCGCCAGCTGTCTGGATCAGCACCGTGACCACGAGTGCGCTCATCCAGTTTGCGGTGGCGGTCGAGCTGGTCGAGGGCGTCACAGTCGTCGCGGCAGGTCGAGTTGGAATTGACAACGAATGTCCTTCGGGGGCCGTCCATCGGCAATGCCGTCGAAGAAGTGTCGCAGATATGGGGGCAGCGAGCACCCGCAAAGCGTCATGGCGGCTATTGGTCGCCGCCGCCCCTTCCCGCACGCAGAAGCTTCAACCAGACGAGCTTCAATCGGACGAGCTTCAACCAGGTGCTTGTGCCTGCAAAGCCTTCGCGGCCTTGGCGACCTGGGCGCTGCGTTCAGCCAGCATGCTGCGGGCCCCGGCCAACGTCCGCTCGACCACCTCTCTCGGTGCCGTTTCCGGGGTTCCGGCGTTGAAAGGCGGGGAGGGGGCGTATTCGATGCCGAGCTGCAGAGCCTGCGCTACGGCGTCGCCTTTGAGCATCGCGACGATCGACAAGGCGAAATCGATGCCCGCCGTGACGCCGCCGCCGGTGATGATATTGCCGTCTACCACCACGCGCTCGGCGACCGGAATCGCGCCCAAGCTTGCGAGCATATCGCGCGACATCCAGTGGCTCGCGGCCCGCTTGCCGCGCAAGAGACCGGCCGCGCCGAGGACCAGAGAGCCTGTGCAGACCGAGGTGACGAATTGCGCCTTCTCGGCCTGCCGCCGCAGGAAATCGAGCGTCTCGCCGTCCGTGAGGAGGGCGTTCATGCCGCGACCACCGGGCACGCAGATCAGATCGAGCTGCGGGCAATCGGCGAAGCCTGTATCGGCGAGCATGGTCATGCCCTTGCCGGCCGTGACCGGCCCCGCGCTCTTCCAAATCAAGCGGCATTCCGCGTCCGGTATGCCGCTGAAGACTTCCCAGGGACCGGTGAGGTCGAGCTGGGTGAGCTCCGGAAAGAGCAGGAAGCCGACCCGAAACATAAGTAACTCCCTCATATTGCTCATCATGTTGTGTCCGCGAACGGCGCCCCAGGACCGCGACCGTCCCGGTCGCAATTCCCTTGCACCTTCGTCAGAAGGGCGGCCGAGACGGCCGCGCTCCCAGTGCCGGCGCCGATCCTGCCGCGGCGGCCCGCCCTGCGCAATTTCCGTGAGGGGTGGCCGATCAAGCCTTGGGCAAGCCTTGGGCCGCGCGGGTTGCTTTCGGCTGACCCGTCGCTATAGTCCGCGCCGAATTTTCGAGGAATATGCGCGTTCCGCCCGGCGAACGAGGCCCGCGCGTCGAGGAGCTACCCCTTTGTTCATCACCCCAGCCTATGCCCAGGCCGCCGGCGGCGGCACGTCGACCGATATGCTCCTGCAGTTCGCGCCGCTCGTCCTCGTCTTCGTGATCATGTACGTTCTACTCTTCCGTCCGCAGCAGAAGCGCGCGGCCGAGCACAAGACGATGATCAACAATGTGCGGCGCGGCGACACTATTGTCTCCAATGGCGGCATCGTCGGCCGGGTGACCAAGGTCATCGACGACAATGAGCTCGAGGCCGAGATCGCCGATGGCGTTCGCGTGCGGGTGGTGCGCTCGATGATCGCGGATGTGCGGGCGAAGGGCGAGCCCGTGAAGGCCGACCAGCCGAAGCCCGCGAAATAATCGCCGGGCAGACGTCGCGGCGGCCCGCAGCGGCCGGTCAGGGCGGCCAAGATCGCGGCGGTTGAGATCGCGGCGACCAGGAAGAAGGTGAAGCGGTGCTACGTTATTCGAGAGCGAAGATCATCGGCGTGGCGCTGACTGTGGTGCTCGGCCTCCTCTTCGTGATGCCGAACTTCGTCAGCCCCGTGACGCGCGACGCGCTGAAAGCGGGCTTCGGCTTCCTGCCAAGCGGGCTTCTGCCGCATCAGGGGATCGTGCTCGGCCTTGATCTGCAGGGCGGTTCGCACGTGCTGCTGCAGGTCGACGCCGCCGCCATCACCAAGGGCCAGATCAACCAGCTCCGCGATGATGTGCGGCGGGTGTTGCGCGACCAGAAGGTCGGGCTGCAAGGGGGCATCACGGTTACCGCTCGCGGTGTCGAGCTGCGCGTTCCGGACGCGACGGAGCGCGCCCGCGTCATTGGCCCGCTCAGCGCGCTCGGTCAGCCGCAGGGCCCGATCGGGCTCGGCGGCCCGCGCACTCTCGATCTCACCGAGGGCGATAACGGGCTGATCCGCCTCACCGTGACTGATGCGGGCATCGCCGACAGGGTGAAGCGCGCCGTCGACCAGTCGATCGAGGTCATCCGCCGGCGCGTCGACGCGCTGGGAGCGACCGAGCCGAACATCCAGCGTGAGGGCAATGACCGCGTCCTCGTCGAAGTTCCCGGATTGCAGGACCCGCAGAAGCTGAAGGACATTCTTGGGCAGACGGCGCATCTCGAATTCCGCTTCGAGGCCGATCCGGGCGCTGCGCCAGGGGATGTCGAGCAGCTTCCGAACCAGGAGACGGGCCAGCTCGACACGGTCGAGAAACGCGTCATCGTCGATGGCGCCGACCTCATCACGGCGCAGACAGGCTTTGATCAGCGCACCAATGAGCCGATCGTCGATTTCCGCTTCAATGTCCGCGGCGGCCAGCGTTTCGGCCAGGCGACTGCCGAGAATGTCGGGCGCAACCTCGCCATCATCCTCGACGGCAAGGTGATCTCGGCGCCGCGCGTCAACAGTCCGATTCCGGGAGGGCAGGGACAGATCTCGGGCCGCTTCACGGTCGAATCCGCGAACAACCTCGCAATCCTGCTGCGCGCCGGCGCACTCCCCGCCCCGATGACCATCGTCGAGGAGCGCACCGTCGGACCAGGCCTCGGCGCCGATTCGATCGCCGCCGGCAAGCTCGCGACCTATGTGGCCTCGGCCTTCGTCGCAATCTTCATGCTCGCGGTCTATGGCGTCTTCGGCGTCTTCGCCAATCTCGCGCTCTTGATCCACGTGATGTTCATCTTCGCGCTGCTGTCGGCTTTCGGCGCGACGCTCACTCTGCCCGGCATCGCCGGCATCGTACTCACCATCGGCACCGCGGTTGATTCGAACGTGCTGATCTATGAGCGCATCCGCGAGGAGGTGCATAATGGGCGCGCCCTCGTCTCGGCGCTGGAAGCGGGGTTCACGCGCGCCTTCGCGACCATCATCGACTCCAACGCGACGATGCTGATTGCGGCCTTCATCTTGTTCCTGATGGGGTCGGGGCCGGTGAAGGGCTTCGCGTTGACGATGGTGTTCGGCGTGCTGACCACGGTCATCACTGCCGTCACCATGACCCGCATGATGATCAGCCTCTGGTATCGTCTGCGCCGCCCGCAGACCTTGCCGTTCTGAAGGAGCCTTAGAGGTGAAACTCCTTCGCATCGTTCCAGACGGCACCAAATTCCGTTTCGTGCGCTTCAGGCGCGTGAGCTTTCCGTTCTCGGCCATCTGCTCGTTGATCACGGTCGTCCTGTTCCTGACGATCGGCCTCAATTTCGGCATCGACTTCAAGGGCGGCACTTTGATCGAGTTGCAGGCGAAGACCGGCAAGGCCGATGTCGCGGCTCTGCGCCATACGCTGCAGGGCTTCGTGGTAGGCGAGGTCGAGGCGCAGGAATTCGGCGGCGGGGAGGGTGTGTCCCTGCGCTACCAGGCGCAGCCCGGCGGCGAGCAGGCGCAGAGCGATGCGGTGAAGAAGGCGCATGAGGCGCTCGACGGCACCTACGAGTTCCGCCGCGTCGAGACTGTCGGCCCGCGTGTCTCGGGCGAATTGGTGCAGACTGGAACGATCGGCGTCGTGCTCGCGATCCTCGCGGTGCTCGTCTATCTGTGGTTCCGCTTCGAGATGCAGTTCGCCATCGGCGCCATCATCGGCACGATGCACGACATCGTCTTGACCATCGGTTTCTTCCTGATCACCCGCACCGAGTTCAACATGACCTCGATTGCGGCGATCCTGACCATCGTCGGCTATTCCTTGAACGAGACGGTCGTGGTCTTCGACCGCACACGCGAGCTTCTGCGCCGCTACCGGCGCATGCCGATGGCCGAGCTCCTCGATCTCTCGGTGAACTCGACCTTGGCGCGCACCTCGATGACGGCGACGACCGCGGCGCTCTCGCTCCTCGCGCTCGTGGTGTTCGGCGGCCAGGCGATCGAGGATTTCGCCAAGGTAATGCTGTGCGGCGTCATCGTCGCGACCTATTCGGCGATCTTCATCTCCTCGCCCTCGCTGATCTATCTCGGCGTGCACGGCAAGACCGATGCCGAGCTCGCCGCGGAGGAGAAGGGCAACGCCGCCGCCGCGAAGGCCGTGGCGCAGAAGCCTGCGGCCGCAAAGACGACTGCCGCAAAACCCAGCGCCGAGAAACCGAGCGCCGCAAAGCCGACCGCTGGAGCGACGCGCTGAGCCGGCGATCCCGGGCGGTCACCCGCTGATGGCCGAAGAGGCGGGAGAGCGCCATCTTCCTGGGCGGCGCGAGATCGAGGCCTATGGCAATGGCGGCTTCCGCTTCGGCGGGATGAGCCATCGCGGCTCGATCCTGGCGCTGCCCTCAGGCATGAGGGCCTGGCCAGTCGCGAGCCTCGTCGCGATCGATAGGGCAAGCCTCGCGCCGATCCTCGCCGAGGCCGCGGCGATCGAGATTCTGCTCATCGGCACGGGCGCTGGCCCCGCCTTCATCGAGGACAGGATCAGGGCGCCGCTCGCAGAAGCCGGCATCCGTTTCGACGCCATGCCGACGGGCGCAGCGGCACGCACCTATAACGTCCTCCTCGCCGAGGACCGCCGCGTCGCCGCCGCGCTGATCGCCGTTGAATAGGGGCCGGTGGAAAAAATAGCGGCGATGCGCTGACGCGGGGTGCAATGCGGCGAAACTCGCGCTAGATAGAGCGTGTTCTAGAAACGTTCATGGCCGCGCGACCTTCCATGCCAGCTCCAAAAGCCGCTTCTCGTGCCTCGGCTCCGGTCGAACGCCTCTTCGATTCGCCGCAACGCGTGATCTCGATCCGGGGTGCGCGCGAGCACAACCTGAAAGGCGTTGACCTCACAATTCCACGCGACAAGCTCGTGGTCTTCACCGGGCTTTCGGGATCGGGCAAGTCGTCCCTCGCCTTCGACACCATCTATGCCGAGGGGCAGCGCCGCTATGTCGAGAGCCTCTCGGCCTATGCGCGGCAATTCCTCGAGATGATGCAGAAGCCCGATGTCGACCTGATCGAAGGGCTGTCGCCGGCGATCTCGATCGAGCAGAAGACGACCTCGAAGAATCCGCGCTCGACCGTCGGCACCGTCACCGAGATTTACGACTATATGCGCCTGCTCTGGGCGCGCGCCGGCGTGCCCTATTCGCCGGCGACCGGGCAGCCGATCGAGAGCCAGACAGTCTCGCAAATGGTCGACAGGGTGCTCGCGCTGCCCGAGAAGACGCGGCTCTATCTTCTCGCCCCCGTGGTGCGTGGGCGCAAGGGCGAGTACCGCAAGGAGATGCTGGAGTTCCAGAAGAAGGGGTTCCAGCGCGTCAAGGTGGACGGGGAGTTCTACGAGATCGGCGAGGCGCCGGCCCTCGACAAGAAGTTCAAGCACGACATCGACGTCGTGGTCGACCGGCTCATCGTGCGCCAGGACATCGCGGCGCGGCTTTCTGAGAGCCTCGAGACGGCGCTCGAGCTCGCCGATGGCATCGCGGTCATCGAGTTTGCCGACGAGAAGGACCAGAAGGGCGAGCCGAAGCGCGTCACCTTCTCCTCGAAATTCGCCTGCCCGGTCTCGGGCTTCACCATTCCCGAGATTGAGCCGCGCCTGTTCTCCTTCAACAACCCTTATGGCGCCTGTCCTGTCTGCGACGGGCTCGGCCATGAGATGCGCATCGATCCGGGCCTCGTGGTGCCTGACGAGAATGCGACCTTGAAGCGCGGCGCTATCGCCCCTTGGGCGAAATCGACGAGCCCTTATTACGGGCAGACGCTCGAGGCGCTTGCCAAGCATTACCGCTTCTCGGTGCAGGCGCGCTGGCGCGAGCTGCCGGAAGCCGCGAAGAAGGCCATCCTCTACGGGTCGGGCGACGAGAAGATCCGCATGGCCTATGATGACGGGCTGCGGGCCTATGAGATCAACAAGCCCTTCGAGGGCGTGATCAGCAATCTCGAGCGCCGCTACAAGGAAACCGAGAGCGATTGGGCGCGCGAGGAGATCTCGCGCTACATGTCGGAGACGCCCTGCGAAGCCTGCAAGGGCTTTCGCCTGAAGCCCGAGGCTCTGGCCGTGAAGATCGCCGGCGACCACATCGCCGCGGCGACGCAGCGCTCGGTGCGCGAGGCACTGGCTTGGTTCGAGGCCCTGCCGGAGAAGCTCAACGAGAAGCAGAACGAGATCGCCTATCGCATCCTGAAGGAGATCAACGACAGGCTGCGCTTCCTCCTCGATGTCGGCCTCGAATATCTGACGCTGTCGCGCTCCTCAGGCACGCTGTCGGGCGGCGAGAGCCAGCGCATCCGCCTCGCCTCGCAGATCGGCTCGGGGCTGACCGGCGTGCTGTATGTGCTCGACGAGCCCTCGATCGGCCTGCATCAGCGTGACAATACGCGCCTGCTCGAGACGCTGCGGCGGCTGCGCGATCTCGGCAATACGGTGATCGTGGTCGAGCATGACGAGGATGCGATCCGCGAGGCGGATTATGTGGTCGATGTGGGGCCGGGCGCCGGCATCCATGGCGGGCATGTCGTCGCCGAAGGGACGCCGGCCGAGGTGATGGCCAATCCGAATTCGCTCACCGGCCGCTATCTCACGGGCGAGCTCGCGATCCCGATGCCGGAACGGCGGCGCAAAGCGCTCAAAGGTCATGCGCTCAAGATCGTGGGCGCGCGCGGCAACAACCTCAAGGATGTGACGGTCGAGATCCCGCTCGGCCTCTTCACCTGCGTTACCGGAGTCTCGGGCGGCGGCAAGTCGACGCTCACCATCGACACGCTCTACAAGGCGGCCGCACGGCGTCTCAACGGAGCGCATGAGCAGCCGGCCGCGCATGATTCGATCGAGGGGCTCGAGAAGCTCGACAAGGTGATCGATATCGATCAATCGCCGATCGGGCGCACGCCGCGCTCGAACCCTGCGACCTACACGGGCGCCTTCACGCCCATCCGCGACTGGTTCGCCCAGCTTCCCGAGGCCAAGGCGCGCGGCTATCAGCCGGGCCGCTTTTCCTTCAACGTCAAGGGCGGGCGCTGCGAGGCCTGCCAGGGGGACGGCGTCATCAAGATCGAGATGCACTTCCTGCCCGACGTCTACGTCACTTGCGATGTGTGCAAGGGCAAGCGCTACGATCGCGAGACGCTCGAAGTGAAGTATCGCGGCAAGTCGATCGCCGATGTGCTCGACATGACGGTCGAGGAGGCGGGCGAGCTCTTCGCTGCGGTTCCGGCCATTCGCGAGAAGATGAAGACGCTTGCGCGGGTTGGCCTCGACTACGTGCATGTCGGCCAGCAGGCGACGACCTTGTCGGGCGGCGAGGCGCAGCGCGTCAAGCTCTCGAAGGAGCTGTCGAAGCGCGCCACCGGACGCACGCTCTATATCCTCGACGAGCCGACCACGGGGCTGCATTTCCACGATGTGGCAAAGCTCCTCGAGGTGCTGCACGAGCTCGTCGATCAGGGCAACACGGTGGTGGTGATCGAGCACAATCTCGAGGTGATCAAGACCGCCGATCACATCATCGATCTCGGTCCCGAGGGCGGCGACGGCGGCGGCAAGGTCGTGGCGAGCGGCACGCCCGAGGACGTGATCGCGGTCGAGGCGAGCTACACGGGGCACTTCCTCAAGGAGGTGCTGGAGCGCCGCCCCGTCACCGCGAAGCGCAAGCGCCCGAAAGCGCAAGATCTCAGAAAAGCCGCGGCGGAGTAAGGATCCTCCCTTCTCCCGTTTACGGGATAGGGGAGGCGCGAACTGAACGATTACTGTGATCTATAAGAATAGATGAATAGTGGCCGCCGAAAACGCGTTGCCGCCTCGATTCTGTTCTTGGCCAGGGTGGAGGGGCGGCGTGCGAGGGCCGGTTCACCCAGCCGCTCGCAATCTAGGTAGTGAACTGCGCAATATTCAGGCATCTATTGATGTTTGAAGTAAAACAGACAGGAATGTCGCCGGGCCGAACCCGGCCACGGCGCGCGCCAGGGATCTCCCGGCCGTCATGCCCGAGCTTGATGTTCGTTCCGGAGAGATGCCCGGGTATCCACATCTTCGTGAGCACTGCACTTTCCCTCGCGAAAGCGTGACGCTGCAATTCCTAAGCGCACAATTGTTCGTGAGCAGTGACCAAATTTCCCCTTGTGAGCGCAGTCTATCTGTGCCTTAAATTTAACTGAATTATCGGTGCGTCGAATTGAGTGATCGAGGGGGCGCGGGTCAGGGAGGAGTCTCTGATGCTGGTTCTATTCGACGGCGACAGCGCAGCGGTGCGGACACTCCGCTTTGTCGAAGAGAGGCTCGGCATCGGGCTTTCGGTCCTCGATATCGATCCGCGCACTGGCGACTGGTCAAAAGGGCTGTATTCGCGCCCGATGAAATGGTCGGCCGGCGCTTTCAGGCTGCTCGGCCTCGAGCCCGGCAGCGTCGAGCCGAGCCTCGGGCTGCTCGACAGCCTCACCCATCCGGAAGATCGCCGACCGCCGAGCGAGATCGAAGCTACACTGCACACGGACGAGGCGCGCGAAAGGGAGTTCCGCGTCATCCATGCGACCGGAATCATGCGCTGGCTGCATGTGCGTGTCGAGCTTCTGCGCGACGAGCAGGGCGTGCCGATCCGGCGCATCGCCATCTGGACCGACGTCTCGGCCCGCAACCAGGCGAGAGACGCGCTCGCCGAGTATCAGCAGCGCTTCCACGGCCTGGTGCGGGTGAGCAGCCACCCGGTGTGGATCTCGCGCGAGGATGGTGGCCTCATCGACATCTTCGGGTGGCAGGAGGTCACCGGCCAGACCCTCGGCGAGGCGATGGGCTTCGGCTGGCTCGATGCCATCCATCCCGAGGACCGCGTCAAGACCTTGACGAGCTGGACTGACGCGAACGACCGCTCGCAAGCCTTCGAAATCGAGCATCGTATTCGCATGAAAGACGGCGAGTATCGCTGGTTCAGGTCGCGCTCAGCGGCGCAGCAGAAGTCCCAGGGCACGGTCACGGTGCGGGTCGGCGTCTCCCTCGACATCCATGACGAGAAGATGTGGCCGAAGCGCTCCGAGGATGGGTTTTTGACCGGCGCGCAGATTCGCGCCGCACGGGGCATCCTCAACTGGTCGGTACGCGACCTCGCCGAAGCCACCGCGCTGTCGCCCTCGACCATCAGGCGCCTCGAGGAGACGGATGGCGTCTCGCCGGTCCCGCGGGAAAGCGCCATCGAGATTAAGAACTCTCTGCGCAGTGCCGGTATCGAGTTCCTGTTCCCGCCGAGCGGCAAGCCCGGCGTGAGCCCGAATTGAGACATTTCAAACGCATGTTGTCGCAGGCACTACCCGCTTCGAAAGCAAGACTTGAGGCGCCCGGGTCAAAAATTGCGTGTTTCGCCCGATCCGGGTCAATTCTTGCGAGACTGGTAGCGGCTACGTGGGGGTGAGCGTAAGTTTTGTGGCACGACCTTAACTGGCTAGAAGTCGGCCACAAAATATGATTAAGATTGCGTTAGTGCTCTGATAACTACACTTTGCGTGTGAGAAACCTGTCGTTAAGGAGGGGAATCATGCAGCAAGTTCACGGAAGAATACCGGAATTTACTGAACAGTGTGAACCTTATTTCGATATTGACCCCAAATTGACCTCGTCGCACGCTTCGAGCGACCGGGCGCGGGCGCAACGCAACAAGAGCGAGATCGAGCAGGCCGCGGCCTATGTGGCGGATCTCTCGGCGGACCTCGCCAAGATTGCGCGCGGGCACTCATTGAGCATGCTCGGCGATATCCTCGAGCTCGCCCATATGGAGGCGAAACGTTCGATGAAGACCGCCGCGCGCCGCTGAACGCAGCGATTCGCAAAAGGCCGGCGAGCCAAGGCCACCGCCTCGTCGCGCAAGCTTGATCCGGCCGCTACGCCCAGCCGGCGGCCGGTGCCTGAGATCCGACGCGGATTAATAATATTTGATACGATCCGACGCGGGATCGTCGAACAGTCAAGCTTGATCTCGTTCGACATCATCTTTGCGCGCGCTCGATCCCAACTTGCCCAGTGCCGCTTTGTCCCGATCCGCCTTGCCGAAAGATCATCCGCCTCGAGACCTCTTGCCCCGAGGTTTCCTGCCCGAAGCCGAGGACGTCGCATTCGTTCACGGCGGAGTGAGCGGTGCGCGGCTCTGGCGCCTGAAGGCGTCGCTCGATGTCTTCTATGTGAAGATCGCCGAGGTCGAAGGCGCGCAAGCGCTGCGCCGCGAGATCGAACGCACGGCCTGGCTCGCCGCGAACGGGGCGAGCGTGCCGAAGATCCTGCGGACGCATGATGCGGACAATCTCGTCGCGTTCCTCTCAAAGGCGGTCGAGGGCAAGCGTGCCGACGAACAGCAACTGCCGTTGCTGGTGCTGCTTGCAGCGCTCGGGCAGGGGCTTGCCAATCTGCATCGGCTACCGGCCACGGCCTGCCCCTTCGACGAGAGCGTGAGGGAGCGGCTCGCCCGCGCGAGTCGCGCAATTGCCGAAGGTGAGGTCGATGTAGACGCGTTCGCGGAGCGCAATCGCGGGGTCGAGCCGGACATCCTCCATGCAAGGCTCGCGGCAGCGATCCCGCGCGAAGACATCGTCGTCGTGCATGGCAATGCCACGCTATCGAACCTGATCATCGCCGATAACGGTTCACTCGGCTTCGTCGATTGCGGCCATTCTGGACGGGGCGACCGCCATATCGACCTCGGCGTCGTGGCGCAGGAGATCGGCGAGCGCTGGGGAGAGGCCGCGATCGCAAGCTTCGCGGCTTCTTATGGCGCGACGCATTGGGACCGTCGAAAAGCGCGCTACTTTGCCGACCTCTACGAACTCTTCTGAGGCGGAGCCCTCCTGATGCGCGCTATTCACAGGGGCGACGCTCCCACGGGGCGAAGGCTGCGCTGGGGCGGGCCGGCGTGGTAAGGAGCGCCGAAGCCACCCGCCATCCGCCGGCGGGCCGGACGTAACGAAGGATGCCGATCATGCCCGTGTCGCAAGCGAAGGTCGCAACGACCGCCGCGAGCCGCTACTTGCAACAACTCTGCAAGCATTGGAGCCATAAGTTCGAGGTCGAGTTCA
>Ga0318562_10000636_pt1 | contig 15427 bp, 14 predicted proteins | sample GRESIP066b5f18_FD_203688 | JGI IMG/M metagenome (GOLD analysis project Ga0318562, IMG submission 203688) | Tropical soil microbial communities from Luquillo Experimental Forest, Puerto Rico - GRE.SIPMG.066b5f18 | ecosystem: Environmental > Terrestrial > Soil > Tropical forest > Bulk soil... | reverse complement strand
ATCCTCGATCCGCTGGACCTTGGCCGTCAGCTGTCCGGTGTAACCGGGCCGGATGTCGGCCTTGAGCACGAGGCTCACCCGCGGCGACACCGCCGCAACGGCTTCGACCGCGCGCTTCACCACCGCCATCACCTCGTCCCACTCGCCTTCGATGTTGGTGAACATCGCATTGGTCTCGTTGGGCAGGCCCGAGGCGCGCACGATGCGGATCGCTTCGGCGACGGCGGCCCCCACGCCGCCGGTGTCGTCGCTGCCCGACGGGCTGACGCTGAACGCGACCAGCATCGCTATTGCTTCGTGAACCCGGTCGCCCGCACCACGATGATCACGCGGTCGGCCGCATCAGGCGGCGGCTCGGTGAGCGGGCCGCTGTAGCGGTCGTTGAGCTCGAGGTAGAAGGCGCCCGTCGGGTCGGGAACGATCTCCTCGACCACGCCGCGCACCTCGAGATAGCGGTACGGGGTTTCGGGATCGACCACCGACATCGCGACGTCCGGGTTCGCCTCGATATTGCGGTACTTCTGCCGCTTGTTTGTGTGCGTGAACCGCAGCCGTTCGCCGTCCCATGCGAACCACATCGGATTCACCTGTGGACTGCCGTCCGGTCTGACGGTGGCGAGATGTCCGTAGTTCGGGCCTTCCAACAACGACTCATAACCTTCGGGAATGTCGGCCATTGTGTTCCTCTCGTTGCCGATACCGTGATGTAGCTCGATATGACCATCGACAACACCACCATGCCAACTCGCGCGTGGACACCGCGCATCGCCGTACAGCTGGCGGTGCTGGCCTCGGCTGCGTTCGTCTACGTCACCGCCGAGATGGTCCCCGTCGGCGCACTGCCTGCCATCGCCTCCGACCTTCGGGTCAGCGAGGCCGTCGTCGGCACCCTGCTGGCCTCCTACGCGCTTGTCGCCGCGGTGACGACGGTTCCGCTGGTGCGGTGGACGGCGCACTGGCCGCGGCGCCGCACCTTGATGCTGACCCTGGTGTGTCTGACTCTGTCCCAACTGATTTCAGCGGCCGCGCCCAACTTCGCAGTCCTTGCAGGCGGCAGGGTGTTGTGCGCACTCACCCACGGGCTGATGTGGTCGGTGATCGCGCCGATCGGCGCTCGCCTGGTGCCCGCCACGCATACCGGTCGCGCCACCACCGCCTTGTATGTCGGGACCACGCTTGCGCTCGTTGTTGGTAACCCACTGACCGCGGCAATGAGCGCGCTGTGGGGATGGCGGCTGGCCGTCGTGGTCGTCACCGTCACCGCGGCGGCCGTCACGCTCGCAGCATGGGTCACGCTGCCGCCGATGGTGTTGTCACCCGAAAAAGTCGACGCCGTCCGCACCCACGCGCGGCACCATCGCAACAGCAGGTTGGTCATCATGAGCGTGCTGACCCTCATCGGAGTCACCGCACACTTCATCTCCTACACGTTCATCGTGGTGATCATCCGCGACGTCGTCGGTGTGCACGGCCCGCAGCTGGCCTGGCTGCTGGCCGGCTTCGGAGTAGCGGGCCTGGTCGGGATGGCGGCCATGGCCCAGCCGCTGGATCGCTACCCCAAGGCGTCGGTCGTCGGCTGCCTCACGGTGCTGGCGGTCGCGTTCGCGATGCTCACCGCGCTGGCAAACGGTCGTCCAGGCACCGCGACGATCGTGGTAGGCGCCGCCGCGATCATGCTGTGGGGAGCGGCGTCGACGGCACTGCCGCCGATGTTGCAGGCCGCCGCCATGCGTACCGCTCCCGACGACCCCGACGGCGCCTCCGGCCTCTACGTCACGGCGTTCCAGGTCGGCATCATGGCCGGTTCGCTGTCCGGCGGATTGCTCTACGAGCAGGCGGGAATCTCGGCGATGATCGCGGTGTCGACGGCGTTGGTGGTGGTCGCGCTGGCGGGCCTCGCCGTGACAAGAGGCCTGTTCACCGTCCCTTCAGGTAACCAGCAGGAAGTAACGTTCGACACCCGCTGACGATGAACCCTGCAGCTCAGCGCCGTTCGCCGGACACCTGTCCGGAGTCGGGAGGCCCTTCAAGCCGTTAGCCGGTCGCCACGCTGTGCGAGACTGAACCAAGCTTGAGTGGAGGTGTTTGCATGCCGCGGAAGATGCGGAAGCTGGTCACCGCGACCCTGGCGGTCGGAGTAATCGGTGGTCTGGCGTTTGGTACGCCGTCAGCGTTGGCGGATCCCGAAGTGGATCCGGCTGTCCCAGGCCCGGCGCCTGGCCCGGTGGCACCGATCGACCCGGCCGCCGCACAGCAGCCCGCACCGCCGGCCCCAGGACCCGCAGAGGTTCCGCCAGCTGACCCGTTGGCCGTGCCCCCGGCTGATCCAAACGCGCCCCCGGTCAACCCGTTCGCGCCGCCGGCCGCCGCGCAGCCGACGACCATTCCAGAGGGCACCCCGGCTGGGCAGAACCCGACGCCCTACACCGGTGACCCGGTGTTCCTGCCGCCGTCCTTCAACCCGATCAACGGGTCCATGGTCGGCGTGGCCAAGCCGATCATCATCAACTTCCAGCGGCCGATCGCCAATCGCCCCATGGCCGAGCAGGCCATCCACATCTCGTCGACTCCGCCCGTACCCGGCAAGTTCTACTGGATGAGCGATACCCAGGTGCGCTGGCGTCCGCTCAGCCTGTGGCCCGCCAACACCACGGTGAACATCGACGCCAGCGGCGCCAAGTCGAGCTTCCGCACCGGCGAATCGCTGGTGGCCACCGTCGACGACAAGACGCACCAGATGACGATCACGCGAAACGGGACCGTCGAGAAGACGTTCCCGGTGTCGATGGGCAAGCCGGACGGCAAGCACGAGACCAAGAACGGCACCTACTACGTGCTGGAGAAGTTCCCCAGCATCGTCATGGACTCGGCCACCTACGGCGTGCCGAACACGTCGCCGGAGGGCTACAAGTTGACGGTGCAGAACGCCGTCCGGATCGACAACAGCGGCGCGTTCGTACACAGCGCCCCGTGGTCTGTCGGTGACCAGGGCAAGCGCAACGTCAGCCACGGCTGTATCAACCTCAGCCCGGCCAACGCGCAGTGGTTCTACGACAACTTCGGCAGTGGCGACCCGGTCATCATCACGAACTCCGTCGGCACCTACAACCAGAACGACGGCGCGCAAGACTGGCAGATCTAGTCAGACCGTTGCAACCTTGATCTGACCGCGACCAGGATGGGTTATGGCCCATCGGTCGCGCGTCGTCGCCGTGATCGTGCTCTTGATCGTGGCTGCCGTTGCGCTGCACGGGTACCTGCCCGGCGCGGAACGGCCGCCCCCCGACCGCACGACCAGTGGTCTGGGCAGCCTGTTCGCGGTTGTCGCGATGCTGGCTGTGTCGATGGCGATCATCGTCATCGCGATCATCACGCAGTCCCGCCGCCGACCCGTCTCCTACGGCGAGGGCGAGCCCCGTCGCGAGCTGCCCGGCGCGCGCGGGCGATTGACATGGCGCATGGTGCTGATCGCGGTGGCCGTCCTCATCGCATGGCTGCTGCTGGTGGCGCTGCTGTCGCGGCTGAATGCCCATCTGGGCGTCGAGCAGCAGCCGCCGAACGCGGGCACGCCGCCGTCGGGGACGGCGCAGCCTCCCCAGCAGCCGAACCAGCCCGAGCCGCCGTCGAACGTGTTCTCCCTGCTCGCCGGGTCGACGGTGTTGCTGATGATGGCGGTGTTCGTCGGCGCGGCGATTCTCGGCCGCAGGCAGCGGCGCCGCATCTCACTCGCCGCGCCGCCCGACGCCGAATACCGGCCTGCGACAGCAGCATCCGGACCCGATCCTTTTGCGCGCGCCGCAGAGGTCGGGTTGGCCGAGATCGAGGACCGCAGGCGCGAACCGCGTGAAGCGATCATCGCCTGCTACGCGGCGATGGAGCGCGAGCTGGAGAACTCGCCGGAAATCATTCCGCTGGAATCGGATACGCCATCGGAGGTGCTGGCCCGCGCGGTCGAGCACCATGCGCTTGGCGAAGACACCGCGACCGAACTCGTCGACCTGTTCGAAGAGGCGCGATTCAGCCCCCATGTGATGACCGAGCAACATCGCGAGACGGCGGTGCGCGTGCTCAGACTGGTCCTCGCCGAGCTGCGGAGCGTGGCATGACGCTGAAAAAGCTTGTGGCCGCGGGCCTGTGCCTGGTGATCGGAGTGCAGGTGATCGCCATGCTGATGCCTGACCGGCGGCTGGTGTTGGTGACGGTGGGGCTAGCGGTGGCGGTGACACTGCTGGCCCTGCGGTGGTTCCTGGTGCGCGCATCCGAGGATGACGCGGCGACGGAGGGCGCGAATGGCGCCGAAGAGTCGTTGCGGCGCTGGATGTCCCGGACCGAGACGCTGATTTCGTGGTCGGAATCCACCCGGTCGGATTGGGACCGACACCTACGTCCGATGCTGGCCCGCCAGTACGGCATCGCAACCGGTCAGAAGCAGAACAAGAATCCAGAGGGCTTCCGCGCCACCGGCCGGATGTTGTTTGGTGACGAGCTATGGGCCTGGGTTGACCCGGACAACGTCGCCCGCACCGACAAACACGGGCCCGGCCCGGGGCGGTCGGCGCTCGACGAGATACTTCGGAAGTTGGAGCAGGTATGACCGGATCTTCACTGCCGTCGGCGACGACGACCGCCAACTGCGAGGCGGTGCTCGACGAGATCCAGCGTGTCGTGGTGGGCAAGCGCTGGGCGCTCACGCTGATCCTGACGTCGGTGCTGGCCCGGGGGCACGTGCTGATCGAGGACCTTCCCGGCCTTGGCAAGACGCTGATCGCGCGGTCCTTCGCCGCTGCGCTCGGCTTGCAATTCACCCGCGTGCAGTTCACCCCCGACCTGCTTCCCGCCGACCTGCTCGGCTCGACCGTCTACGACATGCAGTCGGGCCGTTTCGAATTCCGGCCTGGACCGATCTTCACCAACCTGCTGATGGCCGACGAGATCAACCGGACACCGCCGAAGACGCAGGCGGCGCTGCTCGAAGCGATGGCCGAGGGCCAAGTCAGCATCGACGGCGTCACCCACCGGCTGCCCGACCCGTTCATCGTGCTGGCCACCGACAACCCGATCGAATACGAGGGCACCTATCCGCTGCCCGAGGCGCAGCTGGACCGCTTCGCCATCAGGCTGGAACTGCGCTACCTGAGCGAACACGAGGAGGCCTCGATGCTGCGCAGGCGCCTCGAGCGCGGTTCGAACGAGCCGAAGGTGAATCAGGTTGTGGATGCCCATGATCTGGTGGCGATGCGCGAATCGGTGGAACAGGTGACGGTGCATGACGACGTGCTGCACTACGTCGTGTCGCTGGCCAACGCCACCCGGCAACATCCACAGGTGGCGGTCGGCGCCAGCCCGCGTGCCGAGCTCGACCTCGTCCAGCATGCGCGTGCGTGCGCACTGCTGCTCGGCCGCGACTATGTGATCCCCGAGGACGTGAAATCGCTTGCGGTGCCGATCATGGCGCACCGAATCAGCCTGAAGCCGGAGATGTGGGTGCGTCGCGTGCACGGCGCCGATGTCGTCGAGGAACTATTGCGCAGGCTGCCTGTGCCGCGGGCGCGGGCGTGATCGAAACCCGCACCACCGCCGTCGACTTACGCTGGCGGGCGTCGCCGCTGACGCGTGCGGTCGCGACGTGCGCTGGCGTCCTGCTCGCCGCCGCATTGATCGGATCGTATTGGCAGCTCATCGCATTCGTGGCGCCGCTGCTCGGCGTGCTGTGCTCGGTCGGCTGGCAGCGCGCGGTGCCGAAGGTCGACGTGCATGCGCAGCCGGGTCTGCAGCGGTGCTTCGAGGGTGAGCAGACGCAGCTGAGCGTGTGGGCGACCGGTGAGTCCGGTGTCGCGGTCGCGGTCAAACTGACCAGCGTCGATGGCGTCCGGCTCGACATCGTCGACGACGAATCCGGTGAGCGACAGATTGTCACCGCGGCGGCCGAACGATGGGGGCGCTACCCGATCCGGGCCGCGGTCGACGTCGTCGCGCCGGGGGGCCTGCTCTCTGGAACCGGCACCGTCGACGCCGCCGATGTATTCGTGTTCCCTTTGGCGCCACCGCAATCCACGATGATCCCGAAGACTGAACTCCTCGACCGGCTCGGCACCCACCTCACCCGGCACATCGGTCCCGGCGTGGAATACGCCGACATCCGGCCGTATGTCCCCGGCGACCAGTTGCGCACTGTCAACTGGCCGGTGAGTGCGCGCCGCGGCAGCCTGCACGTGACACAGCGGTTGACCGACAGGGCCGCCGATGTGGTGGTGCTGATCGACACGTCTCGGCAACCGCCGGGGCCTGCGACCGAAGCGACCGAGCGGGCGCTGCGCGGCGCTGTACAGGTGGTGCAGAGCGCGCTGCGCAGTGGCGACCGGGCAGGTGTGGTGACACTCGGCACTGGACGGCCTCGCTGGCTCGGCGCCGATATCGGCCGTCGCCAGTTCTACCGGGTGCTCGACACGCTGCTCGGCGCAGGTGATGAATTCGAAACCACGACAGGCACATTGGCGCCGCGTGCCGCGCTTCCGCCCGGCGCGATCGTGGTTGCATTCTCCACGATGCTGGACACCGAGTTCGCATTGTCGTTGATCGACCTGCGCAGGCGCGGCCACACGGTTGTCGCGGTCGACGTGCTCGAAGGCGCGCCGTTCGTCGGGGAGCAGGATCCGCTGTTCGCCAGGATGTGGTCGATGCAGCGGTCGTTCATGTACCGCGACATGGGCACCATCGGGGTGGACGTGGTGTCCTGGTCGTCGGACACCACGCTCGACCAGTCGATGCGGCTGGTGCCCGAGCGCCGCCGTCCGGTGCGGGGACGACGATGACAGGAATCCTTCGCAAGGCCCATCTGTTGTCGACAGCTTTCGGCCTGATGATGGTGGCTGCGGCCGGCTTTGAAACCACGCGCATCGCGTTGATCGTCGCGATGGCCGCCGCGGTTGCGGTGGCGGCGGGTATCGCGTTGCGCGTCGCGGCGACTCTCGCGGTTCTGTTGGCCGCCACCGCGATCGTGCTGTCGGATGCGCCGCCGATGCTTGCCGCCCTGGCGGGGTTGTCTGCGGCCTGCTATCTGATTTTGCGATACACCGAAGCCGGGCTGTCCAGGGTGATCGGCGCATCGGCACCGGCTTTACTTGCCGCCCTTGGCTTTACCTTCGTCGGCGTGCTGGCGGCCTCGTTCCCGTTCGAACTGCCGTGGTTGCCGTTGCTCGCCCCGCTTGCGGTGCTGGGGATCTACGTGCTTGCCACCCGGCCGTTCTACAAGGCGGGCGAGGGCGAGCTCGAAATCAATTCCAGATCCTGACGCGCCGCGGCGGCTCCAGGTACAGGCTGTCGTCGGTGTCGACTTCGAAAGCCTCATAGAAGACATCGATGTTGCGGATGACGCCGTTGCACCGGAACTCCGGTGGCGAGTGCGGGTCGATGGCGAGCCTGCGGATCGCTTCGGCGTCACGTGATTTCGTCCGCCATACCTGAGCCCAGCCGAAGAACACCCGCTGCACGCCGGTCAGCCCGTCGATCACCGGGGCCTGCTCACCCTTCAGAGACAGCTCGTAGGCCAGCAGCGCGATCGAGAGCCCACCGAGGTCGCCGATGTTCTCGCCAACGGTGAAGGCGCCGTTGACGTGGTGGCCGTCGCCGAGCTCCCGCGGCACATATGCCTCGTACTGTTCGATCAGCGCCTTGGTGCGCGCGCCGAACTCCGTCCTGTCATCGTCGGTCCACCAGTCGACGAGGTTGCCGTCGCCGTCGTACTTGGCGCCCTGGTCGTCGAAGCCGTGCCCGATCTCGTGCCCGATCACCGCGCCGATGCCGCCATAGTTCGCGGCGTCGTCGGCGTCGGGGTCGAAAAACGGCGGCTGCAGAATCGCTGCGGGGAAGACGATTTCGTTCATCCCCGGGTTGTAGTAGGCGTTGACGGTCTGCGGCGTCATGAACCACTCGTCGCGGTCGACCGGCTTGCCGAGCTTGTCCAGTTCCCGGTCGGAGGACACCTCGTAGCCCCGCAGGTAGTTGCCGTAGAGGTCGTCGCGCTCGATGACCAGCCTCGAGTAATCGCGCCACTTCGCGGGATAGCCGACCTTCGGGGTGAACTTGTCCAGCTTGGCCAGCGCGCGCTGCCGGGTCTCGGGTGTCATCCAGTCCAGCTGATTGATGCTGACCCGGTAGGCCTCTCGCAGATTGGCCACCAGTTCGTCGATCCTGGCCTTGGCACCCGGCGGGAAGTGCTTGTCGACGTAGAGCTTGCCGAGCGCGTCGCCCATCAGGTTCTCTACGATCGACACCCCGCGCTTCCACCTATCGCGGATCGACTCCGTGCCGCTCAGCGTGCGGCCGTAGAAGTCGAAATCCTCGCCGACCAGATCGTCGGTGAGAATGAAAGCGCGGGCATGAATGAGCCGCCAGCGCGCCCACCGCCTCCAGTCCTCGATGTCCTCGCCGGACCACAGCGCGGCGAACGTGGTGAGGTAATCCGGCTGCCGCACAACGAGTTCGGCGGCCACCGTGGGGGTGCCGCCCAGCGCCGTCACCCAGCCCGACCAGTCGAAGCCGGGCGCCTCAGACGGCAGGTCGGCGAACTTGCGCAGGTTATAGGTCAAGTCGGCGTCGCGACGTTTGACGACGTCCCAGTGCGCGGCGGCAAGCTTTGACTCCAGCGCGACGATGCGCGCTGCGGTATCGGCGTGGTTCTCGGGGCGGCCGCCGAAGACGAGCGCGAACATCTTGGCGATGTGCTGCGGATAGGCGGCGAGGATTTCGGCGTGCTGCTCGTCGCGGTAGTAGGACTCGTCGGGCAACCCAAGCCCGGACTGGCTCAGGTGCAGCAGATAGCGGGTGGAGTCCTTCGAGTCCGTGTCGATGTAGGCGCTCGCCCCGCCGCCGACACCGGTGCGCTGCAATCCGCCCAGCACCGCGGCCAACGCCGCAGGATCGTCGGCCGCATCGATCGTCGCCAACTCGTCGAGCAGCGGTTGCACACCGATCCGCTCGACCGTCTGCTCATCCATGAAGCTGGCGTAGAGGTCGCCGATGCGCTGTTGGTCGGTGCCCTTCGCCGCGCCTGCGGACGCCGCATCGTCGATCAGATCGCGGATCTGTTCCTCTGCGCGGTCGTACAGAGACCGGAACGCGCCGTCCGTCGCTCGGTCTGCCGGGATCTTGTACTCCGTCAACCAGCGGCCGTTCACGTGGCCGAACAGGTCGTCTTGCGGGCGGGCTTGGTTGTCGACGTGGCTCAGGTCGATACCCGAGCGGGTGGCTTCTACCGTCACCCCAACATCCTTCCAGAAGCCCGCGCGGCGCCTCGGCGGCCGCGTCGGTTTGTGAATCTGACGACGGGAAACGCCGCGAAGCGTCGTCAGATTCACAACCGAGGTTGATAAGAGTGCGATAGAGGCCGTCGTCTCCGCTTCTGTACCCTCACGGCCATGCCCGACGACGAGCGCGACGACAAGCGCACGCCGGACCTCGAGGACGACGACGGCCCCGTCTTCTCCAGTTTCGGCATCGCTTCCGCGGCGCTCGGCCTGCTGTGCGTGGCCGCCATCGTGCTCGCGGTGATGATCTGGTCGGGCCATCGCGCCGACGTCAACGAGCGCCATTACCAGACCGACGTGCTCAAGACCGCCGCCGACTGGACCACCGTCCTGGTCAACATGAACAAGGACAACATCGACGCCAGCCTGCAGACGTTGCACGACGGCACCGTCGGCGAACTCAACAACGACTTCGAGTCCGCCGTCGAGCCGTACAAGAAGGTCGTCCAGGCGCTGCAGTCGCGCACCAAGGGCCAGATCGACTCGGTCGCGATCGAGGGGGTCTACCACCGCCCGGTGACGCTGCCCGACGGCAGTCCCGCGCCGTCGCCGACCCCTCCGCCGCCGCTTGGCGCACTGGTGCAGCGTACTGACACCGTGCTGGTGGTCGCGACGTCGATGAGCGACAACGTCGCAGGCAAGCCGCAGGTTGTGCGCTGGAACCTTCGGATGGACGTCTCTGACGTCGACGGCAAGCTGCTGATCTCCCGCCTGGAGCCGCTCCGATGAGGAACTTCCTGCGGGTCCTGGCGTTCGACGCCGCCGCACCTCTGGCGACGATCGCGGCGCTTTTCTACCTCGGCATGGCGATGGGCTGGCCGCTGTGGTGGGTGTCGTTGGGATCGGTGCTGTGCGTGCTGATCGTCGAGGCGGTCATCGTCAACGTCGTGCTGGCGCGCCGAGACGGGGTCACGGTCGGCACCGACGACGACCGCCCGGGACTGCGACTGCTCGTGGTCGGATTGGCGACCGTCGCGCTGGCCGCCGCCGTTCTCGTCGGCTACAACCTGTGGACGCTGCCCGACCGCAACCTGCACGACGACAGCACCGAAGTGATCGGCATCGCCAGCAGTGTGGCCGAGGCGAGTGCGACCTTCACGCCGCAGAACCCGACGGAGTCGATCGACAAGGCTGCGGCACAGATGACGCCTCAGCGGGGCGAACAGTACAAGACCGAGTTCGCCGCTGCGGCAAAGGAATTGACCGCCAAGAACGTATCCGGCCATGCCAGCACGATTTCCGCGGGCGTCGAGGCCATCGGCCCGACGGACGCCAGCGTCGCAGTGATCATGCGCGGCACGCAGAACGTGCCCGGTCAGCCACCCGACACGGCGGTGCTTGCCCTACGGATCACGTTGACGAAGGACAGCGGCCACTGGCTCGTCGACGACGTGTCTCCGATCAACGCACGCTGAGCAGGCGCGCGTGTTCGACCTTCAGGCAGCGGTCCATCACCACGCGCAGGCCTGCGGCCTCGCCCCTGCGCGCCACCTGCTCATCCCATAGACCCGACTGCAGCCACAGCGTTTTCGCGCCGACCGCGATCGCCTCGTCGAGCACCGACGGCAGGTACTCGCGGCGGCGGAAGACGTCGACGAGATCGGGGACCACAGGTAGCGCGGCCAGGTTCGGGTACGTCGGAGTGCCTTCGACATCGCCGATCGTCGGGTTGACGAGGAAGAGCTCGTAATCGCTTGCCGACTCGAGGTATTTCCACACCCCGTAAACGGCGCGGGCACGGTTGGTCGACGCACCGACGATCGCCACCGTGCGGGTTTCACGAATTATGCGATCGATATCGGCTGCCATGACTTCCGGTATACCGGGCGCAGGCGACGAGCGCGTCGGCTCAGTGAGCAGCGCCGCCTCCGCGATGCGCCTTCATCTTCGCGAAGCGGTCCGACAGCCTGCTCATCCGGACCATCAGCGAGGCCGGCGGACTGGTCCTGCCCTCGATGTAACCCGCAAGCTCCTCGCCGGGCACCCCGATGCGCGAGGCGAACTCCTGCGGCTTGAGACCTGACCGGCTCAGCAGCAGCCGGATCTGGCGGGCGACTTCGGCCCGCTCGTTGGCTTCCAGGTTCTGGCGGGCGCGGGTCAGCACCTCAGACAGCGCTTTCGAGACCCCATACGGCCGTGTCGACTCCAACACCTCCTCGACTTGGCGCGCGGTCCTGCCGTAGGGATCGCGCTTGATGGCGGTGACGATGCGCTGCCATGCCGTCAGGTCGTCGGCTTCAAGGGCCTCACGGATCGCGGCCGTTGGCCAGAACTCGACAGGTCGGTCATCGGCGGCGGCGCGGCGGCGACGCTTCGGCGTCCCTGTCGGGATCCGTGCGGTTGAGGCGTCGCGGCGCGCGTCCACAGACACCGTCACCTCGCCTCCTCCAGCATTGCGACCGCGACCGACAGGCACCGCTCCCTGACCTTCGCCCAATCAGCTTCCGCTTCGGGGCCCGACATCGGGATGTCGAACTCGTCCGACGGATGCGGATCGGCAAGTCGGCGCACCAGCTGCGTGGCCACCCATTGCTTCCTGGATGGCTCACCACAGTAGTACCGATCCATTCCGGCGAGTACCACTGCGGCTGTTTGAGTCTCCATCGAGTCGACCAAATCGGCAAACTCGGCGAAGTCTTTGGTGCTGTTCCTGCACATGATCAGGTAGCTCTTCAACCGCAGCGTCTCCGCTCCGGTCGGGATCTGCAGCCGGTCACCCGTGGGCAGCTGGACGTGGGTGGTCTCCATCGGGCTGTTGCGCTCGACGGGCGGCCGCTCGGTATCGGCCTCGGTCTCCAGTGCATCCAACGCCACCGAAAGCCGGCCACGCCACATCGACACGGGGTGTGCCGGCAGCCTGCCGCGGCGCACCTTCACCGTCTTGCCGGTCATGGCGGCGTGGCTCGCGGCGTTTCCGTTCGTGTGCCCGTTGGTGTGGCCGTTGACTTTCCGACGCTGCTCGTTGCCACTCTTTTTGAGTGCGGCCGCACAGTTCGGCGGAAGGCAGCCACTGAACACCAGCGGGTCGGCGACCGAGATCGTCTGCGGCGCCATTGATTTGAGCTTGGCGGCCGACTTGACCACCATGCGGATGTCGATGCCGGACGCCGCCAGCGTCGAGATGTCGTCGGGAATGATGACCAGGTCGCCGATGTCGGCCTTCGGCAGTGGCTTTTCGAAGTCCACCGACGGCAGGATGCGATCCAGCCAGCGCGGCAGCCACCAGTTCCACTCGTCGAACATGGCCATCAGCGCGGGCACCAGAACCAGCCGCACCACGGTGGCGTCGACGGCGATCGCGACCGCACACGCGACACCGAGCTGGGCGACCAGCGGCATACCGGCGAAGGCGAATCCGATGAACACCGCGATCATGATCAGCGCCGCGCTGGTGATCGTGCGCGCGCTGGTGCTCACGCCGTAGGCGACGGCGTCGCGGGTGTTGTTGGTCTGCAGGAACCGCTCGCGGATGCGGGTCAGCAGGAAGATCTCGTAGTCCATCGAAAGGCCGAACGTCATCGCGAGCACCAGCGGCGGGATCGTGCTGTCCAGCGACGAGATGGGCCGGAAGCCGAGGTCAGCCAGCCAGCCCCACTGGAAGACAACGACGAGGCTGCCGTAGGCCGCGGCCACCGACAGCACCGTCATCAAGACGCCCTTGAACGCCAGGAACACCGACCTGATGGAGACGAGAAGCATCACGAACGCGATCAGCGCGACGAACCCGAAAACCGCGGGCTGGGTCTTGCTCACCCGGTCGTCGAAGTCCTTGATCAACGCCGTCGGCCCGCCGACGTCGACCTTGGCGTTGTTCCCGATCACGGGCGGAAGCTGCGAACGCATCCAGTCGACGGTCTCGCGTGCGCCCATGTCCTCGGGGTCCACCGACAGCACCGCCGACACCAGCGCGCTGCGGTAATCGTTGCCGAACACCGCGGGCTGGACCGTAACGATGTTGGGCGCCTGCGACATTCGCTGTTGCACCGCCTGCAGAAGCGGTTCCTTCGCAGGCGCGGACGCAGCGCTGCCATCGGGGAACGTCACCAGTACCCGCACCGGGCCGAGCGCGCCGGGGCCGAGCGCATCGGCGGCCGCGTTCACGCCGCCGCGGATCTCGTGCGTCGGATCGAACTGCCGCTGCATGCTGTTGCCAAGCACCATCGAGAACGCGGGCGCCGCCAGTGCGAGAAGAAGCACCGTCGCGCCAAGCGCCGATATCCACGGACGGCGCATCACCCAGCCGGTCCACCGGGTCCAGAACCGCGACTGTGTGGTCTCGGGCCGCCGCGACCAGTGAAGCAGCCATGACCGCTTGGCGGCCGCCCGCCCGAACGTCGCCAGCACCGCGGGCGTCAGCGTCGTCGACGTCAGAACCGCGATCGCCACGGCGAGGATCGCGCCGGTGGCCATCGACACCAGCACGGGGGTGTTGATGATGTAGATGCCGGTCACCGAGGCGATGACGGTCAAACCGGACAGCACGACGGCCAGGCCGGAGGTCGCCATCGCGGCGTCGGCGGCCTGCTCTGGCTGCCGGCCCGCCCGCAGTTCCTCGCGGAACCGCATGAGGATGAACAGCGAGTAGTCGATGGCCAGCGCGATACCGAACATCGACACCGTCGACGTGACGAACACCGACATCGTCGTGTACATCGAAAGCAGATAGACCAGCCCCATCGTCACCGCGACGGTGCAGATGCCGAGCACCAGCGGCATGGCCGCGGCGGCCAGTGAGCCGAACACCGCGAGCAGAACAATCAGGACGATCGGAAGGTTCCATTGCTCGGCCTGAGCGATGTCGTGTTTGGTGGCCGCCGTGGCGGCGGCGCCCAGCGCGCCCTGGCCGATGACGTAGAGCTTGACCTTCCCGTTTTGGACCTCACCGGGCTGATCGTCGTGAATGCCGACCTTCTGCCGCAGTTGCTTGGCCACGTCGACCGCGCCGGTGTTGTTGAAGTCCAACTGCAGCGTCACGACGTAGGGGCGGTCCGGCTGCGGTGCCGGCTGCTGCGGGTTGGGTACGACTTTCACGCTGGGCACCTCGCCAGCCAGGCGCTCGAGGTGGGCGACCGCCGCATCCATATCGGCGAACGACGCATCGGCGCGCGGCGCCGCGACCAGGGCCAGAGGTGACGCCCCCTGGTCGGGGAACTGCTTTTCGAGCTCGTCCTGGACGTAGAGCGACTGCGACCCCGCGACCTCGAATCCGCCGCCCGTGAGGTGGCCGGATTGGTTCATCGCGAGATAGACCGCTGGCACCAGGAGAAGTAGCCATACCACGAACACCGCCCAGCGGAATCTGCGCAGGCCACTACTCAAGCGCATCATGAACTGCTGGATGACGGCCCCGCTTTCTCCCCGGCGCGTAACTAGCGTGAGGATATAACAGCGTGCGCTGGTGCGACGCGGCCTCAATGACGCCTTAAGCAGCCCTAACCAGCCTCTTGTGAATTCGACGCGATCCTTGCTGTCGGCTACTTATCGCCTGGCGTTCACCTGCGCGTTCGATTGCTGAATTGGTCTGGTCGATGCCGCGATGGCATTATGTCACGTTGGCCGGCGCCGAGTCGGGGCTCGTTTGCCACCGGTCGCAACCGTTTGCGAGGCAGTAGACGTCTGCAAATCGTCTGCAAATCGTTAGGAGATTGTCATGCCTTCGTGCCACCGGGCGGCCCGTCGCGGTTTGTTCGCAACGTTCGCAGTCTGCGCCGCGGGCGGGGCCACCGTCGCCGCCATGTCGGTCCCGTCGTCGGCGACCGCCGCAGCGGACCCGTGTGCGGCCAGTGAGGTGGCTCGCACCGTCGGATCGGTGGCCACCTCGATGGGCAACTACCTGGACTCGCATCCGCAGACCAACCAGGCCGTGACGACCATCTCGCAGCAACAGGGCGGCCCGCAGTCGCTCGGCGCGCTCAAGGCGTACTTCGACGCCAACCCTCAGGCGGCCAAGGATCTGCAGGCCCTCCAGTCGCCGCTGAGCGACCTCTCAGGCCGGTGCAAGCTGCCCATCACGATCCCGCAGGTCCTCGGCATGCTGCAGAACGCCCAGGGCGGAGGTCTGCCCGGTGGTTTGCCAGGATCGGTGCCCGGCGCACAGGCCGTCGGGCTGCCCAGTGCCGCTT